>Ga0302198_10002104_pt1 | contig 21125 bp, 17 predicted proteins | sample II_Bog_N2_2_FD_193521 | JGI IMG/M metagenome (GOLD analysis project Ga0302198, IMG submission 193521) | Peat permafrost microbial communities from Stordalen Mire near Abisko, Sweden - II_Bog_N2_2 | ecosystem: Environmental > Terrestrial > Soil > Wetlands > Peat | place: Sweden: Abisko... | reverse complement strand
AGAGATGCTCGCTAAGCGCATCAGCGATGACCTCATCCATATCGACGCAGATGATCTTGCGCTCGTCGTTGTGACTCATGGCTGAGGCTCCGTAGAAGTCGGCTTTTCGCCAACCAGCTTCTCTCCTGCAGCCCAGCGAACCGGCGAATCGCGCCGCGGATCCCAGAAGAGCATTCGCCCGCAGGTCTCGCAGGTGAAGATCACGTGATCGTGCTCGCGGCCGATCAGGTCGTTCCAGCGCTGCGGTCGAACCATCATCTGACAGGCAGAGCACTTGTGGTCCACCGCCTCGGAGAGCCCGGTTCCTTTGGCCTTGGCGATGCGATCGTAGTTGCTGAGCGCCGCTTCGCCCTCAGAGGATTCGGCGATCTTCGCGCGCAGTGCCTTGCGTTCCGCCTCAATGGCGACAATGGCCGCATCGTTCCGCGCGACCAGCGCGATTCCACTGGCGCGTTCCGCCGCGAGCGCCGCAGTGTTCTCCTCCAGCGCCTTCGCGGCAGCGGATTTGGCCGCTTCCTGCTGATCTGTCCGCTCCAGCGAAGCCAACTCCTCATCCTCCAGCTTGGCAATCGCCTCTTCGGAGAACTGGATCTCATGCTCCAGAGCGGTAATCTGCGCAGCGCTGGTTGCGGTCTCCATCTGCTTGCGCAAACGGGCAATCTTGGTCCTCCGCTCGGCGATATCAACCTCCTGCGAGCGGCGCAGCGTCTCCTCCTTCAGCAGCGCGGATTTGGCCGCTGTCAGCGCAGCCTCGGACTTGGCGCGAGCGGCCTCCGCGGCAGCAACGCGACGCGGAGCCTCAGCCAGCTCCTGGCGAAGGCGCTTCAGCTCCAGATCCTGCGCCTGGAGCACGACGAGGTGTTCGAGATCGGCGTTCATCGCTGCCTCCTTTCGCCGGAATAAGCCCAAAGTCCAAGGCTAGCACGCGGAATACCTCGCCAAAGGCCTGCTCTTCACCAACATTCGTGAATCCGCAGGTTGCTGGCCAGAATCTAGTTAACACCCAATGGCAGCTGCTTCCGTCCTGGATGTCTCTCCGCACGCACCCACCACCGTGGAGACGCCTTGGCGTCCGCGCATCAACCCGTGGATTGTGGCGATGACAGTGACGCTTGCGACCTTCATGGAGGTTCTGGACAGCTCCATTGCCAACGTCGCGCTGCCGCACATCGCCGGTGGACTGGGCGCGACGCAGGACGAAGCGACCTGGGTCCTGACAGCCTATCTCGTGGCGAACGCGGTGATTCTGCCCGCAGGCGCTTACATGACCACGTTCATCGGGCGCAAGAAGTTCTACATGATCTGCGTGGCGCTTTTTGGCATCTCTTCGGCGCTTTGCGGTCTCGCGCCGACGCTGCCGCTGCTGGTCTTCTGCCGCGTCCTGCAGGGAATCGGCGGCGGAGGCTTGGCGCCCAGCGAGCAGGCGATTCTGGCCGACACGTTTCCACCGGAGAAGCGCGGACAGGCGTTCGCGATGTACGGTCTTGCCGTCGTCTGCGCGCCGGCGATCGGCCCGACGCTGGGCGGATACATCACGGACAACTTCGACTGGCGCTGGATCTTCTACCTCAATGTGCCAATCTGCCTGATATCGCTGTTCCTGACGTCGCGCATCGTGGAAGATCCGCCCTACGTGAAGAAGCAGGTCGCCAAGACGCAACGCGAAGGCATCAAGCTGGACTTCCTTGGCTTCGGGTTGTTGGCGCTGACGTTTGGGTCCCTGGAGTTCGTACTGGATAAAGGCCAGGAAGACGACTGGTTTGGCTCGCGCCTGATCGCGTTCTTCATCGCGACGTGTGTGATTGCCTTCATCGCAATGATCTGGTGGGAGCTGAAGGAGCTGCGCGAGGGCAAACGGCCCATCCTGAACCTGACCCTGTTCAAGCGACCGCAGTTTGCCATCAGCTTTGTGCTGATGTTCGTGTTGGGTTTCGCGCTCTATGGAACGACGATCCTGATCCCGCAGTTCGTGCAGACGCTGCTGGGCTACACAGCGGAGCTCGCTGGGCTGGTGCTGTCGCCGGCAGGCATCATGATGATGTGCATGATGCCGATCGTCGGAATTCTCGTCGGCAAGGTCGATCCGCGCAAGCTGATTGCGTATGGCTTCATTATGCTGACGCTATCGCTGTTGTGGATGGGAAACCTGAACCTGCAGTTGAGTTATATGCAGCTGGTGTTCATGCGCTGCTTCCAGGCATCCGGATTGGCATTCCTGTTCATCCCCATCAACACCATCTCCTATATCGGTGTGAAGCAGAGCGAGAACAACGATGTCTCAGGCCTGACGAACCTCGCTCGCAACATTGGAGGATCGAGCGGAACGGCGTTTATGGCGACGATGCTGACGCGTCGGACCGCCGCGCACGAGAACTCGTTAGTGCGCGCGCTGACGCCGGCGAATCCGGGCTATCGAGCGTGGCTGCACTCGCTGGAGGGCGCATTCAAAGCCGGTAACGGAACCGCAGCGGGTCCGGGACAGGCGTCGCTGGGCGCGACCCACGCAGCGCAGGCCTACATCTACAACATGATGCATCGGCAGGCGGCGACGCTCGCCTATGTGGACATCATCCGCTACCTGACGATCTTCTGCGCTGCGATGTTGCCGCTGCTGTTCTTCATCCCGCGACCGCCAAAGTACGCCAAGGCCAGCGCAGGACACTAGAGGCAGCGGCGCTGATACACTGGAGACTGTGCAGGCGGCTGGATGATCGCTGCCGCTCGCGTGCAAACGTCGAGCGGGGGAGGAAAGTCCGAACTCCGCAGGGCAGTGTGCCGGATAACGTCCGGGGGCTGAGCGTCAAGGTTCAGTTACGGCCAGTGCAACAGAGAGCAAACCGCCAACGCGGCGCGCAAGCGTCCGGGTTGGTAAGGGTGAAAAGGTGGGGTAAGAGCCCACCGCGTCCGCAGTAATGCGAACGGCATGGTAAACCCCACACGGAGCAAGACCAAATAGGCAGGGAGACTCACCGCAACCACTTGGGCGATGAGCGCGCGACGGCCCGTCACGCATAGGCGAGTGGAGCTTTCACCGGAACCTGCGGGTAGGTTGCTGGAGCGGCGCAGCAATGCGTCGCCTAGAGGAATGATCGTCTAAAACAAAATTCGGCTTACGGGCCGCCTGCACAACAGATTTGCATGACCACGCGTCGACCTGCGGGTTCAGGGACTGCAACTGCCCGCCACGCAGCTGGAGCCCTTGGCGCAGACGTTGCCGCAGCTTCCGCAGTTCTTGGGATCGGACTGGAAGCTGACGCAGGAGGTGGAGGGCAGCGTTCCCGGCGACGCCTTCTTGCCTTTGCACGTGGTACAGCTCAACTGGTCGACCAGACCGCAAGTCGGAGATCCCCACCCAGTGGCGAGATCGTAGCCCGTTACAGCCGGAGCGGCGGGGTTGTTGGCTCCGGATATAGCGATGCAACTGCTGGCCTGGGTGGCGTTGCCGACGACATCGTGAAAGCTGCTGGCGAAGGTTGGGGCATCAAGACCTATCTCGTAGAGGGCGGGGCTGATGAATCCCAGCCCTTTGGAGCAGGTGGAGGGCTGGCTGGCGCACTGCTGCTGGTTGGCGAGCGCCATGAATCCCGCCATCATGGGTGCCGAGGCGCTGGTGCCACAGAAGGTGTCGGACGAGCCGCTGATGACGACGAACAGACCCTGCGAGGGCATGGCAATGTCGGGGTCGTTGCGGTAGGTAGAGGACGCGCCGTTGCTGGCGTTGGCCACTCCGGCCTGATAGGACGGGACGCAGTTGCTGGGGCAGCCCGAAGTCCCCGGGGTGCAACCGGGCGTACAAGTGGTGGGGAAGGCCGGATAGTTCTCCACGCCGCCGCCGCTGTAGTACCACGCCTGCTCGGATTGATACGATGCGCCTTTGCCCTTCATGGTCAGCACGGTACCGCCGACGGGCGTGAGCTCCGATTGCAGGAAGGAGTTGAAGTACAGCTCATTGCCGGTGGTGATCGCGCCGGTGCCGTCATCGCCGGAGGGATAGAAGACGGATTGTCCGGCGGCGGCCATCATCTCGAGTGTGGAGACATCGTCGCTGACGCAGTAGGAGATGGAGCTGGAGAACTGCTTGATGTCCGTTGCCGCCAGCCACGCGGAGAAGATGCTGTCGCCGGCAGTGCAGCCGGTGGAGAAGTCGGCCTGGAAGACCCGCACCTGGTGCAGCCCCGGCGCCATGGCGATGGCGAGTTCGATGTCCGAGGTGATCTCGGGTGTACCGCTGTTGACGACCGGGGTGTAGGTGCTGGGGATGTGCACGTTCTTGAGGCATGGCGCGGAGCCGGCAGTGGACGCGCCGCAGGCGCTGGTGTGCGCGATGTGCGTCTTGTTCTCGTAGGTGGTGATGTCCGAATGAAGGTAGGCGGCGTCTGACATGATGCCGACTGACTCACCGGCACCGGTGAGGCCGAGGCAGGCTGCGGCGTAGGCGTTGCGCAGATCGTGGGAACCATAGGCCGCGCCGCCGAGGAGCGATCCGCCGTGATGGCGAGGGAGAAACAGGTTATCGACACCGGCGATGTGTGACACCTTGACGTCGAGGTCGAGCGAAGGGGCGCGGTCCGGCCGGTAGAACGTGGAGCCGTCCGAGCGTTTGGCATAGCCCAGTTTGACCGCGAGGGCCTTCTCGACATCAAAGGTGCTGCCGCTGACGCCGAGAAGCAGCCGGTGGGGATACTGCGTCTCCACGGTGAGGTGATTGGCCTGCGCCCAGGCGATCAGCGCTTGGTAGTCCGCAGCCGAGGGGCCGAACCGCTCGGTGAGTTGATCCAGGGTGAGGAAGTGACGGAAGTTGCTGCTGGCGGGGTTGGAGACATCTGCGGCCAGGGCGCGCAGCCCGGCTTCATCGCGCAGCGGCAGACCGATAGCGAGATGAAGGATCATGGTCGCCGGAACCTGGCTGGTGACCGGCGCCTGTGGCAGGACGTAACTCGTGACTGTCTGTTTGTGCTGGGCTGAGGCGTGGAGGCAGAAGGCCGGGGAGAACAGAGCGATTGCCGTCGACACCGTGCGGAGATGTTTTGCCATGGGCCTCTCCTCTTCAGAATTAGGCAGGGAAAGGGTAACAGCGATGTTTCGGGGAGTGAAGACTTAATTTGGGTGTTTCTTGCTGGAAACCCACATCTCAAAGTGCTGAGAAGCAGATCCCTGCGGGATGACAAACAGAAGAGCAAAGGCAAGAGCGCGGGGTTCTAGAGGCCCGCGAACCAGTCGTAGCCGAGCTTGGTCCAGAAGTCGTCAGGGCGGGTATCGGTGTAAGCGATCAGGCCGATGCGCTTGATCTGCTTGTAGCCGTACTTGATGGGCATGTGCAGTCGCAGCGGAGCGCCGTGCTCGGGGGCGAGCGGCTGGCCGAAGGTCTCGGTGACGAGCAGGCTCTGCGGATGCATGGCAGCGCCCATGTCATAGCCGCAGTAGTAGTCGCCGTTGGGCGTCTCCATGTAGACGTAGCGCGGGAGGCGGGCACGGCCGTTCTCGATGACGGGCGCGGGCGGGTAGGCAGCGATGAGGTCGCGCAGGCGGACGCCGGACCACTGCGTGATCTCGCTCCAGCCTTCGATGCACTTGAACTCGGTGATGAGCTCGGTTCTGGGGAGCTTGAGAAGGTCGTCCATGGAGAGCAGCAGGCCGGGCGTGCCGATGTCGAGCGCGCTGGCGGAGGCGCCGGCCTCGGCGGTGCCCTGATAGCGTTTGTGGGTAATGGCCTGCGTCATCTGGTCGAAGCGCTCGGCGAGCGAGAGGTGGGGAAGTCCATTGACCTTGGACGCGGATTTGAGGTCGGTACCGCCGGCGGGCGCGGGAGCGCTCTTGAAGTCGGGGGCGAGCGGGCTGGCCTGCGCATCGGCTTCGCCATACTGATACTCCCACGCGGTGATGTCCGGCGCGTAATGCGGCGAGGCCTGGGGGTTGGCGACTCCAGCGACCTGCAGGCGCCAACTGGAGAGCTGCAGCGGCTGGTCGAGGCCGATGACGCCGTTCAGGCGCAGCGGGCGCGCGCGGCGCATGGAGTACGTCGGTGCGAGTTCGCGGAAGCCGAAGACCGCCCGGTTGACCGAGGCGTCGAAGTCGAGGACGTGGCGCAGGCCGGACTGGAGCTCCCCGACGGGTATGGAGTTGGCGATCCACTGCGAGACGCCGTAGCCGGCTGCGGCGACGGCTCCTCCTACGAGGAAGCTGCGGCGGGTGTGTTTCGCGCTAAGGCGGCGGATGGTGGCGGCGTCACCGGTGGTGATGATGCGTTCGTGCTCCTGCTCACTCATGCTCGCCCTCCTGAATCTCTTCGGCCATGGGCTCGTTGGCCAGCGACTCCTCGACGGCGATGGGATCGACCGCTACCGGTATGCCGGCGAGCGCCTCCAGCACAGGTGGCTCGGACATAGGCGGCGCCTGCGGCGCGGGCTGGATCTCGTATCCGCTGACCATGGAGCGAAAGTTGTTCCATCCGGCGAGGATGACCTGGCCGACGTGGACGAGGAAGAAGCCGCAAAAACCCATGGTGAGCCAGAAGTGGAACCAGCGCGCCATCTCATAACCGCCAAATAGCGCGGTCAGCCAGTGCGCAGAGGTGGGTTTATAGATGGCGAGTCCGGTAAGCAGCGAGCCCGCGCCCATCAGCACGATGGCGGTGTAGGCGATGCGCTGCGCTCCGTTGTATTTGCCCTGAGGAGGCAGGCCTTTGCGCCGGGCGAAGGGGATATGGAGGTCGTAGAGGGTGACCTGGAGGGCGTCGGCGAAGGAGCGGCGCTGCGGCCACAGGACGCGCCACTCGCCGGAGAGCCAGAGATAGACGGCGTAGGCGATGCCGTTGACGGCGAAGAGCCACATGAAGAGGAAGTGCCAGCCGAGGCCGGTCGTGAGCCGGTAAGGGGCGTTGAGGAGCTTCCAGAACCAGTCTGGGAAGAGGCGAACGAGGGTGAAGGAGCCGATGCCGACGCGGTAGACCTGGTGCGGATGCAGGTAGGGCGGGATGGAGTCTCCCCAGTAGATGAGCAGGCCGCTCCAGATCATCACGGAGAGCACGGGAAAGTTGATCCAGTGCATCCAGCGGATGGCGCGGGGGTGCTTTTCGACGAGTTGCAGTGTACTTGAAGGTTCGCCGGGCATCGCAAAACTCCTCCCCATGAGACTGCCCGATAGCAGGCAAGTGTGCAAGCGATATGTGAATTCTTGCCTCACCCGACGCGGGCAACGGTATCGTCCTTGCAGGGCACTTGTACGTCTAACGGAGCGTGATGCGGAGTTGGATTGACCATCAGGGCTTAAAGAGCAAATGCAAGAGATATGCCGTCGCTCTGGCGCTCGCCACGGTTGCGTGGAGCGCGCTGGGAGTGCAGGGGCAGACAGCGCGGCGCTCGTTTGAGATTCGGACCCGACGGATGGACGTAGATGTAGACGGCGCGCCCAATGCGTATGGACCGCCAGGGGCGAAGGCGCTGGACCGGCTGCACAACGCACGCTATCGCGGTCGGCGAAATGGGGAGATCGTCGGGTATCTGACGGAGGATGATAATCCCGGCGCGCCGGTTGTGCAGGGACCAGGGGATCCGTACCCCGGGTATTACATCTCGCAGACGGCGTTTACGGATCCCAGGCGCACAAACCCACGCGATCTTCTCCGTTACGTGGATGCCACGAAGATCAACTACGTGGTGCTGGGGGATGTCGCGCGTCGGCGCGGGGCGAGAGATGGGGACTTCGTGGCTGTGTACTCGCGAAAGACGGGGCGGAGCGTGTTTGGGATCGTGGGGGATGACGGGAACCCGAGCGGGGATGAGGGCTCATTGCATCTGTTACAGGCCCTGGGGTATCCGTTCCACGACGGCGTAGAGGACTCAGTGGAGCGACGGGAAATTGTGGTGCGGTTCTATCCGGGCTCGAACTCGGCCCCGGGATTGGAGCCGCTGTTCTTTCATTCTCAGGCGGAGCTGGATGCGGCGGCTGAGCGCATGGGTCTGAGCAAAGAGTTCGCTAATGAAAAGTATTGAAGAGAAAGTGATAAGGGGAAAAGTGACAAGTGAGAGGTGAATCACCAAGTAAAGACAGGGCTTGAGTTGCGATAATATCAGCGGCGATTGCATCCCAGGTGTCCACAAGTTCTGATCTCGGTTTGTAGTCACAACATACTTGTCACTTTCCACTTATCACTTTTCACTGGAGTTATTCATGGAATACCGCAGTCTTGGCCGTAGCGGCCTGAAAGTCCCCGAGCTCTGCTTCGGCACCGGCACCTTCGGCGGTGCGGGGAACAAGTTCTTTGAGGCGTGGGGAACCACGCAGGATGCGGAGGCGACCCGGATCGTTGATGTGTGCATGGAGTCGGGATGCAACTTCTTCGATACGGCGGATATCTACTCCGACGGCAACAGCGAGAAGGTGCTGGGCAAAGCGATCTCGCACCTGAAGCGTGAGCAGGTGCTGATCTCCACGAAGGCGACGTTCCAAATGGGGGAGGGGCCGAATGACCGCGGCAGTTCGCGTTACCACCTGATTCAGGCGCTGGATGCCTCGCTGAAACGGCTGAACACGGACTACGTGGACGTGTATCACCTGCACGGATTCGACGCGACCACACCGGTGGAAGAGACGCTGAACACGCTGGACAAGATGGTGCGCGAGGGCAAGGTGCGGTACATCGCGTGCTCGAATTTTTCCGGCTGGCACCTGATGAAGTCGCTGAGCGTGAGCGAGCGCCACGGGTGGGCGCGGTATGTTGGGCACCAGGTGTACTACTCGCTGATTGGTCGCGACTATGAGTGGGAGCTGATGCCGTTGGCGCTGGACCAGGGAGTGGGCGCACTGGTGTGGTCGCCGCTTGGCTGGGGCAGACTGACGGGGAAGATCCGCCGCGGGCAGCCGCTGCCGAAGGAGTCGCGGCACGCCAAGGGCGGCGGCGAAGGTGGGCCGGAGATGCCGGATGAGTATCTGTACAAGGTAGTGGACGCGCTGGATGAGGTGGCGAAAGAGACCGGCAAGACCGTCCCGCAGATTGCGCTGAACTGGCTGCTGAGGCGGCCGACCGTCTCCACGCTGGTGATCGGCGCGCGCGATGAGAAGCAACTGCGCGCGAATCTCGGCGCGGTGGGATGGAAGCTAACCGAAGAGCAGATTGCGAAGCTGGATGCCGCGAGTGCTGTCGCGCCGTCGTATCCGCACTGGCACCAGTGGCAGTTTCCTTACCTGAAGGTTGAGGGAAGCGGCGTAGCGCTGAATCGCTAAGTCTTGCCGAGCAAGTGCCGGACGCCGGAACAGCAAATAGGGACAATCAGCGTGTGCTGGTTGTCCCTATTTTTGCCGCGTGATTGCGGTTGGTTTACTGCGCGGGCTTGGTTGCGGGCTTCTTGGCGGCCATCGGCTTGTGCTTCCAGAAGTCGGGCTCAGCCTTGACCCACTCTTCCGGCGGATGGCTCATGGCGGGGCTGAAGGAGAAGAGATTGGTCATCTCGGTCTCGATGCAGTCGGACTCGAGCTCGGAGAGCTTCTTGCGGTTCTCCGCGCCGAGCGCCTCGCCGAAGGCCTTGTCGTTGGCGAAGTCAGCATCGACCTGTGCGAGAGACTTGAGCGGCCAGACGACGAGGTATACGTCGCCGGGGCCTGCACCGAATGCTTCAGAGAATATCGTCCAATGCGCGGAAGGGTCCTCCTTCGCATAGGTGTCCTTGATGATCTTGACCAGGTCCTCCCACTGCTTGCGGTGGCCGGGCTTGATGACGTACTGGGAGATCTCCATGTAGCGCGCGCCGGCCAGGTTGCTGGAGTTGCTTTGTTCCGGCTCCAGGGTCCAGATGCTGGCATCCGTGGAGGCGAGCAGGTCGCCATCGGCGACGTTCGCACGGTCCAATGCCGCACCGAGCCCGGTGATCTTGGCGACTTCCTTGTGCTCAGCTTCCATGGCCGCAAAGCTGACATATCCGCTGAAAAAGAGTGCGCGATCCGGGCCAGTCATGGAGTTCAGTGCGAAGTAGTGGATGGGGGCGTTCTTCGCATCCAGCTCGCGGATGAAGGCGCCCTCGGTCGCCTCATGCAACATGCCGCCCTTGCCGGGCTTGAGGAACTCGCGCTGGATGAGCAGCACGTTGGGTGGACCATTGACCCCGTCGTTCTGGGCGTGGAGAGCGAGCGGAGCGATGCTGAGACTGCAGAGCAGCAGCGGAAGTGCGGTGGAACGTTTACAGAAGTTAAACGTCATGGGAGACCCTCCTGGGGTTCGTTCGAGATGGAATGGAATCAGTTGAATGGAAGTCGATCGATCAGCCGGCATTTGCGACAGGGGCAGAGATCGAATCGAAGCCTGACAATGGCACGAACTGACTGCAATGGCAGACCATGGGCCCGAAAGCTATGAAAACGTGAGACATCCGCAAATGGTAGGCGGAGGCTGTTCGAGAAGTTTCCGCCTATGGCCGCCATCTGTCAAGAACTTCAAGGGCGGAATTACTGGAATTGACGGAGGTTTTGCATCGGCCCGTGGCTCGCGTATAAATTCTCCGAGACAATTTCCAGCCACTTTGAGGTTGCAAGATGATGTTTTTCGCAAGGCTTTTTACTCGCTTTCCGCTGTCCGTGATGCTGCTGGTGGGTTTTCTCTTGACGGCTGCGCTGCCGCTGCACGCGGGAGATGTAAAGCCCGTAACGGAGGGCTCCATCAGCAAGCGCATCGGCAAGCTGCGCAGCCTGCCGGACGATCAGCGCGGAGCGGAGGATGCGGCGATCGCCCGCGATATCTCCACTCTGCCCGCCGGCGCGGCGAAGGTCGAGCTGGCCGCCAAGCTGACCAACCTTGCGACGGAGGGCGACCCTGGTGCCGACAACCTGCAGCAGGTGGCGACCACGCTGGCCGGCGCGCTGAGCGAGACTCCCATACCGGCCGACAAGGATGGCAACCCCGCGGAGCCCTACGTGGCGCTGGCGCAATTGGTGCGCTACGAGGGAATGAAGACGGATCTGAAAGACCCGCAGTTGATGCAGGCGCTGAAGAACCTGATTGCTGATGATGACGACGTGCAGAAGGCCGACTTCAAGCTGGAGGACCTGGACGGCAAGAAGGTCACGCTGAGCGGGCTGCGCGGAAAGATTGTGCTGGTGAACTTCTGGGCAACGTGGTGCCCGCCGTGCCGCAAGGAGATGCCGGACCTGGATCTTATCTACTCTCACTACAAGTCGCAGGGACTGGTGATTCTCGGCATCACAGATGAGTCGACCGCCACGGTGATTCCATTCATTCGTCAGGGCAATTACACATATCCGATTCTGCTCGATGCCGGCCATGTCGTGGGCAAGCAGTTCCACGTGGAAGGCATTCCGCGGACCTACGTCTTCAATCGCGACGGAAAGCTGGTTGCTGAGTCGATCGATATGCGGACGCAGCGGCAGTTCTTCGGGATGCTGGCAGCAGCAGGATTGCATCCTTAGGGAAGTGTCGCATATGCCTTTCCCGGCGATGATGCCACTATGAACGGGAGAGTCTCCAGGGAACCGGGGGCATGGCACCAGCGTAAACTGGTCACAGGTACCTGATGGAGACAAAGGAAGCATTCCGGATCGCCGTGCAGTCGCTGTGGGCTAATAAGATGCGCAGCGTGCTCACGCTACTGGGCGTGGTCATCGCCGTGGCCAGCGTCATCGCAGTGGTGACCCTGGTGAATGGCGCGAATGTGTACATCGCCACCAAGATTAACAGCCAGGGCGCGGACGTGTTTACCATCTCCCAGCAGCCGGCGTTTACCACCAGCTACAAAGAATACCTCGCCTACCAGAAGCGCAAGATCGTCTCCCTGGAGGAGTATCAGATTTTGCAGCAGCAGTGTACGGCTTGCACCGAGGTAGGGGCATTCCAGAGCTCGTCCGGTGAGATTAAGTATCAGGCGCAGTCCAGCACGGACACGCAGATACGCGGCTACTCCGCGCAAATGCCGGAGATGCAGAACCTGAATATCGTGGAGGGCCGAAGTTTGACCCAGGCCGATGAAGATCATGCCGCGCACGTGGCCTTGATCGGGGCGGACATTGAAGAGAACCTTCTGAAGTTCGAGGATCCTATCAATAAAGAGATTCGAGTGGATGGCGTGCCGTACACGATCATCGGGCTGGGAGAAAAGCAGGGGAAGACGCTCGGGCGTAGCCAGGACAACTGGGTGGGTGTGCCGCTGACGACCTATCAGAAGACCTATGGCTCGATGAAAACGGTGACGATCTATGCGAAGTCGGGCAGCGGCGCTCTGGCGATGGAGGCGGCCAGCGACCAGGCGCGAACGATTATGCGCGGACTTCGCCATGACCGGCCCGGCGAGCAGGACAGCTTTACGCTGTCAACCAGTGACACGCTGGCTGGCTTGTTGGAACAGATTATCGGGGCCATTGGCGGCGTGGCGATTGCCATTGCGGCGATTTCGCTGGTGGTGGGCGGCGTGGTGATTATGAACATTATGCTGGTGAGTGTGACCGAGCGGACGCGCGAGATCGGCGTCCGCAAAGCGCTGGGCGCAAAACGGAAGGATGTTCTGTCCCAGTTCCTGATGGAGTCGGGGACGCTGTCTTTGATTGGCGGTGCGATCGGCGTAGTGCTGGGTGTGATCGTGGCCAAGGGCGTGGCTCTGGTGGCGGGATTTCCGGCGGCGATTGCGCTATGGAGCGTATTTGCAGGGCTGATCGTGGCTTTGTCAGTTGGGGTGTTTTTTGGGGTCTATCCTGCTCGCAAGGCGGCCGATCTGGATCCGATCGTCGCCTTGAGATCGGAGTTCTAGAGATGGCGATGCGAGCAAGCGATCAACGGGAATCCGTCAAAATGGCATTGGATACCCTGCGCGCGAACAAGCTGCGCTCGGGGCTGACGATTCTGGGTATCGTCATCGGCGTGATGACGGTGATCATGATTTCGTCGGTGATCAATGGGCTGAACTCTTCTGTGTCGAACCTGGTGGCGTCATTCGGGACGAACGTGCTGTGGGTGTTCCGGTTTCCCGTCATCGGGGTGCGGCCGACCGCGGAGATGTTAGCTCGTAAGCAGATGACCTATGACGACATGGTCGCGATGAGCCAGTTGCCGCATGTGGTCGCCGCATCCGCATCGCTGCAATACACCAACTACCAGTTCAACGAGGGTTCGGTGGTGGCGAAGTTCGGGCAGCGCAAGGCGGACAACGTCTCACTAGAGGGTGATACGCCGAGCAATATGGCCGTGTATGACAAGGTGATTGCGGAGGGGCGCTTCTTTACGCAGACCGAGCAGGACCTCGCATCCGATGTGACAGTGCTCGGCCATGACGTGGAACAGGACCTCTTCGGCTCGGTTGACCCCATCGGCCAGGAGGTGGTGATCGCGGGGCGGACGTTTACCGTGATCGGGGTGTTCGAGAAGCAGAAGACGGCATTTGGCGGCGGCAGGAATCCGGACGACAGCACTGCCTACTTCCCGCTCAGCACGTTTCACAAGCTGCATCCGGAGATTCTGGACTACTGGCTTAGCGCTAAGTTTGACGACCAGAAGAACAAAGATCTGGTGACCGACGAGATTCGCGAGCTGCTGCGACGACGGCGAAAGGTGCGCAACGAGTTGCCGGACAACTTTGTCGTCTTCAGCTCGGATGCCATCACCAAACTGTGGACCCAGATTACGAGCAGCCTCTTCCTGCTGATGTTCGGCCTAAGTACGGTGGGGCTGATGGTCGGCGGAGTGGGCGTAATGAACATCATGCTGGTGAGCGTGACAGAGCGAACGCGAGAGATTGGTGTGCGCAAGGCCATCGGTGCGACCAAGCAGATCATTCTTCTACAGTTCACGCTGGAGGCGATCGTGCTATGTGCTGTGGGCGGGGTGATTGGAATTGTTATCGGATCGATCTTCGCGTTGGGACTGAAGGCGATCATCTCCAGCCAGGTGAGCTTGCTGTGGATTTTGACGGCGTTCCTGTGTTCGTGCGGCATCGGACTGGTCTTTGGCATCTATCCGGCGTGGAAGGCGGCGAATCTGAATCCAATCGAGGCGCTGCGGTATGAGTGAGGCAGCAAATAGATTAGCGCAGCGCAGCTAGCTGTTATCTGTTCGCTGTCGTTACACTGTCTAAATGGACACCCTTACGCTTGTGATTCAAGGCGCGGCCGCGTTGCTGACTGCCTGTGGGATCGTATATGGGGTGATCGCGCTGTGGGCCGCACGCTCCTTTGAGCATGCAACGAAGGGTGTGTCCGCGAACGGGTTCGAGCCGGCGGTTTCAATCCTGAAGCCAGTGCGCGGCGTGGACGCGCGGATGTATCCGGGCCTGGCGAGCCACTGCCAGCAGCAGTATACGGGCGAGGTGGAGCTGTTGTTCGGGGTCAGTTCGCTGGAGGATCCAGCGGTGGGGCTGATTGCGCGGCTACGGGTCGAGTATCCGAAGATGGATATCCGGCTGGTGGAGTGTCCCGAGATTCTGGGCACGAATGGAAAAGCATCGAACCTGGCACAGATGGTGCCGCGAGCGCGTTTTGAACACATTGTCGTGAATGACAGCGACATTCGCGTTAGCCCGCGGTACCTGAGCCGGGTGATGGCGCCGTTCGCCGCGCATACGACGGGACTCGTGACAACGCCCTATGTGGGCCGCGCGGAACATGGACTATGGTCCCGGTTGGAGGCGCTGGGTATCGCTACCGACTTTATGGCGGGAGTGCTGACGGCGCGACTGCTCGAGGGTGGAATTCGCTTTGGGTTGGGCTCGACTCTAGCCACTACCAAGACAGCGCTGTCGAGCATGGGTGGATTTGAGGGTCTCGCCGACCAGCTTGCTGATGACTATGAGCTGGGTGCGAGGATGAGCGCGGCGGGGTATCGCGTGGAGTTGGTGCATGAGGTAGTGCAGACCAGCGTTCCGGCATACTCTCTGGATGGATTCTGCGAGCACCAGTTACGCTGGGCGCGGAGCACCCGGGACTCCCGACGTGCAGGCTACCTGGGGTTGGGGCTGACCTATGTCTTGCCGTGGGCTTTGGCGACGACCGTAGCAAGCGGCTTTGCGCTGTGGAGCTTGAGCCTGCTAAGCCTCGCGTTGCTGGCGCGCGCGGCGGTGGCGCTCTCGGTTGGTGTGGGCGTGCTGGAAGATGGTCAGGTGTTGCGCGATCTGCTACTGCTGCCGCTGCGTGATTGCATGGGGCTGTTCTTCTGGGCATGGAGCTTTGCCAGTGATGAAGTGGTCTGGCGCGGGGAGCGCTTCCGCTTGAAGCAGGGACGGCTGGAGCGGGTGTGAGTGGCCGCGCGTCTGTTCGCGAGCGGTTGGCTGCCGGCCCCAAGCGCGGCCTGGGCGAGGCAAACTCAATTGCTGCACAAGCAGCGCGTGACGAAAAGACGCTCGCTGAACTGGTGGCGGCCCTGAAGGATGATCGTGCGGCTGTGGTGAGCCGCGCGGCGAATGCGCTGAAGAAGGTCCAGCAGATGCGACCCGAGGCTTTGCAGCCCCATGCGAAGCGAATCCTGCGTGCGGCGATGGCGTCCCAGGAGTTGCGGGCCCGGTGGAACCTGACGGTTGCCGTTGGAGGCCTAGAGCTTCGCGGCCGAGATCGCGCGTTGGCGGTGGAGCTGATGTTTGACGCGCTGCGTAGCGAGAGCGCATTCCTCCGGACGTTTGCGATGCAAGGGCTGTGGGAACTCGCGAAAGGCGATTCGGCGCTGATGCAAAGGGTGCGTCCGATGGTACAAGAGTTTGCAACGACGGGAACAGCAGCGATGAGAGCACGTGCGAGAAAGTTACTGGCCGACAACAGAGGCCAGCACTAACTAGTGGTTGGGCTGGTTGCTGACGATCTCCTTTCCGCCGCTCCGGACGAGAACGTAGGCCGGGCCGGGAAGCACAGGCAACTGGTTGGGCGGATCGGTCAGCGACTGCCAGAGGAAGATGCGTTGCTGACCGCGCCACTTCTCCGCGAGCGAGGCGTCGGTCTCAAAGATGGGCGGCGCATCGGGGAAGAAGCTGCCGTACCAAAGGTTGGAGCTGCGGCCGTCGACGATATGGATGTCCGCTCGCTGCAGATAGAAGCCAAGGGTGGAGCCGGATTCGTACTCGCCGTGGATGGCGACCATGTCCTGCGGCTGCACCTGCGGCGCCATGTTCTGCGCGAGATGCGCGCTGGTGAGCACCGGCGAGAAGATCCTGAGGCCGAGAAAGGCCGAGATCAGAAAGCCGAAGGCTCCGGCGGCGAGCGTGAGGTTCGCGGCATGCGGCCGGTTTTGCTTATTCAGGATCAGCGCGAAGAGCGGGCCGAGAAACAAGCTGAATGCAGCAATCATCAATGGGAATCGGAAGAGCACAGCTGCAGGGCCGGTGATGTCCATGAAGTGCCCCATGCTCAATGCGTAATCCGCCGGGTTTTGGGTGAGCAACGACGCGAGATCTGGGTGTAGAACAGGCGGATGCGCGCTGAGGAGAAAGACGACGCTCGCAAGGAACACAATGCAACCGAAGACCAGCGGAGCTAGGATGCAGCGGCGCGCGGCGCGGCAATGTATTGCGAACCCGCCCTCCGTGGTCTCGCGCTGGGCGAGCCAGCCGGCGATGAGGATCGCGAGCGCAGGCAGTGCAGGCAGGACGTAGTATTCCTGGCGCGTGGAAAGTGAGAAGAACAGCAGAACGAACGCTGTCCAAATCACCAGCAGCAACAAGCCGCGCTGCTGGAGCGGCAGATCTTCGTGGCGAAGCTGGCTTCGCCACTTCTGATCGCGTAACGGACAAGCCCATGCGACGGCCTTGAGTGCGAACGCCGACCACGGCATCAGCCATACAAGGCACAGTCCCCAGAAGAGCCACAGAGGCGCGGTGTCGTAGTCGTGCGGCACGCGCAGGTTCAGGTAACGCAGCAGGTGCTCGTTCATGAAGTAGAACCACGTCCAGCCGCGCACGTTGCCGTCGGTTGGAAGCGGGACGAGCCAATGGCCGTTCACGAAATGGAACGCTGCGGGATGTCCCTGTGTGGGGTTCGCGAGCGCCGCAAGCACGTGCCACGGCACGGCGATCGCGAAAAACACTACGAGCGACGTCCACGGATGGAGCTCGCGCAGGCGGCGCAAAGTTCCGCGCAGGCCGCGCGTTGCCAGCAGGTAGAGCAGCACGATGCTCACCGGAAAGATCACGCCGATCAGGCCCTTAGTCAGCACGTTCAACGCGCAGGCCACCGCGAAGAGGCAGCTCGGTAGGCGCTGGTGCGCGTTCCGGGTCTCGGTGAGCCAGAGGGCATACATCGCCAACGCGAGCCACAGGCAGACGAGCGCATCCGGGATCAGCATCCTTGTGAAGAGGAAGATGCCGAAGCTGGATAGCGCAATCAGTGCGGCGTACAGGCCAGCACGGGCGCTGCCGAATATCCGGCGCGCAAAGCTCTCCACGACCAGCACCAGAGCCAGCACTGCCACTGCCAACGGGATGCGCGCGGCGGCGGCTAGCGCTCGCGGCGAGCTCGTGCCCAGTAGCATCGCAGTCTTCATGCTCGCGGCCATGGTCCAGTAGAGCAGCGGCGCCTTCTCGAGATACCGGATGCCATTGGCGTGGAGTGTCACATAGTCGTGGCGAAGCAGCATCTCGCGCGCAACCTCGGCGTGGACGCTGTCGGCGTCGTCCAGGAGCGGTGGCGTGAACAGCGCAAAGCTCGCGTAGAACGCAACCCACAGCAGCAGGATGCTGAGCAGCGTGGAGCGCGGTCGGTTTGGCGTTGGCGAGACCACCGAACTCAAGTGTACGGGCGACTCGCGTAAACTGAGGCGCGTGAGCAAAATGAAGTCAAGATGAGCAAGATGAAGCCAATTCGCGCGAAGCAGCCGCTAATGCAGCTTACCGGCGAGAAGCCCGGACCGCCCGCCGAGATGATCTTCGGCGAGTGGTACCCCGCGCTGCGGGCTGATGGCCTGAAGCGGGGTGAAACGGCGCTCGCCATGCTGCTCGGTATCCCGATGCTGCTGGGCCGCAAGGCCGACAGCGCGCTGTTTGCGCTGCGTGATCTGTGCCCGCACCGCGGAATTCCTCTTTCGGCGGGCTGGTTTGACGGCGAGACCGTGCAGTGCAAGTACCACGGCTGGCGCTTTGAGCCTTGCAGTGGCCGCTGCGAGGAGATTCCTTCGCTCACCTCCTTCGACTCGCTGGAGCCGACCAAGATCTTTGCCAACGCGTTTCCCGTTGTCGAGCGCGACGGTTACGCCTGGGTCTACGTGCCGGAGCCGGGTGCGGGGCGCGGCGTCTTACCAAACGGCAAATACGACGAAGCCTCGCTGCCGCCGGTGCCGGAGCTGCCGAAGTTCTCCGGGCGTTATCGCAGCGCGCACCTGCAGGCCGAGCTGCCGTGCAACGTGGACCACGGCATCATCGGGCTGATGGACCCGGCACATGGGCCGTTCGTGCATCGCGCCTGGTGGTGGCGCAGCGCGGCGAGCATCCATGAGAAGACCAAGCGCTTCGAACCCATCGAGAACGGTTTCCGCATGTCGCCGCACGCGCCCAGCTCGAACTCCGCGCCGTACAAGCTGCTGGGCAAGCCGGTGACGACCATCGACTTCGTGCTGCCCAACCGCCGCTACGAGACCATTACCGCGACCAATGACAAGGGCAAACAGCGCTGGTTCTCGTCGCTGACCACGGTCACGCCCATCACCCCCTCCACCTGCCGGATCGACGTGCTGGCCGCGTGGGAGATCGGGTACCGCGTACCGTTCGTGCTGCCCATCGCGCGGTACTTTGGCGCGAAGTTCGTCGCCCAAGATCAGCAGACGATGATCGAGCAGGTGCGGGGGCTGCGGTCGAACCCCGGGCTCATGCTCATCGACGACGCCGACAAACCGGCCAAGTGGTACTTCGCGCTCAAACAGCGTCGGCTGACCGGCGAGGGCTCCCACCCGCTCGGCGGGCCGGTCGATCTGCACTGGCGGAGCTAGGAATCCGCACCCGTTCTACACTAGAGATATGCACGTTCATGCCAAGCCGAATGGGGCGATGCAGCGGATTCTGAAGGTGTCGCTAGGGCTGACCGCGGCGTATATCGCGGCGACGCTGTTCTTCGGGCTGCGGGCGCACTCGCTGGCGCTGGTGTCGGAGGCCGGGCACAACCTCTCGGACTTTGCCGCGCTGGGGCTGAGCTTTGCTGCGGTGTGGTTGCAGACGCGGCCGGCGACCGACCGGCGGACGTTTGGGTATCAGCGGGCCGGGGTGCTGGCAGGGTTTGTGAATGCGCTGAGCCTGATGGTGCTGGCCGTGTGGATTGTGGTGTCGGCTGTGGGGAGGTTCTTGCATCCGGTGACGGTCGAGCCGCGGTTGATGATGGCAGTGGCGGCAGCGGGTGTGGTGATGAACGGCGTGATCGCGGCGCTGTTGTGGAAGTTCAGTGGCGATGTGAACATCCGCAGTGTGTTTCTGCACATGCTGGGGGATACGCTCTCGACCGCGGCGGTGATCGTGGGCGGGCTGGCGATTGCGCTGACCGGATTGCAGTGGATTGATCCGCTGCTCTCGCTGATTATTGCAGCGATGATCCTGGCGAGTTCGTGGAGCATCGTGCGCGAGACGCTGCACATCCTGCTGGAGGGCACGCCGCGCAGCGTGGACCTGGCCGAGATTCGCTCGGCGATGAGCGGCGTGGAGGGCGTGGTGAACGTACATGACCTGCACGTCTGGAGCCTCACGTCGCAGAGCCACGCGCTGGCCTGCCATGTGCAGGTGGTGGAGATGCAACTGGCGGAGTGCGATGCGGTGCTGGAGCGGCTGAACCATCAGCTGCGCGATCACTTCGGGATTCAGCATGCGACGATCCAGCTCGAGGTAACAGACTGCGCGACGGTGCATGACTGCGTGTCGCCGCCGGAGGCGCCGGTGGTGGATGGACACTCGCACCATCATCATGGGCCGGGGCATGCGCATGCGCACTGAAGTTGTCAGTTCTTGGTTGTTAGGAAAGACAAAGGTCCGCCGCGATGGCGGGCTTTGTTGTTGGCGGAAAAGAACAGGCAACGGCAAAGGCTCTCACGCGAAGGGCGCGAAGGTTACGCAGAGGCCGCGGAGGCTAGACCAACCGGGCGTCGAGGGTGATCTCGGCGGCGGCGAGCAGGCGGGAGATGGGGCAGCCCTCCTTGGCCTTTTTCGCGAGCTCGTTGAACTTGTCGACTCCGATGCTAGGGACCTGAGCGCGGGTGATGAGGTGAATCTTGGTGACGGTGGGGCCGGCGTCGGTGGTCTCGAGGGTCACGGCGGCGGTGGTTTCGAGCGTGTTGGGCGGGTGGTTGTCGCCGGTAAGCTGCGCGCTGAGCGCCATGGTGAAGCAGCCGGCGTGGGCGGCGGCGATCAACTCCTCGGGGTTGGTGCCGACGCCCTCTTCAAAGCGCGACTTGAAGCTGTACTGAGCGTCCTTGAGGGTGGTGCTCTGGGTGCTGATGGTGCCTTTACCGGTCTTGAGGTCGCCGTGCCAGATGGCGGATGCGGTGCGGTCCATGGGGGAAGTCTCCTTTCAAGGTGAGATGCAACGGCAAACGCAAAGGTCGCTAAGGACGCCAAGGTTCGCGAAGGAAAACGAACGTAGTGGGTGCGATGTTCTCGCAATGGCCGCAATGTAGAGACGAATGAATCAGGTCGGTGGATGCAAATAGATGAAGCGGACGAGGAACAGCAGCGCGAGCAGGTAGAGCATCCAGTGCTGGCGGCGACCGCGGCCTGTGGCGATCTCCAGCGCGGCGAAGCTGATCATGCCGAAGCTGAGGCCGGTGGCGATGGAGTACGTGAGCGGGATGGTGATAAGGGTGAGAAAGCTGGGGATGGCGATGCGGGGCTCGTCCCAGTCGATGCGCGCGGCGCCGGCGACCATGAGCGCGCCAACGAGGATGAGCGCGGGCGCGGTGGCGAAGTCCGGGATGGCGCCGACGACAGGCGCTACGAAGATGGCGACGAGGAAGAGCAGGCCGGTGGTGATGGCGGTGACGCCGGTGCGGCCTCCGGCTGCGACCCCGGCGGAGCTTTCGATGTAGCTGGTGACGGTGCTGGTGCCGGCGAGGGAGCCAACGACGGTGGCGGTGGCGTCGGCGAAGAAGATCTTGTCGAGGCGCGGGATGGTGTGGTCTTCGCTGATGAGACCGGCGCGCTCGGTGACGGCGACGAGCGTGCCGATGTTGTCAAAGAGGTCGACGA
>Ga0302198_10002101_pt1 | contig 21150 bp, 14 predicted proteins | sample II_Bog_N2_2_FD_193521 | JGI IMG/M metagenome (GOLD analysis project Ga0302198, IMG submission 193521) | Peat permafrost microbial communities from Stordalen Mire near Abisko, Sweden - II_Bog_N2_2 | ecosystem: Environmental > Terrestrial > Soil > Wetlands > Peat | place: Sweden: Abisko... | reverse complement strand
TCTGGCTTATGCGCTCTATGTGCTGCTGCTGATCGCCCTGGCGCTTGCTGCGTGGCGTTACATCAGCATGCACGAGCGTGCCAAGGCGCACCGCAAGACTGAAGCGCTTGTGGCCCAGGCCCGCACGCTCGAAGCCACGGTCAACGAGCGCACCGAGGAGATTCGCGCCCAGGCGGCTGAGATTTCTGCGCAGAAGGATTCGATCGAACTGCTGAGCGATATCGGCAAGGAGATAACGGCGTCGCTCGATCTGAATACCATTCTGTTCAAGCTCTACGAGCGTGTGAACCAGATCATGGACGCGAGCATTTTCGGCGTTGGCCTGCACAAGCCGGAAAAGCGCGCAATCGAGTACAGCCTGGCCATCGAGAACGGAAAACGCTACGCGCCGTATACGCGCAGCACGGACGACAAGAACCAGTTTGCCGTATGGTGCATCGATCATCGCCAGGCAATTCTGATCAACGACGTCGAGAAGGAGTCTTCTCGGTATCTGGCGAACTATCAGCACACCGGCCACGCGCTGGATGACGGCAGCACTGCGCAGCCGCCGGCGTCGATGATCTACCTGCCGCTGATCGCGCAGGAGCGCGTGCTGGGCGTGCTCACCGTGCAAAGCTTCAAGAAGAATGCCTACTCGGAACGCAATCTGAGCCTGCTTGAGAACCTGGCGGCGTATACAACAATCGCACTGGACAATGCCAATGCCTATCTGGTCATCAATCAGCGCGAGCTTGAGGTGCGCGAGCGGGCCGCGGAACTGGTCACGATCAACCGCATCAGTCAGGCGCTGGCCACCCAGCTCGACAAGAGCCGCCTGATTCAATTTGTCGGCGACCAGGTGCGGGACATGTTCCATGCGCCGATCGCCTACGTTGCTCTCCTCGATCGCGTCTCGATGATGCTTCACTTCCCCTATGCGCACGGCGAGGAGGCTTCGCCGCGGCCTTACGGGTCAGGATTGACTTCGCAGATCATCCGCACCGGCGAACCACTGCTGATCAATGAGGACATGGCGGGCAACAGTACTCGGCTTGGCATTGAACAGATCGGCCGCCAGACAGCGTCGTATCTCGGTGTGCCCATCCCGTCCGGCGGCCAGGTCATTGGCGTCATCAGCGTCCAGTCCGTCGATCAGGAGGGCCGTTTCACGGAAGCCGACCAGCGCCTGCTTGCGACGGTCGCCACCGCAGTTGGCGTTGCTTTCCACAACGCGAAGCTGTTTGAAGAAGCCGGCCATGCGCGCGCCGCTGCCGAGCAGGCCGACGCTGCCAAGAGCTCATTCCTCTCTACCGTCAGCCATGAGCTGCGTACGCCGCTCACTTCCGTTCTCGGCTTCGCAAAGATCATTCGCCGACGCCTGGAAGAGCGCTTGTTCCCGATGATCCCCGAAGATGACCGCAAAGTACAGCAGGCCAAGCGCCAGGTCATCGAGAACCTCGGCATTGTTGTGAGCGAAGGCGAGCGGCTGACCAAGCTCATCGACGACGTGCTTGATCTGGCAAAAATTGAGGCCGGCAAGTTTACCTGGAACATGGGCAGCATCTCCATCAAGGAGGTGATTGACCGCGCGGTTTCTGCAACGGCGTCGCTGTTCGACGCAAAGAAGCTTGAACTCGTTCGTGACATCGCACCTGATCTCCCGGCCATCACCGGCGATCAGGACCGCCTGATCCAGGTTGTGATCAACCTGATTTCAAATGCCGTGAAGTTTACCGATTCCGGATCGATCACCTGCTCGGCGCACAGGCACGACTCAGAGCTGATCGTCGGCGTGAAAGATTCCGGCATCGGCATCGCTCCGGATGATCAGCCCAAGGTCTTCGAGAAGTTCAAGCAGGTTGGCGATACCCTGACCGACAAGCCCAAGGGCACCGGCCTGGGCCTGCCGATCTGCAAGGAGATTGTGGAGTATCATGGCGGCCGCATCTGGGTGGAGAGCGAACCCGGCCAGGGCAGCACCTTCTCCTTCACGCTACCCATTATCGCGGAATCGGCGCAGCTGGAGCTGCTCCCCAAGCGCCGCTCAATCGACATTGAGTCGCTTGTCAAGCAACTGCGCGATCGCGTCTCGACGCATGAGGGGCGCGATAAATCAGTGCTTGTCGTCGATGACGACCCGAACATTCGCTCTCTGCTGCAGCAGGAGCTCACAGAGGCGGGCTACAAAGTGCGCCTGGCAGAAGACGGACGCAAAGCGCTGACGTTGATTCGCGAAGAGACGCCCGGGCTGGTGATTCTGGACGTGATGATGCCGGAGATGAACGGCTTCGACGTGGCCGCGGTTCTGAAGAACGACCCGGTCACCATGGATATTCCGATCATCATTCTGTCCATTCTCGAGGACAAGGAGCGCGGCTTCCGGCTTGGCGTCGATCGCTACCTGACCAAGCCCATCGATACCGCGTCGCTGTTCCATGAAGTGGATACCTTGCTCGATCAGGGCAAATCGCGCAAGAAGGTTATGGTGGTCGACGAGGATGTTTCAACCCTGCGCACGTTGACAGACGCACTTGAGACGCGCGGCTATCAGGTTGTCGAGTCCAAGGGGGCTGACCTTGTTTCGCGCGCCGTGGACTCCAAGCCCGACATCATTATTCTCAACTCCGTGCTTTCCAGCGAAGAGGCGGTGCGTTCACTCCGCTTCGAGAAAGGAATGGAAAACGTCCTTTTCCTCATCTATCCATGACGCCTATGAAAATTCTGATCGTTGACGACGAAGCTCACCTGCGCACGCTCATCCAGCAGACCCTGGAGGAGCTGGAAGACGATGGTGTGGAGATCCTGACAGCGACCAATGGCGAAGAGGCGCTCGAGACCATCCGCGCTGAAGAGCCGAACCTGGTTTTTCTCGATGTCATGATGCCCAAGAAAAATGGCTTCGATGTGTGTCATGCCGTAAAGAACGAAATGGGCATGAGCCACATTCACATCATTCTCCTCACGGCAAAGGGCCAGGAGTTTGATCGGCAGCACGGCCAGGAGGTCGGCGCCGACTTGTACATGACAAAGCCATTCGATCCGGATGCGCTCATTGCCAAAGCCCGCTCTGTCCTTGGCCTGTCCGCGCCGGGAGCCTGAGACATGGCGCCGGTTACGATGAAGTCTCTTCTCAGGCCCGCATCCGGCAGCGCGGCGGCGATCGATGCCCTGTTGATGGCACTCCATCCAGGCGTTTGCATCGTTGATACGCAGGGCAGGACCCTGCTGGGAACAGGTCTTGAAGGTGCAACCGATCATTCCCGCATTCCCGTCGATCTGGAAGGCAGGTCTCTGGGCTATGCCGTGGGTCCTCGCGAATCGGCACAAGCCGCAGCCGCGATTCTGGCGCACATGGCGGCGCGCGAGTCTGAAGGCCGCGCGCTCGCTGCAGAGGTTCTACACCTCTACCGCGAAGTTCATCTCATCGAGCAGCTCTCTGAGCAGTTAGTCGCGCTGCTCAACTCGGCCGCGGTCGCTGAGTCCGCGCTCGCGCAGGCGCAGCGGCTCATTTCCGCAACGCATGGCAGCGTTCTCGTCCTGGAGAAAGAAGGGGCCGTGCTTGAAGCCGCTGCGTCCTTTGGCGACAGCGCGGAAGGCGGAGATCTGCTGGGGCCGGACTCGCGCTTCGCCGCCTCGATTCTTGAGCGCGGCATAGGAGAGATCGTCAACAACTGCGCCGGCGATCCGCGCGCCCTGGGCCTGGAGTGCCATCTCCATGCCTTGATCTCGGCACCGCTCCGGGCAGGCCAGCGCAACGTGGGACTGATCGCCCTAGGCAACAGCAATGACAATGTGTCGTATACGGCCGCCGATCTTAAATTGCTCAACACGATCGCCCTGCAGGCGGCTGCTGCAATTGAAAATGCATTGCTCTGCGCGGAGATGGTGGAAACTGCCCGCGAACGCGCAGCCTACGCTGCCGAGTTGCAGGCGGCGAGCACCGTGCAGCAATTGCTGCTGCAGAGCGCTTCTCAAGCAACTCCCGGATTTGAGGTCAACTCCGTTTACATGCCGGCCAGCGAGGTGGGCGGAGATTTTTTCTTCGTTGCCCCGGCACCGGATGGATCAATTACTGCCATAGTCGGTGACGTCTCCGGTAAAGGGCTCACCGCGGCCATGCGCGTCGCCATGATCCTAGGAGCCTTGCGTCGTGAGACTTCCTGCGATCCGAGTGCAATCCTCGCTGGTCTCAACAACGTTCTCATTGCGCAGGGCCAGCTGGGCTTTACCACTGCGTGCTGCGTCCGCATTGCGCTCACCGGCGACTACACACTTGCCAACGCCGGCCACGTTTCACCCTATGTTTCCGGGCGCGAGGTCTGCGCGCCGCCGGCGCTGCCTCTTGGCCTCGTTCCCGATCAACGCTACGCTTCAGTTGAGGGGAAGCTGTTCCCATCCGAGAGTCTGGTCCTGCTCTCCGATGGAGTGCTCGAGGCGCGCGCTGCCGATGGCGAGCTTTACGGCTTTGACCGCCTTCCCGCTCTTACGCTCCAGCCCGCTCAGCAGATTGCTGAAACCGCGCAGCTCTTTGGTCAGGATGACGACATCACTGTGCTCACGCTGCGCCTGACCGCGGCTGTGCACACCTAGAGCAGTTCTCCAATTCATGTGCTCTATTTAGTTCCGTGCAAGGTGGCTCTTTCTTAAGGAAAAAGCCGCTTATCATCGTGCCTTCGGTGTACAGCAATTGGAGAATAGCTATAGTCCGTGTCCAGCCTGTTCATGACAGGCGCGGCCAAGACCCTCGCTTCCAGACTAGGAAGCTGAATTTCTTTTTTGAAAGCGCTTGCAGATGTTTCTAAGAAGCGATGCAGCAAGGCGTGAAAACAGCGAAGAGAATGCCACTAGGCACCGGGACATATGATCGGCTCCAGTCGCGCATTCGTCAGGATGCAACCGGGATACGACGTGGCAGCGTTCCGCGGCAATTGCCTCTTCTCTAAATTGCACTCGATTCGAATGGTCGGGGCGGAGGGATTCGAACCCCCGGCCCTCTGCTCCCAAAGCAGATGCGCTACCAGGCTGCGCTACGCCCCGATGTCCTGGTTCGATTGTAACGCGAATCCGATTCGGACCGCGCGTTCCGACGCCTTATAGCCGGCCAAGAAGCCACGCAATCAGCCACACCGCAAGGATCAACGGGATGGCGAAGACCAATGCCAGCGGGGCCGCCAGAAGCAGCAGAAACGCCCAGTCGCCGGCAGTGTGACGGCGCGGTGCGTCGAGATGCCGCATGAGAAGGAGGTAGTTGCGGCGGTTGGCCTTCCAGGCGATGTCGAAGATGTCGCCCACCACCGGCACCGAGCCCACCAGCACGCCGATCGCGAGATTGGCGGCCATCCGCACTAGCGTAACGTACGGGACGCCGCGAATCCACGCGGCCAGCGGAATGACCAGCGAAAGCAGGCCAGCCAGCACGTCGCCGATGCCGGGAACCAGGCCGATGATGCCATCGAGCCCGAAGCGGATGGGCGTGCCGGGGATGCGGAAGGCCTCGTCGAGCAGAACTTCGAGCGAGCGCAAGGTGCTCGATCGGAACAGCCACGCGCCCCGGTCCCAGCGGTCGAGAAGGCTGACGGGGCTGGCGGGCGGCTGCCGGCCCGGCGGGATGGGGTTCGATCCGGAGATACGCGGCCTTCGCTGCTGCCGCGGCGCGGTCCGCAGGCTGATTCGATGGTACAATCGATTGGGTATGGCGGCTATAGTTCAGCGGCAGAACGCCTGACTGTGGCTCAGGATGTCGTGGGTTCGATCCCCACTAGCCGCCCCAATGAAAATAAAGGCGTTTCCCCCTCCAACACACCCTCAAAATCACCCCTCGAACCGATGACCGGTCCGCATTTCCGACGATCTCTGGGCAGCGATTGGTCAGCCACGCGCACTTGGGCGTCTGGTTACGTTACCCTCATACTCAAGCTTTTATTTTCAGGTGCTTGCATGCGCATGGGATGTCTGGCAACTTTGGCTGTCGTTGCCTTCCTCGGGCTCGACGCGGTCTGTTGTGCGGCTCAGCCTCCAGCCTTGGCGACGGGCAGCACCGCCGCGGCAGGGCGCATGGATGCGGCGGTCGCGGCCTATCGCAAGATTATTGTCCTGATGGACGGCTCCGCGCAGCTCGACGATGGAAACCGGGAGCGGGTGCGCACCGCGGCCTGGATTCTTTTTGAGCAGAATCACGAGCGGCTCGATCAGCTGGAGCAGGACCTGAGTGCTGACGCGGCGGGCAAAGATGCCTCTCCGCTCACGGCCTTTCTCGATCGCCTGGAGAGCGGCGCCGATCTGCGCGATGCCGACAAACTCGCCTTCCGCGATGTTGTCGACGGGCTGGCCAACCTGCCTGCGCAGCAGGCGCCCGGGGCGGCTATACAAAGGCGCATCAGCGACGACGCTGCCGCCCTGGAGCAGATCCAGACGCTCTACCAGAGCGAGATTGCGCAGGTGTTTTCAGGCCTGGAGACGCGTGGCATGGTGGTGCACCGCGAGGCGTGGGAGCACTATGTCGCCTTCCTCAAGACTCGCTACAACCGCGAAGCGCTCCTCCGCGAATCGGCGTCGCAGCTTCCTCCCGCCGAGTCGCGGGGCGGCGGATCGGCACAAAGCAAGCTCGAAATATCCGGCAAAGAATTTCCAGCGAAGACGGTTGCGCTTACATTCGATGACGGCCCCCATCCCCGCTATACCGATCAGGTGCTGGCCATTCTCAAGAAGTACGGCCTGCACGCCGTTTTCTTTGAGATCGGCAGGAACGTGGGCACTGACAGCGGCACCGCCGGTGTCACGCTCAGTCCCGGGGCCGCAGTCAGCCACCGCATTCTCGAGTCCGGCTCGACCATCGGCAATCACACCTACAGCCATCCCGTTTTGCCCAAGCTCGATCAGGCCGCGCTCACGCGTGAGATCGATTCCACCAGCGCAATTCTCACCGACGTTCTCAAGTCGCAGCCCATCTTGTTTCGTCCGCCGTACGGGGCGGCCAACGCCGGCATTCTCTCCGAGGTGCAGGCCGACAAGATGAAGACCGTGATCTGGAATGTCGACTCGGAGGACTGGGCCGATCCGGTGCCGAATTCCGTTGCGCAGCGGGTCATCACAGAGGTGGAGCAGCAACAGCGCGGCATCATTCTCTTCCACGACATTCACAAGGTGGGCCTGGACGCGCTGCCCATTGTGATCCAGACCTTGCAGGCCGATGGCTACAAGTTTGTCTCCTGGAACGGCACGGGTTTTGGCCCTTCCGACACGCGCGGCGACCAGCCGGAGGCGGCCGTGGTTCCTCCGCCTGTCGAGCCGTACCGCGAAAGCTGGGCGGCGATCATCGGCATTGACGACTACACGAATTGGCAGAAGCTGCAATACGCCGCCCATGATGCGCAAGGCGTGAAGGATCAGCTGATTCAGAAGTACAACTTCAAGCCCGATCACGTCTTCACGCTGCTCAACGGGCAGGCTACCCGGCAAAACATTCTCTCCCTGCTCGGCGACAAACTGGGCGATCCAACGCTGGTGCAGCATGAGGATCGCGTCTTTGTCTTTTTCGCCGGCCACGGCGCGACGCGCAAGCTCGCCTCTGGCCGCGAGCTTGGTTACATCATTCCTGTGGATGCCGACCTGACGGACTATGAGGGCACGGCGATCTCCATGACCAATTTTCAGGACATCTCAGAAGCCATCCCCGCCAAGCACGTGCTCTTTGTCATGGACTCCTGCTATAGCGGCCTGGCGCTGACCCGCGGCGGCGGCGAGCTGCCTTCGTCGCAGAATTATCTCAACGAAATCTCGCGACGCGAGGCGCGCCAGATGTTTACCGCCGGCGGAGCCGATCAGCAGGTGGCTGACAACGGCCCCAACGGCCACTCCGTTTTTACCTGGACGATGTTGCAGGGCCTGGATGGCCGCGCAGACCTCAACGGCGACGGGGTGATCACGGCGTCTGAACTTGCTGCCTACGTTGCCCCGGCTGTCTCTGCTCTTTCGCATCAGACGCCATCTTTCGGCAATTTGCCCGGTACCGAGGGCGGCGACTTCATCTTCAATCTCAAGCACGAGACGGAATTTCTCAACAGCGACTCCGCGCAGTTGGACGATGCGGCGATCAAGGCGAACGCCGAGCTTGAAAAGCTGCGCGGCCAGATGCGCGCGGAAGAGCAGAAGAACGAGGAGCTGCGCAAACAACTCGCCAGCGCGCAGGCGCAGCTGAAGCAGGGCGCGCCCGCAGCAACGGCCGCCTCATCACCGGCCACGGGTGTTGCCGGTTCCACGTCGGCTTCCGTCGCCAGGCCACCTGCGGACTCCGCCGCTGCCGCCAACGACGAAGGCATGCGCCTCTACAAGGAGAAGCGCTATGCGGATGCCGCAGCCAAATTTACCGAGGCGTCAAAGCTCCAGCCGGCCAGCGCCCTGTTTGCCAACAATGCGGGCTTCGCTTTCTACCGCATGGGACAGTACGACGAGGCCGCGACGTGGTTCCGGCAGACCATCACCCTCGATCCCAGGCGCGCTGTCGCGTGGCTGAATCTTGGCGATGCGTATGTGAATCTCGAAAAGAAGGCCGAAGCCAAAGATGCGTATGAGAAATTCCTGGCCCTCTCGCCAAACTCGAAGAGCGCGCCCGAGGTGCGCGCAAAAATCCAGTCTCTCCCCTGATGCGGCGGGATGCATGCGCCGCCCATCGTGCTTGAACCTCTAGTCGATCGTGTCAATGTGGAATCGCCGTGACGTTAGGAACGCTCTCCAGTACTCGAACTCAGTCAACACCCTCGTGGATCACCGCGTTTGAGCCCCGCCGCGGCCTTCGCAACGGCCATTTGCAAACCATTGTCGGCAATTATCTGCCTCGTCCACCACTGCCTGACACCGGCGTAGCGGAGACGGTGGAGGTAGACCCAGCGGATGGCAGCCGCGTGCTCTGCCACTGCCATTGGCAGCCAGAGGCCGTGCGCGCCCGGCGGCTCACGCTGGTGCTGGTGCATGGCCTTGAGGGCTCGTCGAACTCGCGCTACATGCAGGGCCTGGCCGCGCGCGCCTGGGACGCGGGCTTCAACGCCATCCGCATGAACATGCGCAACTGCGGAGGCACCGATGCGCTGACGCCAACGCTCTATCACTCGGGCCTCTCCGGCGACGTGGGCGCGGTCGTGCTCCATTATGCGCAGCAATTTGCCCTTGAGCGCATCGCGCTCGTCGGCTACTCCATGGGCGGCAACCTGGTGCTCAAGCTGGCCGGCGAGTGGGGCGGTCGCGCGCCACTCGCCGCCGTCGCCGCGGTGTGTCCGGCCATTGATCTCGCCGCCGGCGCCGATGCCTTGCACGAAACGCTGAACCGCGCTTACGAGTGGAACTTCCTCAAGGGTCTGCGCGCCCGGTACGCCCGCAAGCAGCAGTTGTTTCCCGCGCGATACGCTCGGCCGGAAGAGATCGGTCCGGTCCGCTCCATCCGCGAATTCGATCACAACATCGTCTCTCGCTATTGCGGCTTTCGCGATGCCGACGACTACTACTACCGCGCCGCCAGCGCCCGGGTTGTCGATCGCATCGCTGTACCAACCTTCATCCTTCAGGCTGCGGACGATCCATTCATCCGCCTGTTTACAGAGACGCGAGCGCGCCTGCTAGCCAATCCGAACATCACCTTTGTTGAGACGCGCCACGGCGGCCATTGCGCCTATCTCGGCCGCGATGCGGGCGAAGAGATTCACTGGGCCGAGGCCATGGTGATTCGCTTTCTGCAAACGGTGGCAGGCCGCGCAAATGGAAGCTGACTGGGAGTTCGAAATCGGCGGCGATGCGCCGGTGATCGACGCCTGCTGGCCGGGCTTCATCGATTTGCGCTGGACCCCGCAGAGCGCGCGAGATCTGGACTATCGACTTCATAACCTCCCCGAGGTTATCCAGTTTCCCGCCCTGGCGGCTGTCCTCGAAACGCTCAACGGTCAACACTCGCCCATGTGGACCGCGAAGTGCGACTTCTGGCCCGCTCTTGCGCCACAGGATTTCGACGCCGATGAACTTGACGCCCAGCCCGGCGGCTGCGTCCACGCCATGGCCTGCTACCTCGATCTGCTGCCAAAGAGCGATCAGCAGTGGACTGCTCCGCCACTGATCGAAGCTGCGTGCAGACACATCTGCGCTGCCCTTCACGCAGAGCCTTTCCGTTCCTGCCGCGTGGACCTCGTCATCCGCCGCGCGCTCCTTGCGTCTGGCCACATGGACTTGGGTATCACTGCATACATCACCGCATGCGGCGCCACGCCCGGTGCCGCACAGGCCGTGCTGGAATTGGCCATGGTCACGTTTGCCAGTGTCCTTTGTCCGGCTTCAACGGTACAATCAGAAGGGATGGGCGAGTAGCTCAATTGGATAGAGCACCGGCCTTCTAAGCCGGGGGTTGTGGGTTCAATCCCCGCCTCGCCCACCATTGATTCGAAAAGGGTTGCCAGTTACGGCAACCCTTTTCTGTATAGCGAAATGGACCACTGTGGGGGAAATTGGGGGGACCCTGAAGGTGTTTCAGGGGTAGAGGGGACTAAACGGGCCGTCTGCGCGGAAGCTTGTTGACCGCGTCCCGCTTGGCCTGCTGACGCGTATGCGAGTACCTCTCCAGCATCTTGACCGACATCCAGCCCGCAATAGCCTTCATGGTCGATTCCGGCACTCCGGCCTCACCCAGAGCAGAGATGAACGTGTGCCGAAGATCATGCAGCCGACACCACACACCTGCAGCCTTGCGGCAGGCGGTCCACGCAGTTTTCATCGAGGCCATGGGCTTGGTGGGATCGAGCGCGTAGACTTTCACTGCGCCGTGCATGCGACCCGCATTCCCATTAAATCCATATCGCTCCGAGGGGAACACGAAGTGATTTGGTTGGGGATCCGTGAACCGTGAATGCCATTCGACCAGGATGTCGAAAGCTTCGTCATTCAGCGGAACGACCCGCCCTTGGCCGCCCTTTGTTTTCGAATGCCCCACCTGAATGGTTCGATTCACAAAGTCAACCTGCTTCCAACGTATACGCGCCTCGGCCGCGCGGACTCCCGTGTGCAGGTAGGTCATGAGGGCGGGAAAGAGCGAGCGGCTGCGGCTGTTGATGGCCGCCTCGAGCAGGCGATTAGCTTCTTCCAAAGGAAGTGCCCGCCCGATGTCTTCAGGTTCCGGTAAGGGGTGAAAATCGGGAGCGATGAGGTGCCAAAGGCGATGCTTGCGAAGGATCATCCGCAACACTGCGGTCTCCATGTTGACTTCGCGGTTCGAGGCGCGCTCACCAAGACGCTTAGTCTGAAACTGCGCGATACGCTCTGGTGTTATTTCCGTCAGAAGGAGTTTGCCGAAGATGGGAGTGAGGTGACTCAGCTTGAGAGTGTTGATCTCGAGCGTCGATGCCGACCACTGAGGGTTCAGTCCCAGCCACTTCTTGGCAGCTTTGCCGAACAGAATTGGCTTGATCCTCTTCACTCCGCCGGCGGACTCCTCCATGGCCCGGCGCCGGCTACGTTCGACAGCTATCGCAACTTCTTTGTTAGTGGTATTAGCAGGTTCGCGAACCCGCTGCCCCAGGAATTCAAACTCATACCAATACTTGCTGCCACGTTTAAAGACTGTCATCTGGTTAACCCTTTCGGCTTGAGCTGTGTGCACTGTTGCCAGAGATCTCCTGGTGCCCGCCGATTCGTGGTAGTTGTAGCCACTTGATCTGAGTTGTAAAGGAGATTGGGGGCGCAATTACCGTGTCTGGTCTGGCCCCCTCAATTGGTCTCTCGCCATTGCTGAGTTGCAGCTTGCGAAGCCTGCCTGTCTCGATTAATCGTCATCATCATCGTTGGCCGGCGTTGTGCCGTCGTCGATGAGTTTGTCTATCGAGTCTTCCCTGATTCTGACCGAGCGGCCAATCCGCACGACCGCCACTTTGCGGCCGTAGACCATCTTCCATGTGGTCTTTTGCGAGATATGCATTCTGACCGCAGCTTCCGGGACCGTCAAGAGTCGTGTCATCTTATCCTCCTTTCTGTCAGTTACGGTTGGCGGACTAGCGGACCGTTGAGCCCCAGATTCCGCGATCTTCAAGTTCAGTGCTCAACCACCACACGGGGCGCAATGAACAAACCTCGGCTTCGCGCGCGAAAGCCCAACCAGGCCTACCGCACGCTAATACGCGCACCAAACTCAAGTGCCAATCCAGCGCGACCGAGCCATGCGCTGGCGACTTCAGGAGCTGGTCGGTACCACACGACCCGCATTTCCCCGTTGGTTTCGTCGTGGACGAATCGAAACTGCAGCACGTCCTCAGAAGTCACCTCCTCAGATCGAAGAGGAAAGTAAATCCAGGACAGCGAGTCAGCAGCACGATGAAAGTAATCTCGCGCTATGTACTCCCCTACGTCCTGGATCATGCGCGCGGTGAGCGGCGGATATCCGACCCGCCGGAGGATTGCGCAGTGATATCCGCCACTTTCATCGCGATGGGGTACGATATCGCAGCGAAAGAGGCGGCCGGCAACCTTGAACCCGACAATTATGACGCGGTAATAGCCGACTGCTTCGGGCTCTGTTGATTTCTTGGTGTCGTAGCCGAAGATCGAGTTGATCCACGTCCAGAGTTTCAGGATGATCTGCGTAGTCCTATCCATAATGGCTTCCTTTCGTCGGTTGAGGCATTGGGTGCCGTTCAAGTAGCGTGAGAACACTTCGGAGGTCGCAGCAGCTCGCCTTCAGAAGATCATTCGTCCTGCTCCACGTTGCGCGGCTCGTTCGGATTGGCGCTTGTCGCCCGCCGCTCCAGCAAGATCACCTGCGCCGCATACCGCACAAGGAGTGGGAACCCCCTCGCCGCCTTAACTCCCCCGATACCCTTCCCGGGTGTCGGGAATAGGGGCTCTATCGCTATCCATCGCCGCGCAGCCGGAGACGCGCGGTTAGAGGGACGGCGGAAGCACATGCGCTGCCTAGGCCAGCCCAGCAGCCGCTCCCAACGCGCAGCCACTGCCGAATCCGGCGCGGCAAAGCAAACTACCCGGATCTGCGGCACTTTAAGAGCCTGAAGTAGCCTGAGCACACGCTTCGCCTGCGCAGCAAACTGGAAGCCCTTGAAGATTGGGGCGTCATAGCTCGGCCAATATGATCTCGCATAGTCGATCAGGCACTCTTCCACCTTGCCAGGGTGCAGCCTATGAAGCTGTCCAAGTCGAGCCCCGTACTCGTCTATGATTGCCAGGTCTCTTCGCGACTGCTCGAGCAAACCGATTTGATTGACTCTCTCCATCGCCACTCCTTCCGATCAACACGACCTTTGTATCGCGAAGCAAAATCGCCGCGTGCGAAGTGTCGCTGTGGAAAACTTCCGGAAGTGTGCGGGCCCGACTATCTGGGAGGAATGAGCGACCAGCATATTAACGATGCCTAGATGATTCGGAGCAGATTTGACCGTCGACTCGAGCACAGACCGCCCAGCCGAATAGTTGGAGAGAAGAGGGGTATCGTTGAGCAGGTTTGGTCCGAGTTTCCAGCATGACGTAGATGGCGCGTCTGCGCAGAGTGAGCGCGAACCGGGTCTTTCAGTGGTGGCTTCAGCCAGCGAACTGGAACTTCCCAGCGACAGACCCCAGAAGTCTTTCAGTCATCGCTGAAGGAAGTCACCGAAGACCGCAGCTGTGGTTCTATCTACATCGAGTCTCCGGCAGGACTCTTGTGATCATTTGAAGCAGGAGGGGACTCGGCAAAGGCATTGGCCGGGGCTGGATAATCCAAAGACTTAGTCGGTGTTAGAACTTCCCAGGGGGGGCCGGGTCGTCTACTTAGGCGCCGAGCGCGGCGCTCGGCGTCGCTTTCCATCGCCCCGTCTACCGGTTCCCAAACGCTAAGTTCCCCGGCCCTCGACAGCGGCAGTGTACTTCTTGGCCGGCAGCGCCGAGCAGAAGGGCTCGATGTCGAGCTAAGTTCTCACAGGGTCCCCAGTCGAATCGCGGCGCACCCGGATCGCCAGCATCGAGGCGCCGCTGCCCAGACAGAATCCGGTTGCCGTGTCAAGCACCAATAGGTCTGCGACAAGTCAATTTCAATTCCTTCGCATGAATTGAATGAACTCCCAGACCTTTGCAAGGGATAATGACAGAATCATGTATACATAGAGAAGCGGATTACCGTGTGACGAGCGATAGCGGAGCAGAGCCTCATTATATTCAATCTCAATCAATGGGTACCGGTTCGATTCGAATGAGTCCCCGTTCAGTGCAGGACATGATTTGCCATGATTGAGGAGCATCGCCAGTTTTTTAAAGTGAGCCTCGCCATTGCAATGGCTCTGGGCAGCAGTGATCAGCCGCATGCAAATAAACTGCTGTAACGCCGCCTTTAGAGTCTGCGAGTTTTGCCTTTTATCCGCAATGAGATCCGGCGGAAACGCTCCACTTTCACGCAAATAATCGAGCAGCGGTTGTGGCTTCAGGTAGGTGACCTGATATTCTTCGCGTAGAAAGTCATAGAGCATTCTTCCAAGGCACGGAATGCAAGCCCCAGCGTGATCAAATGCTTCTAATGCCTCCTCGATCTCTACATTCAATCGATTGGCGAATTCGTGAATCCAGATCGCATAATGGGCTTGACCGGCCCGTCGGTGTGAGTCTATCTCCGGATAGACGGATGTATTCCAGTCGCAGTCCCATTCTTCACATTCACCTGGGGATTCGGGGCCATATGGTCCCCTGCGGCAGCGATGATACTGCGAAGAGTTAAACAAGCGTTCTTCCCACTCGAGTTGCCCCTTTTTAGGGATCAAAGCACCAAATTCATCTGAGAAAGTCATATATCCACACCTCGATGGAGCGATCTTCATTTCTCGGGTGAAAGACGTGCTCGCTTTCACACCAGCTTCGCTGTTGTAAATCTAGAATTCCTTTTGCCGGACTCCAGATTCAGTGGGGACAATTTGCAGGGTTCCAAAAGGAGCTCTTTTGCCTAAAGCGCGACTGCGCTGACGTTTAATTGCGCGGCTGCCGATTCACGTTTCTTTCTTTTTGATTCGAATCTCCTCCAATGCCGAAGAGGCGAGATCTGCAATCACTTGGTTATCGAGGACTTCACGTGCCTCTTCCTTCGATCTCGATTGTGTCAGCAATGGTAAAGCTTTCAATGTTTGCTGAAAGGGTGTGAGGCCGGGGGAGCGTCGTCGTCGTTTCGATCGCTGTTTGCGCTGCTGAGATATCCTCTTCAGTTGTGCTTTGAATCGTTCGACGAACCGGTGCTTTACGATGCAGTCGAGCCCATTATCGGCATACCGATGGATGCTGCTCGTGTGTTTGTACCATGCCGCAGTCAGCGTGATGCGATCGCATGTAAATTCAGGCTTGTATGCCAACTCCGCTGCAGCCAAGAAACCGAGGGTATGGACGTAGTGCGCAAGGGTGAATTTCGCGTTCCCATGTCCAATCATGTCCGATAGGCCATCGAGTGCGCTGATCTGAACATTGCGGCGGCCCCTGCCGTAGAGATCGTCACGTATTTTGCCACTCCTTCCCAGCCGCGCTAACTCCAGAGGGCGCTCTGGAAACAGCGAGTCATAAAATTCCGACGACTCACTCAGGAGAGAAAGCGCGAGTAGCGAACCCATGGAATGGCGACCGTGATGGTAGCGCAACCGCTGATCGCCCAGCGTGTTGCGAAGTACCCGGTGGATGACGGCGAACAGGTCGTCCTCATCGAGCAGGGCGTTTCCCGGAGGCGGCGGGAACATGGGTGCAAGGGGCGCCTCTTGGCGCGCGGCGACGAAATCTCGAAGGCCATCGAGCTCATCGGGCAGTAACAATGCGGTCAGGTTCAGGCGGCGGAGCGCATTCCGAGTCTTGAGCTTGCGCCTGGCATACGGTTGCACAACCAACATGCACGTGCTGCCAAGATCGAAGTCGCAGGGCCGGAGCCAGTAGCTTTCGTTGTGTCTCAAACCGGTTCGCACGGAGAGCACGAGCAACCATTCAGCCGCCTTTCGCTGTCCCTGCGGGATCAGCGGACTGGTGCGGATGGCATCCAGCACGCGTTGAAACTCGTCTTCGAAGATCAGATTGGCGTCGACGGGCAGGCAGCCCGCCTCCATGGCCTTCAGGTCTTCAAGGGGTTTCGCGTCATGCTCTTCCTCGAGGAAAGAGTGAAAGCGTACCAGCCATCGCGCAAACTTTCTCTGCGAGGAAAGTGACCGCCCGGATGGAGAGTCCTGGTGAATATCGATCGATTCGAGATAGAGATCCTCGATGCCCGTCTTGGCAATTTCTGCCGGGTCCTCGTCATCTTCGAACCGGGGAAGGAGAAAACGCGCGAGCAGGGAAACGCCGTCGCGAATGGTCCGCAAATTGCGCCCTTTCGTGTGTTTCCGGGACAGCACCCAAGCGGCAAACTCAACAAGGCGGCGGGACGACGGCTGTTGAACTTCGAGTTCTACCAGGCGATCAAGGCGTCTCCGCGCCTTTTGCCTGTCAGCGCCGATCAGCGCGGCACGAAGAGGAGAGAAGCTTCGTGGCTCGTGCGTTCTGCCTATTGAGTCTGCAGGATCTCCCTCCGGCGAATCATCGTAGGGCGGGGACGACTGCATTCGTCGGCCGGCGTGTGTTGATGCGCGTGCGGCGCTGGTTTGCTTCGGGGGAACGAACAGCAGTGTGCAGGTCGGCTCAATGCGGGCTAAGGTCTCCATCGTAGGAGAGTGGCTGATAAGGCCGCGCCGTAGGTAGGCGATCGTCACTGGGCTTCGCCAATACAAGGCGGCAGCAGTGCAGCATTTCAAAAGTGCATCGAGGGAGTACAAATGCTTCCGTTTCTTTTGCCCAAGCGCGAGCGCCACCTGGATCCGAGCACTGATGATGCGAAGAACCTTCTTGGGTGCGTCCGCGCCGCTTCCCGCTGCATCGAGAAGAACTCTCGCCTCCTTTGCCGACACTTGGAGCAGGAGAATTGCGGTAAGGGAATCGGGTATATAAAGCCGGTGCTCCGAATCGGGAAAACCTCTCACCGCGAGCGATTGTCGAATCACGAGCGTTTTGCCGAGCCAGCACAAGTTCGGATAAGGATCGGCCAGAGAATGCAGCACGGCGAGGATGCAGTCCGGATGGAGCAATCCGAGGTGAATGATTCCGGAGGCTACTCCAAGGGCAAGCGCATCAAATTGGTCTTGTTTGGATGAGGATATGATTGCATGCTTAAGGTCGGATTTCGCTGCCTCCTGCAAGATCACCCCATTGGCGACGTCCTGGCGCCAGGGATTCCGCGCCCGGGGCTGCCGGATCATCGGCGGGGCGGGCGGGGCCTCGATCTTTGTCACCTGAGTCCAAGCCCGCACGAGGGCATTGAGGCACAGATGCATGATCACGGCGCGCTTGGGGGGACGGAAAAAGTTGACAAGCTGCTGCTGCAGCCTCCTCATCCCGCTTGCCGTCCATCCTAACGATGGATCGCTTACCAATGCTTTTGCTACAGCATTGTCCTGCTGTTGCGCGAGCCAGCAGCGCAATTCATCGGCTGTACTTCGATCCGAATGCTTCAGCCTTCGGAAGAGGAGCTGCCACGCGGCCTCGATGGTCTGTTCACTTTCCATCTTTGAGATTCTCCCAGGGCAATGGGGTGAGGCCCAGATCGGTGAGGAGTGTCGGAATGTGACTTTCAAGCTCTTTGCAAATTGAGTGCAAAGAGCGGCCCGCACACTGACGCCAGGGCTCCTGTTCGGCGGACCAGTGTCCCATGTACGCGTAAGCGATGGACGGCGATACACGACCGCGGAGCCACTGCCGGCCCACACGGCGATGACTGTTACATGGCCACGGATACACTGTCCCAAAGTATGTCTGGAGGGAATGCGGCCGGATCAGTTCCGGCTGCTTGCGCTGCGGTTCGATCATGAAGCCGGGAATCGTGCGCCATTCGCCTTTAAAGTTGAACTTCGTCGAGAGGTGTGGGAGCAGCCGCTGATAGGCAGCCAACTCACGCTGTACGTCGTTCGGAACCCAGAGGATTCTACTGTGATACCCCGACGGGTTATCTTTGTCGCTCCATTTAGTGATGCCATAGTCCGGATGGATATTGCGAGCCCACGGCAATGGAGTGGTGATTGCGCGAATTCCGCATGCGTACCCGATCCGCAGCGTGACCCATGCTGCGACCGCGTTGTAGGAGTTGATGAATTCCACGTTGTCGAGGCTCCATTCGCGCGGCGCGAACTCAAAGAGCTGAAGCGCAATTGAGCGAATGTTCGCGATGGCTTGACGCAGCTCGGGGAGAGTCGGAGTGTTACGGCTACCCACATAGCCCTCCGGAATGAATGTATCGATCGCTTTCGAGGGAGGTGAAAATTCGGGGAGGGCAGCGCGGATCATGATTCGGTTACCTCCCGGTACAGGGTGGCGAGACTGCGCAGATCCGTGCCGTCATAGTGCAGTTCGGCGTTTATCAATTCGTGTTTATGCCCAGAAAGGAAGCTGGCCAAGGCGAGATCGCCCTCGGTGCGCTGCCAAATCCGCGCTGGCAAGGTCGAGCGAAGCCGCGAGAAACTCAAGCGACCGCTCGGATCGAGATCCGCCAGCAGGTCCGAGACTTGCTCCCGCACCTCGGATGTCGGGTTGCAGAGCTTGCGCGGGGTCGCCAGATCCAGTTCCGCGTTTGGCGCAGAGATTGCCGCGCGGAGCACGAGACTAAGCAATGAGGGCAACGGCAGCCAGACGAAGCCGGACGGTTGATGAACATTGGCGGCAGGTCCCGGCTCCGGGGTCGCGTAATCAGGTTTGATAGCAACCAGCCGGAGCCTGTCCTCGGCGGGGTCGTCGGCAAAATAAATGGCCAGCTCCGCCTGCGGGGCTTGGGCGCGCGGCCCGTACAGCATAGCCTCGCAGGCCTCTTCGAAAGTGCGGGAGGTGAACAGCATGGTGAGTAGCACGGAATGCGCTGTGAGGCGCTTGGCGTCGACGGTGCTGTCGGCGTTGGGGTAGCCTGCTTCCCGGGCAGCTTCTTGCAATAAGGGTGTGAGTTCCCGATCCGACAAGCCGCGCACGTTCCAGGGCATCGTCTGGATCGGCTTGTGCATGCTGCGTAATTGCGCGCGCGTGAGCAGTTCGAGGCGTACCGGATCGTCATTCGGATCATCCGAATCACCGACGATGAGCTGATCATCTGCGGAAATTTCATCCGGTGTGGCATCCGACGCAGCGCAGGCGCGGGCAATCTTGGGCTCGACTCGCGGCGTCAGACGGCGGGCGTGAACACTGCGACTGGAGACGCGCGTTTTTGCAACGCTGGGGCCGCCCCAACCGGATGGCTTCTTGGACTCAAGTGGCCTTTGAGTAGCACGCATCTCCTTGAGACGCGGAGCGTGCGCCAGCAGGAACTCCAGATGTTCGCGTAGTTCGCGGAACCTTCGTGTCGCTTCAGGCGACTCTGGGACTGTGATCTTGCGCAGTTCTGCGACAAAGCCAGACGGGGGCAGCCCACGAGGCAACTGATCCAGGATGTCCGCAGGTTCACGGAAAGGTTTTGCGAGGTAGCGTATGCCTCGAAAGGCTGCGCAGGCGGGTTCGCTGAGCGGCGGCATTGATTGCCCGAGGCGCACGCTCTCCTCGTAGGCCGAGACCTGCTCCGATGCCAGGGGAGTCCCAGTTAATAAGAGAAAGAGCTGGGCCTGGAGAGTCGCGAGAGCCTTGTTTTTGTTCGGATCTGGAGGGATTCCGTGAGCGTGAAGGATGATTTGGCAAATGGCAGCATAGTGGGGTGTGGATGTGGCGCAACGCCCGAACGTCGGGTTTCCTTCACGTAGCTTCGGTACAGAGCAGGCATCGGCGACATCCTTCGAGGTTGCAAGCCATTCAATATCGTCAAGGATCTGCCGGAGATGCGTTTCGTCGGCGCTTTGATCGGCGACTGCGAGGCGGAGACAAGCGAGCAGATTGTTGGCAAAGAACGGAAGCGCTATACCCGAGGCCGGAACATGGAACCGGCATAACAAGTCGAGGATTCGTTCGCGTCTGCCTTCTGACTGATCGGCATGTTCTAGGACGGAAGCAATCCCGGTGCTCTGAGCGGTGACTTCGCCTGAAGTTGGCGCCTGCGGGCAGTTATCGCACGCGCGGAGGTTGCGGACCCCGGCCTCAGCGGTAGTTGTTCCTTCAAAGGTTTCCGATTTCTCCCCAGAACTAACCATTTAGCCCGGCTCCCCAACGGTGGTGCATTTACTCTTATCGGCAGATTGTCACTTCGAATAGAGTCTCCTTTCGGTAGCTTCGGATCTGGACAGGTGAACCGGCGCAGGATTGGAAGTTTCTCAATAACCGAGGGGGTTCAGGCCATCCCGCAGTTTCGAATTCACCGCTGCGGACCCAAAAAACAGCTGGGGAAAAAAGACTTAGGCTCTAAAAGTCGCTTGGTATTTTGCTGCGATTGTGTAGCCCAGATAAAGAACAAGATTCCATAACGATGACACTGGCATGCGGGTGCTCATGCTACAGCGCGCCCCCAAGGACGAGCGCACCGGTGTGTTCACGAGCGGCATCGTGTCTGTTGGCGAGGGACACAAGATCGCGCTCTACTTCACTGGCAGCCGGCATGCTGGCGAGAACCTCGCCGAGGTGCTCAAGAAGCGCAGCGCAGAGTTGCCCAGCCCGATTCAAATGTGCGATGCGCTGTCGCGCAATGTGCCGAAGTTGCCTGCGGGCGTGGAGATCCTGCTGGCCAACTGTCTAGCGCACGGTCGTCGGCAGTTCGTGAACGTGGCGGAGAACTTCCCCCATGAATGTCGCTATGTGCTGGAGATGCTGGGCCAGGTGTACGGACACGATGCCGAAGCGCGCGAGCAAGGCCTGACGCCGGACGAGCGGTTGCAGCTTCATCAGCAACGCAGCCGGCCGGTGATGGATAAGCTGCACGCGTGGCTTGAGGCGCAGTTAGCCGAGCGAAGGACGGAGCCGAACTCCGGGCTGGGCCAGGCGATCGGGTATCTGCTGCGGCACTGGCAGCCCCTGACGTTGTTCCTTCGCAAAGCCGGAGCCCCGCTTGATAACAATGTCGCCGAAAGGGCCTTAAAGCGCGCCGTTTTACATCGAAAGAACGCACTCTTCTACCGTACTCTGCATGGCGCGCAAGTCGGCGATCTGTTCATGAGCCTGATCCACACATGTCAGTTATGTGGCGCCAACTCCTTCGACTACCTGGTCGAGTTG
>Ga0302198_10002093_pt1 | contig 21172 bp, 15 predicted proteins | sample II_Bog_N2_2_FD_193521 | JGI IMG/M metagenome (GOLD analysis project Ga0302198, IMG submission 193521) | Peat permafrost microbial communities from Stordalen Mire near Abisko, Sweden - II_Bog_N2_2 | ecosystem: Environmental > Terrestrial > Soil > Wetlands > Peat | place: Sweden: Abisko... | reverse complement strand
TGTTGCCGAGCCCAATGTAACCGTGACGCCGGCGGCCGCGGGAGGCACTTCCAGCACGATCGCCACCAAGTTTCCGGCCCAGTCGATCACCCTGCTGGTGGTTCCCCATTAGTGTCCTGAGTCGGAAGTTCATTGAAGATTTTGGAGGCGAGAACGCAGGTCCTTCGACTCCGTCTGGCGCAAAAAGCGCGCCAAACTACGCTCAGGATGACAGTTTTTTTAGATAATGAGTGTCCTGAGTCTGAAATTCTTCCGATAGTCGGAAGTGTCATTCTGAGCGAACGGAGCCCCAAGCGCTTTTCATGTTGTTCAGTCTGGGAGTGGTGAGTCAAAGGATCTGCGGCTGCACTTCGGGATTTATGCCAGGAACTTTGGAGACACCACACTACGCGGCCTCCACTCGGCTGGGAGGCTGGTTCAACCCAGGCCGAGGGGGCCAGCCCCCCGCGACTTCCCTGACTCGCCCAGCGCTATTTCAACCGGATCGCATGTCTCCGGCAGGCCAGGATTGGTATAGTTCTGCTTACAGCCTGTTATTAGCTTTCCCGCGGGTGGCGACGTTTATAACAGGCTCTAAGCCGCGCTCCCAGTTCCGTGGCGGGCCCAGCTCTCGGGGCTGTCTGGCAAGCAAGCCGGGAAGCCAAAGGGCGCCGGAGCGCAGCGGAGCCGCTATAATCTCTCCCGTCAAGAGTGCAGCCGGCCCGTGGAAGGCTGGGTGTGCCTGGAGAAATCGAATTGTCAGATCTTCCTGAAAGTCAGTCTGCCAGCAAGGCGAAGCAACGAAACAAGGTGCAGGTTGCGCACCGCAAGCCCACCATGACCGACGTGGCGCGCCTGGCTGGCGTGGGAACCATGACCGTGTCCCGGGTTCTGGGCGGAACCGTCCCGGTAGCCGAAGAGACGGCGCGCCGCGTGCAAACGGCCATCAGCCAGTTGAACTACCGGCCCAACGAGCTGGCGCGCGCCTTTCGCGGCCAAAAGAGCCGCTCCATCGGGTTGATTATTCCCTACCTTTACGACCCCTTCTTTGCCAACTGCGCCCACGCCGTCACCACCGTGGCCAAGGAGCACGGTTATTCGGTCATCATCACCACCTCCAACGAGGACCCGGAGACCGAGTACGCGGAGGCGGATCAGATGCTGCAGCGGAATGTGGATGGCGTGGTGGTCATACCTGCCCGGCTCAACCAGTCGCGGCTGACGCGGGCACTGTTTGGCAAGACCCCGGTGGTAGCCTTCGACCGGCCGGTCTCGGACCCGACCGTGGATGTTGTGCTGGTACAGAATACGGCCGGGACGCGGCGCATTGTGGAACACCTGATCGAGCATGGACATCAGCGCATCGCCTTCATGGGCCTGAGCCGCAGCCTCTTCACCATCAACACGCGTTTCGCGGGCTACCGCCGCGCCCTGCAGGATGCGGGATTGCGCGAAGATGCTTTCTTCGGTTGCGGCTCCCAGGGGGAAACGCTGGCCGCGCTCAAGGAGAAGCTCAAGGGACCGACCGCGCCCACGGCAATTCTGACCTCCAACACGCTGGCTACCCGCTATGTGCTCAGCTCGTTTCTTCACCTGGGGGTAAAAATGCCCAACGACATTGCCTTCGCGGGGTTCGACGACTTCGACATGGCCGAGTTCACCTCGCCTCCACTCACCGTGGTGCGTCAGCCCGCGCTGGAGATGGGCCGCGCGGCCACCAGCCTGCTCTTCGATCGCATTGAACGTGGGGAGGTGCCGCAGACCGGCAACCGCATCATCCTGCCGGTGGAGATCGTCCTGCGCAAGTCCTGCGGCTGCAAACACCGCCTGCCTGTCGTCATCCACTAGGAAGAAGCCGGCGCGCTGGACAGTGGCCCGAAGGGGCGGACCAAGCAGCAGGTCTTTGCCCATTCGCTTCCGCTCGGCCTGGCCCCATCATGGCTGCGGAATCAAGACCGGATACTCCCGGCAACCGGGCCGCTCAAACAACCGGAACCTTCCCGGAAGACTCAGTCTGTCAGTCCCTGCTCCCGCTCTGCCGCTGGGCCGCAACTCTCCATCCTTTCGGAGATCGTTATCATTTTGGCGATCTTGCTGGTCCCATTCTGCCGGGCGGCTGCTCAAATCAAGAACCAGCGAGGATTTCCCATAACGAAAATGACCGCTTCCTGAGCCGTCATTTGCGCGATTTTCCCAGGATTCCGTCTCTTTCAAAGAACGTTGTGGTACAACTATAGGTTGACATGGGAACGCTCTCATGAGTAAGGTGTGGGACGTGCATAGGACGGACAACGCGGACAGTCCTGTATTGGTTTTCGACGTAGGGGGCAGCCATGTTTCTGCTGCCGTCTTCCTGGGCGCCGACTTTCGCCTCGGGCCTGTCGCCCGCGGCCTTCATTCCGCCGGCGAAACCGCCGATGGCTTCATCGGCCTGCTGCACGCTCTCGGAGCGGAGGCTGCGGCAGGCTTGCCCGCTGCCCAAGGGGCCACCCTGGCCATGCCCAGCCCTTTCGATTTCGAGAAGGGCATATGCCTCATGCGCCACAAGCTGCCTTACCTCTACGGCGTGAGCCTGCGCGACGCCCTGGCTGCCCGCTTCGGCTGGCAGCCTGCCCAGGTCCATTTTCTCAACGACGCTGACGCTTACCTGCTGGGCGAGGTGGGCGCCGGAGCAGGCCGCGGATTTGCCCGTGTTGTGGCCATCACCCTGGGCACCGGCACGGGATCGGCCTTCTCCGTGGATGGCCGCCTGGTGACCGACGGCCCCGGCGTCCCACACGGGGGCGAGATCTGGGATCTGCCCTACGAGAGCGGAATCGTGGAAGACTTTCTTTCCTCGCGGGCAATCGTGAGCGACTACCATCGCCGCACCGGCAACAAATCCACCGTCGCCGCGCTGGCTCGGATTGCCTTGTCCGACCCGGTCGCACAGGAAGTATTCACTGAGTTCGGGCTCCATCTTGGACGCGTCCTCAGGACCTTGCTGGTAAAATTCCTCCCCGACGTCGTCGTGCTTGGCGGAGGCATCTCGCGTGCCGCGCACTTGTTCCTGCCTGCGGCGCAGCAGGAGTTGACCGGCCCGGCTCCTCAGTTGCGCGTCTCCGACTTGCAGGATCTGGCGCCGCTGGTCGGCTGCGGAGCCGCGCGCTTGCTGGGCAGGAGCGGCGCATTGGCCTCAGTTGGAGCAAGTTCGACACAGACCAATCCCGCATAGATTCAGCATTGCCAGGCTTGCGTGTTTTCATGCTGTTCGATGTACCTGGCAATCCTCCATCTGCGGCTCGAAGGTGGTTCAGGCAAATCCGCCAACCAGCAACCTGAGCGGAACAAAGGCCCAGATGGCGCACTTTTGCGGATTTATGGTATCGTTACCCCTGCCTTGGAGTTCCAACCAATTTGGAATCCGGATTGAATGGAGGATCGCAGATGCGCACACCCGCAATTTCGCCTGGCCGATTGCGCTTAGATAGGCGCGCGGCGCAAATTCCGTTGGCGGTCACAGTGTTGTCCATCGCTCTTGTTGCCACGGGAGCGTGGGCTCAGGGATCGGCACAGTCGAAGCCGCAACACGCTCCAAGCCTGGATGTGCGCAACGCGCAGGGAGTGACGCCTCTGGTTGCTGCCGCATTTTCGGGTGAGACCGATACGGTGAAATCGCTGCTGGCACAGGGCGCGGGCGCGGATGCCACCGCGGCAGACGGACGGACCGCGCTGATCGCCGCGGCCCAAGGCGGCAAAGTCGAGGCCGTCCGAATCCTGATCGCGGCAGGGGCCGATTTGAACCGGTCCTCACGCGGCGCCGGGACCGCGCTGAATGTTGCCGAGAATAAGAGTGAGAGCGATATCGTGGCACTGTTGCGGGCATCGGGCGCGCAGTCGACCGGCAAGTCAGCAGGAGACACGGTGTGCGTTCGCCCCTGGGGCGGCGCTGGGTTTTGCGGGACGGTGAAATCGTTCAGCATGGCTTCGGTCCAGGTCCAGGTAAAAACAATCGTTGGTTGCGAACACGGCTGCGCGGCGCAGCCGGAGTGCTCCGCGTCGAGGCCGGTGGGCGGAACGGATGGCATTCAGGCCGGCGATCAAATTGCTGTTCCGAGCTGGTGCCTGACGCACACGGGGGTGAAGCCATGAAGCTGACGCTCCCTGTTTCGAATCGCATCGGCCATGGGTTCGCCGCTGTTGCAGTGGCGGCGCTGAGTCTTGCCGGGCTAGCTCCGAACGCCCAGGCGCAGAGCCAGTCCGGGTTCACCTACAACGGCATGGATTACATCTCTTACCAGGCCAGTGAGTTTCTGGAGACGCCGCAGGGTCCCACTGGCGCGGCCGACCTGAGGACAACCGGCGCCAACTACACCGCGGTGATGGCGACATACTATGTTCAAACTTACGATTCGACGACCATTGCGCCCGACTCGAGTTCGCCCTCCGACGCTGCGATCGTTGCCGCCATCAAGAACCTGCAGGCACAGGGCATTACGGTAACTCTCAAGCCGCATGTGGACTCGCTGGATGGAATCTGGCGCGGCGATTTTACATGGCCTTCGACGGACACGACCGTAGCCGCGCAACAAGCGTGGCTCACGGCCTGGTTCACCAGCTATCAATCTTTCATTCTCCACTTTGCCCAGATCGCTTCTGAGAATAACGTCGGCGTCATGGTTATCGGCACCGAGTATACGAAGCTGACGGGGTCGACTTGCGCGGGAAGTTGCCAAGCCTACTGGAAGCAGTATGTGATCGATCCGCTGCGGGCGAGCTATCCTAACCTGACGCTTGCCTACGGCGCCAATGCGACCGGCGCAGGCGATGAATTCACGAGTGTCAGTTTTTGGAATGACATCGATATCATTGGCGTGGATGGCTATTTCCCGCTCACCGGCCACGCCGATCCGACGATCGCCCAACTTGTATCCGCCTGGACGACCCCGTCTGGTAACGTGAACGGCTTCAGTCCGGAGCGGTCCCTTCTCAATCTTTCCAATGCCTATCCGGGCAAGCCTCTGATCTTCTCGGAGGTCGGTTACACGAGCACGGCGGGCACCAATGAAGCGCCCTATAACTACTCGCCGACTGGCGCATACGACCCCACCGAGCAAGAGGATTGCTATGAGGCCTTCTTCGAGGTCTTCAGCGCGGACACGGCGTGGATGAAGGGCGTCTTCTGGTGGGATTGGACCGTTTCTTCTCCAGGCGCAAACGATACGGGGTATTCGCCGCAAACCAAGCCGGCAGGAACCACGACGCTTCCGGAGTGGTATGGATCTACCAGCACGGGCTTTACGCTCGCTCCATCCCTTCCGTCCATGACCATCGGCCAGGGGCTCCGTTCCACCGACACCATTGCGGTAACACCGCTGGGCGGCTTTACCGGAATGGTAACTCTGAGCACATCAGGCTTGCCCAGCGGCGTAACCGGCACGTTCAGCGCCGGAACCGCGGCCGGAACCCAGGTGCTGACGCTGACAGCGAGCGCCGGGGCTACCATCGGCGGCCCGGTCGCGGTGACGGTGCAGGGAACTTCCGCAGCCTTGTCGGCAACCACCACGATCACTCTCACAGTCAACGCCGCCCAAGCGCAGACGATCAGCTTTGCCAACCCCGGCGGCCAGGGAGTAGGCACGCAGTTGACGCTATCGGCGACAGCCACTTCCGGCCTGCCGGTCAGCTTCGCCTCGTCCACCACGAGCGTTTGCACGGTCGGCAATACGGGCGCCACGGCATCGTTGCTCAAAGCGGGCACCTGCGCCATCACTGCGTCTCAGGCGGGCAACGGCATCTATTCGGCCGCCACGCCGATGCTGCAGAGCTTCCAGGTCACCGCGCTTACGTCCGTCCCGGTTCCTGCCGATGCGGAAGTGATTGTGAGCCAGCTCAACTGGCTGGATGCGTTCAAGGGCTATGTGCAAACCAGCAATAACCCCACCGGGGGCAGTTTTGCCGTGAACGCATACGGCGAACTGGCCGTGGCCGACACCGATAACCTGTATCTCATCAATACGCAGACCGGGGCTGAGACGACACTGGGCGCGTGGTCCGGCGCCAGCGCCATCGCCATTGACAGCAAGAACAACATATACGTGGGCAGTCTGTATGGCTCTCCCGCGAGTGTCATCAAGGTTCCCTACGTCGGCGGGGCCTCCAACAGAGGGTATGCCGCGTTTACCACGCCGGCAACCAGCACGCCTGCCTGCACAGCTTCCAGCGCGACGGAGTGCATCGTCTCCGCGGCCGGAGCGGTCTATCCTTCCGCGATGGGATTCGACACGGCAGGAGATTTGTTCTGGATTCCCTCGTCGGATGGGGTCTCCGGGGGGAACGGCATCTGGGAGTGCACGGTGGCCTGCCTTTCCGGCACCGGCAGTCCGGTGCAGATCTTCCAGGAGCCGACGGCATCGCCGGCTCCCTCGCCGTCTTCAGGGCAACAGATCGCCGGGGGCCTGGCCATCGATTCGACGGGAAACATATTCTTTACCGACTCATCAAGCTACGTGAACGTGTCCACCTACGCGTATACAAGTTTCTATTCCAACCTGAACGAGTTGCCTACCAGCGGGGCCGCTGGCTACGGCGGCAAGATGACCGGTTATGCGGCGTCGCCCGATGTTCTCTACACCATTACCCCGGCGACCATCGGCACCTACAACAACCAGCTGGATGCAGTAGCGGTGCTGAGAAATGCGGCCGCCGGCGACACGGTTTACTTTGCCGACCAGAGCCATGGCGTCTTTGGCTTCCCCGACACCAGCGGAGGCATTCCCATTGCGGCTGGCCAGCCGACTGCTCTGTATATGGTGTCGACACTGGGGTCAAAGACGCTGACGGTTGACGGCGCCGGCAATCTTTACCTGGCAGCATCGACCACGGTCATCAACTCCGGCGGCGCAGACACGGTGGCTCAGCTCCTGGTCGACAATGTCACGGTTCCGGCGTCCGCGGTAGGGGTGGCCGTGAGCCCTTCGGCAACGCTCAATCCGGTCACGACTATCCTGAACGACAGCACCTGTAGCGGCAGTCCGGCTCCTTCCGTGAGCTTTGTGGCCGGCGCCAGTACCAATGCGACCGCGACAGTCACCGCTGCCACCCCATGCTCGACAACCATCGGCGGCGGCTCTTCCTTTGCCACCACAGTGAGCTTTACGCCAGCCGTTGCTGGAGCAGACAGCATTTCGCTCACCGGGACCGATCAGGCCAATAACACGGGAACCGTTACGGTATCCGGCGTTGGCGCGGGCTTTACGCTTTCGCCAGCGGCGTCCACTTTGCAAGTTGCCCAGGGCAGCAGCGGCACCGACACCATTACCGTGGCCGACTTTGGCGGATTTACCGGTGCGGTCGCTCTTGCTGCCAGCGGTCTGCCCAGTGGGGTGACCGCGGGGTTCGCGGCAGGCACAGTTTCCGGCACTCAAGTGCTGACCTTGACGGCCAGCGCCACGGCTGCAACCACCACAAACCCGGTGGCGGTGACCATTACCGGAACCTCGGGCGCCCTGACTGCAACTACCGCGGTTGCCCTGACAGTGACTCCGCCACCGAGTTTCTCTCTTTCACCCACAACGGCCAGCGTGTCCGTCGGCCAGGGCAGCAATGTTACGGACACCATCACGGTGAACGCTCAAAATGGATTCACCGGCAGCGTAACTCTTGGGGCCGGCGGTCTGCCCGCGGGAGTGACGGCGGCGTTCGCCACGAACCCGGCAACTAACACCAGCGTGGTTACGTTCACGGCCAGCGGCACGGCCACCGTTGGCGGACCGGTGACGGTGACCATCAATGGAACCTCGGGGAGCCTGACCGCATCTTCAACCATCTCCCTGACGGTGAATTTGGCGCCCAGTTTCGCCATTGCTCCGGCTACCGGCACGTTGACGGTGGTGCAAGGCAACAACGCTACCGACACCATCACGGTGACCCCTTCCAACGGATTTACCGGCGGCGTGACTCTGAGCGCCAGCGGCTTGCCGAGCGGAGTGACGGCCTCGTTCAGTCCTAACCCGACTACCACAAACTCCAGCGTGCTAACGCTGGCGGCAAGCAGCACTGCAACTACCGGAGGACCGCTGACGGTGACCATCACCGGGACCTCGGGGACGCTGACCGCAACCTCCACCGTTGCACTCACCGTGCATGTGACGCCCGGCTTTACGCTTTCGCCTTCACCGGCAAGCGTGACGGTGATTCAGGGCAACACCGCATCGAGCACCCTTACGGTAACGGGTGTGGGCGGATTCGCCAGCGGCGTAACGCTGGCTGTATCCGGCCTTCCCAGCGGCGTGACGGCGTTGTTCGCCACCAACCCGGCGACCAGCTCCAGCGTGGTTACCCTGACGGCCAGCAGCTCGGCCACTGCTACGACGTCCCCGGTGACGGTGACCATTGCCGGAACCGCGGGAACGCTGACCGCATCCACCACGATTGCGCTTACGGTGAATGTGCCGCCGAGCTTCACGCTTGTTCCGAATCCGTCTTCGGTGTCGGTCACGCAGGGCTCCAGCGCCACAGATATCATCACAGTCACGGGCGCGGGTGGATTCAATGGCAACGTAGGTCTCAGCGCCTCCGGCCTGCCCAGCGGCGTAACGGCGGCCTTCGCCGCAGGCTCAGCCGGCACGCAAGTGCTGACGCTGACGGCCAGCAGTACGGCCACGGTTGGAAGCCCGGTTACGGTGACCATCAATGGGACCACCCTCTACCCGAACGGTCCGCCCTCCTGTGGCGTCCCATGCAACCTGACCGCATCCACCACCCTTGCGCTCACGGTGAACCCACCGCCGAGCTTCGCGCTTTCTGCTTCGCCCAGCAGCGTGTCGGTTGCTCAGGGCAGCAGCGGAACCAGCACCATCGCGGTGACGGGTGCGGGAGGATTCAGCGGCAGCGTAGCGCTTGCCGCGTCCGGACTGCCCAGCGGCGTAACTGCCGGCTTCGCCGCGGGAACAGCGGCCGGTACCCAGGTGCTGACTCTGACGGCCAGCAGCTCGGCCGCGGTTACAACATCCCCGGTGACGGTGACCATTGCCGGAACTTCAGGCACACTGACCGCGACCACATCCGTGACTCTGACCGTGACTGCGGCGCCGACCTTTACGGCCGGTAGCGGCAGCACGACAACCTTAAGCATCGCGCCGGGCGCAACGACGGGAAACACCGCAACCATCAATGTGGTTGGGGTAAATGGGTTTGCGGGGCCGGTGAATCTGAGCTGCGCGATCAGCCCGACGGCGGCCAGCGATCCGGTGACGTGCAGCCTGTCGCCACCGTCGGTAACCCTCAGCGGTACGACGGCGCAAACATCGATACTGACGGTGAACACTACGGCGGCGACGAGTTCACAGAACCAGATGAAACGGCTGTTCTGGCCGTCGGCGGGCGGTACGGCGCTGGCGCTGGTGCTTTTCTTCTGGGTCCCCAGGCGACGGCATAACTGGCTGGCGATGATGGCGCTGCTGGGGGTCATTGTCACCCTTGGCACCATGGGCTGCGGAGGAGGTGGTGGTGGCGGCGGAGGCGGTGGGAACACCGGCACGACTCCGGGGACTTACACGATCACTGTCACCGGTACTTCGGGCGCCACCTCAGCTACGGTGGGCACGATTGCGCTGACCGTGCAATAGGCAATGTCTGGGAGTGTGCCGGAGATGCGATGGCCCAGCACACTCCCAACTTGAACTGAATCCGCCTATGCCTCGCCAAGGCGCCGTCCGGGAGGGAAAGCGGATTCCCGTAGACCACGGAAAGTCATGAATGCTGTGTCGAGCGGGCAGGGCAATTTTTCAACAACTTGCATTCCCTCGGCGGCTAGAGCATTTCTCTCGAAGGTGTATAGTATGAGTGGCGATTCTTCGCGCACATGCTATGGCGCGACCATATTCGGATGATTTGCGGCGGAAGCTGCTTGAGGCCTTCGACCAGGGGAAGGGTAGCCTGTCGGAGCTGGCCGAGGATTTCGGCGTGAGTCTGGGCTGGGCTTGGAAGGTTTCGGCGGCAAGGAAGCGTACCGGGCGGATGGAGAGACCGGCTTATCGTCCCGGAGCCAAGCGCCGGATCGATGAACAGGCCTTATCCGGGATATTGCATTCTCAGCCCGATGCGACATTAGTCGAGTTGCAGGGGAAGTTAGAGAGCAAGACCGGCCTACGGGTGAGCACACAGCATCTGTGGCGCGTGGTAAAACGTCTAGGCTTCCGACTTAAAAAAAGTCACTCCACGCCCAAGAACGGGACACGGAAGAAAACCGCGAGCGGCGCGAAGAGTTCGTCGCGGTGATCGGCGGGATCGACCTGGACCGGTTAATCTTTCTCGATGAAAGCGGTGTTTCTACACAGATGACACGCCTGTACGCCCGTTCCACCGGAGGCGCGCGCATTCATGAAACTACGCCCGATGGCCGATGGAAAATCCTCACCATTATTGGTGCCATCAGCACACGCGGCATGATCGCCACCATGACCATTGAGGCGGCCACGGATCGGGAGATATTCCTCGCCTATCTTGATGAGGTCTTGTGCCCGAAACTGCGCTTTGGCGACGTGGTGATCATGGACAATCTCAGTTCGCACAAGGTCAACGGAGTGCGCGAAAGAATTGAGGCGGCAGGAGCCCAACTGCTCTACCTGCCGCCCTACTCGCCAGATTTGAACCCCATCGAAAAGGCCTGGGCCAAGCTCAAACAACTGCTGCGTGCGACCAAAGCCCGCACGAAAGAGGCCCTCGATCAGGCCATCGCCGAACTGCTCCCACTGCTCACCGCGCAGGATGCAAAAGCCTGGTTTAGACTCCCCTTCAATGCTCTACAGCAATAGGAGAAATGCTCTAGTGAGGCCTCCAAATGTTTTTTCCTGAGTCGTACCTGGGCGCGCTGGCACTCATGATCCTCACCATGCTGTGCTGGGGGTCGTGGGCTAACACGCTCAAGCTGTGCCCCGGTTACCGCTTCCAGCTCTTCTACTGGGACTACGCCCTGGGCCTGACTGTCGCCACCATGTTCTGGGGGCTCACGGCGGGCAGCCATGGCCACACCGGCACCGCCTTCCTGGACGACATGATCCAGGCCCCTCTTGCTTCCATCCTCTTCGCGGCTCTCGGCGGGGTCATCTTCAACATCGCCAACCTGCTCATCGTCGCCGCGATCGACGTAGCCGGCCTGGCCGTCGCCTTTCCGGTCGGCATCGGCCTGGCGCTGATCGTGGGCGCAGTTTCGAGCTACATGGTCAACCCCGCCGGCAATCGTCTGCTGCTCTTCGGCGGAGTCGCGCTGGTCATGGTCGCCATCCTCTTCGACGCGAAGGCCTATCGCCAGCGCGAGGGCAATTCGAAAAAAGGGGCCAGGACGACCACCCGCGGCATTGTGCTCTCACTGGTGGGCGGGCTGCTGATGGGCACGTTCTATCCGCTGGTGGCCGCGGCTCTGCGCGGCGCTCAGGGCGTTCCGCCGGTCGGGCCTTACGCGGTGTCCATGTTCTTCGCGCTGGGCGTGCTCTTGTCCACCATCCCCGCCAACCTGCTGCTGATGGCCAAGCCGCTCGACGGCAAGCCGCCCGTCTCGCTCTCCGGCTACCTGCCTGCGCCCATGCGCTGGCACCTGGCCGGCCTGCTCGGCGGAGGGATCTGGGCCACCGGCGCCATCGCCAACTTCGTCGCCTCCGGTGCGCACCTTGTCGGCCCGGCCGTCTCCTACTCCATCGGGCAAGGCGCAACCATGGTCTCGGTGTGCTGGGGCGTCTTTGTCTGGCACGAGTTTGCCGGCGCACCCGCCTCGGCCCGCCGCTCGCTGCTGTTCATGTTCTTCTTCTTCGCGCTCGGACTCATCGCCGTAGCGCTGGCGCCGCTATATTGAGGCCGACACCTTGACCACAACCCACAAGCCCATCGTCGTTGTTGGCAGCATCAACATGGACCTGGTGGCGCACACCCGCACCATCCCTGTTCCCGGACAAACACTCATCGGCACCGGCTTTGATACCACTCCCGGCGGCAAGGGCGCCAACCAGGCCGTGGCTGCCGCACGTCTCGGCTACCCCACGCAGATGATCGGAAAGGTCGGTGTGGACGTCTTTGGCGTGGCGCTGATCGCCAACCTCAAAGATACCGGCGTGGACACAGCAGGCGTTGCACGCGTGAAAGGGCCCAGTGGCGTCGCCCCCATCCTGGTCGCAGACAACGGCGAGAATGCCATCGTCGTGGTCCCCGGCGCCAACGGCATGGTCGACGCCGCCACCGTCGATCGCCACGCCGGCCTCATCCGCTCCGCCGGCATGGTGCTCTGCCAGCTTGAGCTGCCCATCGCCACCGTCAGCCACGTATTCGCTCTCGCAGCCGCGGCCGGCGTTCCCGTCATGCTCGACCCCGCTCCCGCCGCTGCGTTGCCGGATGCTGTGTGGACTCAGATCGCCTGGTTCACGCCCAACGAGACCGAGGCTGCCTTTTACCTTGGAGAAAAACTTTCCGTCGAAGAGAGCGCGAAGCACCTGTTGGCGAAGGGACTTCGGGGCGTCGTGCTCAAGCGCGGCGGCGAGGGCTGCTATGTAGCGAAGGCAGGCGGCAAAGCAGCCTGGGCGCCCGCATTCAAGGTGGACGCCATTGACACCGTCGGCGCCGGCGACTGCTTCAACGGGGCCTTTGCCGTGGCCCTGCTCGAAGGCCTCGACCCATGGGCCGCCGCGCGATTCGCCAGCGCCGCCGCAGCCATCTCCGTAACCCGCCGCGGTGCGCAGGCTTCCATGCCTTCGCGCGCGGAAGTGGATGATTTTCTAGCCGCGCACCCGAGCAGATAAACTCAGAAGCAATGAGCATCGACCGCATGATCCGGAGCCAGACACTCGTATTCCTCGCCGCCGCCCTCACTCTCTCCGCAGCCTCACTGCTTTCGGCGCAGGACACCGCATACGAGCCTCGCAGCCAGCTGATTCCCCCACCCGACTGCATGAGCCTGCACAACGCCTGGGACGGTGCTCTGAACGCCGCCTGCCCTCCCTACACACACGAGCGCTGGCTCGCCGACATCACCCACTGGCGCAACGAGCGCCGCATCCGTATCGCCTACGACCCCTCCCGCTACGCCCTGCCAGCCCTCAAATGGACCCAATCCAGCTTCATCCAACCGCAGATGATGGTCCACGACCGCTACTTCTATGATCCCGCAGCCGGCAAGTACACCGTCGACCGCTATCTGGACGACCTGGACAAGCGCTACGGCGGCATTGACGCCGTGCTCATCTGGGCCACGTATCCCAACATGGGCGTAGACGATCGCAACCAGTTGCAGATGGTCGAGTCAATGCCCGGCGGTGTGGAGGGCGTGCGGCAAATGGTTGCCGACTTCCACCGCCGCGGCGTGCGTGTGCTGTTTCCGCTGATGATGTGGGACCAGGGCACACACCCGCCCCCGGTAGCTTCCAGCGCGAGCGCCTGGCCCGATGCCATCGCCGCGCTCATGAAAGAGATCGGCGCCGACGGCGTGAACGGCGACACCCAGGACGGCGTCCCCCTCGGCTTTTCACTTGCAGCAGAAAAGTCCGGCCATCCCCTCGCCTTTGAGCCCGAAGAGAGCCCCAGCGACGAGGCCCTCGCCTGGAACGTGATGAACTGGGGTCAGTACAGCTTTCCCTTCGTCCCCATGGTCGACAAGTTCAAGTGGCTTGAGACCCGGCACATGGCCAACATCAGCGACCGCTGGAACCCGGACAAGACCGACGACCTGCAATACGCATTCTTCAACGGCATTGGCTGGGAGAGCTGGGAAAACGTCTGGGGCATCTGGATCGGCATCACTCCGCGCGACGGCGAAGCTACCCGCCGCGTGGCCACTCTCGAGCGTGGCGTGGCCCCGTTCCTGGTTAGCCCTGATTGGGAGCCGCTCTACCCCATGCGCACCTTCGGTGTGTACTCGAGCCGCTGGCCGCTCGGCGACCAGACCGTCTGGACCATTGTCAATCGCAACCCCTACCGGGTCTCTGGCCGGCAGTTGGAAGTCCCGCTCACAGCCGGAATGCGCTATTTCGACCTTTATCACGGGGTCGAACTGAAACCCGAGACCGATGGCAAGAACGCTGTCCTCAGCTTCGATCTAGAAGCCCAAGGATACGGCGCCATTCTAGCCACGCCCGGCGAGCCTAAGGACGCCTTCATCACGCTGATGCAGCGCATGGCCGCGCTCACCGCCAAGCCGCTGGCGGATTTCTCTCACGAGCCTCCCATTCTGAAGCAGACGCTCGTCGAGATTCCTGCGACCGCGTCTGCGGCCGATGCGCCCGCCGGAATGGTGAAGATTCCCGGCGGCTCCTTTGATTTTCGGGTCCAGGGCGTCGAGATCGAGGGCTCCGCTTCCAACCTGGTCGACGTGCAATACCCCTGGGAGCCCACGCCGCGCCGCTTCCACGATCACGTGATGGAGATCAAGCCCTTCTTCATCGACAAGTTCCCCGTCACCAACACCCAGTTCAAGCAGTTCCTCGACGCAACCCACTACGCGCCCGCGGATAAAATCAACTTCCTCCGCGACTGGCCCCCAGACGCGAGGACGACGGACGGGAGCAGCGCCGGCACGTTCCCCTCAGGCTGGGAGAACCGTCCCGTCACCTGGGTCTCGCTTGAAGACGCCCGCGCCTACGCCCGCTGGGCCGGCAAGCGCCTGCCCCACGAGTGGGAGTGGCAACTGGCCGCGCAGGGCCTGGATATCCCAGACAATCCCGCCGGCCGCAACTTCCCCTGGGGCAACTACTGGCAGCCCGCCAACGTCCCCATCCCCGACACCGGCCGCTCCATGCGCGGACCCGACCCGGTCGACGCCCATCCGCAAGGCGCAAGCCCCTACGGCGTCATGGACCTGGTCGGCAACGTCTGGCAGTGGACCGACGAGTACACCGACGAGCACACCCGCGCCGGCATCGTCCGCGGCGGCAGCTACTACCAGCCGCAGGGCTCCATCTGGTACTTCCCCCAAGCCTGGCGTAATGACCAGCACGGCAAGCTGCTCCTCATGGCCCCCAGCTACGACCGCTCCGGCGGCGTAGGCTTTCGCTGCGTCAAAGACGCGAAGGAATAAGCCAAGTGAACTCGGAATTATGAACTTGATAAACCATATGAATATGACTAATATGTGGCCACTATGAAAACTGCGTTGTTAGTGCGTGGCGACAAGAAGTCGATCATCACAGCGGATGATGCGGCTATCAGAAACGAGCGGGAAGCGTTTTGTCCGGACCCGGACTGCGAGCGAGACGTCATTCTTCATGTTAAGAAGTCGCCCAAAGGCGTGACGCATTTTGAACATAAACCGGGCATCCCAAAATCATGCAAACTTCGTTACCGCCGACATCCGGCCTAGCTACCGAGTAAGCTTTATGTCAATCGACGCGTAAGCTAACTTGCTAACTCGCCGCATTCGTTTACGCCACCTCGTTCTCCAGCGTCCCGATCGGCTCGATCGTAATCCGGATCCGATCCCCGCTGGCCAGCGTAAACGGCGCATCCGGCACAATCCCCGTCCCAGTCATCAGGAAGCAGCCGCAAGGGAACGCATTGTCGCGGAACAGGTACTCGACCAGCGTGCGCGGATCGCGCTTCAATTCGCTCAGCGCCACGCTTCCGGCAAACGCCACGCTTCCGGCGCGCTCAATCTCGATTGCAATCTTCGTCGAGGCAGGCAGCGGTTCTGCGCTTACAAGAATCCCCGGCCCCAGCGCGCAGCTCCCCGTATACACCTTGGCCTGAGGCAGGTAGAGCGGGTTCTCGCCCTCGATGTCCCGCGAGCTCATATCGTTCCCAACGGTGTAGCCCGTAATCTTGCCGCCCGGACTCACCAGCAGCGTCAACTCCGGCTCCGGCACACTCCACTGCGCGTCCCCGCGAATCCGCACTTGCCCACCCGTCCCCACAGTGCGGCTGGCGGTCGACTTGAAAAACAGCTCCGGCCGCTGGGCCGAGTAGACCCGGTCGTAAAAGCTGCCTCCGCCGGCGTCGCGCGACTCCTCCATCCGCGCCCCGCGGCTGCGGAAGTAAGTCACCCCCGCCGCCCACACCTCCTGGCGGCCAATTGGCGCCAGCAACTCCGTCTCATGAAAGCCGGCCGTCGAGTCCCGCCCTACGATCAGCGCGTCAAGCGCTCCCCGCAAGTTCTCCTGCGTAAGCAGCTCATCCCAGTCCGCCCCGTCCACGCGAAAGTACCGCCACTCCCTCTCCACCACACACCCAGCCTTCGTCCGAAATAGCCTCACGCTTGCCCTCCCGCCTTCTGGCTTCCATCCTACAATTACCGTCTCCTCGCTTTTCCAGTGCCGGACGCCCAGAAACCTTCCCTGGCCAGGTCATCCTGAACCAAGCGCAGTGAAGTTGAAAGCCCGCTCTGGGCGAAGTCGAAGGGCCCTGGCGTCTCTCTTGCGGGCCAGCATTCCGGCGCCCAATCGATACCGCAAAACACGGTAGCCTGCAACGGTTCAGCGGGCTTGCTCATGAGCCTCCTCTGGCGTTACGATCAGCTCCAGCGGCCGTCTCCGTCCGCGCCCTCGGATCTGGCTCTTCGCGCCGACTTTGAACATGCTGGCTCAATCGTCGCGCCTCTGCATGCAACAGAAAAGGGTGGGAGACCGGGAACCGCAGCCCCTATGAACCTTCCGCTCTCATCCCCAGATATCACACAACACGAGATCGACGCTGTCACCGCGGTCCTGCGCTCGCCGCACCTGAGCCTCGGCCCTGAACTCGCTGCCTTTGAAACCGCGCTCGCCGGCTATCACGGCGTTCCGCACGCGGTAGCGGTTAGCTCAGGCACGGCCGGGCTTCATCTAGCCCTGCTCACGCTGGGCATTGGCCCGGGCGATGAGGTCATCGTTCCCTCCTTCGCTTTTATAGCCGTCGCCAACGCGGTGCTCCAGGTCCGCGCAACGCCGGTCTTCGCGGAGATCGACGCGATCACCCTCAACCTCGATGCCGCCGCCGTCGAGCAGGCCATCACCCCACGCACGCGCGCCCTGCTCGTCGTCCACACCTTCGGCGTCCCCGCCGACATGCACGCACTCCAGGCGATCGCCCGCCGGCACAATCTGGTCATCGTGGAAGACGCCTGCGAAGCGATCGGCGCGGAGTTCGGTGAATCCCCGTATGCGCGCCGCGTGGGCACATTCGGCTCGCTCGCCGTCCTCGGCTTCTATCCCAACAAGCAGATCACTACCGGCGAAGGCGGCGCGGTGCTGGCCCGCGACCCCAGCCACGCCGCGCGCCTGCGCAGCCTGCGCAATCAGGGGCGCGGCCCTACGGGCGACTGGCTCGACCACTCCGAACCCGGCTACAATTACCGCCTCTCCGACCTAGCCTGCGCCCTGGGCCGCATGCAACACTCGCGCATCGCGGAGATCCTCAGCCTGCGCCGCGCCGCCGCGGAACGCTACGCAGCCTTGCTGGCCGCAATCTCCGGCACAGGGCTGGAACTGCCACCCCTGACCCTTCCCAACCGAACCATCAGTTGGTTCGTTTACGTGGTGCGCCTCCCCGAGGGAGTTGACCGCGACCGCGTCCGCTCCATCCTCGCCGCCCGGGGAATCGCCACCGGCCGCTACTTCGCCCCCATCCATCGGCAGCCGGCGTGGCGGGCCCATCCCAGCGCTGCCTCGGCACGGCTTCTCATCACCGAGTCCATTGCCCGCCGCACCCTCGCGGTGCCCTTTTTCAATCGCATCACCGCCGGCCAGCAAGAGCAGGTTGCCGCTGCCCTTGCGGATTCCCTGCGCGCAGCAGGGTAGCTCCGCCCCGATTCAACCGCTTCATCCCGGCAAATTTCACCGGCCCCTGTTTTACAACTTGATTCTCCCCTGCTCCTCCTCATGTCCTGCGCAGTCTCCGGCAGTCACGCCGCTGCTCCGATCGCAGCTCCGGCAACTCCATCGGAAGTAATGCGAATTCCCTGCGGAAACTCGAGCTAACCGCACATCCTTTGAAGAGCAGGAATCGGGCGCCGCACTGGCTGCAACCCGCGCTGGCGTTGAAGCATCTATGTGTTTGAAAGTGCAGTTCACCGGCAAAATATTCATGAAAAGCCGCCTTGACAGGGGATAAGAACGAGCGCACTATCGTCCCAAAAAGGTACTTCTGTCGGTGTATCTCAAATCGGGAATCGGCCCTGTGGATTCCTTCAACCAGCAGGGGGGATACATGCACGTTGGCTCCCTAAACTGACTTCATCGGTTGTTGAAGAGCAGGCACGTATGGTGGTCAAAACACACTGCAAGGGGCGCGGCCTCACCGGACTTCACGTCGGTGTTTCCAACGTTCGCCGTTATTTCCCCAGGGACGTCTCGGTCATCGAGTTGCAACTGGATCATCTCCAGATTCAATGCGGATTGACCCCCGATTTCTGGCAGGGTGAGCCGGAGATCTTCGATCCCAGGCTCTGCGCCTGGCTCGAGTCCAAGCACTTTCACACCAAGCCGGATCGGACACCCGTTCCTCTAGCTATGATCCCTTCAGGAAAGAACTGCTTCAAGCTGCAGCCCGTCCGGCTGAACGGCCAGGCGGAGATCGAACAGGTGTTCCCTCCCGAGGCCTGATCTCCCCGCAGGGCGCCCGCTCCATCCCCTCGGCGCGCATCAGAGTCATTTCGCCCGAGTCCCGAATCCCTTCGTCCCAAGTCCCTCCCTTGATAAACTCTGAACTGCCATGCCATACACCGAGCTTCAAGAGTCCATCGAGCGGCATTTCGCCGCCGGCCCCGCCGCAGTTGCCGACCCCGCCGCCATGACCGCCTTCCTCACCCTGCGCTCGGCCATTGAGAGCGGGCAACTGCGCTCCGCCTCGCCCGACGCCGCCTCGCTCACCGGCTGGGGCGTCAACGCCTGGGTCAAGCAGGGCATCCTGCTCGGCTTTCGCCTCGGTGCACTCCAGGACTTCTCTGCCGGCGAGCTCTCCTTCGTGGACAAGCATACCTACCCTGTTCGCCACTTCAGCGCGGCCGACGGCGTTCGCCTGGTCCCCGGCGGGTCCTCCATCCGAGCCGGCGCTTACGTGGCCCGCGGCGTGGTCTGCATGCCGCCGATGTACATCAACGCCGGCGCGTATGTGGATGAGGGGACCATGGTCGACTCGCACGCGCTGGTGGGATCGTGCGCGCAGATCGGCAAGCGGGTGCACTTGAGCGCGGCGGCGCAGATTGGCGGCGTGCTGGAGCCCATCAGCGCCAGCCCGGTAGTTATCGAAGACGATGTTCTAGTGGGCGGCAACTCCGGCGTTTACGAAGGCACAATTGTCCGCAGAGGCGCAGTTCTCGCTGCCGGAACCATCCTCACCCGGGGCACGCCGGTCTTCGATCTGGTCAACGGCACGATCTTGCGCGCCACCAGCGAGACGCCTCTCATCATCCCTGAGAACGCAGTGGTTGTTCCCGGCTCGCGCGCGGTGAGCAAGGGAAAGGGTCAGGAGTGGGGGCTGAGCCTGTATGCGCCGGTGATCGTGAAATACCGGGACGAAAAAACTGATTTGTCCACTACTCTGGAAGACCTGCTACGCTAGCGGAAATGAACCGAAAAGGCTGGATTGCAGCGAAGGCCGCCGGATTGCTGGTGTTCTCGGCGGCATTGGCCGCAGCAGTTGCGTGCGCCTGCTCTGCGCAGGAAGCGGGCTCGCTGCGCATCGCGCCGGAGCAGTGGAGATTCCACGTTGGCGATGACCTGCGCTGCGGTGCTCTGGACGATGCAGGCTGCACATTGCAGCCGTCGTCGAAAGATGCCTACACCGGAAACCAATACTTCTGGAAGCGCGTGGAGGTCACACTTCCTGATGAGTTGAGGAAGACTTCGCAGTTGGGGCTCACGGCTGCAGACACAACCCTCGCCTATGAGGTCTAGGTCAATGGCCAAGACATCGGCGGCCCCGGCAAAACGAATTTTCTTCACAACCACGCCAACGAGAGCGGGTATCTGACGTTTCCCAGTTCGCTTGCGCCGGATGGCCACTTGGTCATCGCAATTCGCTCCTTTCCGCAATGGCGGGCCCGCATTCTGGCTACGAAGCAGCAGTATGCGATAGCCTCGGCGGACCGCATCCAGACGGTGGTGGACGCGGAGTCGTTTGACTACATGCGCGCCAATGCCACGCACTATTTCACCTTTGCTGCGGTTGGCTTTGCCGGGTTCGTATTCCTGCTTCTCTACTCCATCAACCATCATTTGCGGGAGAACCTGTGGCTGGCACTGAACTTTGCCGCAATCGCTTTTCTGCGCGTGATTGAGATTGCGCCGGTGGTTCACCTGTGGATGCCCATGTGGCTTGAATTTTCCATCTGGGTGCTGGCCAACGGCCTCACGCCGATCTTTCTTATCGAGTTTGTCTTCTCCTTCCTCAAGCGGCCGGTTCCCTGGTACCTGCGCCTGGTGGAGATCCTGGGGCTGTGCGACATCTATTTCGGCCTTGGGCTTCCCTCCCCGTCGTTCCTCAATTGGGTAAGCGTGCAGGGCACATCGACTGCAATCCTGCTCGCGTCGCTCACGCAACTGCTGATGCTGCCCTCGTGCTTTCGCAGCAAGCTGCCGGAGATGCGCTGGATCGGCGCCTCGGTTCTGTTCATCACGGTGGAGAACGCCGCCCGCATGGCTTCTCAGATCGGTCTTCCCACCTTCAAGCAGGATGTGATGTGGAAGGGCAACGACATCGACGTGCGCGGCATTTCGTACATGCTGTTCGCGATGATCATGCTCATCGCCATGACCTTTCGGCTGCGGCGGATTCAAAGCCGCATTCGCGAGATCGAGCAGGAGATGGCCGCGGCGCGCAGCATCCAGCAGATTCTCATCCCCGATCGGTTGCCTTCGATCCCCGGACTGACGATTGAGAGCGCCTATCTGTCGGCGCAGGACGTGGGCGGCGATTTTTTCCAGATTCTCCCCCTCCCGCAAGCGGCAATCTTGAGAGCCCCACGGCATTCATCGTCCTCGGCGATGGGAGCGGCAAGGGGCTCAAGGCTGCCATGACGGTCTCAATGATTGTGGGCACGCTCGGCACCAGCGTGCGTCATTGCTCGGGCCCGGCAGAATTGCTGGGTGAGGTGAACCGCTCGTTGATCGGCCGCAGTGACGGCTTCGCCACCTGCCTGGCGCTAATGTACCGGGAGTTCCCCCGGCTTTGCCGGGGAGGCAGTAGCAGTTTGACATTTCCGGGAGTCCATCCAGAAACTCTTCGAGGTGAGCCGCCAAGCACACATCAAGGAGAAACCGGA
>Ga0302198_10002092_pt1 | contig 21180 bp, 19 predicted proteins | sample II_Bog_N2_2_FD_193521 | JGI IMG/M metagenome (GOLD analysis project Ga0302198, IMG submission 193521) | Peat permafrost microbial communities from Stordalen Mire near Abisko, Sweden - II_Bog_N2_2 | ecosystem: Environmental > Terrestrial > Soil > Wetlands > Peat | place: Sweden: Abisko... | reverse complement strand
AAACCGCCGCAAACCCATCCATCGTAGTCTCCCGCGCCAAACCTGCCACGGGTAGAATCAATCAATGCTCAACGCGCAACCCTGACGCAAAAGTTCAAGTGCGATTCCCCTGCACAAGGCGCGCTTGGCCCTTTATCTGTTGGCGCGATGTGTTATGAGCGCTAACTGAATTTCCGCCCATCGACAGCAACAAATGGAGAACCGAACATAGCTCCCCCTCCCCGGCGCATGATGGCGCCCCCCGTCAAGAGCGGGCCTCGCTTCAATCAGATGATCAACGTGCCCAAAGTGCGCGTGATCGACGAGAACGGCGAAAACCTGGGAATCATGTACACGCGCGAAGCGATCGACCAGGCTGCGGAAGTCGGGCTCGACCTCGTGGAAGTGTCGCCCAACGCCGATCCGCCGGTGTGCAAGTACCTCGATGTCGGCAAGTTCCGCTACGAGGCGCAGAAAAAGGCCAACCTCGCCCGCAAGAGCCAGAAGACGCAGGAGATCAAAGAGATCAAGATGCGTCCGAACATCGACGATCACGACTATGACGTGAAGATGCGCAATGTGCAGCGCTTCATCGAAGACGGCGACAAGGTGAAGATCACCCTGCGCTTTCGCGGTCGCGAACTCTCGCACCAGCAACTGGGGATGAATCTCCTGCGCAAAGTGCAGGACGATGTCGCCGAATTGGCCAAAGTCGAAGCCTTTCCGCGCATGGAAGGCCGCCAGATGCTGATGGTGCTCGCACCGAAGTAAGCATTTGCCGCAGGAGCGCATGGCTTTGGGGCGTAACCGGATGGTTGCGCCCTTTTGCTTGTCGCGCCGATTTTCGGTGCGCCGATTTTCGGGGTCTGGCGCGCCATGCTGGACAAACCGGGGTCTGATGCGCCAAACCGGCAAGCACTTCGATGGCGGGCGAAACACCACATAGCGGGCCCCCGTATGGGCCGAGCCATGGCGCGGGCGGATTGCTCGATTCGCCGCTCAAGCTGCTGTCCGGCACGATCGTTTGGGTGGGCTGCGTTTTCGTGGTGTCGACGATCGGCTATGCGCTGGCCGGCTGGCCGCTGGGCGATGCCGCCTATATGGTGCTGTTGACCATCTATTCGGTGGGCTATGGCGAAGTCAGGCCGATCGATACCACATTCCTGCGGATGTGGACGATCATGACCATCGTGCTCGGCTGCACCGGCATGATCGTGCTGACCGGCGCGCTGATCCAGGTGTTCAATCTCTATCAGTTCCGCCGATTATTGGGGCTCGACCGCATGCAGACTGAAATCGACCGGCTCGACTCGCACGCGATCGTCTGCGGCTATGGCCGCATCGGCGTGCAGCTGGCCAAAGCCCTGACCGAGGCGCGCCACCCCTTTCTGATCATCGAGCGCGACGCGGCCAAGGCCGAAGAAGCGCGCGCCGCCGGCTACCTGACACTGCCCGGCGAGGCGACGCACGAAGAGACACTGCGCCAGGCCGGGATTACCCGCGCCCGCGTGCTCGCCTGTGTGCTGCCCGACGACGCCGCCAACGTGTTCATCACGCTCTCGGCGCGCAGTCTCAACCCCACAGTGCAGATCATCGCACGCGGCGAAGCACCCTCGACCGAAAGCAAACTGTTCCACGCCGGCGCCGACAAGGTCGTGTTGCCAACGCACATCGGCGCCGAACGGATCACCGAACTGATCCTGTTTCCCGCCACCGAAAGCATGCTTGGCGACATTTCCGAAGTTGGCACGATCAAGCGCAATCTCAATGACTTCGGGCTCGACCTCGAAGTCGTTACAGCGGGGGATCGCGGCGCCTTGACCGGGCTGTCGGTGGGCGAGGCGGAACGGCGCGGCAACGGCGCCTTCTTCATCGTCCAGATCGACCGCACCGGCGGCCAGTCGATCCAGCACCCCGGCGAAGACGTGCGCATCGAACCGGGCGACCTGATCCTGCTCGTCGTGCGCGGCAGCCGCCTGTCTGCCGGAGCCATTTTCAACGCCCCGCAGCGGCCGCGCCACGGGCGCCTGTTCATCGGCTGACCGCGCAGCCTTACCCGTGCGCGCCGAAATAATTCGCGATGGCGACCGCGATGCGCAAATTGAGCGCCTGGGCATGGTCGATCGGATCGATAAACCGGTTGCGGATCGCGCTGTAATCTTCCGCTTCGTGATCGGGGTAATCCGACGGCTCGTTCAGCGTGAAATCGCCGATGCGCGGCTCGATCACCGGATAGGCCCGGCGCAACTGCGCCAGGGCATCGTCGACGCGCAGCGAGAGCACCATTTCCAGCACGTCTTCGCGGCTGATGTCGTTGGCGCGCGAAAATTGCGGCACCTGCACCGCGCGCAGGAACATGTGCATCAACAGCGTCAACCGCACGGCCTGGAGCAATCCGATCGTGCGCCGCGCCTCGTCAGAGGCGGCATCGCGGCCGACCGGCGCCCCCGGCACCAGCGACAACAACCGGTGCAGCTTCATCCAGTCGACGCGCAAGCGTGACACCATGCGGCGGAACACCCCGGCGCGGTCATCCTTGGTCAGATATTCGGCAAGCGCAAGGCACCCCTGCTCCAGTCCGGTTTCGGTTCCGCGATAAGGGCGGCTTGCCCAGTAGGCCGAATTGAACAATTCTCCGAACGCGCCGACCGTCTTGATCGAGGCGAGCCCGTTGGCCGCGCGCAACAGCCGCACCAGTTGGTTGCCCCGTTCCGAGCTGCCCAGCAATTCGGCGATCGATTCGATTTCCTCGCCCGCTGCCGTCCCCGCGCCCGCGATGACGTTCACGGCATAGCCGATCTGTTGCAGGATCGCGTTATGCGGGATGGCGCGGATCTGCCGCAGGCTCATCGTGCGGTCGGCCAGTATGTCCGACTGGCGGCGCGAGACGCGGCTGCCGGTGCCTTTGAGCATGCCCAGACCAAACGCGGTGACCGCGCGCGAATAGGTCGCGCTGTCCAGATATTCGCGCTGCACCCGGCGGATCGAGCGATAGAAATCGAGGCTGAGATCGGTGCGATCGTAAAAGGCATCGCGGCTATATTCGCCCGACAATTCGACTTCGGCTTCGGCAATGCGGGTCAGCGTCGCCAGAGCGAGCTCGTCATTGCGAAAAAACAGATAGCCGTCGCCGCCCTGAAAGCTCACTTCCGGCTCGATCGGCACTCCGGCGCGGGCAAAACGGCTGCGCGCCCAACGGCTGAGCGGCCATGACAGGCGGTCGGCAAAGCCGGTCGGATGCGCCCCGCGCCCCATGCTTTCGCCATGCGTGTTGAAAATCAGCGCGGAAACATCGGTCAGTTCGTGCGCGCGCATCGCTTCGGCCAGCCGCCCCTGCAACCGCTCGATCGCCAGCGCCGCCGGGATCTGGCCGAGAAACCGGCCCGCATCGGAAAAGCCGGTCTGGATCGACACGCGCCCGCGCAGCCGCGCATAAGCGCGATAAGCCGGTTCGGCCAAAAGTGCATCGAGAAAGCGACCGCCATGTTCGAGCGCCGTCTCGGTTTCGAACAGCGGCGAGACATCGACTTTGTCCTCGATCCCGAACAGTCGCGCAAAATAGAGCGCGGCCAGCACGGTCTGCGGCTGTTCGCATTCGGCGATCAGCATGCGGATCGGCGCATCGGCATCGATATGATGCAGGATCTGCGCCATGACGAGGAATTGACGCATCGCGGTCGACGTCTCGATCGCCAGCGCGCCGAAATTGACGCGCAGCGGTTTTGCCGCCGCCAGAACTTCGCGCAGGCGCGACAACGCACCCCGGCTGCCCAGATCGAGCGTGCCGTCGGGATCGATGCGGCGGCGCAAGGCATTGTGCAATTGCGACGAATTGACCCGAAAGTGAATCCAGCCCATGCCAAGGCCATCGGCGCGCATCGCCGCCGCGAGCGCGGCATAGGCGACCGCCGCGTCATCGCCTGCGGCCCGCGCATCGGCTTCCAGTCCGGCAATGATCGGCTGCAACGACAAGAGCCGCGCCGGATCGTCGCCGGTCATGCGGTTGGCGACGTCTGACAGAACGGCCGGATCGGCCAGCGGCTGGGAAAACAGCTCGGCCATGCCCGCCGCCTGCTCTCGCCCGGCGATCAGAGTCCCCAGCGCCGGATGCGCGGGGTCGATCGCGGTCAGCCAGTCGATATAGCTGGCCAGACGGCGCACCTTTTCGCGCAGGCGAAACAGGATCGACGTGCTCCAGCCGATGTCGGTGCGCCCGTCCATGTCATAGCCGACCCAGCTCGCAAAACGGAACGGCAAAGGCCGGAAATCGAGCCAACGCCCCGGCCAGCGCGCGCGCGCATGCGTCAGCAGGCGCGTGTTGATGCGATCGCGTGCAATACTTGCGCGTTCGATCGCGGCAAGCGCCTCGGCATGTTCGAATTCGAGCGTGATCTGCGGCCCCGCCCCCGGCGTGGCACAGACCGTTGCGCTACGCGGATCGTCGGCAAGCGCCGCGCCGGCCACGGCATCGGCATCGCCGGGCGTCAACAAAAAGGTCGGGTGCGCGGTAAACACGGCATGGAGCAAAGGCCGTTGCCAGCGGCGGCAAAATTCCGAAAAGCCGTCTTCTTCATGCAGCAGGGCGATGATCCGCGCCAGGTTTGTCTCGGGATCGGTGGGCGCAACCAGCCCGCGCAGCCGCCCCGCGCGCGTCTGCAAGGCTTCGCATTCCAGTTCCGCGACCAGCGCCTCGATGTCATCAAGCGTGATCGCTCCGGCTTCCAATTCCCGCGACAAGTCGTGGCTCAATTGAAACACCGGATTGAACAACGGGGTTTGTGTGGTGCGCTCGTGCAGGTGCTGCAACTGGTCGCGCAGGGACTGGACCGTTGTCATCGTGCGCACCATCCCTTTTGCCCGCCGCCCGGAACCCGCCCGGTGCTGTCCACTCTTTGCCATCGAACTTTAGCGATGCAACGCCATCGCCGCATGCGCAGCGGCCTCGATCGCCGCCTCATCCGGCGCGCCTTTGGCTACCAGCCAGCTGCCGCCGACGCAAAGCACCGGATCGAACGCCAGCCATTCCGCCGCGTTGCCCTGATTGATACCGCCGGTCGGGCAGAACTTTACCTGATGAAACGGCGCCGCCAATGCCTTTAGTGCGGGCAAGCCGCCGGAAGTCGCGGCAGGAAAAAACTTGAAATGCGCAAGCCCCAGATCGAGCCCGAGCATGATGTCGGCGGCATTGGCCGTGCCGGGCAGAAACGGAATCCCCGAGGTCACCGCCGCCTCGCCGAGCCGCGGCGTGAGCCCCGGCGAAACGATGAATTCGGCGCCGGCATCGATCGCGGCCTTCAGATCGTCGGGATTGACCACGGTTCCGGCGCCGACGATCGCGCCTTCGACAGTGCGCATTGCCCGGATGACATCGAGTGCGACAGGCGTGCGCAAGGTCACTTCCAACACACGCAGCCCCCCGGCGACCAGCGCGCGGGCCACCGGAACCGCATGACTTGCGTCCTCGATCACCAGCACCGGAATGACCGGCGCGGCGCGCATGATGGTTTCAATCGGTTTCATGGGGTTTCCTACGCATCTATGGACGCGGGAAACTAGCCTGCATCGGCGCCTGACGCAGCCGCTAACACCATGACCGCATACTTATTACCAAGTCAGACAGCGGAGCTGAAGCGGCGCTCCTCGCTGCGATAGGCATCGAACACAGCCGCAATCGAGCGGGCATAAGGTTCGCTGCCACGTTCGAGAATCAGCGTGTCCGCATCCCAGCGAATCAGCCCGCGCTCTGCAAATGGTGCCAACCGCGCAGCAGCAGCCGCCGCGAGATCATTGGGGAGTTGCACCTCGCCCTGGCACAGCAACGCCTCGATCACAGCGCCGCGATGGCGATCCTCCGCCGTGCGCACGACCCCGCGCCGCCCGGTCAAATGCCCGGCACCGGCAAGCATGCGATAGCGCCCGGTGTTCTTTTCGTTCTGGATAAACGCGGTTTCGAACTGATTGATCGAAGTCGAGCCCAGGCCGATCAGCACCGGCGCCGGATCATCGGTAAAGCCCTGGAAATTGCGCCGCAGCGACCCGTTCAGCGCGGCCTGCGCCAGACCGTCACCGGGCCGGGCAAAATGGTCGAAGCCGACCGGCTGATACCCCGAGGCGACAAGGCGCGCATAGCCCTCGGCGGCCATGCGAAACCTCTGCCGCTGATCGGGCAGACTGCTGGCATCGATCCGCCGCTGGCGCGCGATCATGTGCGGGACATGGGCATAGCCAAACAGCGCGATGCGATCGGCGCCCAGCGCCGTCGCTTCATCAAGCGTGGCAGCAAGCACCGCATCGTCCTGAAACGGCAAGCCGTACATCAGGTCGAAATTGATCGATTCGACCCCTGCCTTGCGCAATCCTTCAACAGCGCGGGCAATATCCTCGCGCGGCTGAACCCGCCCGATTGCCGCCTGCACGCGCGGATCGAACGTCTGGACGCCAAGGCTCGTCTTGATCACGCCAATGCCGCGAATGGCCAACAGCCAGGCAGGAGTCAGGCTGCGCGGATCAAGCTCGATCGAAAAAACCGGCCAGGGCACACGGAAATTGACCAGAAGCGCGTCGATCAGACGCACGAAATCGGTCGGCGAAATCGCATTGGGGCTACCTCCGCCAAAGGCGATGCGCGTGATCCGCACCGACCGGTCAAGCAGCCGGGAAACCGAGACGATTTCGGCATGGAGCGCGTCAAGATACGACGCCACCCGCTGCGTCCGGTTGGCAGCACCGGTATTGCATCCACAATACCAGCAGATTTCATGGCAGAACGGGATGTGCAGATAGAGCGAGACATCGCCGCGCACGTCTTCCAGCGCCTTGCGTTGGCTCGCCTCGAAATTGTCATCGGTGAATTCTGCAGCGGTCGGATAGCTGGTATAGCGCGGCACCGGCTGCGCGAGCAACTCGGGGTAATACGTCCAATCGGCAAAACGCTCAGGTTGCATCGGCATCATCCTCACCGCTGCGACACATATCGCCGATCGCACCGGCGGACATTGCGATAGGGCAAATCTTGCCGTCCGGCGTCGCGATGGCCAAACGCGTCACGCCTTGTTCTCCGGAATGGTATCCTCCAGGCTCTTGCCCACATCGGGGCCGGAGGGATCATCATCGATCAGGATACGCGCCGCCGCGCCATCGAGATCGGCGAACTGCCCGCGCCGCAGCGCCCAAAAAAACGCGGCAAGGCCAAAAAGCCCCATGCCCAGCGCGATCGGTATCAACATGGCAAGCGAGGTCATCGCGCGAAACCTTCTGCTCGAATTGTCCGGTCCACGCCAATCACCGCGCAGCGCGCGCGAGGCGCAAGGAATTGCCGATAACCAGCAAGGACGAACTGCTCATCGCCACCGCCGCCACCAGCGGCGTCACGAGGCCCGCCATGGCCAGCGGCACCGCCAGCAGGTTATAGGCAATCGCCATGCCAAAATTCTGCCGCACCACACGCATCGTCGCGCGCGAAACGGCCACTGCACGCGGCAACGCCAACAGCGAATCGGCGGTAAACACCATATCCGCCGCCTGACGCCCGACATCGCTTGCCGTGCCCGGCGCCATCGAGGCATTCGCCGCCGCCAGCGCGGGCCCATCGTTAAGCCCGTCGCCAACCATCAACACTTTGGCACCGACCTTCTGCAAGGCCGTGATCGCCGCCAGCTTGTCAGCCGGGCTGGCACCCGCCCGCCCGGGTAGCCCCGTCGCGCGCGTCGCTTCGTTTACCGCCGCCGCATTGTCGCCCGACAGGATCGCGCATTCAATCCGCATCGCGCGCAGCCGCGCCAGCGCCTCATCGCAATCGGGGCGCAGGCCATCGGCAAAGCGGATGATCCGCACCGGCCGATCGGCGATCACCAACGCGGTCGCCATGCCCTCGGCCCCGCCCGGACGCCCCAGCGAGACCGTCTGCGAACCCCGGCGCGCTTCGACGCCGCGCCCGGCGACTTCGCTCACCTCATCGAGCGTCGCCGCGCGCACACCGCGCGATGCCAACGCTTTCGACAGCGCCAGCGACAAAGGATGGCGGCTGTGGCTGGCCAGTGCCAGCGCAACCGCAGCTTCGTCGTTGTCCAGCGCATCGAGGCTGGCCGCATCGGCCACCGGCCGACCAAATGTCAGCGTGCCGGTCTTGTCGATCAGCGCGTGATCGACTTCGGCCATGCGTTCGAGCGCCGAGCCGTCCTTGACCAGAACCCCCCGCCGCATCAGCGCGCCCGCCGCAACCACTTGCGCCACCGGCACGGCAAGCCCCAGCGCGCAAGGACACGTGATGATCAGCACCGAAATCGCAATCACGAGCGCGTGATAGACGCCCGCTCCCGCCAGCATCCAGCCGATGAAGGACAGCGCCGCCAGCGTATGCACCGCCGGGGCATAGAGCCGCGAAGCACGGTCGGCGATCCGCACATAATGCGACCGCACTTGCCCCGCCGCTTCCATCAACCGCGCAATCTCGGCCAGCGAGGTATCCTCGCCCGTCGCCGTCACCCGCACATCGACCGGGTTTTCCAGATTGAGCGTTCCTGCCAACACCAGGCTGTCGACAGCGCCCGGCACAGGCGCGCTTTCGCCGGTCAGCAAGGACTGGTCGAACCGGCTGGCGCCGCGCACGATGGCGCCATCGGCGGCCAGCCGTTCGCCCGCAGCCACACGCATCACCATACCGGGAACAAGGGCTGCCGAAGCGGTCCAGTTCGTTGCGCCGTCATCATCGACAACGAGCGCCCCGCCCGGCGCCTGACGCAACAGCGCATCGACACCCGCGCGGGCGCGATCACGCATCATCGCATCGAGCGCACGCCCGGCCAGCAGGAACAGCAACAGCATCAGCGTGCCGTCGAACCACGCCTCCTTGCCGCCGGTCATCGTTTCATAGAATGACAGCGCCGTGGCCAGGATCACCCCGATCGAGATCGGCACGTCCATGTTGGTCGAAAACGTCCTGAGCGCGGACCATGCCGAAGCAAAGAACGGCCGCCCGCAAAACGCAATCGCCGGCACGCCGATCGCTGCCGAAAGCCAATGAAACAAAAGACGCGTGTTGCCATCGGCCCCGGACCACACCGAGACCGACATCAGCATGACATTCATGCAGGCAAACGCCGCAACCGCCAGCGGCGCGAGCAAAGGGCGCACTGCCGAAACCGGCTCGGCCATCTCCAAGCGCGGCTGTGCCTCAAACCCGACGTGGGCAAGACTGGCAACCAGATCGGGGATGGCGACATCGGCCCGGTGGGCCACCGCGACTTGCCGGGCAGTCAGGTTGACCCGTGCAGAGACGACGCCGTCGAGCCCGCCAAGCGTGCGCTCGACTTTGGCCATGCAGCCGGCGCAATGCATGCCGGGGACAACCAGAACAGTACGAACCGGTTCTGCAACAGCCGTTTCCTGCACCCCACCCCCGGCCAGTGCCCCGCCATCCTGGCCGGGCACGGCAGTGCTGCTCATTGCGAGCCTCCGCCGGCCAGTTCGGTCACGTTGTGCAAACGATGCCCGTTGGCTTCGGCCAGAAGATGGACCTGCCAGCGGCCCGACGCCAGCGACGCGACATAGATGCCCGGCTTCGTCTCGACGAAGCGCAAGCCATGGACTGTCTCGTCGCCCAGCGGGTGCGTGGCATCGGCAGTCAGCTTTGCCCCGGTGATCGGCTTGCCGTCGCGGTCGTCGAAGGCAACGCTCAGGGTGTTGCCCGTCTCGGTCACGTCGACTTTCCAGCCCAGCGCGCGCTCGGCCTTGGCCTCGTCAAGCCACCCGTTGAACCGCTGGCTGGCAACATAGGAGTTTTCAACGACTTCGCCGCTGAACGTCGACAGCGCATAGTGCGCCATCATGACATTGACGGCGATCACCACGCCGAAAAAGGCGACAAGGATAGTCAGCATGTGCCAACCGGTGAACTTGCGAACCCGGCGTCGCGGGGTGTCGTCCGAAGGAGAAAGAGGCGCAGTGCCTTGCTGGGCCGAAATCTGCTGGGACACAGATTGCCTGGTCATTGACCGTTTCCTTCCGGGGTGCTGAATGTCGAATGCGACTGGTCATGCCCTGCTTCGCGATCGGTCGCCTTGAGCTGGAACAAGACCGGGCCCGGCTTTGCCCCCTGCGGGCCCTGCACATAGACACGCAGCCGCATGGTCGTATCCGTCGGCACGGTCATCGCCAGGCTTTGCTGCGCCATGCGTTCTTCCATGTCGTCGGTAAAGATCAGCGCACCGGGAACGCCGCTGGTGGTCAGGACCACCGGACGCGGACGGTCCTCCATGTTGCGCACTTTGACTGTAAACCCGTCGCGCACAGCCCCGCCCGAAAGCTGGACGAACTCGGGATTGCGATCCTTGGCGACCGACAGCGACAGCCGGGTGCGCGCGCCGAGCATGAACAGCAGCGCAACACCGATCGCCGCCCAGACGGTGAAATAGATCAGGGTACGCGGGCGCAGAATGGTCTTGAGCAAAGGCGTATCGGCCTGGCCATGGGCCTCAAGCTCCGAATCTTCGAGCGTGCAATAGTCGATCAGCCCGCGCGGACGCCCGATCTGGGCCATCGCGCGGTCGCAGGCATCGATGCACAATCCGCACGTGATGCAGCCCAATTGCGCCCCTTGGCGAATATCGATCCCGGTGGGACAGACCGCCTCGCACTGATGGCAATCGATACAATCGCCCAGCGGCGACAAGCCCTGGTCGACAAGCCGCTGCGACGCCTTGAGCGAGCCGCGCGGCTCACCCCGCCAGTGCTTGTAGGTGACCAGCAACGATTTTTCATCGAGCATGGCCGACTGGATACGCGGCCAGGGGCACATATAGATGCACACCTGTTCGCGCATGAAACCGCCAAGCAGGAACGTCGTCAGCGTCAACACGCCGACTGTCGCATAAGCGATGTTATCGGCCGTGCCGGTCCAGAATTCGTGATGCAATGTCGGCGCATCGGCAAAATAAAAGATCCACGCGCCGCCGGTCATGAACGCGATCAGAAAGTAGACCGACCATTTGAACACCCGCCGCGCGATCTTGGATGCGGTCCACGGTGCGTTTTGCAGGCGCATCTGCGCATTGCGGTCACCGTCGATGAAACGGTCGATATGCTGATAAAGGTCGGTCCACACCGTCTGCGGGCAGGCATAGCCACACCATGCACGCCCGACGACGGTGGTAACCAGGAACAGCCCGATCCCCGCCATGATCAACAGGCCCGCCACGAAATAAAATTCGTGCGGCCAGATCTCGATGGCGAACATGTAGAAACGCCTATGCGCCATATCGATCAGGACAGCCTGATGGGGGGCATAGGGCCCCCGATCCCAGCGCAGCCATGGTGTCCCCCAATAGACGATCAGGCAAAATGCCATGACCGCCCATTTGAAACGACGAAAGGGGCCATCGATCTTGCGAGGGAAGACTGGGACACGCTTGGCATAGAGATGCTGCGTGTCCGCGTCTTTCCGTTCGGCGAGCCTGGGATCGGGCGCATTCATGATTACGGACTTCTTTCCTGTTCAGCCGTTATTTGGCGGCTGTCGGAGCTGCAGGAGCCGCAGCACCGGGCGTGGCTTCACCACCACCCAGCGAGTGGACATACGTGGCAAGCATCTTGACCGTGACCGGATCAAGCCGCTGACCCCAGGCCGGCATCACGCCATAACGGGCGTTGGTCACCGTTTCGGTCAACGTGGCGCGGTCGCCGCCGTAGAGCCAGATCGCATCGTTGAGGCGCGGAGCCCCGACGGAGCGACCGCCTTCGCCGTTGGCGCCGTGGCACACGGCACAGTTCTGGGCAAAGATCGCCGAACCGCGCTGCGAAGCGGCGGACGCAGGATCCTGCTTGCTGATCACGCGGACAAAGCTGACCACGTCCTGCACTTGTGTCGGGGTAAGAATGCCGTCGCGACCAAACGCGGGCATCTGGCTCGACCGCGTGGCGTCATCACCCGGATAGCGGATGCCATGCTGCAGCGTCTGATAGATCGCGCCGATGTCGCCTCCCCACAGCCAATCGTCGTCATTGAGGTTGGGAAAGCCCTTGCCCCCAGCCGCACCGGCGCCGTGGCACTGTACGCAGTTCTGCTTAAACGCGGCACGACCACCTTCGATCGCGGCGCGTTGCAGCTTGGGATCCTTGGCCAGATCCTCGATCGAGGTCGCCGCGATCGCTGCGCGCATCGCTGCACGACCGGCATCGGCGTCCTTCATCTCGGCAGCCAGCGATCCCCGGCTCGTCCAGCCGAGCATCCCCGGCGTCGCCGAATGGCGACCGGGAATGGCCGGATAGGCGATGACATAGCCGATCGCAAAGAGGATGCAGATATAGAACAGGATCAGCCACCAGCGCGGCAACGGATTGTCGAGCTCTTCGATCCCGTCCCATTCGTGGCCGACAGTGTGAACCCCGGTGGCCTCGTCAAGACGAGCCCCGTGCCCGGAATTGTGCGCGGAATGGGTGCCGCCATCACCATGATCATTCGCCATCGTTCTCATCCTCGAAGATCGAGTTGGCGGCCTCGCTGGCTTCGGCGCGTGCGCCTGGCCGAAACGGCCAGAGGCACAGCACCAGGAACACCAGCGCCATTACAGCGAGACCCCAGCTATCAGCCAGCGCGCGAAGCGTGTTGTAGGTCGATCCGGCGTTCATCGGCCCTTCTCCCTCGCAAGCTGTTCCTGAGCGGCCGGCGCATTGATGTCGACCATGGTGCCCAGAACCTGAAGATAGGCGATCAGCGCATCCATTTCGGTCAACCGCTTGGGGTTGCCGTCAAAATCACGCGCCTGCGCCTTGGGATAGCGCTTTTTCAGATCGGTAGCGTCCGCGTCGGGATCGGCCTGGGCCTTGAGGTCGTCGTTGGCCTTGGCGATGTCTTCCTTGGTATAGGGGACACCGACCAGCGACAGCGTCTTGGTTTCGGCCTTCATGTCGCCAGCATTCAGTTCATGCTCTGCCAGGAACTGATACGTCGGCATGATCGATTCCGGCACGACCGAACGCGGATCCTTCAGATGCTGGACATGCCAGGCATCCGAATACTTGCCGCCGACGCGCGCCAGGTCGGGCCCGGTGCGCTTCGATCCCCACTGGAACGGGTGATCGTACATCGATTCCGCAGCGAGGCTGTAGTGGCCATAGCGTTCGACCTCGTCACGGAACGGACGGATCATCTGGCTGTGACACAGATAGCAGCCTTCGCGGATATAGATGTCGCGACCTGCCTGTTCGAGCGGGGTGTAGGGCCGCATGCCCTGTACTTTCTCGATCGTGTTATCGATCCAGAACAGCGGGGCGATTTCGACGAGCCCGCCGATGGTCACCGCGCCGAAGGCCAGGATGGCGAGCAATGTGATATTGCGCTCGACCATCTTGTGCCGCTGAAGGAAATTGAGTGCCATTGTTTTTTACTCCTTCACCTGGTGCCCGGGATCACAGGGCGCTGGCCGGCTTCAACGGCACGTCCTTGGCGGGGTTGAAGGGAGTCTCACCAAGCGGGGTCTCATCGCGGAGCGCGTGACCAAGAATGGTGCGGGTGATGTTGTAGGTCATGATCGTCGCACCCGAGAGGTAGAGCAGCCCGCCAAAGGCGCGCAGCACATACATCGGATGGACCGCCGCAACGGTTTCAGCGAACGAGTTCACCAGATAGCCGTCGGGGCCATATTCACGCCACATCAGGCCCTGGGTAACGCCGGCCACCCACATCGAGGCCGCGTAGAACACGATCCCCAGCGTCGCCAGCCAGAAGTGCCAGCCGACCATGCGCAGCGAATAGAGGCGCGGACGGTTCCACAGGCGCGGCGTCAGGTAATAGAGCGCCCCGAAAGTGACCATGCCGTTCCAGCCCAGCGCACCCGAGTGCACGTGACCGATCGTCCAGTCGGTATAGTGCGAGAGCGAGTTGACCGTCTTGATCGACATCATCGGCCCTTCGAACGTGCTCATGCCGTAAAAAGCGAGGCTCATCACGAACATGCGCATGATCGGATCGGTGCGCAGCTTGTCCCAGGCGCCATTGAGCGTCATGAGACCGTTGATCATGCCACCCCAGCTCGGCATCCACAGCATGATCGAGAAAACCATGCCCAGCGTCTGCGCCCAGTCGGGCAGAGCGGTGTAATGAAGGTGGTGCGGACCTGCCCAGATATAAAGGAAGATCAGCGCCCAGAAGTGAATGATCGACAGGCGATAGGAATAGACCGGACGCTCGGCCTGCTTAGGCACGAAATAGTACATCATGCCAAGGAAGCCGGCGGTCAGGAAAAAGCCCACCGCGTTATGACCATACCACCACTCGATCAGCGCGCTCTGCACCCCGCCGGCAAGCGGGATCGACCGGCTGCCGAAAAAGCTGACCGGAATGGCGGCATTGTTCACGAGGTGAAGCATGGCCACAGTCAGGATGAACGACAGATAGAACCAGTTGGCGACATAGATGTGCGGTTCGGACCGCTTCAGGATCGTACCGACAAAAACCGCAAGGTAGGACACCCACACGATCGTCAGCCACAAGTCGACATACCATTCGGGCTCGGCGTATTCCTTGCCCTGCGTAACGCCCATCAGATAGCCGGTAGCGGCCAGCACGATGAACAGCTGATATCCCCAGAACACGAAACGGGCGAGGCCAGGGAAGGCCAGCCTCGCCCGGCACGTGCGTTGCACCACGTAAAACGACGTGGCGATCAGCGCATTGCCGCCGAAGGCGAAGATGACCGCAGATGTGTGCAACGGCCGCAAACGACCGAAGTTGATATATTCAAATCCGAGATTGAGCGCCGGAAATGACAGCTCAAGCGCGATGTAAAGCCCGGCCAGAAAACCGGCCATGCCCCAGAACACTGTGGCAATGACGCCCCAGCGGATGATTTCGTCGTCGTATTTCCCCTGATCGGGCGAACGTAGAATGCCACGCGAGATGGCATCCACATTCGTCCCGCGCAATGTGGCGATCAAGCCGATACCGGCGGCCAGTGCGCAAATTGCCATGTGGACCCCGAAAGCCCAGTCCACTGACAATGCACATGCCACGACGGCAAGGACGAGCGCGGCGAAAAATGCGCCTGCTCGCAATACTACCATTTCCATGGAGCCTTCCCTTCCATGCAGTTTTCGATGATCGGCCCTGCGCGCCGGGCCCCCACCCCGCATTGACACCGGTCAATTCCAACGAGGCGCCATGAAGGGGTGTACCACCAAGGGTTGCACAATCGCAACACTGCCCGTCCGACGAATACGGGGGCGGACGAATTTTGCGCTTCGTCAATGCTGGCGATTCGGGGATGACGCATCAGCATGCCAACGCCGCGGGCTAAAGAACGCGCCAACGAGGGGTTGGCCAACCGCGGCGGCAGGAAGTGTCACATGAAAAAGATCCTTCGCCGTACACTGGGCCTCTGCCTTGCCGCTCCCGTTCTCGCCGCCGGCGTTCCGGCCTTTGCCGACGACGCGCCCGCCGGGAAGTGGCAGGTCAAGCTGCTGTACACCGCCGTCCTCGCCGACGGAAAAATCAGCGAAGTAAAGTCGATCGATCCGGGTCTGGCTACTAACGCCGCGTTTGCCGCGCCGCAGACTTATGCGAGCAACAACGCCTTCACCCCGACTCTCGCGGTCGAATACTTCTTCACGCCGAACATCTCGGTTGAAACCATTGCCGGTATCACTGCGCACCACGTCAATGGCAGCGGTTCGCTCGACGGCACCAATCTGGTCAACCACGTGATGATCATTCCGGCAACCTTGACCGCGAAGTATCACCTGCCGCTCGGCCCGATCAAACCCTATGTCGGTGTCGGCCCGACCTGGTTCCTCGTCATGGGCGAACGTCCGGGCGACACGGCTACTGCGCTCAGCGTGACCAAGACCTCGCTGTCGAGCCAGATCGGCGTCGCGGTTCAGGCCGGTGTCGACGTTCCGATCGGCAAGACCCCCTACAGCCTGAGCTTTGACGCGAAGAAGTATTGGGTCGGCACCACCGCGCATTTCTATGCCGGCGATACCGATGTGCTGACCACCACGCACAAGCTGAATCCCTGGGTGCTGAGCGCGGGCGTCGCCTACCGCTTCTGATCCAGGCTTCGAGATAGAGGGGCGAGGGATCGCAGCCGTCATGGACGGGGGCGCCCCTTCCCCCCCTTTCGAAATCCCCGGTGTCATCCCCGGGGAAGGCGGGCGGAACGCGCTGGAGTCTGGGATCCTCCGGTCGCGTTCCGCCCGCCGCTTTTTGTGCGGCGCCTTGGTCGTGCACGTTTCTGCACCCAATCCGCGTTCTAAGTTGAATGCGAGGAACCCAGTCGCGCGACGCGACATTCCGACAATCGAATTGCTGTTCGGCGGTAGCACTTTGAGGCTGGCGCCAAGGTTACCGTGCCCGCACGGCTTACCCGCAGTCGCCGGTCACGGATTTCAGCCCGCCAAGGCCTCAAGCGCACCGCGATCGATCACTTCCACTTCGCGCCGCGAAGGCAGGCCGATAACCCCATCCTGCTTGAGCCTGGTAAACTGACGGCTGACCGTCTCGATAGTCAGACCCAGCAAATCGGCAACTTGCTGACGTGAAAACGGCAGCGTGAACAGCCGCGCCGGTGTGCGGACCGGCGAACAGCCCACATCCCCAAACCGGTCTGACATATCGAGCAGGAATGTCGCGATCTTTTCCGATGCGGTCTTGCGGCCAAGCAGCATCATCCACGACCGCGTGCGATCGAGCTCCGCCAGCGTGCGTTCGAGCAGCTTGTGTTCAAGTTCGGGATGTTCGCGGGCAAACCGATCGAAATCGTTGCGGGCAAATACGCAGACCCGTGCATCGGTCAGCGCGACGACACTTGCCCGGCTGGTCTGGCCGAAAGGTCGACCGATGAAATCCGCCGGATAGGCAACACCGACGATCTGTTCGCGTCCATCTTCGGTCGAAGTGGTCAGCTTGAGCACACCTTCGATCACATTGGCGACGAGCAGCGAATCATCGTCTTCCCAGATCAACGGCTCTCCGGCTGCGACGCTGCGTCGTCGCCCCATCGTATTGAGCGCCCCAATCTCGCGATTGTCGAGTCCAGAGCAAATCGCTCGATTTCGTACGACGCAGGTTTCACAAGATGACATGCGCGCCGATGTACCAAAACTTTAGCCCCCCGACAATTATACGTTTGATCGACATCGTGCACAAACATGCGCGATCCAAAAAAAACGGGGCGGGCGGGGTTACCGACCGCCCGAGTTGGGGAGAAATCGGCGGAAGGGAAGTCGATCGAGGGTGGTGATCAGTTCCCTTCCGTCGAAGAGACAGTTCGCAGACGCGGCCGCAACAGGCGTTGACCAAGGTCAAAAGCGGAGAAAAAAATATTGCATACGCAAAATGCCCTGCACCCTCGCCGTTAGGGCAACCGGCATTCGCGCGGGGCATCAGCCACAACCTGATGATAAAACAACCTCTGACCGATCAAGCGGGCAGTTCGGCCAGGTCGTGATATTGCCCGCCAAAAAACAACAACGGCGTCCCGACATCGCGTCTGCCGAGCGCCTCGACTGCACCGACGACGAGGTAATGATCGCCCACTTCGGTCACGCGTTCGATCGAGCAATCGATCCACGCGATGGCGTTTTCCAGCAACGGCTGCCCCGACGGGGTGTGGCCATGGGCAAGGTCGGCAAACTTGTCTTCGGCACGCGCCGCGAATCGGCGACACACGTCCAATTGGTCCGACCCCAGCACATTGACGCAGAACCGCCCGATCGGCGCGATCTGCGCCCACGAACGCGAGCGTCGATCGGGAAAAAAGCCGACCAACGGCGGATCGAGCGAAATCGACGTGAAGGAGCCGATCACCAGTCCATGTCTTTGACCCTCGGCATCGACTGCGGTGATCACGACGACGCCGGTCGGATAGGCGCCAAGCACGGTGCGAAAAAGGGCAGGATCGATCATCGGCGCAGAAGTGTCGCGAAGTCCGGCTCGGGTCAACCACCTATCTGCCCATGTGTCCGGATAGCCCGGGCGCCTTCATCGCCACATAGGCGCGCTCCGTCTCGCGGGGTTTGGCGATCCGGTCTTGGCCTGCCATAGCGCGCGGATCATGACCGGGCACGACCATCACCAGCGCAGCGAACGGATCGCCGAAGAGGATCTCGTCGAAGTGGTCGGACGATTCTATGCCCGCGTGCGCCGCGATGCCTTGCTCGGCCCGGTGTTCGATCATGGCGTGCATGACTGGAACCGTCATTTGCATCGCCTTGTCGCATTCTGGTCTTCGGTGATCAACGGCACCGGGCGCTATCGCGGCGATCCGATGGCGATCCATGCGGCGCAGGCGATCACGCCGCAGATGTTCGATCGCTGGCTGGGTTTATGGCGCGAAACCACCGTGGCCGTGCTCGATCCGCCCAGCGCCGCGTTGATGCAGGAACGCGCGGAACGCATGGCCGACGCGATCAGGCGACACATTTCATAGCGGCTCTACGAATCTCGGCGCCGTCTCCGGCATCATCCACAAGATCGGCACCACCGCCGCCGCGACCGCCGCGATCATCGCCCCCGGCGCCCAGGCACCGCCGGTCAGCGCGATCGAGACATGCGCGAGCCATGGCGAAACCCCGCCAAACAGGGCCGTGGCAGAGGTCGCCCCCAGCGCCAACCCCGACAACCGCACGCGGCTCGAAAACTGTTCCGCCGTAGCCGAGGCCGCAACCGCGCTCCACGCCCCGCCAATCGCCGCGAGCACCAGCGCCCCGCCCAGCGCGAGCATGATCCCGCCATGCGCCATGACCGGAAACAGCAGCGTCGGCATGACTGCTGCGGCAATGGCAATCCCGATCAGCAAAGGCCGCCGTCCATAGCGGTCGGACAGCGCGCCGGCGATCGGCGTAACCGCAATGACCATCAGCGCAGCAAGCGTCGACAGCCCGAGTGCCGCCCCCTCGCCCATCGCCCCGGTCGCAACCAGAAACGCCGGAACATAGGAAATGCCGACATAATAGCTGATCGATCCCAGCGCAGAGATGCCAAACCCGCGCAAGACCCCGGCCCGCTCTGCCCCCGCCGCGCGCGCCAGGGGATGCGCGGCCAGATCGCCCTGCGCCTCATGCGCCAGAAATTCGGGCGATTCCGCCATTCGCGACCGCCCGACCCAGATCATCCCCGCCAGCCCCGCGCCGATCGCAAACGGCACGCGCCAGCCCCAGGTTTCAAGCGCAGCGGGCGAAAACCACAAGACCGTGGCCGCGCTCACCGCTGCGGCAATCAGGGCCCCGACTTCGCTCGCCGCAGAAGCCAAAGACGCGATCAGACCCCGCCGACCGGGAACCGCGCCTTCGACAAGATAGGCGACAACCCCGGTATATTCGCCACCGACCGCAAAAGCCATCACGCAGCGCAAGGCGAGCAGCAACCACCCCGCCAATGGCCCCGCCACTGCGCGCGTCGGCAGACATGCGGTCAGCGCCATGGCCAGCGTCATCACCGCCATCGACACCATCATCGCCCGCCGCCGCCCATGCCGATCGCCATAGACGCCCAGCACCAACGCGCCCAGCGGCCGCATCAGATAGGCAATCGCAAACCCCGCCAGCGCCAGCGTCAGCGAACGCTCGCCCCCGCCGTAAAACACGCGGGCAAGGACCGTGACGAAATAGAGATAGAGCGTGAAATCATACCATTCGACCACGGTGGAAATGGCAGCGATGGCCATCGACGCGGGCGGGACCGTCGCCTGTCTCATACCGACGGCATGAGTGCCGGGCCGCTGAGAGGATTTCGGTAAAGTCCTTGCCACAGGATACAGCCCCTCAGGTTCACACGGAGCTTTGCGGTCAGGCACGACTGCGTCAAGCGCGATCGCGCGCCGTTGGGGGCCGGGCCCCGCGATCCGCCGTCGCTTTGCCCATCTCCATACTGCCTATCTCCATACTGGTTGTCGGCATGATTAATGATTGATAAACTCCCCGTTACTTCAAGCGGAGGCAGTCCATGCGTCGTAAACTTGCAGCTGAATTTTTCGGGACCTTCTGGCTCGTATTCGGCGGATGCGGATCAGCGGTATTGGCGGCAGCATTTCCGGCACTGGGGATCGGCTTTGCCGGTGTTGCATTGGCTTTTGGCCTGACTGTCATGACCATGGCCTATGCCGTGGGCGGTATTTCCGGCGGACATTTCAATCCCGCCATTTCGTTGGGACTGGCCGTCGCCGATCGCTTCGCGTGGAAGGATCTCTTTCCCTACTGGATCGCACAAGTGTTCGGCGCCATTATTGCCGCGGCCGTGCTCTATACCATTGCTTCGGGCAAGCCCGGCTTTGCCCCCGGCGGCTTTGCCTCCAACGGCTATGGCGATCTCTCGCCTGGCCACTATTCGCTGATTGCGGCCTTGCTGATCGAAGTCATTCTGACGGCGGGTTTCCTGATCGTCATTCTCGGTGCGACATCGCGGGCAGTCCCTGCCGGATTTGCCCCGATCGCCATCGGACTGGCCTTGACGCTCATTCACCTGATCTCGATTCCGGTGACCAACACTTCAGTCAACCCGGCCCGCTCGACCGGTGTCGCGCTTATCGCGCAAACCGCCGCGCTGGGCCAGTTGTGGCTGTTCTGGCTCGCGCCGCTGGCAGGCGCGGTGATCGGCGCCCTGATCTGGCGCCATCTGCTGGCCGGCGACACAGAGGCCTGATACCGACCGCAGGCGCCCCCAATCCCGCTTCCGCATGAATTTGCGCGCTTACTCCTCGCCCATCCGCAGCGCGGCGATAAACGCTTCCTGCGGGATCTGGACGCTCCCGTATTCGCGCATGCGCTTTTTACCTTCCTTCTGTTTTTCCAGAAGTTTCTTTTTGCGGCTGATGTCGCCGCCGTAGCATTTGGCGGTGACGTCCTTGCGCAAGGCGGCAATGGTTTCGCGGGCGATGACTTTTGCGCCGATCGCGGCCTGGATCGGAATCTTGAACATGTGGCGCGGGATCAGATCCTTGAGCCGTTCGACCAGCCCGCGACCGCGCGCGTCGGCCTGGGTACGGTGGACGATCATGCTCAGCGCGTCGACCGGCTCGTTGTTGACGAGGATGTTCATCTTGACCAGATCGCCCTCGCGCAGGCCGATCTGTTCGTAGTCGAAGCTGGCATAGCCCCGGCTGATCGATTTGAGCCGATCGTAGAAATCGAACACCACTTCGTTGAGCGGCAATTCGTAGTTCACTTGCGCCCGGCCACCGACATACGTCAGCCCGATCTGAATGCCGCGCC
>Ga0302198_10002086_pt1 | contig 21207 bp, 18 predicted proteins | sample II_Bog_N2_2_FD_193521 | JGI IMG/M metagenome (GOLD analysis project Ga0302198, IMG submission 193521) | Peat permafrost microbial communities from Stordalen Mire near Abisko, Sweden - II_Bog_N2_2 | ecosystem: Environmental > Terrestrial > Soil > Wetlands > Peat | place: Sweden: Abisko... | reverse complement strand
CAGATTGTGATTGCCTCGGATCGTCCGCCGAAGGAACTTGCGGAGATTGAGGACCGGCTGCGCTCGCGCTTTGAGTGGGGCCTGATCGCCGACATTCAACCGCCCGATCTTGAAACGAAGGTTGCGATTCTGCAGAAGAAGGCGGAGTCCGAGCAGGTGCAACTCCCAACGGACGTGGCGCTGTTTGTGGCTTCAAACGTGCGCACCAACGTGCGCGAGCTTGAGGGCGCAATGACTCGGTTGATCGCGTGGTGCCAGATGAATCGCATGGAGATCACGCTCGCTTCAACGCAGCAATGCCTCAAGCAGTTCATTGACATGCAGGTGCGCAAAATCACCATTGAGGCGATTCAGCGCGCGGTGGCCGAGCAGTTCGGCATGCGGGTGAGCGATTTGAAGCAGAAGAACAACTCGCGCAACGTGGTGGTGCCACGGCAGATCGCCATGTACCTTGCCAAGCAGATGACGGAAGCAAGCTTGCCGGAAATCGGCAGGCAGTTCGGCAACAAGCACCACACTACCGTGATGCATTCCATCAGCAAGATCGACGAACTGCGCCGGACCGACAAGGACTTGCATAGGACGCTCAACAAGCTGCAGGAGCAGTTGAACGCTTAAGTTAGGGCAGTGAGTTAGTGAAGAAGTGAAACGGTGAGCGGTGAAAAAGTGAAAGAGTGAAAAGGAGGCCCACGTTTCCCGACGTGGGCTTTCTTGTAACTGTGGCTCTGGTTGTTTCCGCTACTTTGCGCTCGGGCTCGTGATCAGGTCCACAAACATTCTCTGGAAGCGCGGCAGGTCGAGGTCGAGCTGTGCATTGACGATGCGGACGCCGGTGACCGGCTTCAGCGCTTCATTCCAGGTGAGCGTGGAGCCGTAGCTGGGTCCATGGCTCAGGTCGACGTCCATGTAGAGCTGTTGCTGTCTGGTGATGAGCGTTGGGTCAAGCCATGCGCAAGCTGCCAGCTCGTCCCACATGTAGTAGCGGTCCTGGCTCCAGGCGGCAATGTAGCGCGCCGTCGGCGTCTGCGACTTGCCGATCTCGTCCAGCATCTTCTGTGTGAAGGGCGCCTTGATGGAAACATCGACGGTGGTGACGTCGATGCGCGGCCATGCGGCCCGCAGCGCGATATGCGTAGCCTCCGGATCAAACCAGAAGTTGAACTCGTGGCGCGGGCTGGTGGCGAATTCAGGATCGTCGGTCTGCGGGTTCAGGCTGCCGCCCATCACCACCAGGCCTTGTGTCAGCGCGGCAAACTCCGGATCGATGGAAATAGCGAGCGCAATGTTGGTCAGCGGTCCGGCGGCGTAGATGGTGACCTGGTGTGGGTGCGCGTGCACCTGCCGGATCAGGAAGTGGGCCGCGTCTTCATCGATGGGCTTGAGCTTTGGCTGCCCCTCGGCCAGTGGCGGAATTGCGTAGGGCCCATGCACTTCAAGGTGATCCGGTGTCACTGGCTTCACGCCGCCGGGAGTCTCCACCAGCATGGTGGGACCCTGGCCCCATGCGCCCAGCCAGGTCACCTTGCCGTCCAGCGCGGAGGCAAGCCGTGTCTCCTCCTGCGTACGCACCAGCGGGAAGACCGCGCCTTTGGCCAGGGGCACATCGGCGTGGCCAGTCAGCTCCAGCATGCGCAGGGTGTGCTGGACCTCTTCGTCGCACCAAGCGTTCCCGGTGACCATGGTGATGCCGAGGACCTGGACCTGCGGCGCCTGCAGTAGGGTGAGGATGGCCATCTGGTTGGAGCCGCCAGGGCCGGAGCCGTCCTGATCGATGAGGACGAGGCGTTTTTGCGCGGGACATATGACCGCGGTGGCAGCCAGCAGAAGCAGAAGGAAGTTAGCTCTCATTGTTGGGTATTGTGGCATACCCCCGCCGGTTTTTGCGTTGCAATTTCCGGGCGATCGCGGGTTAGCTCGGCACAATGAGTTCAGACCCTCGGCTGCCTATCTCCGCCGGTCCCGTCCGCGATCTCCTCCGCGGTCCCGCCCGCCCGCGCGCTCAAAGGTCCGAGGCCGGACAGGCGGCGCAACGGGCAGGTCTGTTTTGCCCGCGGGATAAACGGCGAGAAAGCGATCCTGGCCTTCGCCGGAGCTTGCTGTCTCCACGCCTTCAATATCGCGGAAGGCCATGTGCAGCAAGCGGCGCTCGCGGCTGTTGGTGGGCGGGAAGGCGTAAGGAATGCCGGACCGGATGACCTTGTCGGCCGCGAGCTCCGCCTGCAGGCGCAGTTCCTGGGCGCGCAGTGCCTTGAAGTTGCCGGCGTCAAAGCTGACCAGGTCGTGCTCGCGCTGATCGAGGCGAAGAATCTGCGCCGCGATGGTTTCGAGGGCGCGCAGCAGCTCTCCGTTGTGCTGGGTTACCAGCGGCACGTCGGGCCCGGCGAGCTCGACGTAAATAGCGCGCGCTTCGATGCCCTGGGGGTCGCGCGCTCCGTCTCCCGCGGTGATGCGGTACTTGAGGCGCAAACCGCCGAGCTTATTGAGGTTTGCGAGGAATCCGGCTATCTTCTGTGCGGCTTGTTGCAGATCGGCAATTGGCATGACAAATCAGTATCGCAGAACGAGGCGGGGGATGGGCTGTTGGGTGCGTAGTTTCTCGCGGGATTCTCCCCACGGAACGGCGCGCTTTGATGCGATTGCACGGTATGGAGTGTTAGCTTAACCGAAGGCAAGCGCCAATTCCGAGGGATTGGTTTGCGCGGGGAGTTCTCGGCCGTTCGAATGCACAAATTGCTTCCATTGCTTATCTTGCTGGTGATCGCAGGCGGCGTTTTTCCCGCCAAGGCGCAGGGCGGTCCGCCGTTTATCACGGACGATCCCGGCACCCCCGGTAACCATCATTGGGAGATCAACTTCGGCTGGATCGCCGACCGCAACCTGGGCAGCGCAACCTACCAAACGCCAGATATCGACATGAATTACGGGTGGGGCGACCGCATCCAGCTCAAGTACGAGCTGCCGATGGCCGTGGCGACGGATCCGAACAACACAACGCGCGCGGGACTTGGTGAAAGCCTGCTAGGCGTCAAGTGGCGGCCTTATGAATACCATCGCGCCGGGGAGCCCAAGTCGGACGACAACATGCTTTTTTCGCTTGGAACCTATCCGCAGGCCTCCATCAACAACCCGACCAGCGCGGTGCGCCGCGGCATTGTGGAGAATGGTCCGCAGTATTATCTGCCAATGGAATTCACAGCCAAAACCGGGTGGGTGAACTGGAACGGCGAGGTGGGCCACTGGTTCGGCAACCAGCTCGTACCCAGCCGCTGGGGCCGCGGCCTCATCGCCGGCCACGAATTCAACGACCGCCTTGAGCTCTACGCGGAAGTCTACGATCTTCAGGACGCAAACCGCATCGGCACCGCGCCCAAACAGCGCGAATTGACGGCGGACTTCGGCGGCCGGGAAAGCCTGACCCGCGGCAATAAAATCCGGCTTCTGTTCATGGGCGGTCGCGCCATTCAGGCGGCGACGAGGCAGAACAGCGAGCCCAGTTGGATCGCGTATCTTGGCGTACAGTTTCTTCTGGGCCCAAAAGAAGAAGAGACGCCGGGGCAGAATCCGTGAAGTGCGCACGAACATTGGAAGGAAAAAGCCATGCCTCCGAGTAAACCCATTGTGCTGACATCCGCCGAAGCCCGCGTGCTGGGCGCGCTCATCGAAAAGGAAGTGACGACGCCGGACTACTATCCGATGAGCATGAACGCGCTGATCAACGCATGCAATCAGCGTTCGAACCGCGAGCCGGTTACAGACCTGGACGAGGATGCGGTGCGGCAGGCGTTGCATGGGCTTGAGGACCTGCGCGTAGCGGGCCGTGCGCGGAACGCGGACGGCCGCGTGTCCAAATACGAGCACTGGCTGGGCGAGGCCTTCAACTTCAACCGCGCGGAAACGGCGCTCATCTGCGTTCTGCTGTTGCGCGGACCGCAAACGCCGGGCGAGCTGCGCGGGCGCACGGAGCGGCTGCATCGGTTCGACGAGATCACGGATGTGCTGGCGGGGTTACAGAAGCTGATGGAGCGTGAGCCGTCGCTGGTGGCCGTGCTGCCGCGCCAGCCGGGGACCAAGGAGTCGCGCTATGTGCATCTGCTGTCAGGGTCACAGGAGGCGCTGCGAGCGGCAGTCCCGGAACCCTGGGTTCCGCGCGAGATCGGCTCAGAAGCGGGAGAGGAACGCATTGTGCGGCTTGAGGCTACAGTGGCCGAAATGAAGCAGGAGGTCGCTATTCTCCGAAAGAAAATCGACGATCTTTTCGGCGATGGGTAGTTTCTGCCGGCACCGTGAGGCCTAGCGCAAGGCTTACGGCAGCGTTGTCTGCACAAAAGCAACGGTCTGGCGTTAAATTACCTCGTACCCCGCAAACCAATACCCGATCTCGAACGCTGCCGTGTCTTCTGCATCGGAGCCGTGGATGGCGTTCTCCTGCAGAGATCCCGCAAACTTCTTGCGGATGGTTCCTTCCTCGGCGTTGGCGGGGTTGGTTGCGCCCATCAGCTTGCGCAGGTCGGCAATCGCGTTGTCCTTCTCCAGAACCATCAGAACCAGCGGCCCTGAGGACATGAAGGCGCACAAGTCGTTGAAAAACGGCTTCGCCTTGTGAACGTGATAAAACCCTTCGGCTTGCTTCACTGAGATCGACTGCTTCTTGATTGCGACAATCTGGAATCCGCCTTTGGCTATCTCGGCGAGAATTGCCCCGGCGTCGCCTTTGCGGAATGCGTCTGGCTTAACGATGCTGAAGGTGCGTTGCGGCAAGGGTTTTGCTCCTTAAGGAATGTGCTTCTTCCTCTCCATTGTAAAGCGCGCTGGATGCGGCAACATGCGGCCCAGCGAATCTGGTAAAGTTTCCGCATGTTTAGCTGGACCTCTCTCTACCGCACTTCATGCGCAATTCTTGCTCTTCAGGCAGCCGGCTTTGGCCTTGCAATGGCGTCCGCACAGACTCAGCCTGCAGTCGCGCCGGTTGGCAAAACGCCCGGTTCCCCGGAGCTGAAGGTTTTCGATCCATCCCTCATCGACAAGAGCGTCGACCCTTGCGAGAACTTTTACAGGTTCAGTTGCAACGGGTGGTTCAAGCGCAATCCGCTGCCCGCCGACCAGGCCGCGTATGGCCGGTTTACTGAGCTGCATGAGCTCAACCGTCTGCATCTCAAGCTGATTCTGGAAGCAGCGGTCGCACCCTCTGCACCGGCCGCGCCCGTCGCGAGCTCGACCCCGCATACTGCCAACGAGCAGAAGATTGGCGATGAATACGCTACCTGCATGGACACGGCCACCGTGAACAGCCAGGGTCTCGCGCCGCTTCAGCCGGAACTGGACCGCATTGCCGCTTTGAAGACCGCGGCAGAGTTACCCGCTCTGTTGGCGCATTTGCACGCAATCGGCGTCAACGCGTTCTTCAGCATGGGATCGAACCAGGACTATGCCGATTCGAATTCGGTCATCAGCTTCTACGGGGCGGGTGGTCTTGGTTTGCCGGAGCGCGACTACTACACGCGCACAGACGCCAAGAGCGTGGAATTGCGCCGCCAGTATGTGGAGCATGTGCGGAACCTGTTCAAGCTCGCGGGTGAGCAGGAGAAGCAGGCCGATGCCGATGCGAAGATTGTGCTTGCTCTCGAAACGCGCCTGGCGAAAGCTTCACTCACCATTACCGAGGAGCGCGATCCGCAGAATCTGAATCATCCCACCGATGTCGATGCGTTTTCGAAGGAGCTGACACACTTCTCCCTTGCGGACTATGTAGCCGCATTGCATGCGCCCGCTGCGGGAAAGATGAACGACATGGAGCCGAAGTTTTTTGCGGAATTCGACCAGATCGCGGCCGATACGTCCATCCGCTCCATCAGGACTTATCTGCGCTGGCACCTGCTGCACGCCTATGCGGGAACCAGCATGCCAGAGAACTTCGATCACGAGACGTGGCACTTTTACGCGCATATTTTGAACGGCGCTGAAAAAGAGCAGGACCGCTGGAAACGCTGCACCAGCGTGGTGGATAACGACCTGGGTGAAGCACTGGGACAGGCGTTTGTGGCCAAGTACTTTCCGCCGGAAGAAAAAAAACAGGCCCTCGAAATGACGCTGGCCATTGAGCACGCTATGAGCAAAGACATCGATGCGCTCGATTGGATGAGTCCCGAGACGAAAGAGAAGGCTAAAGAAAAGCTGCACACCGTGATGAACAAGATCGGCTATCCGGAAAAGTGGCGCGACTACTCAAAGCTCCAGATTGTGCGCGGCGACGCGTTCGGCAATACGATGCGGGTACACGAGTTTGAAAGCGCGCGCGATCTGGCAAAAATCGGCAAGCCTGTGGACAAGGACGAATGGGGCATGACGCCGCCCACCGTCAATGCCTATTACGATCCGCAGATGAACAACGTCAATTTCCCCGCGGGCTACTTTCAGCCGCCCTTCTATAGCGACAAGGAAGACGACGCGGCCAACTACGGTGACATGGGTTCCACCATCGGCCACGAGCTTACGCACGGGTTCGACGATGAGGGCCGGCAGTATGACAAGGACGGTAACCTGAAGGACTGGTGGACGAAAGAAGACGAGGAAAAGTTCAATGACCGCGCCGCGTGCATGGTGAAACAGTACGACGCCATTGAGGCCGTGCCGGGCGTGCACCTGAATGGCAAACTCACTCTTGGGGAGAATCTCGCCGATCTGGGCGGGTTGTGGCTGGCGTGGCTGGCCTGGGAGGACAAGGTCGAGGCCGCGCATCTCGACATGAACGCGAAGATTGACGGCTATGCGCCGGATCAGCGCTTCTGGATTGCCTATGCGCAGCAGTGGTGCACGCAGACCCGGCCGGAACAGTTGCGCACACAGGCGCAGGGTGATCCGCACGCGCCGGATGAGTACCGCGCGAACACAATTCTGTCTGACTTGCCGGAGTTTGCGAAGAGCTTCAGTTGCAAAAAGACCGCGCCGATGGTGGCGGCGAATCCGTGCCGCATCTGGTGAACAGGGCAGCTCTTAGCTATTAGCCTTTAGCTGTTAGCTTGTCCAACGCAACGCAACGCAAGCTAACGGCGACAAAGGGCTTCTTGAGGATATCCGCCGTGTCTCAACAGCAAAACAAAAGGCCCACGATCGGGGCAGGCCTTTGTTTTTGAGCTAAAAGCTAAAGGCTAATAGCTGTTTTTTCAGCCTTTCCCAATCACCCGCGCCAGCGTCGCGCCGATCTCCGCCGGCGAAATTACTACATGAATTCCCGCGGCGGTCATGGCCTTCATCTTGTCGGCGGCTGTGCCCTGGCCTCCGCTGATGATGGCGCCGGCGTGGCCCATGCGGCGTCCGGGAGGCGCCGTTTGTCCGGCGATAAACCCAACCACCGGCTTTTTCACATACTGCTTCACGAACTCAGCAGCAGCTTCTTCCGCCGATCCACCGATCTCGCCAATCATGATGATGGCTTCGGTCTCCGGGTCGTCGTTGAGCAGGCGGAGCGCGTCGATGTGCGTGGTGCCGATGATGGGGTCGCCGCCAATGCCGATGGCGGTGGACTGACCGATGCCGCGCTGCGTGAGCTGATGCACGGCCTCATAGGTGAGCGTGCCTGAGCGCGACACAATGCCTATCGATCCTTCGAGGTGGATGCGCGCGGGCATGATACCGATTTTCGCTTTGCCCGGCGATATGACACCGGGGCAATTCGGGCCGATGAGACGCGACTTCGACGACTTCAGCTTGGCCCAGACCTTGACCATGTCGAGGGTGGGAATGCCCTCTGTGATGCAGACGATGAGAGGCAGGCCCGCGTCTTCCGCTTCAAGAATGGCGTCGGCCGCGAAGGGCGGCGGGACGAAGATGACTGTGGCGTTCGCGCCGGTTTTCTCAACCGCGTCGGCCACTGTATTGAAAACCGGCCAGCCTTCGTGTGTCGTGCCGCCCTTGCCGGGAGTCACGCCGCCGACGACGTTGGTGCCATATTCGGCAGCGCCCTTGGCGTGGAAAGTGCCTTCTTTGCCGGTAATTCCTTGAACGATGAGACGAGTATTCTTATCGACTAAGACGGCCATTTTATGCTCCCACCTTTGCTGCAGCCACGACCAGATCCGCGGCTTCTTTCATGGTTGCGCCCACTTGGAAGTTCAAGCCGGATTCCTTGAGAATCTGGCGGCCTTCCTCGACGTTAGTGCCTTCGAGGCGGAGAACGATGGGAACCTGAACATTGAGCTTGCGTGCTGCTGCCACAACGCCGGTGGCCAGGCGATCCACGCGCAAAATGCCGCCGAAGATGTTGATGAAGATGGCCTTGACGTTGGCGTCGGAAAGGAGAATCTCAAACGCGTGCTCAATCTGTTCCTGGGTCGCGCCACCGCCCACATCCAAAAAGTTGGCCGGGCTGCCGCCTGCGTATTGAATAATGTCCATCGTCGCCATGGCCAGGCCCGCACCATTCACCATGCACGCGATCGACCCATCGAGCTTGATGTAATTGAGCGCGTATTTGCTGGCTTCCACTTCGAGCGGGTCTTCTTCGGCGGTGTCGCGCAGCGCCTTGATGTCGGCGTGGCGAAACAGCGCGTTGTCGTCGAAGGTGATCTTGGCGTCAAGAGCGAAAAGCTTGTCGCTCTTGGTAGTAATGAAGGGATTGATCTCTACTAGAGATGCGTCGGTATCCATGAAAGCTTTGTACAGGCTCTGCAGAAACACGACAGCCTGGTTGATCTGCGTGGACTTGAGCCCCAGCGCAAACGCCAGCTTGCGTGCCTGCCATGCACCGAATCCGATAGCCGGATCGATGGTTTCCTTGAAGATGGCTTCGGGCGTGTGCGCCGCTACTTCTTCAATCTCCATGCCGCCGGCCTGTGAAGCCATAAACACCAGCTTGCCCGTAGCCCGGTCCAGCACAATGCCGAGATAGAGTTCGCGGTCAATGTCCGCGGTCTCCTCAATCAGCAGCCGCTGCACCTTCTGCCCCTGCGGACCGGTCTGGTGCGTAATCAACTGCATGCCGAGAATGTTCTTGGCATGCAATTCGGCGTCTTCGCGGGTTCGGGCTACCTTGACGCCGCCGCCCTTGCCGCGGCCCCCGGCGTGGATCTGCGCCTTGACGACCACGCCGGTTGCGCCCTCGGCAAACAGTTTCCGCGCCACAGTCGACGCTTCTTCGAGGTTATTGGCCACTTCGCCCCTGGGCACGGCAACGCCGTATTTCGCCAGGATTTCTTTCGCCTGATACTCGTGAATCTTCATGCTGTTTGGGACCGCCCACGCCCGCTGAGGTTGACGATTCGGGTGCGGGCCCCGAGTGAATTCCGAGCCCGCGAAGCCGTGACAGCGGTAAGCAAATACTATCTTGCTGGGCAAAGAGGGGGCAAACAGCACCTGCGGTGCGGCAGACGCTCGCGGGAGGCTCGCATTGTCTTCTTCGCGTCCCACCCGATTACCATATTGAAATATGGCCTCGTTGAATGAGCTTTTGAAGCCGCTTGCCGAAGACGGCGCGGCGCTGACCCGGGAACAGGCGGCCGGCGTGCTGGAGCAGATCCTGTCTGGCGATGCGCCGGAGGTGGAGACGGCAGCGCTGCTCGCGGTGCTGGCTACGCGCGGCGAGCAGGCAGCGGAGCTGGCCGGCTTTGTGGAGACAATGCGGAAGCGCGGTACGCCGGTTCCGCTGACCGCCGAGGAGCGGGATGAGCTGGTGGATGTGGTGGGCACCGGCGGCGGCGGACCGCCGACCTTCAACATTTCCACAGGCGCGGCCCTGGTGGCTGCAGCAGCCGGCGCCAAGGTGGCCAAACACGGCAATCGGGCCATTACGTCCCGTTGTGGTTCGGCGGATGTGCTGGAGGCCCTGGGCGTTCCGATTGAGCTGAGTCCGGAGCTCGCGGCCGCATGCCTGCGCGAGACCGGGTTCATGTTCCTGCTTGCACCGCTCTATCACCCGGCCATGCGGGTGGTGGGGCCGCTGCGGCGTGCGCTGGGGTTCAGGACCATCTTCAATCTTTGCGGACCGCTAACCAACCCGGCGGGGGCGCGGTCGCAGGTGATTGGTGTGCTTGCACCGAGCAAAGCCCTTCTCGTGGCACGGGCCCTTGCGGAACTCGGCGCCAAACGCGCATTTGTGGTCCATGGGACCGACGGCATGGACGAGCTGACCACGACCGGGGAATCGGTGGTGGCGCGTGTCGAAGAACCGGAGGGGGGCGGAGCGCCGACGCTGCGGGCCGCACGCGTTACGCCGGAGATGGCCGGGCTTCCGACGGCGACGCTGGATCAATTGACTGGTGGTTCTGCGGAGGTCAACGCCGCTATCCTCTACGACATAGTCACGGGAATCACCGGGCCGCGCCGGGAGATTGTGCTGCTGAACGCGGCAGCCGCCCTGGTGGCGGGCGGACTGGCGCTGGATTTGAAAGAGGGCGTTACGCAGGCAGCCGACGCTATCGACTCGGGAGAAGCTGCGGCGACGCTGGCGAAGTTGCGGAATTTTGGATCGAAGTACGCGATCCTTCAATAGAGAGCTAGAGTAGCCCGGCTCGCCCGGTCAGGCGCTTCGAAAGCAACCAGGAGATGAGCGAAGCTCCCAGCGCGAGTGCAACCCAGCCGACCTGCTCCAGTGGCTTTTCCAGGGCGACGGGAATTTGAGGCGTTGTGAGCGTGAACTCACTCGCCGCCGGAAGTCCTTGTCGCACGAACTCGAGCGTTCCCACGCAGAGCATTATTGCGAGCACAACCATTCCGGGCAGTGCGCGCTTCCAGGGGAACGGGATGGGAGCCGGCGCGGCTGCTTCTTCGCGAACGCGCTCCATTACGGACGCCAGGAAACCGGAGGACGGAACCAGCGCATCTTCGGTGGCCAGAATGCGGTCGATCTCACGGTGTTGAGCGTCGCTGTTTGTTGTCCCGGTCTGCATCATCGTCCTGCCTCCTTTCCTGTGCTCAAATCCGCGAATTCCATTGCTGCGTGCTCGTCTTCAAGGTGCGGAAATCGACTTCGCAACAGCGCCCGTGCTCGCGAAAGCCGCGCTTTGAGCGTTCCCTCGGGTAGGCCCATGGTGCGCGCCGCGGCAGCTACATCCATCTCATGAAAATAGAACAAAATAACCGGTTCGCGATAGCGTACAGGCAAGGCAAGCACGGCGCGGCGCACTAAGTCAGAGCTTTGCTGCACGGCCAGCGCCTGATGTTGCGTGGCTGAGCGCGAAGGTTCAGGCGCCTCGTCAATAGGCACGGTGACGGTAGGAAACCGCTTGAGATCGGAGCGGTAGACGTTGGCGGCGAGGGCAAACAGCCAGGTGGAGAAGCTGGAATCGCGACGCCAGCCGGCGAGGCCACGCCAGGCGCGGAGGAAGGCTTCCTGGGCCAACTCCTCGGCACGGCTGCGGTCCCGGCAATAGCGCCAGGCCATGTTGACGAGCGGCCCCTGCCAACGGCGGACGATGCCCTCGAAGGCCTGCGAATCGCCGGCCAGCACGCGAGCTATGTCCGCAAGGTCGGGATCGGCCAGGTCTTTCGCGGCGTTGGTCGAGGTGGTCATGCTGGAGTTGGCGCCTCTCAAATGGGTGGGACCAGTCCTCGGCTGTTCCGGTTGCATTTTATGCCGGGGATTTGCCTGTTGAAGATTATGCAACCGAATGAGCGGGCTGTCTGTCCCACCAGACGCATGGGGAGAATCCCCGGCAAGGAGGATGAGATGCACACTGAGATTCTTTTCTTGTTTCCGCTGGTGATCATTGTGATCGTGTTCACGTTCACCGCCGTTGTCCATTGGGTCGACAGCCAACGCAAAGAGCGCGAGGCCTACTACAAGACAGAGACGCTGCGGCGGATTACCGAGGCGTCAGGAGAAGGCGCCAGTGCGGCTGTTGAGCTGCTGCGAGAGGATGAGCGGATCAAAGCGAGCAAAACCCGGGAGGGCCTGAAGATCGCCGGGTTAATCAACGTTGCTGTGGGTATTGGGCTGATGATCTTTCTGCACGCACTACTCGGAGCGGATCGGGAAGCGGGCTCGGTGTATCTGGTTGGCCTGATTCCCGGCCTTGTCGGAGCGGCGTTGCTGGCTTATGTCTACCTTCTGGCGCCGCCGCTGAAATAGGGGGTCGTGTGCAGCATGGGCAGAAAGAAAGAACGGGGGACATTCTGATGACCAATAGCCTGAAGACAATCGGCGGTTGCTGCCTGGCGGTCCTTGTCGCGCTTTACATTGTGGGCGCGGTCAGCCACGGATCGCTGCGGCACGAGGTGCAGACGTTGCCGCTATGGATCCCGATCATTGCCGGCTTCAACCGCCGCGAATTCGCCCGCTGGTGCGCTCTGCCATGTATGTTCTTCTGGTTTGCCATGATGTCGCTGATCTGGTTGTTTCTTCTTGGGTGGTCCCACCTCATCTCCGGGCATTTCGCGCCGATTGAAATCGCGATGACGATTGTTGTTGGCGCGGCCAGCGCCGTTGGCTTCGGGCTGAGTGTTTGGCGGGCTCGATGGTCGTTTGCCGGCTGCGTACCGATTGCACTGTTCGGAGTTCTGCAGGTCCTCGCATTCCGAATTAGCTTTCTACCGGCCATTGCGCATCAATAGCGCCCGGCAGCGATTGAAGACTTGTTGCAAGTCATGAATCTGGCGAAGCGCCGAAACATCCAATTGGTAGTTGTTTGAACAACAAATTCCCGGGATGCACGATTGCCGGGAAACGTCAGGAGGATGAACAAGTGCCAGCACACAACCAGCGACAACCCACGCTCTTCCTGCCCCACGGCGGAGGACCGTGTTTCTTCATGGAATGGACATGGGGACCGGCGGACACATGGGACGCGACCAGGCACTTTCTTGAAGGGCTGGCTGCGACGCTGCCGGAAGCTCCCAAAGCGATCCTGGTGATCAGCGGCCACTGGGAGGAACCTGCGTTCACCGCAAGTTCCGCGCCGGCCCCTCAGCTCATCTTCGACTACTCGGGATTTCCCGAGTACACCTACCGCCTCACTTGGCCCGCGCCGGGCGACCCGGAACTGGCGACGCGCGTGAGAGACCTTTTGACTCAGGCCGGGCTTCCGGCCGGGCTCAGCGCCAGTCGCGGCTTCGATCATGGTGTTTTTGTGCCGCTGAAGGTGGTATTCCCAGAGGCGCAGATCCCGGTGGTCACGCTATCGCTTGCTGCCAGTCTGGACCCGGCACTGCACCTGGCCGCGGGGCGCGCTCTGGCTCCGTTGCGGGATGAGGGCGTGTTGATTGTGGGCAGCGGCATGAGCTTCCACAACCTGCGTGGATACTTGCGGCCTGAAACGCCGGAGCGGGCTCGCGCCTTCGATGCCTGGCTGACGGACGCGGTGGAGTCGCCCTCGGCGGAGCGCGATGCCCTTTTGAGGGCTTGGCGCAATGGTCCCTTTGCCGCCTACGCTCATCCGCGCGAGGAGCACCTGATTCCGTTGATGGTGGCGTCCGGGGCTGGCGGCGAAGCGCCTGGGTCCCGCATATTTACCGATGAGCCGATGGGCGCTGCGATCTCCGCTTACCGCTTTGATTAGGGCTACGCCGGGATTTGTGATTTCCGAAGACGGGCTGTGACAGGCTGCGGAAAAAAGCCTGGGTTCAAGCGGAAGTCCCGGAAAGCATCCCTCGGCGGCTGAAGCCGACGCTCACGTAAGAGCGTTTACGGCACGATTAAAATCGTGCCCTTTCAAAACGGCCAACGTTTTCACCGAATTGAGACGCCTTGCCCCATCAAAACAGGCTTGTGAGAACAGTACTTAGGTTCGATCAAGCAACTGTTCGATGTCTGGAGCCAGGCTTTCTGGCGGCTTGGAAGGGGCAAAGCGTTTCACAACCCGGCCTTCGCGGTCGACGAGGAACTTGGTGAAGTTCCACTTGATGCGCGTGGTACCGAACAGCCCCGGCTTCTTTTCCTTAAGAAAGCGAAAGATGGGGTGGGTGTCAGGGCCGTTGACATCGATTTTTGAAAAAACGGGAAAGCTGACCCCATAATTTTTCTGGCAGAAGGAACCGATCTGGGCGGCAGAGCCGGGCTCCTGGGCGCCGAATTGGTTGCAAGGGAACGCGAGGACCTGAAAGCCGCGCCCCTTATACGTCTGAAAAAGCCGTTCGAGACCGGCATATTGGGGTGTAAATCCGCACTGGCTGGCCGTATTCGCTACAAGGAGCACCTGGCCGCGCATGGATTCGAGGCTTATCGGGGCGTCGTCCAGGAGCGGCGCCGAGAAATCATAAACTGATTGCTCTTTCATGAGAAAACCTCAACGCAGACAGGATGTCATGTGCGGCTGACCTGCGTCTAAGAGGGATGCAGCGAAGCAACGCCATGGCGCAGAGCAGGGTAAACGCTGCCTGTACCGGGCCCAACCCGTCTGGTTCCGGTAGACTGTGGGATGAGTCCCAAATCCTTTTCGCAGCGCGACGCTGGTCGCTGGGAAGGCTATGAACCCATCGGAGTCCGCAGGACCAAGCGCGGAAGAGAAGTTCTGGGGAAGAGATGGAAACGGAGCCGATGACTGCGCGCCGGTTTGGGCGGGGTGGGTACGGTCCAATATAATCAATCTTTCCTCGAGGCAGGACCAGATTTTCAGCAGTGAGGGTGTCGATATTTTTCCCGTGAAGCCGAACCTGAAGACGAACTATGGACCGCACCAGTATTTTTGCTCGTCGCAGGGCCTTTGCCCGGTGAAGGCGAAAGAGATTTGCATGAGCCGCGTTTTGCGGACCGAGAGCCACAAGCCGGGCATCCGCCGGGTGGCGGCTGTACTGCTTTTGTTGGTGCTGGCCGCCGCTTCGGTGCTGGCTCAGCAGTCGCAAACCGTCTTTTCGATTCGGGTCATCGGCAATCGGCGCATTCCCAAGGAGACGGTGCTGGCGCGTCTGTTTACGCACCAGGGCGACACGTACGATCCGCTTTCAGTGGAGCGCGACTTCAACTCCCTATGGAATACGGGCTACTTTGAAGACCTCCGCATTGAGCGTGAAGACACGGAACAGGGCATTATTCTGAACGTTTTTGTGCGTGAGAAGCCGACGATCCGGGAAATCAACTACAAGGGCCTGAACGCCGTCTCGGTGTCCGACGTTCTTGACCGCTTCAAAAAAGAGAAAGTCGGCCTGACGCAGGAGAGCCAATACGACCCGACCAAGGTGATGCGGGCGGTGACCGTACTCAGGGATATTCTGGCGGAGCACGGGCATCAGTTTGCCGTTATCAAGCCGGAGATCAAGACGATTCCGCCGGCGTCGGTGCAGGTGAACTTCAACATCAAGGAAGGTCCCACGGTGAAGGTGGGCGAGATCAAGTTCACCGGCAACGAGCACATCAACAGCCTTTTGCTGCGCCGGGCGATGAAGAACCTGCGCCCTATCGGCATTCCCTATTCCATCTTTTTTGAGAATCTTATTCCGCAGACCTTCGACTCATCCAAGCTGGAAGAGGACACCGAGAGAGTGCGGCTGGCGTATCGCGACAAGGGCTATTACAACGCGGCGATTGAAGAGCCGAAGACTCAGATTCGCGACGAGGGTGGCCTGAACTGGTTTACCTTCCGCCCCAACAGGGGCAAGCGCATCGATATCCTGATGCCCGTTGAAGAAGGCGCACGTTACCGGCTCGGCAGCATCACGTTTACCGGCAACAAGGCGGTGAACAATGTGAAGGCCCTGCGGTCCGTTTTCGCGGTGAAGGATGGGGACTGGTTCAATGCGACCTTGATCAGCAAGGGCCTCGAGAACCTGAAGAAGTCGTATGGGCAGCTCGGTTATATCAACTTCGGCGCGATTCCGAAGCCCGAATACGACGAACAAAAGAAGACCGTATCCCTGGTGATCGACATTGACGAAGGCAAGCCGTTCTATGTGTCGCGCATCGAGTTCCAGGGCAACGCAATTACCCGCGACAAGGTCATCCGGCGCGAGCTGATGCTGGAAGAAGGGCAGGTCTACAACTCGCAGTTGTGGGAATACAGCCTGTTGCGCCTGAACCAGCTTGAGTACTTTGAACCGCTGAAGGTGGATGAGGATTCGGAGGCTCACCAGGACGCTGAAGCGGGGACCGTGGATCTGCTGCTGAAGGTGAAGGAAAAGGGCAAAAACTCGATCGGCCTGAACGGCGGCGTCAGCGGCTTGTCCGGCGCGTTCCTGGGCGTCAACTACCAGACCAACAACTTTCTCGGACTGGGCGAGACCCTCAGCCTGCAGGGCAACCTGGGCAACGTGAGCCGCCAGTTCATGTTCGGCTTCACGCAACCCTACCTGCGCAATCGGCCATTTAATATCGGCTTCCAGCTTTTCAACACCAAGCAGGATTTCAACGCGGCAAAGAACTACCAGACGTCGACCGGGACGTCAGTGAACCTGAGCCAGGCGCAGCAATCGCTGACGCAGAATTACAACCAGGCTTCCACGGGCACCAATCTCAGTGTCAGCTACCCGCTGAAGCGGCATGCATTCCAGCGCGTGGGCATGACCTATTCACTCACCAAGTCGTCCATCACGGCGTTCAGCTCGGCCTCGCAGACTTTCTTCCAGACCATCAGCTTCCGTTCGGGGATTCAGGGTTCAAATGCTTTGGCGGGCATTGTGAATAGTTCAGCGACTTTCACCTACATCTACAACACCATCAACAATCCAATGCGGCCGACCAGCGGCAAGGAATATTCGGCCGTATTCTCGGTGGCCGGCATCGGCGGCAACGTGCGGTACATCTCGCCGCTGGTGGCTTACAAGCGCTTCATGCGCATCCATTATCTGACCCTTTCGCCCAACGGACGGAATATTCTGGGCCTGCGCGCGCAGCTGGGCTACGTGCAGGGATTCGGCGGCGATGTGGCTCCGCCAAACAACCGCTTCTATACTGGCGGCGAAGCCGATCTGCGCGGATTCGATATCCGCGGGGCAACACCCTACGGTTATGTTCCCAACCGCACCAATGTGCAGTTGACGAACCCAGACGGAACCTGCGTTCCGCGCGATCCGACCAATCCGGAAGACAACCAGTGCATCTCGGTGCCGCTACCGGTGTACGGCATTGCGTCGATCGGAGGCGATACCAGCCTGACCACAAATTTGGAATACAAGATTCCAATTGCCGGGCCGGTCACCTTCGCGTTCTTCAATGACTTTGGCATCGATGTAGCGCTGAACCACGGGCAATTGAAGCAGAGCCCGGAGGGATTCGCGTCGCTGACGGCTCCGCTTTACGGCTGCCCAGTCTACAACAATGGATCCTGCCAGGGCGGTATCCCCGGATCCATGGTCGGGTTCCAGCCAAACATCCGGCCAATCGCCGGCACCAACTTTGTTCCGCGCATGTCCACTGGAGCTGAGATTTCGGTCATCATGCCGGTCATCAATGCGCCGTTCCGGCTTTATTACGCCTACAACCCGCTTCGGTTGTATGAGAGGCCGTATTGCAACGATGTGATTCTGGGGGAAAACAAGGAGAGCTGCTCGGCCGAGTTGATTACCCGGTCCATGTTCCCTCCGGGGGGCGCCGGAGACTACACGTACGCGGAATCGATGGCGGCGTACGGAGCCAGGTACCAGTTCCGCGAACCTCGCAAGACCTTCCGCCTGACGGTTTCGACAACGTTTTAAACCCATCTCATAAGCCAACGGCATCGAGTTGCTGTCTGGCATTCGACCCGCTTTGGGGCGGGTCTCAAAATACCGGATTCGGCTGTGAGCTTATTTATGAGATGGGTTGTAGAACGATTTTCGGCGGAAGCCCTGGAGTGCTGTGTGTGCGGAGTTCGACGTACGCGGCGCAGAGAATTTCACGGTGCGGCGGTTTGACGCTCCTACCCGGCACTCCTATAATCCAAGGAGTTCCTTTTGACGTCTCCGCTAGCGTCTTCTGTTCTGTCTCTGCCCTTAAAACCGGCGCGGAGACACTCCCTCGGGATCCCCAGCGACAGGTATTGGTCGGTGAGGTGGAAGTAGACGATATGGTTTCTCAGGAGGCGCAGGCTTGGTCATGCGCTGAAACGCGGACAGCCACACAGGATTTTCGAAGGAGTTTTACATTCAAATGAAGCATTCGTTAGCCATAGCTGTCATGCTGGCCTCAGGAATTCTGAGCGCCGCCGCGCAAACACCGGCCGCACCCGTGGCACCGGCAGGTCCTACCAAGATCGCTGTCATCGCTTTTCAGGCGGCAGTCGGCCAGACAAACGAATTCCAACGCAACTTCGCAGATCTTCAGAAGAAGTACGACCCCAAGCGCACCCAGATCAAGGCCATGGCGGACGAGATCGATGGCTTGCAGAAGCAGTTGCAGGCGCAGGGCGACAAACTGAGCGACGCCGAGCGGGCGAGTCGCGCCAAGGTCATCGACGACAAGCAGAAATCCGCGCAGCGTCTTGCGGAAGATGCTCGGAACGATCTCCAGGGTGAGTTGCAGGAAGTTTACAACGGGGTAGCTGGAAAGGTGTTTGACACCCTGGCGAAGTACGCACAACAGCAGGGGTACACGCTGGTGGTAGACGGAAGCGGAAGCCAGCAGCAGGCCCCGGTGGTTCTGTATGCGAGCCCGTCGACAGACATTACCAAGGCCATCATCGACGCATACAACGTAAGTTCCGGCGTTCCAGCGCCGCCGCCGCAGCCGGCAGCCTCGGCTCCCAAGCCCGCGGCTCCGAAGCCAGCCGCCGCCCACTAGCTGAAAGTTCCGATGCGCCGCAAGGCCCCTCACAAATCGGGGGCTTTTGCGGCGTGATCGGGTTCACCAAGATGGCAGCGGAAAATCTCCGAAGGAGTTCTTGATTCAGATGAAGCATACTTTTGCATTTGTTGTTCCAGTCGTCATGGGGATGGCGATGTGCGCAGCCGCGCAGAGTTTGCCCGCTCCCGCTCCCGCTGCTGCCGCCGCGCCTGCCGGTCCGCCCAAGATTGCCGTCATTGCTTTCCAGGTTGCTGTGGCGCAGACCAACGAAGGCCAGCGCAACTATACCGACCTGGAGAAGAAGTACGCGCCCCGGGAACAGAAGGCCAAGGCTCTCAACGATGAGATCGAGAGTCTGACCAAGCAATTCCAGGCTCAGGGCGCGAATCTTGCAGACGCCGAGCGCGCGAGCCGTCTGAAGGCCATTGACGACAAGAAGAAGGAACTCGATCGCCTGACCGAGGACCTGAAGTCCGACGGTAACCAGGACGTGCAGCAGATGTACAACACCCTGGCTTCCAAGGTGTTCGATGTCCTGTCGGCTTATGCGGCCCAACAGGGCTATACCATGGTGCTGGATATGAGCCAGCAGACGACCCCGGTTCTGTATGCGGCGCCGTCTCTCGACATTACCAAGGCGGTGATTGACGCGTATAACACGAAGTCGGGAGTTCCGGCTCCGCCTCCGGGGCTGCCCGCCGCGCCAGGAGCCCAGGCCAAACCTGCCCATTGAGTTCCGCTCAGCCATGCTTCCGGGCCTCAAATCACGGGGCCCCTTGCGGCGTGCAAATTTGTGCGGCAGCGGTGGAAGCAGCCGTGTGGCTCCTGTGGAAAATTCTGTGGAAAGATTTCGCGAAAATTTCGGATCCATCGCAAAATCTTCTCTTGCCAACTCTTATTGAATTCTGATAGGGGCAGCAAGCCCTTATATATCAACAAAATCTTGCAGCCCAGCCTTGCTGAGAGAGCGCAAGTGCGCAAAGGTTTGTAGGCGCAGGGTTTAAGCGGTTTCCCACATTTGGTGATTAATGTCACATGAACTTGATTCGGGTGCAATTTCCGGATCGGGGCTATTTCTGCTGGTCTTCTCCCACGCGTAAAACGGCAAGGAAGGCTTCCTGCGGGATATCGACCTTACCGATCCGCTTCATGCGCTTCTTGCCTTCTTTTTGCTTTTCCAGCAGCTTGCGCTTGCGCGAGATGTCGCCGCCGTAGCACTTGGCAAGGACGTTTTTGCGCAAGGCGACCACGGTTTCCCGCGCAATGATTTTGGCACCGATGGCGGCCTGGATCGCAACTTCGAACTGCTGCCGGGGAATCAATTCGCGCATCTTGGAAACCAGGAGCTTGCCGCGCTCGTATGCGAAATCGCGATGGACGATGATGGAGAGTGCGTCCACCGGTTCGCCGGAGACCAGGATGTCCATCTTCACCATCGGTGACTGCCACTCTCCGGCAAGTTGATAGTCGAGCGAGGCGTAACCGCGGGAGATGGATTTCAGCCGATCGTAGAAGTCCAGGACGATCTCATTGAGAGGGAGTTCGTAGGTGAGCAACACCCGCGTCGACGTTACGTATTCAAAGTTCAACTGCTTTCCGCGCTTTTCCTCGACCAACTTAAGAATGCCGCCAACATACTCCTCGTTGGTCAGAATCTTGGCGGTAATCACCGGCTCGTGAATGCTCTCGATGTTGGTTGGTTCGGGCCAACGTGAAGGGTTGTCCACCTCGAGGACGGAGCCGTCGGTAAGCGTAATGTGATAGCGAACGCCGGGAGCGGTAGTAATCAAATCCAGTTGGTATTCGCGCTCGAGGCGCTCCTGAATGATCTCCATGTGCAAGAGGCCGAGGAAGCCGCAACGGAAGCCGAATCCCAGAGCTACGGAACTCTCCGGCTCAAAGAAGAAGGATGAGTCGTTGAGGCGAAGCTTCTCGAGAGCGTCGCGCAGCAGCGTGTGCTCGTGGGAGTCCACGGTGTAGAGGCCGGCGAAGACCATCGGCTTGATGTCTTCAAAACCTGGCAGCGGCGCGGAGGCCGGTCGCATGTCGTCCGTAACGGTATCGCCGATTTTTGTGTCGCCGACGTTTTTGATGGTGGCCGCGAAGAAGCCCACTTCTCCGGCGGTCAGTTCGCCAATCTCCACGGGCTTGGGCATCAGCACGCCCATCGATTCCACTTCGAAGGCTTTCGAGTTGGACATCAGGCGAATGCGCTGGCCTTTGCGCATCGATCCTTGCATGACACGCACCAGCACGATGACGCCGCGATAGGCATCGAACCATGAGTCGAAGATGAGCGCCTGCAGTGGAGCATTGGGATCGCCGGTGGGCGGAGGGAGCCGGTGCACGATGGCTTCAAGAATTTCGGCTACGCCCTGACCGGTTTTGGCGCTGCACGCAATGGCGTCTGTTGCGTCCAGGCCTACAGCCTTTTCAATCGCCTCCTGGGTGCGCTCAATGTCGGCCGAAGGCAGATCGATTTTGTTGATGACCGGAATGATTTCAAGTCCGTGGTTGATGGCGAGGTAGGCATTGGCCAACGTCTGCGCTTCCACGCCCTGGCTGGCATCCACAACCAGCAGCGCGCC
>Ga0302198_10002074_pt1 | contig 21297 bp, 18 predicted proteins | sample II_Bog_N2_2_FD_193521 | JGI IMG/M metagenome (GOLD analysis project Ga0302198, IMG submission 193521) | Peat permafrost microbial communities from Stordalen Mire near Abisko, Sweden - II_Bog_N2_2 | ecosystem: Environmental > Terrestrial > Soil > Wetlands > Peat | place: Sweden: Abisko... | reverse complement strand
TGGCACATTCAGAGCGCCTCGTCGGAACGTCGGTCGGGACGCGCCGCCAAGGACGCTAGATCTTCGAGGAGCCTAAAATGCGTACGGGGCTGCAATTGCTGGGCCTGAGAGGGGAGCGAGGGAGATCGAGAGGACGCCGAACTACCGAACGTGACGGACGCCGCGGCAGGGGGCGGAAGCGGCTGCAGTTGCGTCGTGGATGCCTGAAAGTCGGGGTGCTCTGGCACGGGCAGATTCATCTGCAGGAGCGCTCGCTCTTGCGCGGCGCTGTGCGCTTGCGCGGCGGCGAGTGCCTGCCCCTGCCACTGCTGCAAGTCGGCCACCTGACGCAGCTGCGTCTGCAGGTTGAGCACGGTGGCCTCGAGCGCAGCCACCTGAGGCAGCTGCGTCTGCAGGTTGAGCACGGTGGCCTCGAGCGCAAACAGGCGACGCGAGAGAAAGTCTTGCATGCTGTCGCCGCCGCCGCCACCTCCAAAAAACGGAGACGTGTGGGAGGGGCTCGGACCAGCGTGCCCGCTCGGCGGAAAAAGAGTAACGTCGGACACTGAGCGGCCGCCAGAAGCGTAGGTTCCACCCCCAGCGTCGTCACGAAGCGAGGAGGACGTCGTAGGGAGGCCGCGCTTGGACCCCACCACGCCGTCGGGCCGCTCGAGAGAAAAAACGTCGTCTCCGACTGCTGGCACTATCGCCACCCCGATAGTCCGTCTACGACGGCGCGGTACAGAGGCGGCTGCGCCTACCGTCGCCGCCATCGCCGCCGTCGCCGCAACGTCGTCGTCCACGACGCGACGGAGCAGGCACAAGAGATGCGCGCGCACTTCGCGCAACACGGGAACCCGCGCGCGCTTTTCAGCGTCGTTGCCCGTCGTTGCAGCGAGGAGCACCGCCGTGACGAGCGGCGTGCCGATGGACTCCGCCTCTGGGAACAGCGAGCGGAGGTGCACAGCGAGGGCGGGCGCCGCGCTGCTGGCGGGCCGCGGCGCGAGGACGGCGCCAAAGTACTCGTCGAGCTTCTTGTACAGCTCACCACCGCCGCCAGCGGTCGCGGCCTTGTCGATGCCCTTGAGAGTGCGCTGGCGAAGCCGACCGTTCAGTGTTTCGATGCGCGGCGTCGCGGCGCGGACAAGCAACTCAAAATCCACGTCAGAGACGGTGTCGACCGAGCGGGCGGGGCGGGGCCGCGCGCCGTCCCGCAGATCAGCCACGGCGTCCTCTACCGACCTCCCGCTCAATTGGCAGTCGACGCGCAAAAGAAGGTACGTGAGCGCGCCAGCGAGTTCGTCCAATGCAGCCTCCTGCGGGGATAGGACAAACGATCGTATAGGTGCCGCGCGTCTGTTGGAAGGTAGGCAGCCGCGGAAGGTCGCCGCCGCGGACGAGCGGTCGTACCTGGCCGACGTCGCCGCAAGGATCTTCCATTTCGCTGGATTGGTCGCGCAATTGTGGCGTGCAACGTGGTTGAGTTTGCGCGCGGCGCGGTCAAGACAATTATTGCCCCCCATTCCCCCGCGCGCGCGCGTCGCATTCTTCTGAAGCTTGCCACCACCGCACGCGCCATGGACCTCGACGCGCTCCTGACGGAGCTCTCCGAAGGCCGTGCGCGCGAAGTGTCGCTGCTGCAGCGCGCGCTCGCGACGTCGCGCGAGGTGACGGCGCGATCAGCGACGATTGATGACTTACGCGCGCGTCTCGCGACGGCTGACGAGCAGCGCGACGTCGCTCAGGCCACGCTCTTGCGTGCGCGCGATGAGATGCACTCGTTGTCGTCTCGCCTCGAGGTGGCGACGTCGGCGCTCGCCCGCATCGACGCTGCCCTCGCGGCGAGCGAGGCTGCGCGCAACGCTGCGGACGCGAGGTGCAAACACGTCATCGACGCCGTGGACGAGGTGATGGAGGGCCTCCCGACCGACGCAATGCGCGTCAGGCTTGCGGACGCGCTCATGGCCGCGTACCATCGGGTCGGGGCCGCGTCGGCGCCGAGCCACACGGGCGCGAGCGCACCAGCGGAAGCTCCGCAGGCCGCCCGCGACACGGCTCAACTCGGTGACGCGCCGCCAAGCTCCGTCGCCGCCGCGGCATCGCCCCCCGCAGCGTCAGACGTCGCCGCCGACGCGTCGGCGCCGCCGCCGCCGCCCACAAGTAGCGCACTGGGACACGATGGTGCGTCTGCGGGGCGGGGGCGGCAACGGCAGGCGTGCGGAGGGGGGCGATACCCGTTTCTTCCCGCGCGAAACCCACCTCGGATGCATGCATGTGCATTCACACGGCCGTGTTCCCCCCTGCCGTCGCTCCCACATCGCAGCAGCAGCCACGGGGGGGCCGCCCCACATCGCCCGACCCGCCGTCGACGCGCACGGCGCGTGTGGCGACTATGGCGACTACGACTACGACGAAGACGAAGGCGGTGACGACGGAGGCGACGACGCCACGTCGTGGCACGTGGTGGAGCCGCGTGCGGGCGGGAGCAGAGGCGGACCCCGAGGTCCGTACACGACGCAAGCGCCGCCAAGTCACACGGAGGGAGGCGGTGGCGGCTACGGCTACGGCAGCAGGGGCTACGAAGGCGGCGGCTACCAAGGCGGCGGCGGCGGCAGTGGGTACGGCAGCAGGGACTACAGCTACAGCTACGGCTACGGCTACGGTGGCAGCGGCGGGTACGGTGGCAGCGGCAGCGGCAGCGGCAGTGGCAGTGGCAGTGGCAGTGGCAGTGGCTATTATAGCAGCGGCGGGGGGTACGGTGGCAGCGGCACGAGCCACGGCGGCGGCGGCCGCGTGCCGCGGAGCTGGGACTGTCCCAACTGCTCCGAGACGAACCCGCCCTTCCACTACTACTGCGGAATGTGCTACAAGTTCCGCGACAAGGCTGGCTTCTTCTACGTGGCCGCCGCGAGCAGTGGAGACAGCGGGGGAGGCGACAGCGTGCAGTCCGCGTGGTTGGACCAGCCCGCCGCCTCGCCCGTCGCCTCGCCCGCCGCGTCCCCCACCTCGGCGCCGCCTCCCACGCGGTCTTCCGTTCCGCTCTCCCCTGCACGGCCGCAGACCGCGCAGCCTCGCCACCCGCCACCCGTCGCCCCGCCCCGCCCCCCCGCCCCGCCGCTGACGCCAGCCGAGCTGGAGCTCCAGGCGAGCGCGTCAGCGCTGCTCGCGCGCCTCGCCAAGCGGACGGGTGACACGCTGTCCAAGATTTCGCGGGGCGAGCGCGACGTCACGTACGACGCCGCCAAGGCGCTGTGCGAGGCGCTGGCGGCAGACGGCGCGTCGCCCATCATCAAGTTCGCCCTCGCGCCGCCGAGCTCCACGCAGCCCGAGCGCTTCACCGTCACCGCGACGGGTGCTAGCGGCGGCGCGGCGGCGGCGCTGGGCGTCTCCGTGTCGCAAGTCAGTTCGCGGCGTGACCCGCTGCACAAGTCCGTCGTGCAGAACCTGCAGCGCCTGCTGGACGCGGTGCTGCCGCTGCTGCGGTTCTGCAAGTAGGCGCAGCGCCCCCCCCAGCGCATGAAATTGAAAGTTGTAGTAAGTGCTTCTCCTCGCCTCATTCCAAGGTCACCACCACGGTCAGAGCATTCGGGCGAGCACGCGCCGTACGCGCTCACCCGCGTACCAATCTGCGCACAGTCAACGCCGCGCGCGCCCGAAGCGTGCAAGCATCAATTATGAAACGCGTTGGCGAGGGGGTGAGGGGGCACGGATTATTGCGCGCCGTCGCGCCGCGGATTGATGGGGTCTGCGCCGCCGCGCGCGACCGACTCCATCGCAGGTCGGGCCTCGGGCGAAGCGCGCGCGCCGCCGCGGCACGGGCGAAGATGACGACGGTGTGGGCGCCGCGAGCGCAGCGCCTGGGGGGCGCCATGATCTAGGCGCCCTCGTCGCGCTCGCCCTGCGGGTGGAAGCCGCCGTCACGGGATCGTCCATCGCTTCCCTCGTCTCTGCCGCGGCATCCGCTGGCTCGCCATCCACCGCTGCCGCCGCATCGCCCTTTGACGCGCCGTCCCGCCCGCGCCCCGCGACAATCTATACGGCGAGAGGCCATAAACTCTCGTCGTTGGGTTATGGGGCAGCGGCGGCTCCTGCTGCGGCGGCAGCGGCTACTGCGCTGACTGTCGTGGCGTTTGCTCCCTCTGCCGCCTCGGAGATTCTTCAGGCGCTGAGCACGCTCGTCGCCATCCAGAGCAAGATATTGACGGAGCTCCGTGCTCTGCGGGTCGGGGGCTTAGGCGGAGGCAGCGGAGCCTAAGGCGCCAGCCTGAAGGAGGACAAGGACGGCGGTGGCGACGACACGGTCGGTGACGACAGAGCTGGCCTGGGCGGCGGCGACGTCAACGACCTAGCTGGCGGCGGCATCGGGCTCCTATCGCGGAAGGAGGGCGGTGAAAGTGGGGAGGATCATCGGCAAAAACAATAGCTCTTGACCACTCCCCTTCTGCAACTGGATGAAGCGCACAAGTTGCACGTCTCGCGCGACTGGCGCGCTCCCCATCCCATCAACTACGGGGAGCGCAGCTGCCCATGACTCGGCACCAGCTTTACAGCGTCCCAACCGCCCAATTCGAAGCGCGCATTTACTCCGCGGAACCGCACGGACCGCCTTGCGTCACGCCCACCGCGTCGCGCCCCCACACATCCGCGCCACCGCGCACACCCCACCCCGTGTCGCGCCCATCCCGTCACTTTGCGCCCGAGTCGCGCGCGCCCAGCGTAGCACCTTCCAGTCATTTTATTGACGAGGCCTTCTCCTCGGACGCGCGCCTGCGGCGCGAGGAGGGGGGCGCTCGCCTGTACTCATCATCAATGGCGGCGAGTTTTGTTCCTCGCGCCTCGCATTTTCTCTGTGGCGAGCTCCCCCCATTCGTGCAGCAGCTGGACGGCGCGCACGCACTCGACGTGTCCGTCGCGTGCGAGACCAGCTTGGAGGGCGCGCTGTGGTGCCTCCTGGACCGCGCGAGCGCTGCAGCCTTCGTCGCGACAAACATCGCGCCCATCTTTCTCTTGGGGTCTGGGATCGTACCGCAAGCGAGCTTGTGAGTGGATGTGGATGGTCGCGCGCGGCGGGATCTCGCTCCCATTGGTCACTGCTCGCGTGCTCACCCCGCAGGTTCCACGGCGCCTCGACTGCGGACGCGGTTCTCGTCGTCCAGCGGAAGCAGCTCATCGTGGCGTACGGCACGGCGCACGTGGGCCTGTTTCGCCCCAACGGCGTCGCGCGATCCTCCGAGGACGTCGCGCTGCCGTCTGCTAGGCCGCCGACCTCTACGGTGGGCGCAGCCGCGGCAGTGGCGTCGGCGGCTGCGCCGCCGAGGTCGGAGCCTCTCCTGTGCCTCTCCATCTCTGCACTGTGCGCGTGCGACGGGTTTGACACGGCCGTCATGCACTCGCTAGCGCATGCCGCGGCCATCGCGCGCGTGGAGATGCTCTTTGCCGAGGTCGGGCCGCAATCGCTTCAAACGTACACGGAGCGCATGGGCTTCACCATGTTTTCTCCGTCGTTTCACAAGCCCCTCGATCCTCGCACGCACGCACTGTTTGGCTTGCCTGAGGATGTCGCTGCGAGAACGGGAGAGACCATGGGGCGCAGCGGCGCTGCTGGGGGTGGGGCTGGAGCCGCGGGGTGCCCGACCGTGACGGGGCAGGCGGCTGCGTTTGCGCCGTCTTCTTCGGCGGAGGCGCACGTTCCGACGGAGGCGCGCGCCCCCATGGTTCGGCTGCTCGCGGGCCGCTTGTGTGAGGAGATTGAGCGCGGAGGCCTGCCGCACCACGAGCGTCCGTCGCGGGCGCCGTCATCCGCGGGTCGAACTCTGCTAGCGCGCGCGGGACACCCTCCTTCCCTCCACGCGCGGCTGGCGAACCTGGGCGCGCTGCAGGAGCGCGTGTATGAGCAGCGCCCCCCGCGCGAGCGGTGCCTCGAGGAGCTCTCTCGTGTGGGCAACGTGTCGTGCACCATCTCCACGACCTTCGGAACCACGGCGGCTAGGCCGCTGGACCCCTGCTCAGAGTTTGACGCGCTGGCGGAAGCAATGACGGCGGCGTCAAGCGCGTGGCAATGGCGCAGCGACGTCGCGCTGGCGGAAGGCAGCATGTTCGTGAGCCGCACGCAGCGACGGGGGGAGCTGACGGCCCGTCAGCGGAGCGAGGTGGACGACTCCATTCTCAGAGATTTCGGCTCTCCGCTGCTGCGACGGTGGATGAGGGAGCCTGGTCCCTCGCCCCTCGCCACCGCCAGTCCCGCGTCTCCTCCGAGTTTTACCCTTGGGCCTGCGGCGCCCGCGGCGCCCGCGGCGAGTGACCCATTCACCTGGGGGCTCCCCATCGACGACGAGTGACTAGCGACAACCACGGTTTGCAAGTATGATGCGCCCACGCGCGCGCGCGCGCGCACCTTCTCATTCCCGCGTACGATGATCAAAACGATACGGACCCCGTAACACCGCGGTGGGTACCTTTGGACTGGACTGGACTGAAGCGCGAATGCTGTGTGGATTGATGTTCTGGTGGGGGTGTGGGCAGCTCGGCCTGGCGGCGACACGGACGCATGTAGACGGCTGACGGCAGGCGTGAGTGTGGGTAGTTTGCGTGGAAAACGATTTTGAGAAGAACACGGTAGAAGCAACAAATGGCCTCCCGCCGTCGATCCGCCGCTGCCGCAGCAGCCGACGCATCGAGCGACGACGAGGACGCCGAGGTGCACGTCGTGACGGTCGCGGCGCGCCGCATCCCCAACGACGTGCTCGTCACCAAGATGGTGGGCGGCTACGCGGACCGCGGCAAGTCCCGCGTGTACTACGCCCTCGCCGACGGGACGACGGCGACCGCAGAAGAGGTGGCCATGGCATGGGGAATGTCGCGCTGGGCGGCACGGCGCCGCGCACCCGCCGCGTCGACCGACTGGCCCGTCGCGCCGCGCGCCGCACTCGCTGCCATCGCGCCAGCCTCCGTGGAGCCGCTGGTCCACGGCATGTGCCTGCGCCGCGGGGCATGGCGGGCCATGTATGCCGAGGCGGCACCCTGGGAGGCGCTGGCGTGGCGCGTGCTGGGCGAGGCGGTGCAGCTCGCAACGCTGCGCGCGCCCGCATCCGCCTCGACGGCGCGCGCGTGGTTCTGGGCGCAGGCGCGGGGGCCACGACGGGCGGCCGTGGCCGCCGTACTGCGGTCGCTGCGAGACGAGCCCGAGCGCGACGACGCGGACGACGACGACAGGACCGCCAGCATCGGCGTGCTCGACGAGCTGCTGGAACGGGGTGCGGCGCTGCGGGCGGGACTGGCGGGCGTGGACGTCGGCTGGCCTGGCATCGCCGAGCGCGACCTGCACGACATGGCGTTCGCGTGCGGCGGGCGCCGCCTCGCGGCCGTCCTGGAGCGCGTCCTCGCGTCGGGGCTGGACGGCCTGCCCGACGTGCTCGTGTTTTCGCACGCGGCGCGCCGCTTCCTGTGGCTCGAGGCCAAGGGCGGGGCAGACGCACTGTCGGTCGCGCAACAGTCCTGGCTGCGTGCCGCGGCGTCCGCAGGGTTCGAGAGTGCCGTCTTGTACGTCAAAACGGCGACGTGATGGAACGCCACAATCTCTCATTCACTTTGACACGTCGTTCAGGGCGGCCGCGGCCTCGGCGTCCACGTCCGCCGTCGCGTCACCCCTGAACGCCCGCAGCTCGCGCTCAAACTCCTGCTGTTGTGCGTGCAGTTGCCGCTGCTGGTCACGCACCAGCTGCAGGAGCTGAGCTTCGCTCTGCCGCGCAGCCGCGCCATGCGGGTCCTGCTGGTATGGCGGTGGAGGGAAAGCATACCACTGCTGCTGCGGCTGCTGCCACCAGGATGGCGCAGGAGGCGAGGCAGCCCACGCCAGGTGAGGCGACGGCGCCGCGGAGGGCACCCACGCAGGAGGCGGCCCCCACGGGGGCGGCGCGGACGAGCCTCCCCAGGAGGGAGGCGATCCCCCCCATGAGGGCACAGGCGACCCCCACTGCGGCGGCGGCTGGGGCGTGGGCGGCGGCCCCCAGGAGTGTTGCGCAGATGGCCACTGCGAGTACCCCGCCGTGGAGGATGCGGCGGCGTCGCTGCCAATGCTGCGCGCTGCCAGTCCCTGCGCTGCCAGCACCCGCGCCGTCACCTGTGCCGCCACCTGTGCCGTCACGTCCGCAATCAGCGAGGCCACGTCCTGTCGACTCGCGCGCGCGGCGGCGGACGCGGGCGACGCGGCAACCACCGCTGGCGCAGGCACGACAGGAGTCGCGGGCGGCGCCGCAGTGACGCGTCGTCGCGCGGCGGTCTGCGGGGCGGGCTGCGGGGCGGGTGCAGCAGAGCCCACGGCGGCCCCGCGCGTCGCGCCACGTGTGGCGGCGGGGGAAGCAGCAGCAGGAGCAGGAGCAGCAGCAGCAGCAGGAGCAGAGCTGGCAGGCGGCGCGCCACCGCCGTTGGCAACAGGAAGCGCGTCCACCGCGTCGCGCAGCGCGTCCAGCAGCATGGCACGCACGTAGCGCAGGGCGGGGCGCCGCGGCGCCCTGTCCTTCTCCGTCCCCGACACGCACGCGTCCAGCAGCGCCGCGACAGAGAGGGCGGCGGCGGCGGCGACCGTGGACGCGTCGGGGGCGTGCGCCACCACGTCGAGGCAGTCCACGTCGTCGTCCCCGTCGTCGGACGTGCCGCTGTCCCCTCCGCCGCCGCCGCCGCTGGCATCGCCGCCGCCGCCTTCCACACTGCCGCCCACGCTGCCGCCCGTCACGTCCTCCCCCATGACCAGCCCGTTCAGAGCGGCGCGCAGGGGCGAGTCCGCCTTGTCCAGCTCCAAGCCGCAGGCGCCACGCAGCAGCGCGAGCACAGGCTGCTCGCGGTCGCCACCACCGCCGCGCGCTGCCTCCTTGAGCTGCCGCACAATGTTGCTCGGATTGGACCTGTCAATCTCCACGTGCGCGTCCGCCACCGCCTTGCGCACGAGTGCGAATGCGTCCGCGGACATGGCGTCCGCGGGCGTCTTGCCGCCCACGGGGCGCGGGGCTCCCGCAGGGTCCGTGACGGCGTCCGCAAGCGCGGCGAGCGACAAGCCCCCGAGCGCGCTCTCGGCGCGCAGGACCAGGAGGACGAACGCCCGCACCGCCTCGGTGCCGCGCAGTGCGCCGCCGCTGGCGCGCCGCGCGCGCTTGCCGCCGCCGCTCTCCTGCGAAGACGGCAAGCACGAGAGCGTGAGTGTGCGAGCGCAACGAAAAATGCCAGGTACGCCCAAAAGCGCAACGTCCGCGCGCCGCCACCGCCGCCACACCTCCTTCGCGGCGTCCGCCGCCAATCGCTTCGACATTGGATTGGTGCCGCCCACTGCAAGGGTTGCGCGGCGTGCGCGCAAAAAATGTTAATGCCGCGCGCAGCGCGGGCGCGGCAACGTGGCGAGAGGTGGGGTTGGCAACCGTCGCGGGTGGTGCGAAGCGCGCGCGCGATCAGCGGGGAATGTGGTGTGCGGTTGCCGTGCGCGGGGAGAAGTACGCAAGTCTCCTGACCACCCCCGTGGCGGTCCAGCGTCCGCCCGCACGCAACACGCAACACGCAACACGCAACACGCAAACACACAACACGCAACACACAACACACAACACGCAACACGGCGTGCGAGCCGCCGCAAAAACGCGCCCGCGCCCCAGCATGGCACTCTGCAACAGTAGCAGCGGCGACGGCTGCGTGCCAGTCCGCGTAGAAGCGTGAAGCGCCCCACGCTCAACAGGCATACAGCCGCGACGAGCGCGACGACGCAAGCGTCCGCCATTTCCGACGTGATACAGATGCAGGCACGGCGGCGAATGCGTAATAAAAAGCCAGCGCACGCGCGCGGCAATGGCGGACTCGTGCCGCCCGTGCGACGTAGCGCGGCACATGGACGCGCAGCTCGCGCGCCGCGGCGTACGTCGCGCCGCGCCAAACAATGCACGGGAATTCATCGTGGAGCGGCGCGGGGGGTACGAGAGCGACCACATGGTGCACGTGTTTCGCGATGCGCACGATGCGCTCGCATTCTGGTGGCAGCAGAACAGCAACCACGTGTGGCACGCCCTGGGCGGCGACGCCTCCCAGGCGGTCGCGCGCACGTTTGCGACGGCGCGCGCCGCGGACACTGCAGCGCAATGGCGGATCGTGCGAGACCTGGAGCCAGTGCTCGAGGGCGTCGAAAAGACGTGGTGGATCGAGGACGCCGAGCGCGTGGCGCCGCGGCAGCGCAACCGCTCCAACACGACGTGACGCAGAGGGCAGCCCGTCGCTCGCGCGCCGCGTGCGTCACGTCTGGTACGAGAACCGCTGCACGAGGTTCAATCGCCTCGTGGTGCCGAGTTCCGCTTGGACTCCATCGGACAGGGCCAGCCGCGTAGCCGTTCACGTCGCGACTCGCCCAGCTCGTTGTGCACACACGCGCGCATGAACTGTGCCCTGCGGAGCAGGCGGGCTTGCCGCCCCTCCTGGGAGACGATTGAGGCGTTGTATCCCACCGCGGCGTCCGCTAATAACGGAGACTCAGCCTGCTCGGCTGGACGCGCGTCGCACATTCCATGAAATTGGACTACCACGCCTCGGCGGCGGAAGCAACAAGCGATCGCCATGCGTTCCGTTCTGCATGAGAGCACGACTCCACGCGCTCCAGCGCTCCTTGCAACCCTATCGCCGCGCGCCGCAAGCACGCCGCTTCCGATTGCAATCCCGCGACGCCGAGCCGCAGTTCCGCACGCCAGTCGACGGGGTGCGTGGGTCCCAGCTCGTCTCGCGCGGAGGCGAGCGCAGAATAGGCGAGGTCGATTCTGGACGTCGGATCACCGCGCGCTACGACCCACGGCTGCACCGCAGTGCACGCCATCGACAGCACGACGAACACTCGCCGCGTGCGCTCCTCGACGTCCACATACTGCCACAGACTCGTGGCCGCGTCAGCAAGAGCCGCGGTCGCTGCCAGCGCGCGGACCGCGTCACGTAGATCCGTGGTTGCTGCGGTACGTACCGAAGGCGACGCCGAAGAGAAGGGTGACGATGATCGAGGCGAGGACCAACGCAGCGAGGTGCTTTTCCTTCTCTTCGATCTTATTTGTATCTCTTCGTAGTGAGTGCGCTCGTCCTCGGACCCTGGGAGGAATGTGCCGCACGATTAGAGCGTTATGATCGGCGAGCAGTGCGATCCCAGCCCGCGAGTCCCCCGCGAGCGCCTGACGTCCTAGCTGATGCACCTGGCGCGGGCGTGTGAAGCGAGTGTTAGGGCGGGATGCCAACACGCCACCTGCATTCGCCGCCCGCGTTGTACTTGCGCACCCATGCACGGTACTCTTCGCTCGTGCCCACAGAGAAGCGGTGCTCGGCCGTCCCGTTGCTCCACCGCGCCAGGTGAACCGTTACTGGCGCGCCCAGGAGGATGCGCGCGAGCGTATCCAGGAGCCATTGCTTCTGGTGCGCGCCGTCAATGCCCGCGTACATTTCCAGAAACTCCAGCGCCCAGTCGCGTGGCGTGAACGCGCCGTAGTGTGCGTCCGAAGCAGACACATCCGTCTCGCCGAGGTATGTAGCCATTTTAGTTACGCCGACGTCTCGCGGCGGCGGTGCGCGACTTCTGGCACTGCCGCCGTGTCGCCATGCCCCTGCGCACATTTAATTTGCAAATCAACTCGCAAAGGTGGCGGGGGGATCGAATTGCAAAACAATTGTGCGCGCGTCGAGTTCATGCCGCCCCTGCGCCAAGTCCATCGAGACATATTCACGATTGAGTTGCAGAGCGGGCGTGGCATGGCGCGACAGTCGCACGGCGGTGCCGTGGGACTAGTGGGCAATGCCGCCTTTCCACCACGCCGCTGCGCACATTTAATTTGGAAATCGATTCGCGCTGGTGGTGCGCAGTAGAGCCGCAAAATAATTGTGCGCAAGTCTCGTCGCGCGTCCTCTGCGCACGATTACAATGCCAATGGACTCGCAAGCATCCGTAGAGAGAGATTCGCAATGTAATGGTGCGCACTCGCAGCTCGGCTTCCACACTTGTCCAAATAAATGTTAAACGTACGAAATTCAAATTTATTGAAAAAGCGCGAAATTCTAAATTCGATTAGAATCGGAGCGTTCGCTGTCATACTCCTTACTTGACGACAGCGCCGCGCGAATGCGAATGCAACAAAGCAGCGCGATGCCGCACGCGGTCCTCTTGGCCGCGTATCAAGCGTGGGTGGAAGACCGCCGCCCGCCGCGAGGCGACACGGCAGCTGCGGTCCTCCGTGAGTCCGCGGCGGTCGGCGTAGCGGCGTGCCTCGCGGGCAGCGGCTGGCCGCTCGTCCTCTTCGTAGCGGAGCTCGCAAGCAAGAGCACCGCGACAACCGCCATGGCCGCCGACTGGTTTTGCGCCGCGGCCGCGTCGTCGGAGCTGGTGCGAGAGTCAGAAATGTACGTCGGGTTGGCGGAAGCTTTCGAAGAGAAAGGGGCGTCGCTGGCGGCCGCGCTGGCGCATGACGGAGGCAGCGCACTCCAGCTCGTGGAGCGCATCTTGGCGGCCAGCGTGCTCGCTGACAGCGTGCTCACTGATGACGGAGCGCGCGGCGGCGACGCGCCCACGCCATAATTCGTGCTGCAAATCGCCGTGCAAAGTATTGAATGACCGTGACGCGGCGCGTGCAGCGCGCACTGGCCTGCGCCCCCCGAGCACAGCCACGGGCACAGCCACGGCGAATGCGCACCCCCGAGCGCATTAGAGACTGCTCAGCGGAAGTCTCGTAGTTCCCGAGTCTCAGTGACAGCCGTGTCAGCGTCACTAAACAAACGCGCCATGTCCAAGTGGCGCCCTCTTGGCCAGGGGGACGTGGGCGAGACCTTATACACGCGCAAGAACCCCAGCCGCCCTCTCTCGCGTCAGCAGATCGCGTCTGGCGAGTACGTTGTGTGCAACCGCGACTGCGGTAACACGACCGCCTACCCCAAGGGCGAAGCGCGGTGCATCACGTACGTCGCAGGCCGCGCAGCGGAGGGATGCGACCTGGACGACGCGCCCACTCGCGGTGCGCCGCGCCAGTACGGCCGCGGCCCCCCTCCGTCGCAGCAGATCAGCAAGCGCCGCCCGTACGGGGCGAGCGTCCGAACCGATAACAATGATAGCTTCGTGGTCTATTCGGACGAGAGCGAGGAGGAGGCTTCAGACGACGGTAGCGCCTCGCGCTCGCGCTCGCGCTCAGGGTCACGGGGGCGCGGGAGCCCCACTGCTGCGTCGGCGACCCCCACGAGTCGCGACCCAGGTCGTACGGCGGGAAGTGGTGCCCGCCGTGTTGCACTGACCACCGTGGCTGGGCCGTCCGCCGCCGCCGCCGCCGCTGCTCCTGCTGCTGCGGCCGTTGCTTTGCGCCCTTCCGACAGCTACACTGCGAAACGCGACGCCCTCATTGCGCTCGTGGAGAGTGGTGGCCGACCGCCGCCAATGCGCCAGGCGCGCTACAGGAGGGACGAGGACGAGGACGAGAGCGAGAGCGAGAGCGAGAGCGAAGGCGACGGCGAGGCCGACGGCGAGGGGTCTGACGAGGGCGAGGACGATGACGAGGGCGAGGGGGTAGCAGCGCGCCGCGAACCGCCCAAGAGGCGGAAGGCAGCAGCCGTCGAGGGCGAGCGCGCGTCCCCCTCAGGCGCCACGTCAATCATCGACGCTGTCGAGCGGGCCAATGCCGTCGCCCGTGCAGCGGAGCAAACCGCGCAGCGCGCAGCCGAAGCTGCGGCGCGTGCGGCAGAGGCTGCGCGCGTTGCCAATGCAGCCGCCCAGCAGGCTGCCAGGCACCTCGACGAGTTGACTGCAAAGGCGGACCGCGCCCGCACGGGCGGGGGCGCGCGTTGAGGCACACGAGGAAGTGGCGACCGCGCAACGCGCCGCGTCATGCCGCGGGAGACGACGCGGGCGATTTGACGAGTTTGCCCTCGATTGCTTCGCCGCAGTAAAGCGGTGCCATGGTGCGATTTCCTAGCGGAGGTGCGCGCGCGTGCGCCTCGTTGCAAAAGACCTGCGGCCAAGAGAAAACCGACTTTATTTGGCAGGGAGGATCGCCCAATTCCCCCGACTCTCGGCACCCTTCCTCGCAGGCGGCGCACACTCCAAACGATACGCGGACACACCGCGCACGCGTTGCGCCCTTTGCGCACTCTCTGCATCGCGCGCGCGCCCTCCCCCCTTGAACGTGGGCGCGCGAGTTGCGCGCGGCCGCACGCGGCCGCTCGAAGCGCCACACGACGCCACAAAGATGAAGCGCTCCTCACATGCCGCGAAAAACGAGGGGGTGGAGGATGTGAGGCGTGGGGCGCACGTTTGATGGAAGGAAGCCGCGCGCGCGTGCACCCACAGAGCCGCCCCATCCTCGCGCGCGCAGGATTCACGCACACCCAAGCGCGCTCGGCGCAACAGCAGCGCTGCTCGCGCGCTGCAGGGCGCTGCAGCGGTGCGCGCGCTGGTCATCCTGCTGCTGCGCGTCGAGTGCGCGCTCGTGGGCACGGCGCTCGCCGCGCTCGTGGACGCCGTCACGGGCCCCGCGGGCACGCCCCGCCCCGCGGGCAAGGCGCCCGCGGACGCCATGTCCGACGACGCGTTTGCGCTCCTGCGCAAGGCGGTCGCGGGCGCGCGCATCGAGCTCGAGACGACCAACACGAGCGACGTCGTGCGCCAACTCAAGAGTGTGGCGCGGGGTGGCGACCGCGAGCACCCACTGTTCGCGCTGTTGCGCGACGCGTGCGGCGCCGCGCTGGCCAACACGGCGTCGCCTCTGTACAAGGCCCTGGCGGAGCTGTTTGGCGACGACAGTGGCGGCTTCGGCGGCGGAGGTGTGGCGGGCGACCTAAACTACCACGACGAGGAGGACGCGCCCACCGTCACCGCGTCCTCCGTCGCCGATCTGCTCGACGCGTGCGCGTCGGGCACGGCCAAGGACAAGGACGAGCGCCGCCCCGCCCTGCGCCACCTGCGCCCCCTGTTGCTGGGTGCCCTGCGCACGGCCCTGGCCACGTTGCCCCCCGCTACGCCCGCCGCGGCGCCAGCATCCGCCGCACGAGTCGGTCCAACGGTCGGTGCAGCGATGGCGGCGTCGAGCCCCGTGGCGGCGTCGAGCCCCGTGGCGGCGCGCGCGCAGACCCACAGGGCCGCCGTGCTGCCCTCGGCAGCAGCGGCCGCGCCAGCATTCGAGAGCGAGGAGGGGGGGCCATCCGCGAGCGACATTGCCGCCATTGCGGCGCAAGTCACTGCGGACATACTGAGTGCGCGCGGAATCGGCGTAGGTAGTGGAGCGGCTCCCCAGACGCGTGCGGTCGAGCCGAGTCCGCCTCCGCACCCGTCGTGGGCGGCTGTCTCTGCTCCACCGTGGGGAGCGCAGCCGCCGCCGTGGAGAGCGCAGCAACAGCCGCCTCCGCCGTGGGCAGCGCCGCAGCAGCAGCCTCCGCCGTGGGCAGCGCCGCAGCAGCAGCCTCCGCCATGGGCAGCGCCGCAGCAGCCTCCTCCATGGTGGGTGCAGCAGCAGCCGCCTCCGCCGTGGGCAGCGCAGCCGCCGCCGTGGGCGGCGTGGCCGTCCCCTCCTCGTCCATCAGCAACGGGAGTGCCGCCGCCTCCGCCGTGGGCATCCCAGTGGGCGCAATGGTACGCGCCGCCCCCGCAGCCGCCGCCCTCACAGCCGCCGCAATCGACCCCGCAGCAGCCGCCGCGCCGTTCGTCGTCGCCATCGACTTCGCGACGGATGATCGAGGACCAGCGGCGGGTCATCCAGAAGCAGCGCAAGATAATCGAGGAGCAGCATCGTTTTGCGCAACAACGACTATCGCAGCTAGCAGGAGCGGCGGCGGTGCCCACGGTCGCGGCCTCCTCCTCCGCTGCCCATGGCGTTGCACTGGGAGTGGTACCCCAGCAGCTCGCGGCCGCCCCCGCTGCAACCGTGAGCGCGCCGAGTGCTGCTGCCCCTGTGCTCGCGCTGCGTGCGCAAGACGATGGCGGTGACGCGAGTGAAGACACCGCCGCCGCGCGCCGCGAGGCGCGCGAGGGCGCGCGGCGGCGGCGTGAAGGGAAGGACCGCATTACTGCAGTGCAGTCCGCGGCGGCCGCGGCGTGGGATGCGCGAATGGAAGCGGCGGATGAAGGCGGGAGCGACGCGAGTGATGACTCGGACGACACGAGTGACGACGCGAGTGATGACGATGACGATGATGACGCTGGCGATGATGACGCAGACGATGATGACGCAGACGATGATGACGCGGGCGATGATGACGCGAATAATGATGACGCGGAGAATGACGATGGCGCCGAGAATGCGAACGACGCGGACGTCCGTATGTGATTGATTGAATGGAAGCCGCGGTACAATTCTTTCGAATGCTCCTGGCAACGCGGCACGCCCGTCGTGGAGGCGGGCGCGTGCGCGCCTCTCGTGCCGTTCAAGTGCCTCGCCGCTCGCGCTCCTCTGCGTCTGCCGCTGCTGCTCGGTACTCTGCGCTATCGCGGGCGAGTCCACACAGGAGGAGGTGGTCACGGAGCACGGCACTGGGGTTCGGTGGGTCGCGGACTCCATTGTCGAAGCGTACAATGGAAAAGTCTACCCCAGGGTACGTCGCACGCATGGCGTCTTCCAGTTCTGGCGTGGGCGCGTCGAACCGCGTGAGCAGCAGCGTCACGGCCGCCCCGCTGGACAGGTACGCACGCCACGCGGCGACGCGTTCGGCGTACCGCTTGCGCAGCTCCGCAAAGTTGCGGCGCACATAACGTCTTGGCCCGCCAGGCCAGTCGCGCGTCACGGCAGGATCGTGCGAGGGCGACTCGTGCGAAAACACGAAGCCGTACTTGGTGTTGACAATGAACCTTCCTGCGAGCCACGGGTTGGGAGGCATCGCGACCACGCGCAAGTAGGCAAGGTTCATCAGATCGGCAAAAGTCGTCACGAATGCACGCCACGACGCCTGGATAGGGGCAGATTGCGAGGTCGAATGGGCACGTGTTGTAGCCATCCTCTCTCCGCGAGCGGTACGCGGCGGCCACGCCGCGGATGGCGCTGTTGCAATTCCAGCCGACGCTGACGGCGACGCGAGGCTCGTCCGTCGGCATGCTAGTTGTTTTGCTGTACCCCGTTTTATTGCAACGTGCCGACGGACTAGTGACCTCGCCCAACGACGTAAGAATGGTGAGGGCAGACAGGGCGCCGCCGCGGTCGTCCTGCTTCATGCCACTCAGACAAACGGTCGCGGCGGCCCGCGCCCTGGACGCTGGCATCCACTTCCAGCAATGCAGGCGTGCATTGACGCTGCCCGCGACGCCGTCGACCGCGCGATCCACAACGTGCTACTGAGCCGCAGCCGCGTCCTATTCGTGGTCTCGCGGTCGTGCGGCACCGACGCCGTGGTGTACGAGTACTCCCGCCGCGCCCTGCACGACTACAGGGCTGGCGGCGGCGCCGAGGCGCTGGGCCGTCTCGTGCGCCTGCGGTGGGTTCTGGATGGAGGCGCCGTCGTTGCTGACGTGCCGTGGCTGAAGCGCAAGCTGCTGGAAGTCGCCGTCTTGGAAGGCGAAGACGGCGTGCTGCGCGTGGCGCTGCGGCCGCCAGGCCTGCGGAACCTGGACTGCAGGGTGGGCTTTGACGCGGCTGATCGGCCGCGGGTGGTAGCCGTCCTGGACGGCGTCCCCGCACACCTGACGCACGCGTGGGTGGAGTACGCCCCCATTCTTCCCGTGCCGCTGGGCGGCATCCTCTTTGGGTGCGCGGAGCGCGACGGGGCTCCAAAAGAGCAGCGGTTCAGCGTCCTCTAGCGACCGACATGGGGGCGGCTGCGTCTGCGCCGCGTGCGAATGACTGCTTTCTGATTGACCGCGTCCTGCTGCCGCCGACCGATGCGGGGACGGCCTCCGACCCCGCGGCGCGCGGCATTGTGGTTGGGCTCGCCCGCGGACGGGACGGGCGGCCAGCGTACGCTGGCGTGCGCCTGGGCGCGCTGGGAGAGCTCTGCGCGCCCATCCACGAGCTGTCCACGGAGCCTGCCGACGAGGAGCGGGGGGGCGCAGCGGACGGTACGGCGCTGCGGTTCGGGGCAGGGCTGTCGCTCCGCTTGACGCGGGACGCGGGCGGTCGCGCGTTCGTGGCCGTGCACCGCGGGGACGTTGCGGGCGTGTGCCACGAAGTGCCCGCCGACGTGCGCCGCCTGATCAAGCCGATCGGCATGGGCGACGCCACGGCGGCGTTGGACGCCTTTGTGCGCGAGGTCCGCCTGCAGTAGCAAATGTCTGGCCGCCGCAGCACCCGCGCGAGCTCGCGGTCCACGTCCGCGTCGCGCCGCCGCGCGCCGTCGCCCGCGTTGGCCGCTTCAACCCAGGCGCGGCGCCCCAGCGTCGTCGCTGCCGCTGCCCCCGCGCCAGCCCCTGCTCCAGTACCTGCGCCAGCCCTTGCCGCAGCCGCAGCTGTCGCGCCGCCCCCACCGACCTTCATGCGGAGCATGATGGAGGGGGTGGCGTTCGGCGTGGGGTCGGGAATCGCGCGCGAGGCGGTGCACGCCGTCGCCAGCGCCGTGTTTGGCGGTGGCAGTAGCGGCAGTACACCTGCTCCACCGTCCCCAACCTCCGTCACCGCGCCCATGGACGACGCATCGTACGAATCACGCGAGGGCGCGGAGGACGACGAGGAGGAGGCCTGAGGAGGAGAAACAAAGAACTCGGAATGGACACGTGGCACTTTGGCTACAATGGCCTGCCCGCTCGGCGCAGGCGGTTCGCCCCTGGGGAGCTGGACATGAGTAAGGTGGCGCACATGACGACGGCGCAACTCGAGTCGCTGAAGCACGTCATCGATGACGGCAGTGGCGTCGCGCTGCCGCCGCCGCCGCCGCGGATGGAGCCGCCAAAGAAGAAGCGGCGGCCAAAGGCGCCCCCCGCCGCGGCCGCCGCGGTCACCAGCGAATCAATGGCTATCCTCGCGTCGCTCCAGCAGCTTGTCGCGTCCTCCGCCTCGGTCGTGGAGCCGCTGCCTGGCGGGGCGTCAGAGGCCGCGCAGCGTGCCCGCCTGGCGGAGCTGCAGAAGCTGAGCAAGTCCATGCGCGACGCGGCCCCCGCGGCTGCCGCGATGGCCGACGCCGCGGGGGCGCTGGTCGCGTTCCCGTCCCTCCCGCCGCTGTCCCCCAAGGTGGCTGGGCCGTGGCTCCAGAAGAGGTCGCCGCCCGCCGCCGCTGCCGCCGCAGCAGCGGCGGCGGCCCCCCCGTCTGGGTACGCGTACCCTCCCCCATTCCCGTCGTCGAGCCTGTTCATGGCACGCGTCAGCGACCCCGCCGAGGCACGCCGCGAGGAGCGCGAGGAAAAGAAGGAGGCTGCGCGGCGGCGGCGCGAGGAGAAGGAAGCCCGCATTGCTGCCGAGCAGGCCGCGGCGGCCGCGGCGTGGGAGGAGGAGATGGCGCGGGAAGACGCGGCGGAGGGCGACGACGACGACGACGAGAACGAGGAGGAGGGCGGCGACGACGTCGACGAGTTCAAGCTGCCGCTGCACGAGCAGTACAAGTTGGGCCTGAACAAGCGCGCTCAGAAACAGCAGCGGCTGCGCGAGGAGGCCCTCGCGCGCCTCGAGGGGCGCGAGTACGGCGGCGGCGGGGGCGGCAACAATAATAAGAACAAGACGAAGACGAAGCCTGCAGCAGCGGCGTCCGCGCCTGCGGCGTCCGCGCCTGCGGCTGCGGCGGCGCGGCGCCCGATCCCCGAGTACACGGGCTTCATCAAGAGCGACATTCGTCGCGACCTGTCCGCGCTGTCGCAGCAGGGCATCCGCGACGTCATGGCCTTTGTCGAGCGGGTCGCGCGAGTGCGTGTCGCGGCCGCGGCGGACGGCTCCGTCAAACTGCCGCTCGACACCATGTCGGCGGCGCAGCTGCGCGAGCTGCAGGCCCTGGTCAAGCGCCTCGTGCGGGACACCCTGACGTACGATGACAAGCAGCGCCTGGCGGAGGACATCGCCGAGCTGGACGACGCCTCGATGGATCGCGTCCTCGAGTTTGCACGCGCCGCGACGGGGCGGGACCTCGACGGCGAAGTGGAGCTCGACATGGACGAGCTCGCGCCTGGCAAGCTGCGCGAGCTGCGCGAGCTGGTGTCGCGCCTCATGCGGGGCGGGCGGTAGCGTGGGGCGCCTCGCGCGATAGCGCGATTGAAGACGAGCCTTGTGACGTCGAACGAAGTGTCGGTCGAACCCTTGTCTTCAACGTTTTTCCCGCCATGCCCCAATAGCTACTCTGCCGCCGCCGCCCGTGGCGCCGCGCCGCGCCCGCCATCGCGCACGTCGGCCCACGCGAGCACCAGCGCCGCGGTCAGTGCCGCCTCGTCTTGCTCCGCCAACGGCGACGCGCGCTCGGCGGCAACGCGGTCTCCGACGACGCGCGTCGCCTTGTACTTGTTCGCCGCCTCCACGGCGGTCATGGCCGCGCGCAGCGGCGCGTGCAGCGCGTGCTCCTGGATCCATGTGGCCAGAATGACCTGCGGCAGCGCCTCCGCCGCGGGGCCGTGCGCGGCCGCCTTGTCGCCGCGCCGCAGCTTCGCCGCGACGTACGTCGCCCACTCGTCAAAGCTTGCGGGCCAGCGGCGGTACTTGACGACAAAGTCCATGTACATCTTCGTGGTCGAGAAGGTGCACGCGTCGCCGTTCCACGCGTCACTCGACTGCAGCGCCGAGTGCGCCGTCGCGTGCCACGGCGCGCCGTCCACGACGTACAGCGGCCGCGCCGTGCCGAGGGAGATGCGTACGCCACGCACGGCGGCGAGGCAGTCCACCACGCGGACGTCCGTGTACGACGTCGGCGCCTTGCCGTCCGCAGGCGGCAGCGTCCACGCGGGCCAGAACGCCGCCTTCTTAGCGCGTGCCGTCGCGCGCGGGCCGTGCGCCGCCGCGTGCCCGCCAGCGTCCGTCAGCGACACGCGCACGTCGCCCGCAGCGTCGTTGGCCTTCGTGAGCGCGTGCGCGTACAGCACGGCGTCGAGCCACGTGAGCACGCGGCCGTCGTCTGGCGTGTCGCCATCGGCGTCCGCGGCGACCGCGAGCAGCGTGCCGCGCGCGAGGCGCGTGACGAGGCCGTCGACGTCCGCGTCCCACGTGGCCCACGTCGCCTGGAGCCCCCGCGAGCGGTCGCGCAGCCACGCAGCGGCGTCGTCCGCGGCATTGGCGGCGGCCGCGCGCGAGCCGCCCGCGTAGTCGAGCGGCAGGAAGGCGCGGATGCCCGCGCGTGCCTGCACGTCGGCGCCGACGGCCGTGACGTTGACGGGGACGGACGGCGCGCGCAGCGCGTGCACCGCCGCGTCGACGGCCTCCGCCCAGAGCTTGCCGCCGACGCCCTCGGGCGCGT
>Ga0302198_10002065_pt1 | contig 21384 bp, 21 predicted proteins | sample II_Bog_N2_2_FD_193521 | JGI IMG/M metagenome (GOLD analysis project Ga0302198, IMG submission 193521) | Peat permafrost microbial communities from Stordalen Mire near Abisko, Sweden - II_Bog_N2_2 | ecosystem: Environmental > Terrestrial > Soil > Wetlands > Peat | place: Sweden: Abisko... | reverse complement strand
AAGCTCGTCGCGCAGGCCGGCCAAAGGCGCCATCACCGCATCGGCATAGGCATTTTCGGCCTCCAGGTACGCCGTCACGTCGGGATTCTCTTTGTCGCGCAGCCAGGCGTAGTCGTCGGCCAGCACAACTCCGTGCATTTGCGTTTCGGTGTGGTGTTTGCGGGCGGTGGGCGGCGCGGGAATCGTCGATTCAGTCATTGGCTCGGTCATTTCTCCTCCAGTGTAGAACCTGCCCGCCGGGAACCTCGGCCGCCCCGCCCACGTACAATAAAAGAGAAATGAGAGGCCCTGGCCGCGCACGTTTCGCCCTGATTCCGCCCTTGCTGGCGGCGCTTTTCGCATTTCTCGCGGTTCCCGCGCATGCCGAAAAGGTGGCTGACCTGCCTCAGCCCACCGACTACGTGAGCGACTTCGCCCACGTGCTTTCGCCTGAGGCCATCGCTCGGCTTGACGCCCTCTGTTTGCAACTCGATCACTCTGCGGCCAGCGCGAAGATCGCCGTGGTCACGGTGCACGATCTCGACGGCGACGATGCGGCCGACTACGCCACGCAGCTTGAAGACCACTGGAAGATGGGGGACAAGAATAAGGCCAGCGCCCAGAACCGTTATGCCATGGTGCTTTTGGCCGTTGCCGATCATAAGTACCGCATTGAAGTGGGCTACGGACTGGAAGGCATTCTGCCCGACGGCAAGACGGGCGACATCGGCCGCGACATGGTTCCCGACCTGAAAGCCGGCGACTATGACGGCGCAGTCACGACGGCGGTGGGCGAGGTGGCGCAGGTTATCGCCGACGACGCCCACATCACGCTGGATAACGCGCCGACGCCCTCAACCGAACCCGTGCCGCAACATCAATCGTCGGGATCGGATGCCTTCGGCGGCATCATCGTCACGATTTTTGTGCTCTTTTTCCTATTCCGCGTTCTGGGTAGTCTTGGCCTCTTTGGCCTGTGGGGTCTGAGTCTCTTCTCGGGCGGGGGCCGTGGCCGCAGCGGTTTTGGCGGCGGCTTTGGTAGCGGCGGCGGAGGATTTGGCGGTGGTGGCGGAGGCTTCGGCGGCTTCGGAGGCGGCGGCGGAGGATTTGGCGGCGGCGGCGCCGGAGGAAGCTGGTAACTGATAGTTGTTTTCAAGGAGGATCGAGATTTATGAGCAAAGGACTTGGTATTACCCTGGCCGTTGTGGCCGTTCTGCTGTTGGTGGTTGCGATGGTTTTTGGCAGCTACGTCAGCGCCAAAAACCAGATGGTGGCCCTGGATCAGGTGGTCAAAACCAATTGGTCCGATGTGGACGTGCAACTGGAGCGGCGCGCCGACCTGATTCCCAACCTGGTGTCGACCGTGAAGGGTTTCACTAAAGAGGAAAGCAGCGTGTTTACTGAGATCGCGCAGGCACGCGACGGACTGATGAATGCCCAGACTCCGACGGATAAGATCGCCGCGAACGGCCAGCTCGATAACGCTCTCGCCAAGGTTCTCGTGCTGACGGAGAATTACCCCCAACTGCGTTCCAGCGATCAGTTCATGCGCTTGCAGGATGAGCTGTCAGGCACCGAGAACCGCATTGCGGTGGCGCGCAATCGCTACAATCAGGCGCTGCAAGATTACAACACGTACATCCAGCAATTCCCCAATAGTATTTGGGCGCGCTACGCCGGCTTCCAGGTGAATAACGCCCGCTTCCAGGCCAGCCAGGCCGCCCAGACTACGCCGACGGTGCAGTTTTAAAGGCCGCGCCGCTTACCGCAGGCGCAAAAAGGCCATTCCGCCTGCGCGGAATGGCCTCTCGTGCTTAAGGCTCTGCCTGAATGGTTACTTGAAGGATGCGATGGCGCTGGCCTCGTCGTCGGAGATGTCGAAGACGGTGTAGAGCTTGGTCAGCTGCAACAGGTCGTGGACCTTCTTGGTCAGTTTGAGCAGTTTGAGGGTCGCGCCCTGGTTCCTGGCTGTGGTGTATGCGCTCACCAGTTCACCCAGGCCTGAGCTATCGATATAGTTCACATCGCCCAGATCGAGCAGGATGCTCTTCTGTCCTTTGCTGATCAGGTCGCGAATGGCGTCGCGCAGCTGCACGCTGCCCTCGCCCAGAGTGATCCGCCCGCTGAGACCCAGCACGGTGACGCCATCCACTTCACGGGAAGCTATTGCAAGTGCCACGGAAAATTCCTCCTTGTCAGTAATTCGTTTATAGCATCTTTGCGGCCGCCGGCCCCTAGGAAATTTCCTCGGCCGGCCCGGCCGCGTGAGAGAAAGGTTGATGCCGCACGCCGGCCCTCATGGTACGTCTTTCTGGGCGGCGGGCGCCAAATGTTTCACCAGCGTCATCTCAGTGCCGGGGTGTAGTTGTCGAAAGTGTACCTCATCCATAAGCGACCGGATGAGGAAGATGCCGCGGCCAGTGCCGCGGAGAAGGTTTTCTTGCGCCAGCGGATCGGGCACTTTCTCGGGATCGAAGCCCCGGCCCTGGTCGGCGATGGCAATCCTCAGATCTTTGCCGGTATTCTCGAGCGTGACCTCAATCTTGCGGGTGGGATCGTACTCGTTGCCATGCAGCACGGCGTTAATAGCGGCCTCGCGCACCGCCATGGCGATGTGAAAGCGCTGGTCTTCGTCCAGACCCGCCTCGATCGCCATCTGATCGGCGGCCGCCTCCACCTCTTCCACGCTTTCCATGGTGGAGCTCAGCTTGAAACTCCGCCGTCCTCTGCTGGGTCCGCTCACCGGGCTGTCTTACGCCTCCGCTGGAGCGCGTGGAACCATGCCGCCCCTGCTCCCAAGAATCTTCTGGCAGTTTCAAGTCTGGGCGCGATTGTGTCAAGCTGCGATAGTGCAGAGAGCGTGCCGCGGTTCTATCTGCAATCATCCCCGGCCGGTCAAATCCGTTTGATCGCGCGCGCCGTGGAAGACATGCAGGATCTCGACAGAACCCCGCGCTTTGCGGTAATAGATCAGATACTTCCCCGCCGGAAAACAGCGTACACCGGCTGCGATTTCATCGCATCGGCGGCCAATTCCGGGGGACTCGGCCAGGAGCGCGAAGTGCTCTTCGATAGCCTCGACAAGCCGATCGGCTACTTCGAGACTGGCTCGCGTGGCCCAATAAACAAAGATTTCGTCCAACTCCCGAAGTGCGTTCTTTGAAATGCGAAATCGGATCACTTGCTCCCGGCATTCTGGAGCCGGCGGCGTCCCCTGGCTTTGACTCCGGCGGTGAGTTCGACGAGCCCTGCCCTGCCTTCCACTTCCGTAAACTCTCCCCGCTCGATCTGGCCGATCCCCTCAAGCACCCGCTTGCGGATCGCTTCGGTCTGGATGGCGGTCAGATTTGTGACCACATCCTCGATGGTGGGCGCTGCCAGGCGCACTGCACGTTCGTCATCCTGCTCCATGCGGCGCAGTGCTTCGCGCACCACTTCGCTGGCATTGTTGAATCGGCCGCTTTTGACCCGGGCCTTCACGAACGCTGCCAGGTGATCGGTAATCGACACATTCATTTGGTCCACAGATGGCCTCCGGAAATGATGGGCACGCCCGAATCTGGCCTGAGAATATCGGCGCTGGAAATGAATGTCAAGCTTTGACATCGAGGCTGAACCGCCGCATTCACCGCCGCCTCCACCACCAGGTATTTCGGGTGAGCCATTGCGCACTGCCGCTGAACCCTCCCCACTCGTAGTCGATATACCCCGTGGTCTACACTCATCCCATGGGCACGCACACCCCTGACATGCGGGCTACCGACGCGTACAGCGAGCCGCGCACCGCCACTCGTGTCAGTCTGACGGCGATCCTGGGCATGCCCGTGACCGATTCCCAAGGGCATCTCTGCGGCAAGCTCAAGGACGTTGCCATTACCACCGGGCCCGACGGCGGCAAGGTGGCCGGACTGGTGCTCAAGACCCGCACCGGCCTCTCGCTTGTTCCCTCCCAGGACGTGATCGAGACCCCGGCCGGCACGCTCGAAGTGCGCTCCACTGAGGCTATTGGCCCGCTCAAGGAAGAGGGCAACTATCTTTTCCTCCAGCAGGACCTGGTCGACCGTCAGATCATCGACATCAACGGCCGCAAAGTGGTGCGCGTCAACGACGTCGATCTGGAGTGGATGGGCAAGGACGCGGCGCACCTGCTGCGCGTGGCGGAAGTCGAAGTCGGCTTGCGGGGCGCCTTCCGCCGCGTCTTCAAAGGAGTGTTGCCGCGCGCCCGGCTGGAGACTATGTCGCGCAAGTTCACGGCGCGCGCCATTCCCTGGCAGTTTGTGGATGTGATCGAGCCCGATCCCGCGCGGCGCGTCCGGCTGCGCATCGAGCACGAGCGCCTGGCCGATATTCATCCCTCTGAGCTAGCCGACATTCTGGAAGATCTTGCCCCTGCCGAACGCGAGGCCGTCTTCACCTCTCTGAACGAGGAGGTCGCGGCCGAGACTCTCGAAGAGGTCGAGCCCAAGCTGCAAAAAGCGCTGCTTGAAAAGCTCGACGACGAACGCATCGCCGACATCGTGGAAGAGATGGACCCCGGCGCTGCCGCCGACCTGCTCTCCGAACTGCCCGAAGACCAGTCCGACGCCATTCTCGAAGAAATGGAGCCGGAGGAGCGGCAGGAGGTCGAGGAGCTGCTTGAGTTCGACGAGGACTCTGCGGCCGGCTTAATGACCACGGAGTTCGTTTACCTGGGTACCGATGCCACGGTTTCCCACGCCGTGGAAGCGCTGCGCAGCTTCGACGGTGACCCGGAAGGCGTTACCGAGGTCTACCTGCTCGACGAGAAGCGCGTTCTGCGCGGGGCGGTATCGCTGCCCCGCCTGGTAATGGCGCACCCTGAAACCCACTTGAGCGTGCTGGCCGAGCCCCGCGTCCTCTCTTGCCCGGCCGACCTGCACCAGAACGAACTGGCCGAAATGTTCGACAAATACAACCTCCACTCCCTTCCCGTCGTCGATTCGCAGGGCCGCATGGTCGGCGTGGTGCAGTCGGAGCAGGTGATCAGCTTCCTGCGCGAAAAACTGTAAAACTTTGGTCACGGACTGGGGCGACACGACCCAATTTAACGTTTATGAGCGGAATTGCTCACATTTGGACCCTGCACTTCGTGTATTCTCCCAAAAAATCCCCGGTTTATCCGGACTTGTGAAAGAATCCAGGTATGGTCCAAATTCCAAAGATCATTCAGGGCGGAATGGGCGTCGGGGTCTCCAATTGGCGCCTCGCCCAGGCCGTATCAAAACTTGGCCAGTTGGGCGTGGTATCGGGCACCGCCCTGGATTCGGTCTTTGTGCGCCGGCTCGCGGACGGCGACAAGGGCGGCTACATGCGCCGCGGACTGGACGCATTTCCTTTTCAGGAGATGGCGAAGCGCATCTGGCAGGAGTATTTTGTGCCCGGCGGCAAGTCTGCCAGCACGCCCTATAAAACGCTGCCGATGCACCAGAAAAACGATTCGCGCAAGCTCGTCGAGCTGTGCATGGTCTCGAACTTTGTTGAGGTGCTTTTGGCGCGAGAAGGCCATGACAATCCGGTGGGGATCAACTTTCTGGAAAAAGTTCAGATGCCGCACCTGGCTTCGATTTATGGAGCCATGCTCGCCGGGGTGGGATACGTGCTGATGGGCGCGGGCATACCGCTGCACATTCCTGGTGTTCTGGACGCTTTTGCTGCGCACAAGCCGGCTGAGTACCGCCTGGCCGTGACCGGCGCAGCGCAAGAGCAGTTTGCGAATATGGATACGCTGATGCGGCTCGATCCGGCCGAGTATGCCGAGGGCCCGCTGCCTGCGATGCGCCGTCCCAGATTTCTCGCCATTGTTTCGTCGAACACGCTGGCTGCCACCATGCTGCGGCGGGCCAACGGGCGTGTCGACGGATTTATCGTCGAAACCCCCACTGCGGGCGGGCACAATGCGCCGCCGCGCGGCAAGCTGCAACTGAACGCCACCGGGGAGCCGGTTTATGGCGAACGCGACCGGGTGAACGTCGAGGACATGCGAGCGCTGGGCGTTCCTTTCTGGCTGGCAGGTGGATATGGCAATGCTGCCAAGCTGCGCGAGGCTCTGGACCAGGGTGCGGCAGGCGTGCAGGTCGGAACCGCGTTTGCGTTCAGCCGGGAATCGGGCATGAGACCTGACCTGAAAGCGCGACTGATTCAGCAGGCGATCGCGGGCACCGGCGAGGTATTTACCGATCCGCTGGCGTCGCCCACGGGATTTCCGTTCAAAGTTGCGCAGCTCGCGGGCACCACCTCAGCGGCCGATGTTTACGAGGCGCGGACGCGGACCTGCGATCTGGGTTACTTGCGCGAGCCGTACGCGATGGGCGAAGGCCAGATCGGCTACCGCTGTTCAGCGGAGCCGGTTGAAACCTACTTGGCCAAGGGCGGCAAGATCGAGGAAACTGTGGGGCGCAAGTGCCTGTGCAACACGCTCATGGCAAATATCGGGCACGAGCAGATCCGCCGCGACGGCTCGGTCGAGCCGGCTTTGATCACGGTGGGCGACGACCTGAATACCGTTGCGCAGTTCATCGCACCTGGACGCGTGAGCTACAGCGCGGCGGATGTTGTAGAGCGCCTATTGAGCCTGAGCGCCGAGGCAGAATCGTCTCCGGACTTGGAGCAGGCTCGGACGCCGGTCCTTACAGCTAGTGCGTAAATCGAGTTTCGCTCTTGCGGACCGCGGCGCTTGCGCGTCTTGAGCCTCTCCCGGATTTACCGGTGAATCTCAGCGACAGCGAAGATTTTCGCAGGCAGTTTCGAGGGATCGGGGGCATCCCCGCCACGCAGTCGAATGTCCTTCACGAACTCAACCGCCGAAACTTGATACCCAACACACTCAGCAGGCCCATTCAGATAAGCTATGCCGCCTTCGTTGACCGTTTTGATCATCGGCAGTTCCAGCAGGTAAGTGTCTGCATCCGCTGCCGCGAGCGTCGGTTCAGGCATTGAGTAGTTGCCGCCCCCGTGGTCCGCAAGAATTCCGCTGACTTCAAACTTGCAGGCAATTTTGGTGAAGCTGGAAGCGGGCGGACGCTTGGAGAATACGTCGCCGGATGTGCCATTCTCTTCGAGAATCAGGCGCTGCTCGGCCCAACGGAAGTGGATCGGCGCACCGTTGACTGTGATTGTCACGGTCGTGGGATCGAACGTATAAGTGCCGGGTACGGGAGTCTCCTTGACGTTCATCACGACGGAGTTGTCCGCGTTGAATTCAATGGACTGCTTGTCGAGAAAGTCGTCCCATGTGCCAACCAGTCGCGCGCTGTTGAGCGACGGGTGCAGAACTACCTTCCAGTAATAGCCAGTTGCCGCTGCGGCGACGATGACGACAAAGATCAGGACGAAAAGCACGCGTTTCATCATGGCAGAGATCCCCCAAACGTTCTCGTTTTGCCTGGGCCCTTATTTTTTCAAAGCTGAATTGCCTGAATTCTACTGCGCGAAAACCATTTTGCAAGAGCAAACTCTCCTCCGCGCATCGGAATCTGAGCGATTCGGTGGCCGTCGCCGCCCCCTTCGCGTCGACCACGCTGAACACCTTCGTAACGCACCTGAATCAATCCAGTTATCCCTCGCAGTTTACCCCCGTGCTACACTTCCCGCAGAATTCCAACTCAGCCAGCATTCCTCATACTCTGCAAACACTGCCATCCGCCCAACAGGAGACGACAATCGTGGAGCCGGTCTACAAGTGGGAACCGATTACCGATGAGTACAAAACGCAGGCGGCTCAACCTGCCGACATCGCGGCCGAGAGCCAGCAAAAGCTGCGCGAAATCCATGAAGAGGCAAAAAAGAATGTCTGGATCGAGAAGAAGGCGCCCATCGGCATCCGAGTTTTTACCTGGTATCTTTTTTGCCGCGCCGGCATCTATGCGCTTCTGTTGGCCTTTCTGGCCTCCTTCCCGCAGTCGAGCACTTCCACCTGGCTGGTGGGGAGTATGGGCCATCTCCTGCCGGGAACGGCCGCTCGTGAGCGGGTCGCCAAACAACGCGAGCTGATGCAGAAGCGAGCTGAGGCGTACGGGTACACATTGCCCGACGATGCTACGGCCGACCAGGAAACGCCCGAGCAGAAGGCTCAGGATGAGCGCCAGGAGGTCATGATCTACCTCCTGATCGCGGCGGTAATTACCGCAGTCGTGGGATTCATGTGGTGGAACCATTCCTGGAAGATTCGGTGGATCACGATGTTTTACGCCGGCGCCATGGTCGCCAGAGCCGGGGTGTATTTCTTCGCCGGCTGGGCCTCGGGGATGGGCTCGCAGATTCCTCCGGAGGTAATGCCGACGCTCCTGCTCGCGATCGCATTGAACGGCCTGATCTTCTGCTACCTCGCATTCTGGCCCGACGTGAAGGAATGGTTCGAGGAACAGCACTGACGATTTCCATGCTCGTCTAACTTGCCGGCGTCGCCACCCCCTTCGCGCCGCCCACGCTGAACACCCTGGGAACCCGATCAGCCACCGCCGGCAGCGCCGGGAACGGCGCATGCGGCTCCGTCTGATACCAGTACGCCGTCGAATAAAAATTATCCGAGCGGTCATTCGCCGTGCCGTGCTCGATGGTTACCTTGATGGACTTTTCAAACGCAATCGGGCTCTCGATGTGCCAGCGGTACAGGCAATAGCGGCCGCCGATGCGCTCCGGGTCCACAACATACGGCGCGCCCTGGTGCTGGTTGGCGAAGGCCTGGAGGCCAAAGTCCCATGCGCCGTTGTAATAATCCTCTGTGCCCGTGCCGTTGATCGTAGGCAACGCGTCGCCATCGACAAAGATCATGTCGTCGCCTTCGCCGAACCATCCGTTTTGGTTTTGCAGCACAGACTGCGTCACACCGACAAAATGTCCCTTGCCCGCGGCTTCGAGAAATACATAGTTGTCCTTGCCGCTCAGGTTTTTTCCGTCGCTTACGATGCCCTTGCACGGCGCGGCCTGGCGATACTGCGCGTGGAAGCGGCCCAGGCCCTCCGGCAGCGCCGGAAGCGCCACGTAGTCGATGGCGAAGTAAAGACTTCTCACGGGCGCAGGCCCCTGGTTCTCGAGCGTGAAGCGAGCCGCCGTCGCAAACGGCATCTGGAAATAGGCGTTCAGAGCTTTGATGGGCGCGACCACCAGCAGTTCCGATTGGTAAACGAAATATTCGCCCAGGCCGAGACCGAAGAAATCGCCGATGGGAGCCTCGACGGACGGTGCGTCCTCACCATCCCACCACGCGCGCAGCACCAGGTTCTTCAGGTGCATGGGGTCCGGCGAGTTGATGGTGAACCAGATGTGCGTCACCACGCCCGCGCCCTTCACGTCGAGCAGCGTGGCCGTCTGTCCCGGCGCCACTACCACCCAATCGGCGTTGCCGCCGGTGCGATCCCAACTGGAGGAGCGCATATTTTTGTAGCTGCGCAGCCGTGCCAGCGCGAAGAGATCCTCGGCTGCTTCCGCGGTTGGTTCAGCGGCTGCCGTGCCCGACGTCGCTGCATGGCTCGCCGCGCCGCCCAGTCCCAGCAACGCGCCCGCCGAAGCCATGGTTCCCAGCATCCTGCGCCGGCTCGTCCCCGGCCCGCCTCCGCTATTCAAAGACATGGTTCATCCCTTCAAAACAAGAATTCGTGATCGCATCCAATATAGTCTCTCCCGATCATTCCGCGCCCGCCGCGCCGCTCCCGCTGAAAAATTGCGCAGCGGCTCGTGCCACCGCCGTCCCGCCTGATATGGTCAGGGAGGAAAAGTTTTCCGCAAATCAAAAAGAGTGCAATGAACCCACCCTAGGAACTCGCATCGACATGTGGAAGCGCTGGCGAATCCGGATCATTCTCTTTCTGGCCGTTCTCGGTCCCGGGTTTATTACCGCCAATGTAGATAACGATTCCGGCGGCATCTTCACCTACTCTCAGGCCGGCGCACAGTACGGCTACTCCCTGCTGTGGACCATGATCCCCATCACCATCGCGCTCATCGTGGTGCAGGAGATGTGCAGCCGCATGGGCGTGGTCACGGGCAAGGGCCTCAGCGACCTCATCCGCGAGGAGTTCGGCCTGCGCATCACCTTCGTCCTCATGGTGCTGCTGGTGGTGGTCAATTACACCAACGTGGTTACGGAGTTCATTGGCATCGCCGGCTCGCTGCACCTGTTCCACGTCTCCAAATTCATTTCCGTGCCCATCTGCGCCTTCCTGGTATGGGCGCTGGTGCTGCGCGGCGACTACAAAAGCACAGAAAAGATATTCCTTGTTGCCTCGCTCGTCTATATCGCCTATATCTTTGCCGGCATTTTCGCTCAGCCGGACTGGCACGAGTCACTGCGCGCCACGGTCACGCTGCCCAAACGCTCCGTGTGGAACGAGGGCTACATCTACATGGCAATCGGTGTAGTGGGCACGACCATTGCGCCGTGGATGCAGTTCTACCTGCAGTCTTCGATCGTGGAGAAGGGAATTCGCGTCAAAGACTATGCAGCCTCGCGTCTCGACGTCATCGTGGGCTGTATCTTCACCGACGTGATCGCGTGGTTCATCATCGTGGCTTGCGCGGCCACGCTTTTCGTGCACGGCATGGGCGCCATCCAGATTGCCGCCGATGCAGCCGAGGCCATGCGCCCGTTTGCCGGCGACTTCGCCTTCATCCTCTTCGCCTTCGGGCTCTTTAACGCGTCGCTGTTTGCGGCGTCCATCCTTCCGCTCTCCACGGCATACACCGTGTGCGAAGGCCTGGGCGTCGAATCGGGCGTGGACAAGAGCTTCCGCGAGGCGCCGTACTTCTACTGGCTTTATTCGCTGCTCATTATCGGCGGAGCGCTGACGGTGCTGCTGCTACCCGATTCGCAACTCGTCAACGTCGCCATCCTGTCGCAGGTGCTCAACGGCGTGCTGCTGCCGGTGGTGATTATTCTCATGCTCATGCTCATCAACCGCAGCGACCTCATGGGCGAATACAAGAATTCGCGCCTCTGGAACTGGATCGCGTGGGGCACCAGCATCATCGTCATCGGCATGACGTTTGCCATGCTGTGGGGCCTGCTGACCGGACACTGATAGACTGCACGTCCAGCGATAGTAAACTCGATGTCAAGGCAGCGTGGAATAAATGAAGTTACCGAACGCCGAAGCATCGATTGTTGAAATTGAGAAACTTCGAGACTACTGCCTGAATCCCGCACACCCTCGCGGACGGCATAAGGCGCGCGTCTTTAAATCCCGTTTAGGAATGACCGCTACTCACTCCGAAGAACTTCGCCGAGCTTTGATCGATGCAGCCTTGAAAGAGAATGCCACGCTTGGAGATTCTGACCAGTACGGGACCCGGTACATAATAGATTTTGAGCTGAGGCATGGCGAAAAAGCGGCTCAGACTCGTAGCTGCTGGATAATCCTAAGTGGAGAGATCGCTCCGCGATTCGTGACTTGCTATATCCTCTAGAGAGGAGGAGGTGTGAGCAAGATGGAACTTTTATCTGAAGTCGCGGTGCTCCAGGATATGCCCGAGAAAGGGCTCGTTCGCGGCCAGGTTGGAACGATAGTCCAGCTCCTTGCCCCCTCCGTGGCCGAGGTCGAGTTCAGCGACGATCAAGGGCGTGCCTACGCCATGGCCGCGTTGCGCGCCGAGGAGTTGATTCGCCTCCACCACCGCCCTTACGAACAAGTCGCCTAGTCGTCGCCCTCCGACTTGCCGGCCCGCTACTATCATTCCTGCATTTCAGGAAATGCGGACAATTTCCTCCGCTCGGGCAGTGCACGGCGCCCACCCGCCAATTTGTCGAATCGCTCTTTTTGTTGGACTACCTGGACACCTACACCTTCGCGCGCACCCTGCGATAGCGCCGCCGCAGCAGGTACACTGGCACGCCAAGGATCGCGATCCAGATCAGAATCGTGAGCCCGTAAGCCACCAGGAACAAAAAGATCCCGACCACGGTTCCCACCGCGTTGCGATACCCGGCGACAAACGCATTGCGCACGCGTACGGAAAGCGGCGCTGCACCCGGTGTCGGGCCGTAATCCACTGTCACCGAAAGATCGATGCTGGCAAAGTCCACGCGGTGCTCGAGGTTGGTTTGCTCGGCTTCCATGCTTTCAATGTCGCCGCGCACGCGGGCAATCTCTTCCTCCACCTGGAGCACGTCGCTCACGCTCCCCGTGCGCTGCTGGAGAATGGTGCGCAAACGATCTTCCGTGTCGCGAGCCGTCTTCAGCCGCTGGTCGAGATCGGCATGCTGTTGCGTCACGTCCTCGCCGGATTCCGATTCGCTCGCCACCCGGCCGAGCCCGCGCAGCTCCCTCATCGCCGCGTCAAGATTCGCAACCGGGATGCGCAGCGAGGCCTTCAGGCTCGGCGCATCGTCCGCAGGAGTATTGACGTCCATCTCCGACGCATAGCCGTGATACTTCGCCAGAATGGCGTCGAGCGTGGGCCGCGCCGCCGCCACATCCTTGGCCACAACCACCAAGGTGACCGAGCGCGCAATCAGCGGAGCATTCGGCGCCGTCGTCGCTTCTGGAGCAGGCAGAGGGGCTCCCCCACCACCGCCGCGCGACGAAGCGGACAGTTGATTGCTCACCATTTCTGCTGTAGGCGCTGGGCGTGGGCTTTCCGCATCCGAATTGGTTGCAACGAAGGCAAGCTCTCTGCGGCGCGATTCCACGGAAATGCCGATCACCGCAATCAGCAACACCGCGGCTACGGCGCTTGCTCCTCCAAACACCCACGGCTTCCAGCGCCGCTTACCTGCACGGCCGAAACGGGCTTTCGAGCCTCGACCGCCGCGCCCTTGATCCGCCGCTTGCAACTGCTCTTCAACGGCGTCTTCGATACGCTTCGGAGCCGGGGGCGCACTCCACTCGCGGAGCGACTGCGAGGTTTCGCGGAATTGCCGCACTTTGTCCGCGCATTCCCGGCACTCGGCCAGGTGGGTATCGACAGCCTGCGTTTCCTCGGTTGAAAGTTCGTCGTCGCAGAAGGCCATCAGCTCTTCAGCGGTGAACGGATGTGTCGTGGCGATACTCATATGTCCTCCTCTGGTCTGCTGGTTTTGCGGCTTCTGGACGGAGCGTTTTCCGACAGCAGTTCACGCAGAGCCGTGCGCGCGCGAAAAAGCCTAGAGCGGACGGTATTGACCGGCAGCTTTAATAGTTCTGCAATTTCGGCGTAGTCTAGTTGCTCAAATTCGCGCAGCAGCAGGATTTCGCGGTCCATGTCTTCCAGCTTTCTTATCGCCGCGCGCATGAAGAACTGCGTAACCACGCCGGATTCCGCAGCCGGCTCAGCGTGTTCAGAAGCCAAGCCCATAAACGTCGCCCGGAAAGCCGCCTTGCGCCGATATGCCCGCAGAATCTTGAGCGCAATCGCATAAAGATACGTGCGGAACTGCGCGCTCTGTTCATAGCGTGGAGCGGCACGAATCACGGCGACGAAGGTTTCCTGGGTTAGCTCCTCGGCCTGCGCGCGATCCGTAACTCGGCGCCAGAAAAAACCGAAAAGCGGCTGCTTGTAGCGCGTGAACAATTCCGTGAACGCGTCGTTTGACCCGCGCGAGAAAGCAATCATGAGCTGCTCGTCGCTGCTCTCGGCCGCGGGCTTTGCGGCGTCGAATTCCGTCCTCGACTGGTCCATTGAGTTTGGCCTCGCTGCCCTCGAGTTTAGACTCACGGCCGGCAACACATTGTCCATGATTCCGCCTGCGCCTTTCATAGATGGTCATTGCGCAGAACGGCGAAAAGTTCCAGGCTTGCGAAAGTTTTTTGGATTTTGTGCGGAAGTACTGAAAAGCCCGCGGAGCCGGCCTACAGCAGCTTCCCGGCCGCCAGATCCTTGATCAGTCCTCGGTCGGCAGCGAGAAATTCGTAGCCGGTCAGGTCTTCGAGCTTGACCCAGCGCACCTGCTGGTAGATCTGGTTGCTGATCTCGCCGGCAAACTCGCGCACCGCGAAAAACTGCAAGTCCACGGCGCCCCCGCGACGGTAGTGGTGGCGGATGCGCGTAACCGCCGGTCCCACCTCGGCGCGGATCCCCAACTCTTCCGACAGTTCGCGGACCAGCGCCTGCTGCGCGCTCTCGCCGGGCTCGATTTTTCCACCGGGAAACTCCCACATGGAGCCCATGGGTTGATCTACCCTGCGCTGGCCGATCAGAACCTCTCGATCGCGCACGATGAGCGCGGCCGCTACAAAGCGGAGAGCGGGAGGCGATGAGCGATGGCCAGATCCTGTCTCGACTTCATCCACGCATCCAGTGTAAACCTTGTAAATCGAATGCGATTCGCAGATTGGATCGTACCGCCGGTCTCCAGACCGGGGTCCCCAAGAAACGCTCTTTGTTTCCTGGGGTGGGAGACCGGCTGTAGTGCGGGCGTCCCCGCTCGCACCTGTCCAAGGATCGTCACGAAATCACGCGATCGGAACGCCTGGTCTTCGCTGCCCTATTCGCCATTGACCGCGGCATCAATCCCTTCGGCGGTTTTCGGTCTGTAATAGCCCCAGCCTTTTTTCGCCGCCGCTTCCAGGAGCGCCGGAGATGGATTCACCGGGAACGCGCAACGCGCAATTTCCAGCATCGCCAGGTCGTGGATGGAGTTGCCGAAGACCGCATCGGGGCGGGGAAGGCCCACGCGCTTGAGAGCCGCGGCCTTGGCCTCGTCGGTCGGCACGTCCACAATTTCGCTCGTGATCATGCCGTCCTTGACCCTCACTTCGGCGGCCAGGATGCGCTCCGCCGGAATCCCGAAATCGCGCAAGCCCTCGGCGACAACCCAGCGATTGGTGGAGCTGACGGCCCAGATCTCAGTCCCGGCCTCGCGCATCCGGGCTATCAGTGCGAGCATCTCTTCAAAAATGTTTTGGCGCACGAACTTGTCGACATATTTGGCCGCGGCGGCGCGCAACTCCGCCTCGCGCAGGCCGGCGTACATCTGTACCATCTCGCCGCACATCGCGGCTTCGCTCACGTTGCCTGCCCGGTAATCGCGGTAGCGCGTGTCCAACCAGTCATGAGTGGAGCGCGACACCAGTCCCCGCTCCAGCGACCAGGCCATAAATCCGTAACCTGCGTCGCCGCCCCAGAGCGTTCCGTCGCAATCGAACACCGCGACCTTTGGCTTGCACTCAAAAACCTGGCGCTCAAACTCTTCAGTTGTCCATTTCTGAATTTCAATATGTGTAGCTGTCAATCGATCCTCAATCTGCCTGAAAAAATCTGTCCAACTCTATTTTCGTCGAAATCGCCCGTATTTGCACGCGTGGGGCAGCCACCATGTGAATGCGGCATGAACGAAGCCGAATCACGCTGGTGGAAAGTTATGCGGAATGGTTCGGAGCCTCCCAGCGCCGCCGCGCTTCGGCAAAGCACTCGCGCGCGATGCGCACCAGCACCAGCGACTGCTCCCAGCGATCCGTTTCTTCGCGACCGCCAAACAGCCGCGCATAATAGAACTCCGGCCCCAGCAACTCCGGGGTAAAGCAGAAACGGTCAGAGAGAGGCTTTCTGCGCAAATAGCCAAGAAACGATTCCGTCCACAGCGCGCGAAAGTGGGCAACATACGGACGGCCCTCCGCCGAACCGTCGCCGACGTCTACCTGCATGCAGCCGGGATTACCAATGCGCCCGTGCAGGAAACCGATCCTGCCCAGGACCGGCCGGAAAAACTCCATCTTGTTCTCGAATCCGCCGTAGACTATCTCGGTTCCCGTGTACCAGTGGGAAAAATCGCCATTGAATTCGAGCTCCGGAAACCGCTCAAGGAATTGCACTGTGCGCCACGGGTCCTGAAAAATTGTGGCGCGGTGCGTCTCTGGATACAGCGGAATGGAAAACTGCGCAGAGGCCTCAAGAACCGCCGCGATCAGCGCGGCCCCTTCATCATCGTTCTCCGTACCCCAACCCACGTGCAGTGTCACGCATTCCAGACCTGCTTCACGCGCCTCTTTGGCCAGCGGCGCGGCCTCGGCCGGCGTATTCACGCGCCCGCTTCCGCAAACGCCGAGGCCGAGCTGGCGCGCCTGGTCCAATTGCGCGTGGTCGATCTGCCAGCCGAGCTGCACGCCATCGTAGCCGGCTTCGTGAATGGCCTTGAGCCCGTCGGCGGCCTGAGCCATGTCGCCAAAAGCCTGGAGGTTCATATAAACCCGCAGGCGCGGATCGCGAAATTCGTCGGAAGTGTTCGTATCAAGCACCGTCATAATTAAAACTCATCGTAAGCGATCTGCCGCTCGGAGACTCCAACTGATTCCAGCATCCGCGTGCAGGCCCTGATCATTTGTGGTGGCCCGCACAGGTAATATTCAACCACTTCAGGATGCGGATGATCGCGAAGATACTTTTCCTCGACCACCTGGTGGATGAACCCCTCGTGCCCTGCCCAGTTGTCGCCGGGCAGCGGCGACGAGAGCGCGAGGTGAAAGGAAAAATTCGGGTGGCTCGCCTCAAGCTCCCGGAAATATTCCTCGTAGAAAATCTCCTGGCGCGAGCGCGCTCCGTACCAGTAGCTGATTTTGCGCGCGCTGCGCTCGGACTCCAGCAGATGCGAAAGGTGCGCGCGCAAGGGAGCCATGCCCGCGCCGCCTCCGATGTACACCATTTCGTGCTGCGTGGGCTTGATGTGAAAGTCGCCGAAGGGGCCGATGGCAGTAACCGAATCGCCCGGCTTCAGACTGAATACATAGCTCGAGCCCACTCCGGGCGCGCATTCCTGCCCCGGCGGCGGCGTAGCGATGCGCACGTTAAAGCGCAACTGCCGTTCTGTTTTCGGATTGCCGGCCAGCGAGTAGTTGTTGCGGCGGCCGGCCTCGGGATTGCGCGCCACCAGATCGAAAACGTGCTGCTGCTTCCACACCGTGGCGTACGGCTCGGGAATGTCGAAGTCACGAAAGCGAATCGAATCGTACGCGGGAATATCGAGCTCGAGATAATCGCCTGGAGCAAAGCCGATGGCGCCGGCGCCATTCTCCGGGCCGGCTTCCGGTTCAAGCACCAGCTCCTTGATGAACGTTGCCACGCTGCGGTTGCTCACCACGCGAAACTTGAATGCCGTATGCGCGCGCGCTCCCACCCCGCCCGCATGCACCACGTCGACAAAGATGCGGCCGTCGCGCTCCGCCACGGGATAAGTTGCAAGACCGCGGCAAATCGGCGCCCGCGCCGGCGAACCATCAGCGAGATGAAATCGCCCGTTATGCTTCGGGCACTCGATGATGCCGCCAATCACCAGGCCGTCGGAAAGGTGCGTATTGCCGTGCGTGCAGAGGCCATCGGTTGCGAAGAGCCGCCCGTCTTCATCGCGATAGACGGCATAGGTTTTTCTGGCGTGGTCGAAGCGAACCACATCGGCGCGCCGCAAATCGGCCGCCGCGCACACGGCTACAAATCCCGCCGCGTCGGGCTGCGCCTCCGACGCAAAGCAGGCTTCGCGTGTGCGTGCTTTGGGTTCGGGCAGCCGGCGCTTCACGTGATACGCCGGGTCCTTCACCTGGCGCAGAACCGTGGGAAGAATCTCGCGCCATGCGGAAAGGATGGAAGGATAGGGCGGCGGGCAGTCGCTTTTCACGACCTTGTGCAGCCTGGAGAGCGCGTGATACGGCACCAGCGGGAACATGTGGTGCTCTACGTGGTAATTCATGTTCCAGTAGATGTACCGGCTGATTGGATTCATATAAACCGTGCGGCAATTGAGCCGATGGTCCAGAACATTTTCCGCCAGTCCCGCGTGCTGCGGAGTGTTATGGACGATCATGAGCCACGTGCCAAACAATTGCGGCAGCACGAACAGGAAAATCGGAATCCAACTATGCCAAATGATCGCTGCGGCGATGGCCACTGCGTAAATTGCCAGATAGAGCCGCGCGTTGCGATAGACCTTGGGGAATTCGGTTTCGGGAATGAAAGTTCGCTCAGCATCGGGGATCCGTCCCAGCGCGTGCCGGAACAGACTCGTGAAATGATTGCGATAGACACCCACGGCAAAAAGGCTCAGAAACAGTGCGCGGATATCCGGCGGCTTGGGAATTTGAATTTCGGGATCACGTCCCACAATGATGGTGTCGCTGTGGTGGCGATTGTGGCTCCAGCGCCAGAGCACCGATTCGCGCATCACCATGAACGAAGCGATTTCGTAGATCGCAATATTCATCCAGTCCGTCCGGAACGCAGTTCCGTGGCCGCATTCATGCCAACGTGAATCGGAACTGGTGCCGTAGAGCACGGCATAGATCATGTAGGGCAGAATCGCCCACCACGTGCCCCAAAGCCGCCATGTTGCGTAACCTGAAGCGAAGAGCAGCGCGAACCACAGGATCGTGTCGCGGATCGCGGGCCCATTGCGCCGCACCAGCAGTTCGCGCATGGTTTCCCGCGGCACGGCACACTGGTACCAATCGGCCTCGGCTAACCCCTTCTCAATGGCCAGCGCGGCATTCACGCCGGTCAAACTATAGTCGGGCAGGGGCACGGGTTGCTCAAGAACTGCTGCGTTGGGCCTCATCGCTTCCCTCCTAAGAATGACTCGTTCCTTCCTGATGATTTTCGGGCGCGCTCCGCGCGGAGCCGTCCTTTATCGCCGTGTTCGCGGTCCGAACCGAAAATGCGTACGCAGTGACATGGCGTTGGATATGTCCGGGGTGCAGAAGAATATCGTCGCGGCGCGCGGCATTTGCGGCGTCGGGATAACCTTCGCACTCCAGGCAGATTCCTGCGTGGCGCGCGTACGCAAAGCCTGATTTGCCCTTCGTCGTGCAGTTCAGATGGCTGCCGGTGTAAAGCTGTAAATAGCTTTGCGTGGTCGATGCGGTCATCACGCGCCCGCTCGCGGGATCTTCAAGGCGCGCGGCCAGACGCATTGCGTTGCCATTTCTTTTCGGCACCGCATACAAATCGCCGTGACCTTGATAGAGCTGGCTCAACACGTCGCCAACCCGGCGCGGCGTCTGAAAAACGCTTCCATGGAGAGACGTCGATTCCAGCCGGCCAGTCGCGGTCAGGTGTTCATCCACGGGAACAAACTCGCTCGAAAAAATCTCCAGCCGGTGATCCGCAATGGAGCCCGAGGACTCGCCGGCCAGGTTGAAATAGGAGTGATATGTCAGGCTCAGAGGCGTGATTCGATCGCTCACCGCTTCGCTTTCGATCAGGAATTCATTTTGATTGGTTACCGTGTACGTCACCGCGACGCGCACATTTCCGGGGTAGCCCTCCTCGCCGTCGGGGCTGTCGTAGCTGAGCCGCAACGACGGTGCGCCGTCCTCGCGATCGACCAGCGCCGCGCTCCAGAGCCGCTTGTCGAAGCCTTCAATCCCGCCGTGCAAATGGTTGGGCCCATCGTTGCGCGCCAGCGGGTACGTTATGCCGTCGAGCGTGAAGGCGGCGCCAGAGATGCGGCCCGCCATGCGGCCCGTGATGGCGCCGAAATACGGATGGCCGCCGAGGTAAGAGTCGAGGTCGTTGAAACCCAGCACCACGTCGCCTGCGCTTCCATTACGGTCCGGCGCCAGCAACCGCGTGACAATGCCGCCGTACGTAATCGCTTCCAGCACCAGGCCGCCGCGGCCGGTGAGCGTCCACGCCTCCACCGCCTCACCGGCGGGGAGCATTCCAAAAATCCGAGAGCTGATTGGGGAAGCCATCGTGCAGGACCTGCGCAGTTTTCAAATTACCGCGCACTCGCCGCGTTGTCCAACATTCCGCGGCCCGGAACCAACCCTACTCGGCCTCCGCAGGCGCGCCTTCTACCTTTTCTACGCGGATTTTGGCGATGCGCCGCGCATCCATCTCCACCACCGTCAGCCGGCGGTCCTCATACGTCACCGATTCGCCGGGCTGAGGAATGTGTCCGAGCCGCGCCAGCACGAAACCGGCCAGGGTTTCCACGCCGTCATCGCGGGGCAGGCTCCAGTCCAACTGCGTTTCCAGGTCGCGCAGATTCACGCTGCCATCCATCACCACCGCTTCGCCGGCGCGGCCCAAAACCGGATGCGAAGGCGCGTCGAATTCGTCCTCAAGCTCGCCCGCAAGCTGCTCGATGGCATCTTCCGCCGTCACCAGCCCCACCGTGGAGCCATACTCGTCCACCACGATGGCGAGGTGGCGGCGGTTGTGCTTGAAATCGCGTAGCAGTTCCAGCGCGGACTTGCTTTCCGGCACCACCAGCACCTCGTGCATGATCTGCGCGAGACGCATCTCGGCTGGCGGCGACGCAGCCGAAGAAGTGGTAGCGCGCTGATAAAAAAGCCGCGACAGATCGCGCGCGTACACCGCGCCCACAATGTGCTCGGTGCCGCGAGCCTCGTCGTAGACAGGAATGCGCGAATGATTGCGGGCAAGGACCCGCGCGATCGCCTCCTCAAGCAGCATGTTCGAGGGCAGCGAGAAGATCTTCTGCCGCGGCGTCATGATCTCACGCACCACGACGTCGCTGAGCTCGAGAGCGCGGTGCACCAGCACCTCCTGGAACTCGGGAATCACGTCCAGCCGCCGCGCCGCGGTGGCAATCAGCTTCAGCTCCTCGGCCGAGTGTATGGATGCGGCGCGCTCCGTCTTGGGCATATCGAATGCACGCAGCACCACCGACGCCGACTTGCTCAGCAGCCGCACCGCGGGGCGGACCACAGCCATAAACACCAGCATGGGCGGCGCCACCGCTATGGCCAGCGCCTCAGCACGGCGCAGGGCCAGGGCCTTGGGCACCAGCTCGCCGGCCACTACGTGTAAGTAGGTGATGAGGCAAAAGCCGAGCACCAGCGCGGCCACGTTGCCATAGATTTGCGCGTGCGGCAGCACGCCGATCCACTGGGCGAGAAACTGCGCGGCCATGGGCTCGCCCAGCCAGCCCAGGGCCAGCGAGCACAGCGTCACGCCCAACTGGACAGCGGGCAGAAGATCGTTGAGATTGCGCTGTAGCCGCCGCACGGCGCGCGCTCCCGGAACCCGCGCTTCAAGAAGCTGCTCCACGCGCGTCTCGCGAATGGAGACGAGCGCGAACTCGGCCGCCACAAAATAAGCGTTGGCCAGAATCAGCAGCGCCACCGTTACGGGTTTGAACAGAAGCAGTCCGTGCATCTGGCTGTGAGGATAGCACTCGGCGAAGCCAGGCGCTGCTACGGAATGAAATAGTACGGATCGGGATACTTCACCGAGAATTCCGCTTCCGGCTTGCCCTTGAGGTCGCTCCACTGGTCGCCCACATTCAGCGCCAGCGTGTAGCCCTTGGCCACCATCTGGCTGCGGGCCACCTGTTTGAACTCGCCGATGGACTGCGATCCGTGATCGGCGGGGCGCATCGTCAACTCCTGCCAATGGTCGAGACCTTGCGCGCGCAGGTTGCGCTCCGTGGCCCCGCGCTGCGCCTCGTCGCGGCCGGTGATGAAGATGACGCTTACGCCCAGCCGCTGCGCCTCTTTGTAAAGCCGCAGCGTGCCGGGAATCGCC
>Ga0302198_10002060_pt1 | contig 21423 bp, 15 predicted proteins | sample II_Bog_N2_2_FD_193521 | JGI IMG/M metagenome (GOLD analysis project Ga0302198, IMG submission 193521) | Peat permafrost microbial communities from Stordalen Mire near Abisko, Sweden - II_Bog_N2_2 | ecosystem: Environmental > Terrestrial > Soil > Wetlands > Peat | place: Sweden: Abisko... | reverse complement strand
GTCGGGGTGGGGCACGGCAAAAGCGTCGGGCAACCAGTCGTCGTGGGCGACCAGCCGGGCGAGCAGTTTTGACCCCGATTGCAGGATTTCGGCTTCGTCGTCGGTGGCGGCGAGCACGTCGGCGAGGCCGATGACAAACGTGCGCAAGCGGGTCATGTCGGCCGGCCTGTCGAGCGTTTCGGCGGGAATCGTGGTCATGCGGCCTCCATGGGGGAAGGGTATCGCGCCGGATGAGGCGACTGCACCGCCCCGGATGTCAAGCGGCTTGTGCCGCAGACGCAGCGGTGGAGGCGGACAATTTATCCGATCATCATCAGGCTGGCATTCCCGCCCGCCGCCGTCGTGTTGATCGATGTCGATATTTCTTCGAGCAGCCATGCGCAGTGATAGGCGAGCGGCAGGTCCGCCTGCGCGGCATGGACCGGGACGATCGGGCCGGGCATGTCTGCCACGCGGGCGACGGTTTGCCGGACGATCGTGGCATCACCCTCGACCAGAGCGGCGGCATAGGGCCCGGTCATCGGCGCACAAAAGGCAGCGGCGACCGTCGCGGGCAGATCGTCGGGAAGCGGCATCGCTTCGACATGGCCGCGATTGCCGGTGGCGAGGACCGCAGCCATCTGTTCAAGCAGGCCCGCGCGGCTTGCCGGGACCATCAGGATCGGGCCGCGCGGATGAAGCGCATAGAAGTTGCTTTCGCCGACCGGGCCGGGAAGCGCGATCGTCGCGCCGAGCGCGGAGGCTACGGCATAGCGCCGCGCCCGTGCGGCACTTGCCGTTTCGCCGCAGGTTTCGAGCCAATCGGCAAAATCATGGATGGCCGCGTCCGGGTGGTCGGCGCGGGCGGCGAATGCCGGGGCCTGTGCGACCAGTCGCCCGAGATAGAGCGGACCGCCCGCCTTTGGCCCGGTGCCGGACAGGCCGCGCCCGCCGAAGGGCTGCACGCCGACGACGGCGCCGATCACATTGCGGTTCACATAAAGATTGCCGGCCTTTACCCGCGAGGTGACATGCGCGACCGTTCCATCGAGCCGGGTGTGAAGGCCGAAGGTCAGTCCATAGCCAGTCGCGTTGATCGCATCGATCAGCGCATCGAGCCGGTCGCGGCGATAGCGCAAGACGTGCAGCACCGGGCCAAACACTTCGTGCGTCAGCTCGGCGATGTCGTTGATTTCGATGATCGTGGGCGCGACGAATGTGCCGTTGATCGCTTCGGCGGGAAGGGGCTGTTGCTCGACAGGCGCGCCGCGTTTGCGCATGGCGGCAATATGTCGTTCGATCGTCGTTTTGGCTTCGGCACTGATAACCGGGCCGATGTCGACCTTGAGCGCGTCGGTGCATCCGATGCGCAATTCCTTCAGCGCACCCTTGAGCATCGTCAACGTCCGCTCCGCAATCTCTTCTTGCAGGCAGAGGATTCGCAAGGCCGAGCAGCGCTGCCCGGCGCTGTCGAAGGCCGAGGCGATGACATCGGCAACGACCTGTTCGGCAAGCGCCGAGGAATCGACGATCATCGCGTTCTGCCCGCCGGTTTCGGCGATCAGCACGATCGGGCTGCCGGACGGCGACAGGCGTGTCGATAGCTGACGCTGGATCAGCCGGGCGACATCGGTCGATCCGGTGAACATCACCCCGGCGGTTTCGCGGGCCGCCACCAGCGCCGCGCCGATCGCGCCATCGCCCGGTATCAGCTGAAGCGCATCGGCGGGAATGCCTGCCTCGTGCAAAAGCCGCACGGCTTCGGCGGCGATCAGCGGCGTTTCCTCGGCGGGCTTGGCCAGGACCGGGTTGCCCGCGACCAGCGCCGCCGCGATCTGTCCGGTAAAGATGGCGAGCGGGAAGTTCCACGGGCTGATGCACACGATCGGGCCCAGCGGCGCCTGATCGACGCCGAACGTCGCGCGCGCCTGCGCGGCATAATAGCGCAGGAAGTCGATCGTTTCGCGGACTTCGCTAATGGCATTGGGCAGCGACTTGCCCGCTTCGCGCACAATCAGGCCAAGCAGGATCGGCATGCGGGCCTGCATCGCATCGGCGGCGCGGTCGAGCATCGCGGCGCGTTCGGCCACCGCGAATGTGCGCCATGCGGAAGTTGCAGCCCGTGCGACGGCGGCGGTCGCCTGCTCGGGGGAAGCTTCGGCAACGATACCCACGATGTCGCGATGATCGGCGGGATTGCGCATCGGCCGCTTTGTCCCGGCGCCCGAGGCGGGAGCTGCCGTCCATGGCATCGCCGCGCTTTCCCGCAAGGCCTGGCCCAGCGTGGCGAGCGCGGTTTCGTCGCTCAGGTCGATGCCGTCCGAATTGCGGCGATCGGGGTACAGCGCGGACGGCAAGGCGATCCGGTCATGCCGCGCGCCGGGATGCGGCATGGCGCGCACCTGATCGACAGGATCGACGATCATCGCGTCGATCGGCACCGACGGATCGGCGATGCGATTGACGAAAGACGTGTTTGCGCCGTTTTCCAGAAGCCTGCGGACGAGATAGGCGAGCAGCGTCTCGTGCGTGCCGACCGGGGCATAGATGCGGCAGGGGCGATCGAGATTGCCCTTGCCGACGACCTGATCGTAAAGCGGCTCGCCCATGCCGTGCAGGCACTGGAATTCATACTTGCCGACTGCGAAATCGGGGCCGGCGAGATGGTGGATAGTTGCCAGGGTCTGCGCGTTGTGCGTGGCAAATTGCGGGAAGACGGCATCCGGGGCCGACAGCAGTTTGCGCGCGCAGGCGATATAGGCGACGTCGGTATGGACCTTGCGCGTATAGACGGGAAAGTCGGCCAGCCCGTCGACCTGGGCGCGCTTGATCTCCGCATCCCAATAGGCGCCCTTGACCAGCCGGACCATGATCCGCCGCTCTGCGCGGCGAGCAAGATCGATGATCCAGTCGATCACGGCCGGGCAACGCTTGCCATAGCCCTGCACGACGAAGCCGAGACCGTCCCAACCGGAAAGCTCTGGATCGAGCGCAAGACTTTCCAGCAGATCGAGCGAAAGTTCGAGCCGGTCGGCCTCTTCGGCATCGATGTTGAAGCCGATGGCATGGCCCTTTGCCAGAAGCGCCAGCTTGCGTAACTGCGGCAGCAATTCGCCCATGACACGATCGGCCTGAGCGCGGACGTAGCGCGGATGAAGCGCCGACAGCTTGATCGAAATGCCGGGCCCCGCATAAACGCCGCGCCCGTTCGAGGCGGTGCCGATGGCATGGATGGCGCGTTCGTAATCGCCATAATAGCGCTCGGCATCGCTCCGCGTCGCGGCAGCCTCGCCGAGCATGTCATAGCTGTAGCGAAAGCCCTTTGCCTCCAGCCGCTGGGCGCGCTTCAGCGCCTCGGCGATGGTCTCGCCCGTGACGAATTGTTCGCCCATCATGCGCATGGCGAAATCGACGCCGCGCCGGATCACCGGCTCTCCGGCACGGGCGACAAGGCGTGTGAGCGCGGCGCCAAGGCCCCGATCGTCAACGCTGCCGATCAGCTTGCCGGTAACGACCAGGCCCCAGGTTGCCGCATTGACGAACAGCGACCTGCCGCCGCCAAGATGTGCGCCCCAGTCGCCCTGGGCGATCTTGTCGCGGATCAGCGCATCGCGGGTGGCCGCGTCGGGAATGCGCAGCAGCGCTTCGGCAAGGCACATCAGCGCCACGCCCTCTTCGCTTGAAAGCGAATATTCCTGAACCAGGCCTTCGACGCCGGTGCCTTTGTGATCGGTGCGCAGCGTCTGCACCAGCCTTTGCGCTGTCTCGCGCACGGCGGCCTTTGTCGCCGCGTCGAGCGTTGCGGCTTCGAGCAAGGGCGCCAGACAATCGCGCTCGTCACGCCGATATGCGGCGGTGATCGCCCGGCGGAGCGGTGATGACGGGCGGATGGGCGGCGCGAATGCGGAGAAGGCGGGCTGTTCGATCATGGTGTCAGCATAATCCAGGCCTTGGCGGCAATCCGACTTCATATGCCGTAGAATATGCCTATAACGACTTTTTTATCGGCGATAAAAAGCCAATCATGATGGGTATGACGGTGATGGCAGTCGATTTGGATGATTTTGACCGAAAAATCCTCGATACTCTGCGCAAGGATGGCCGGATCACGTTCACCGAGCTTGCGCACAAGGTCGGATTGTCAAAGACGCCGTGCCAGCAGCGTGTCCGGCGGCTGGTCGACAGCGGGGTCATCGTCGGATTTCGCGCGATCGTCGATCCCGCGAAAGTCGGGCTCGATCATGTCGCCTTTACCGAGGTGAAGCTGTCCGACACGCGCGAGGCGGCGCTCGGCGAATTCAATGCGGCGGTGCGGCTCATTCCCGAAGTCGAGGAATGCCACATGATCGCGAGCAGTTTCGATTACCTGCTCAAGGTCCGCACAGCCGACATTCGCCGCTATCGCTGGGTGCTTGGCGAGAAAATATCGAGCCTGCCGCATGTCGCCAGCACGTCGACCTTCGTCGCGATGGAAACCGTGCGCGAATCCGCCCGCTGACGCGCTGCGAATGGCCTATAGCAACGCGGGCGTGCCGACCCAGATCATCGTCACGTCGCGGGCCCCGTCGTTGCGCATGCGATAGGGGTGGCGCTGGTCGAAATGGGCGCTGTCGCCGGGGCCCAGGATGAAATGTTCCTGCCCGATCCACACGCTCAATTCGCCACCGAGAATATACCAGAATCCTTCGCCTTCGCGGCGGGCGAGGGGGGATGCAATGCCGGGCGGCACGGTCATGTGCAGCGCCTCCATCTTGCGTTCTTCGTGCTGACCGCTCAGCCGGTGATAGACCACCGGGCCGCTGCCGACTTGCAGCAATTCCGGCTGGTTGCCGCGACGGACGACCTGGCCCGGCGGCGGCGTGCCGACGAAATAGCTCATCTCGACGCCCAATGCCTGCGCGATCGCGGTCAACGAGACGAGCGAGGGCATCGCCAGATCCCGCTCGACTTGCGACAGGAACGGCGCCGACAGGCCGCTGGCACTGGCCAGGACCTGCAAGGTCATGCCAAGCCGCTTGCGCCGGTCGCGAATGGCAGCGCCGATCGGCGGCAGGCCCGCATGGGCAGGTCTGGATGGTGCATCAGGTGCAGGCAGGGTCGTCACCGGCATGGCAATCAGCTGTGATCGGCCACGATCCGCCAGCCTGCCGGCGTGCGTTCGAAGACCAGCGAAGTCGGGCCTTCGGCATCGCCGCCGTGCGCCGCGTCACGGTGCAGGTGGAAGTGTCCGATGACATAGGCGTGGGCAGGGCCGAGCAGGCGAAAATCGACGATATCGACTGTCAGCTCGCCCATGGCCGCTTGCGATCCGCCGCCAAAGCGCTGGGCATACATCGCCCGGATTTCGGCGTAGCCGTGCACCAGATGCGTGCCGCTGAGATAGGTCGTCGTGGCCATCGGGGCGTAGGACGCCATGAACCGGTCAAGGTCGCCCGCGCTCCATGCTGCGGCACTGGCTGTGAGCACGGCCTGAATGTCGGCGCGGGCTTGCGCTTCGTGGGCTGAGGCAGAATTGGTTGAGGCAGAATTGGTTGAGGCAGCCTGGGCCGATCCGGCCACTACCGCTACCGCCGCAGCGGTCCCGCCGATGATTGCGCTCATCACCACGTTGTTCCTGTTCACGCCGCTCTCCTGTGTCGCCCGAATGCCATAGCACGTCCACAAAAATGCGCCACGATCAAAAAAGTTTGACATGCCGAACATTTTTACGAAGTTTGGGGGGCAAGCGGCACCGGACTTTCGGGTGAGGTGTCGAAAAAACATTCTTTCTAGGGGAAAGACCATGGGGTTCCGTTCTTCAACCATGCGGCAGGGCGCATCCGCGCTTGGCGCAATGGCTATCGCACTGCTGGCCAGTCCCGCATTCGCGCAGGCTGCGGCGCCTGTCGTTGGTGATTCCGGGGGCGTGCGCGATTCGACCGAAATCGTCGTCACCGCGCAAAAGCGCAGTGAATCGGTGCAGAAAGTGCCGCTGTCGATTTCGGTGTTCACCTCGCAAGAGCTTGAAAAGCGTGGTGTGCAAAGCGTTTATGACCTGTCGCGGATCGCGCCGTCGCTGGCGGTGGTCTCTTCGGGGCCGGGCGAAAACAACCTGATCATTCGAGGCATTTCCTCGACGGCGGGTTCGGCCGCGACGGTCGGCTATTACCTTGATGACACGCCGATCGCGGCGTCGAGCAATGCGGCGCTGCTGTCGACGCGCGGGGTGATCGATCCCTCAATGCTCGACGTTTCGCGGATCGAAGTGCTGCGCGGGCCGCAAGGCACGCTTTACGGGTCGAGCTCGATGGGCGGCACCGTGCGCTACATCACCAACCAGCCCAATCTCGAAAAGATCGAAGGCAAAGTCGGCACCGACTTGTCGGGCACCGAACACGGCGGTTTCAACTGGGGCGTCAACGGCGTGATCAACGCGCCGATCGTCAAGGATGTGCTGGCCGTTCGCGTTGCCGCCTACGCCCGGCGCGACGACGGCTTTATCGACCGTTACCCGATCGATCCGACCAATTACCTCGCCGCCGACACCACCGCGCCGCGTCAGCACAACGTGAACACTTATGAAACCCAGGGCGTGCGTGCGGCGTTGCTGTACAAGCCGACCGACACGCTCAGCATCGAGCCGTCGATCCTGTATCAGCACACCAAGCTCGGTTCGCCGTTCACGTTCGATGCCGTTCCCGGCTCGCTGCAGAACCCGATCCAGGCGCGCGACGTTGCCGAAACCAACACCCAGAAAAGCTGGATCGCCAATCTGACGATCAAGCAGCAGCTGGGCGCAGTCGAAATCACCTCGTCAAGCTCGTACTTCCATCGCGATGTCGAGCTGGTCGACGATTCTTCGAAAGTCGTGGCGTATTACTTCTCCACGCCGAAGGTCGAGCCGGTGGCGATGTATGGCGCGTATCACAACAAGGAATTTACGCAGGAACTGCGTGCAGCGACCAGCTTCAAGGGTCCGTTTCAGCTGATCGTCGGCGGCTTCTTTCACGATGTGACCGCGCCGCTCGCCTCCAGCATTCCGTTCCCGAGCGCCTATACGTATACCAACACCGCGCCGTTCAGCAGCTTCCAGACGATCTATGCGGGAACCCGCAATGCGCGGCTCAAGGAATATGCGGCGTTTGGCGAAGCGTCTTTCCAGCTGAGCTCGACGTTGAGCGCGCGCGCCGGGCTGCGCGTGTTCCAGGTCGATCAGAGCTTTACCCAGACCGGCGATGGCCTGTTCAACGGCGGCTATTCCACCGTGTCGAGCGAATCCCACGACCATGGCGCCACGCCCAAGTTCAGCCTGCAATGGCAGGCGACGCGCGACAAGATGCTCTATGCCACGGTGTCCGAAGGCTATCGCCCCGGCGGCCCCAACAATCCGGCCCCGGCCAATGTCTGCGGCACCGAAGTGGCCGGCCTTGGCCTGAGCCAGAGCCAGCTGACTTCCTATGGCGCGGATCATCTGTGGAACTATGAAGTCGGTGCCAAGACGAGCTGGTTCGACCGTCACCTGACGGTCAACGGGTCGCTGTACTACATCGACTGGAATCGCGTGCAGCAGCAGATCGTGTTGCAGTGCGGCTTCAACATCACGGCCAATTTCGGCAAGGCGGTCAGCAAGGGGGGCGAACTCGAAGTCGAACTGCACCCGACACACGCGATCACGCTCAGCAGCGGGTTTGGCTATACCGACGCGACGCTCAGCAACGACGTGCCCGGCACTGCGGCGAAATCGGGCGATCACTTGCTCGACACGCCCAAGTGGACCGCCAATGCCGCCGCCGAATATCGCGACCATGTCGGCGAGACGTATGACGGCTTTGTCCGGGTCGACTTTTCCTACCTCGGCCCTGCCAACTTTCTTTATGATACGACCAGCCCGTTCTACCGCCGCAACGGTTTTTCGATCTTCAACGCGCGGGTGGGCCTGAACCCGGCGAAGGGCCCGTGGGAAGCGGCGCTCTACGTCAACAACCTGTTCAACAAGGCGGGTGAAACCGACTTGCCGACCGCGATTTCCGCCGACTTGCCGACGACGCGCCGCGTGGCACTTACCCAGCCGCGCACGATGGGTGTGACGCTTGGCTATCACTTCTGATCCGGTGATGATCCCGGCAGATCCGGCCCCGCCCGCCATGCGGGGTCTGTTTGACGCGGACACCTACCGGGCACGGCGCGAGGCTTTGGCCCGCGCCGTGCCGGGGGCGTTGCTGCTGGTGCCGGGCAATACGGCAAAGGCGATGGATTTCCGCGCCAATCAGTATCCGTTCGTTCAGGATGGGACGTTTCGGTATTTCTTCGGGCTCGACCAGCCGGACCTTGCCGGGCTGATCGACACGGAGACCGGCGAAGCCTGGCTGTTTGGCGAAGCGACCGGGATTGATGAGGCGGTGTGGCTGGGTTCCCGGCCATCGCTCGGCGAACTGGCGGCGCGTGTCGGGGTTACCCGATGCGCCGATGGGGCGGCTTTGGCCGCGACCATGGCCGATGCGATCGGTCGCGGCCGCCAGATAGCCTGGACGCCGCCCTATTGCGCCGAAGGCATGGTAACGCTCGCCCGGCTGACCGGGCAGTCGTTGGCCCGGATTGCGGCAAGCGCGAACGCGCCCGGCAATCTGGCACTGGTGCGCGCGATTGTCGGCTTGCGCGAAATCAAGTCGGCGGCGGAAATCGCCGAGATGGAGGCGGCGCTGGCTGTCACCGCGCGGATGCATCACGCCGCGATGGCGGCAACCCGGCCCGGCGTGCGCGAGCACGAAGTGGTCGGGCGCTTCGAAGGGATCATGCGCGCCGCCGACCTGCACTTTGCCTATCAGCCGATCTTTTCGGGACGGGGCGAGGTGCTGCACAATTTGCGCTATGACCGCGTGCTGGCGGCGGGCGAATTGGTAGTCAACGATTCCGGGGCCAAAAGCCATGGCGGCTATGCCAGCGACATCACCCGCACGATCCCGGTTTCCGGCCGGTTCGATGCCTTGCAACTGCGGCTTTACGAAACCGTGCTGCGGGCCCAGCAGGCCGCCATCGAGGCGTGTCGGCCGGGGGTCCGCTTCGTTGATCTGCATCTGCTGGCCGCGCGGATCATGGTCGAGGATCTGATCGATCTGGGCCTGTTTCGCGGTGCGGTCGACGACATCGTGGCGACGGGCGCCTATGCCTTGTGCTTTCCGTGCGGCCTGGGGCATCAGATCGGCCTCGATGTCCATGATATGGAGGCGCTGGGCGAGGACAACGTCGGCTATGATGGCGAAAACCGTCGCAGCGCGCTGTTTGGCCTGCGCAATCTGCGCCTTGCCCGCCCCTTGCGCAGGGACATGACGGTCACGGTTGAGCCCGGGCTCTATTTCATTCCCGAACTGATCGACATGTGGCGCGGCGAAGCACGCCACGCCGGGCTGATCGATTACGATGCATTCGATCGCCTGCGCGGTTTTGGCGGCATCCGCATCGAGGACGATGTGCACGTCACCGCCGAGGGCGGCCGGGTACTCGGCCCGCCGATCGCGCGCCGCGCGCACGACGTCGAACAGGCGATGCAGTCCTGAGCATGACGGTGGCTCTGGCCGGGATTCGCGCCCGGCCAGAGCGAGAGATCCGTCTCGCCTGCCCTTGTGCTTCAGCCGCCGCGCCCGACCGGGATCAGCGCGCCGGTCACGGCGCGCGCGGCGGGTGAGGCGAGGAACATGATCACATCGGCAATCGCCTCTGGCCGTACCCATTGCGAAAAATCGGCATCGGGCATGTCGGCGCGGTTGGTCGGCGTGTCGATGATGCTGGGCAGCACGGCATTGACGGTGCAGTCATCGCCCGCCAATTCTGCGGCAAGGCTTTCGGTCAATTTGTGAACGGCGCTTTTCGACGCGGCATAGGCGCCCATGCCCGCGCCTGCCTGCATTGCGCTGCCCGCGCCGATGTTGATGATCGCGGCACCGGGTGTGACGGAAAGCGTGGGCAGCGCCGCGCGGGTCATGGTCACGGCGGTCAGCGCGTTCATCGCGAACATTTTCGACCAGGTTTCCGGCCCGCCATCTGCCAGCGTCTGCCAGACGAATCCCCCGGCAATATTGACCAGCACATCCAGTCCGCCAAACGCATCGAGCGCCTGGTCGAGCGCGGCCAGCGTCGCTGCCATGTCGGTCAGGTCGACCCCGCCGATGTCGACCCCGCCGGGATTCGCATCAGGCGCGGATCGGGCGAAATCGACCCGGGCCACCCGGTCGCCCCGACTTGTGAAAGCACCGGACACGGCGCGGCCCAGCACGCCAAAGCCGCCGGTCACGAGAATGCGACGGGTCATCACTACACCTTCCCAATCATGATGTCGGCCTCACCGCGCGTATGGCAGGCCATGCCGCACGAGGTCCGACACTCGGTTTTGCGGTACATTGCAGGCGTTTATCGTCCGGCGCAAGTCAGGCCGGAATTCGGTAGTGGGTCAGTGTGAAATCTGACCCACTACCGCGCGCCGGGCGTGGCGGCGAATAGTTCCAACTGTTCCGGATCGGCTTTGGCGGGATTCCGGGCCGACCGATGGGCGACGGCCCGGACGGGCATTCGCTGTGGCCCGGCTTTACCAAGGTGCCCAACGAATTTCTCGAACGCTATTTCCCCTTGCGCATCGAACGCCATGAATGCGCGCCCGACAGCGGCGGCGCTCGATGCCTGCCGGCATGGGTTCATTCCCCATGTCGTGCGCGATGCCTGTGGCGATCGTCATCCCGCCCCGCACGAGGCCAACCTGTTTGATCTGCAAGCAAAATATACCGAAGTGGTCGCGGAGGCACACGCGCTGGAATTGCTGGCACCCGGTCGGAACGCCGCGCGGGACGGCGCGGCATAGGTGGCGGGGTGCGCCGGGATGTGAAACCAATTTTACTTGAATGTGTTGCCCGACCAGCCAATGTCGTTTGAATTTGGCTTAATGCAAGGCGGGCCCCCATGGCACACATCCTGGTTGTTGAGGACGATGCCGAGACTGCGGCGCTGATCTGCGCCGCGCTGGAGGCCGAACACCATCGCGTTGTCCATCTGGTTGATGGTCGCATGGCGCTCGACCGGCTGGGCTCGGAACGCTTTGATGCGGCAACGGTCGATCGCATGCTGCCCGGGATTGACGGGCTGACGCTTGTGGCACGAATGCGTGCGCGCCAGATTACCACGCCGGTGCTCGTGATTTCCGCGCTGGGCGATGTTGACGAGCGCATCGCCGGCTTGCGCGCCGGTGGTGACGATTATTTGGGGAAGCCGTTTTCGCCCGCCGAGATGGTCACCCGGATCGAGGTGCTGTTGCGGCGCAGCCTCGACTATCCCGAAGACAGCTTTCTGCGCGCAGGTCCGATTGCGCTCGATCTGGTCAAGCGCAAGGCCTGGGTCGACGGCGAAGCGCTTGACCTTGTCAACAAGGAGTTTCGCCTGCTCGAATTCCTTGTCCGCCATGCGGGCCACGTCGTGGCGCGGCAGGTGATCTTCGAACAAGTCTGGGGCCTGTACTTCGAAGCGAGCGACAACCTGATCAATGTCCACGTCGCCCGTCTGCGGCGAAAACTCGAGCGACCGGGGTGGCCCGCCATGATCGAGACGATCAAGGGCCAGGGCTATCGGCTGGCGGTGGCATGACCATTCCGGCGCATGCCACCAGCCCGCGGCGAGCCCCGCGCCTCACCGATTTGCGCCATACCACCGCATTCCGCCTCAGTGCGGGGCTTACCGGTGTCTTTGCCCTCGCAATCTTTGCGGTGTTGTGGGTGGTTTATGCCGAAACCAGCGCCGAGCTGATCTATCGCACCGACCAGAATGTGGCGACCAAGGCAAGGATGCTGGCGGCTTCCCCATCGGCGGCCCAATTGGCGCAGGCGGTGCGCACGCTGCGCGACACGACCAGCGGATTTGAGGGCATCGCCGTGTTTGATGCTGCGGGGCATCGCCTGCTGGGCGATCCGGGGCTGGCGCCTCCGTTTCCGCTGGGGCGCATGTTCGAACGGTTGAATGGCCCGCGCGGGGCGCCGGTGCGCGCGCTGGCGCTGCCTGCCGCAGACCGGCTGATCCTTGTCGTATCGCGCGACATAACGCAGATCCACGATCTGCGCGCACGGATCTGGATGATCATGATGATCAGCGGCGCCGGCGCGGTCGCGATTGCGTTGGGGGCGGGGCTCCTGCTCAGCCTTTGGCCGATGCGGCGCATCCGCCAGCTTGAGGTGACCGCGACGCGCATTGCGATGGGTGAACTGGATCTGCGCGTCGTGATCGGCCAGCGCGGCGACGAATTCGACATGATCGCCGGAATCATCAACGCGATGGTCGAGCAGATCGAGCGTCTGCTGCGTCAGGTGAAAGGCGCGACAGATGCGATTGCGCACGATTTGCGCACGCCGCTGTCGCATGTCCGGACCAGGCTTGAACGCATTGCGCTGCTTTCCGTCGTCGCGGATGATGGCGAGGCGGCTGCTCTGTTGACAGGCGCGCGTGACGAACTGGACGTCGTGCTGGCGCGTTTTCGTGCGCTCTTGCGCATGTCCGAGCTTGAAGCGTCGGGCCGTCATTCTCAATTTGTCCGGTTTGATCCGATGAACATGGTGCGCGACGTGGCCGAGCTCTACGAGCCTCTGGCCGAAGAGCGCGGCATCGCCCTCGTTTGTACCGGCACGGACGGGCTGTGCATTCTGGGGGACGAACAACTGCTGTTCGAAGCGGTCGGCAATCTGGTCGAAAATGCCATCAAGTTCAGCCCCGCCGGGGGCCGGATCACGCTTGGCGCTGCCGAAGCGGGGGGTGAAATCGTCATCGCGGTTGCCGATGACGGGCCCGGCATTCCCCTGGCAGAGCGCGCAAGCGTGCTCGAGCGGTTTCAGCGCGGCAGCACGCTTGCGGAATCGGACCGGGCTGGCTCCGGACTGGGGCTGAGCCTTGTTGCCGTGATTGTCGCGCTGCACGGCTATATCCTGCATCTCGATCCGGCGAACGCGGAACCTCGCCCGGGATTGGTCGCGCGCATCGTCGCCCCGCGCGCATCGGCAGCATCGGGCGATACGCCTGCCGGGTGGTGAATTTTTCTTTATTTGCCACCGGGTCCGCTGCGCAGGCAGAGCAGGTGTCATGCTGAAACTGGTCAAACTTGCCTTGTCGAAGCCGATCACGTTTGTGGTCATGGCCATTCTGATCGTTCTGGGCGGGATCATCTCGTGGATCACCACGCCGACGGACATCTTCCCCGACATCCGTGTGCCGGTGATCGCGGCGGTGTGGCAGTACAATGGCCTGTCGCCGCGCGACATGTCGGGCCGGGTGATCTATTATTACGAGCGCCAGTTGACTTCGACCGTCAACGACATCGACCATATCGAAAGCCAGTCGTACACCGGCATCGGCGTGGTGAAAGTGTTCTTTCGCCCCGGTGTCGATATTCGTACCGCCACCGCGCAAGTCACGTCGGCCTCGCAGACCGTTCTCAAGCAGATGCCCGCCGGGATGACGCCGCCGCTGATTCTCAATTACAGCGCGTCGACCGTGCCGATCCTGCAGATGGCGCTGTCTTCGAAGACGCTGTCCGAACAGCAATTGTTTGACATCGCGCAGAACCAGATCCGATCCTCGCTGGCGACAGTGCAGGGTGCGGCGATGCCTTCGCCTTATGGTGGGCGGGTGCGCCAGATCCAGATCGACATCGATCCCCAGGCGCTGCAGGCCCGTCACCTGTCGACCACCGATATTGGCACGGCGCTTGCCGCGCAAAACCAGGTCGTACCCGCCGGCACCGCGCGGATCGGGCCGTTCGAATACAATATCCGGCTGAACAATGCGCCCGAAGCGATCGATTCGCTCAATTCTCTGCCGATCAAGACCGTCGACGGCGCCACCGTGCTCATGCGCGATGTTGCCCATGTCCACGACGGATCTCCGCCGCAACAAAACGAAGTACGCGTCGACGGGCAGCGCTCGGTGCTGATGACGCTGCTCAAGGCGGGCAATGCTTCGACCATCGCCATCGTCAACGATGCGCGCGCGCTGATCGAGCGGCTGCGCCCCACTTTGCCCGATGGGCTGAAGATCGATCTTCTGTCCGACCAGTCGTTGTTTGTGAAAGCGGCGATCAGCGGCGTGGTGCGCGAAGGGATCATCGCGGCGGCGCTGACCAGCCTGATGATCCTCTTGTTTCTGGGGTCGTGGCGGTCGACCGTGATCATTGCCACCTCGATCCCGCTGGCGATTCTCGCTGCGGTCATGGGGCTGTCGATTTCGGGTGAAACGCTCAACATCATGACGCTGGGCGGGCTGGCGCTGGCAGTCGGCATTCTGGTCGATGACGCGACGGTCACCATCGAAAACATCAACTGGCATCTGGAACAGGGCAAAGGCGTCGAGGCGTCCATCCTCGATGGCGCAAGGCAGATCGTGCAGCCGGCGTTCGTTTCGCTGCTGTGCATCTGTATCGCCTTTGTGCCGATGTTCTTTCTTGGCGGGGTGCCGGGCTTCCTGTTCACGCCGATGGCAAAGTCTGTGGTCTTTGCCATGATCGCCTCGTTTGCGCTGTCGCGCACGCTGGTGCCGACAATGGCCAACTGGCTGCTGCGGGCCCATGCCCCCGCCTATATCGCGGACCAGATGGTCAGGCATGACGCGATGACCGGGCATCCCGGATCGCACAATGTGCTGCGCCGATTTCAGCAGGGCTTTGAACGTCGTTTCGAAGTGTTTCGCGCCTGGTATGTCGGCGTGCTCAACCTTGCGCTCGCCAGCCGCCGGACCTTCGTGATCGGCTTCATTGTGGTGGTGCTCACCAGCTTCGTGCTGGTGCCGTTCCTCGGTCGCGATTTCTTCCCTGCGGTCGATTCAGGGCAGATCAGCATCCACGTGCGCGCGCCGACCGGCACAAAGCTGGAGGAAACCGCCGCCCTGTTCGACGCGGTCGAGGCGCGCATCCGCAGCGATCTGCCGAAATCGGAAACCGGATCGATCATCGACAACATCGGCATGACCGTGTCGGGGATCAACATGGCCTATTCCAACAGCGGCGGCATCGGCCCGCAGGATGGCGACATCATGATCACGCTGAACGAAGGTCATCATCCCACTGCCGGCTATGTCCGCCGCTTGCGCCGGGATTTGCCGCGCGCGTTTCCCGGCAGCAGCTTTTCGTTCCTGCCTGCAGACATCGTCAGCCAGATCCTCAATTTCGGGGCGCCCGCGCCGATCGACGTGATCGTGTCGGGCCCGGACAACGCCGCCAACGAAGCCTATGCCGATGAAGTCATGGGCCGGATGAACCATATCGCGGGCATCGCCGACGTCCGCGTGCAGCAACCGAGCAATTACCCCGAGCTCAAGGTCGATGTCGACCGGGCGCTCGCCGACCGGGTCGGGATCACCGAAAACGACGTGACCCGGGCCTTGTCTGTAAACCTCGCCGGCAGCTTCCAGCTTGCGCCGACGTTCTGGCTCAATCCGAAGAACGGCGTGTCCTATCCGATCGTCGTGCAGGCGCCCGAATATCGCGCCAACAGCATCAGCGCGCTCAACAACGTACCGGTGACAGGCAGCGGCGCCGGTTCGTTCCAGACGCTGGGCGGGCTGAGCCAGATCCATGAAAGCCGCACCGCAGCGGTGATCAGCCATTATGCCATTGCGCCCGCAATCGACATCTATGCGACGCCGCAGGGGCGCGATCTCGGCGCGGTGGCAAATGACATTCAGCGCGTGCTCGATCAAACCCATGCCCAATTGCCCAAGGGCGCCACAGTGTCCTTGCGCGGCCAGGTGCAGACGATGAATTCTGCCTTTTCCGGTCTGATCCTGGGCCTTTGTGGTGCGATCGTGCTGATCTACCTGCTGATCGTGGTCAATTTCCAGAGCTGGATCGACCCTTTCGTGATCATCACTGCGCTGCCCGCCGCGCTCGCCGGGATCGTTTGGATGCTGTTTGCCACACACACCACGCTGTCGGTCCCGGCCTTGACCGGCGCAATCATGTGCATGGGAGTGGCCACTGCCAATTCGGTGTTGGTGATCACATTTGCTCGAGAACGGCTTGAGGCGACCGGCGATGCGGTGCGTGCCGCGCTCGAAGCCGGTGCGACCCGGTTTCGCCCGGTGCTGATGACTGCGCTGGCCATGATCATCGGCATGGCGCCGATGGCTCTGGGCCTTGGCGAGGGCGGCGAACAGAATGCCCCGCTCGGCCGCGCGGTGATCGGCGGCCTGTTCTTTGCAACCATTGCCACGCTGGTCTTTGTGCCCGTGGTTTTCAGCCTGGCGCACCGCCGCCAGACCGGCACCGCCGGTGGAGAGGCGGACCACACGGCGCCCCTCGGGCACGATCTTCAGAAGGAAACACAGCATGTCTGATCCCCACGGCCTGCCCACTGGCGACGGGGCGCCGCCCCGGGGTCTTGCCCGCTTTGGGGTGATCGCGGCGGGGCTCGCCGCTCTGGTCCTCGTCGGCGGGATCTATGTCCGATCGCGCGATTCGCATGAGGCGCAAGTCACGTCCGATGACACCGCCCGGCCCAGTGTTCATCTGATCACGCCGACGACGGCAGGCAAGATGAACGAACTGGTCCTGCCCGGCACGATGCAGGCGTGGTTTACCGCGCACATCTACGCCCGGGTCGGCGGCTATGTTCACGCCTGGACTCGCGACATCGGTGCCGATGTGGGCAAGGATGCGCCGCTGGCGACGATCGACACGCCCGAGCTGGATCAGCAGATCATTCAGGCGCGCGCGACGCTCGAACGCGCGCGGGCCGAGGCTGCGCTCGCCCGGTCGACCGCCGCGCGATGGAACGACCTTGTCAAAAGCAAGGCCGTCTCGGTGCAGGAAACCGACGAAAAGAACGCCGATGCCAAGACCCATGCCGCCGCCGTCGACGAAGCCGCCGCTGCTTTGGGGCGCTTGCTGGCGATGAAGGGCTATGCCACCGTGCGCGCGCCTTTTGCCGGTCTGGTCACTCAGCGCAACGCCGACATCGGCGATCTGGTCGGCCCGGGCGCGACCAATCAGACGCCGATGTTCGCCATGGCCGACGAACGGCGCATGCGCATCTATGTCAATGTGCCGCAGGAATATTCCGCAGCGATGCACAATGGTTTGACCGCCACGCTGAAACTGCCCGACTATCCCGACCAGACGTTTCCTGCGACGCTGACCGATCAGTCGTTTGCCATCGATCAGCGCACCGGGTCGTTGCAGGTGCAGCTGAAGACCGACAATCCGGGGTTCAAGCTGAAACCCGGCGGCTATGCCGAAGTCCATTTTGCCCTGCCCGGCGCGGGTGACCGGTTGATCGTGCCGTCAGGCGCGCTTGTGCTGCGCGATCACGGCAGCCAGGTCGCCACTGTCACCGGCAATGGCCGGGTGCATCTGATCCCGGTGATCATCGGTCGCGATCTTGGCGGCAAAGTCGAAATCAACTCCGGAATTACAGCGGGCACGCGGCTGATCGCAAACCCGCCGGATTCGATCAGCGAAGGCGAAGTCGTCCGGGTGGAGGGCGCGCATGATTGAGCCCAGTCGTCGTCTTGACCGGTTCTTGCCGCTGGCCGGTACGATGCTGCTGCTTGCCGGATGTGCCGGTGCGCCGCCTTATCATCCGGCCTCCAATTATCCGGCAAGCACACCCGTTCCCGCAGCGTTTCGCGAAGCGGGGCCTTGGGCGGAAGCAACCGGAACATCGGCGGCCCCGTCGGACTGGTGGCGCGCGCTCGGCGATGCGCAGCTTGACGCGCTTGAGGACCGTGTTGCCGGCGACAGCCCGACGCTTGCTGCTGCCCTGGCGCGCAGCGAAGAGGCGCGCGCCGCACTGCGCGCGGCCCAGGCCGACGCCCTGCCGACGATCGGGGCGGCCAGCGCGCTGGGGTATGATCGGCAATCAGACGACCGTCCTTTGCGCAGCGCCAGCCAGCCGGTATATTACGGCAACAATCTCGCGGCACTCGGGGCAAGCTACGAGGTCGATTTGTGGGGGCGTGTCAAAGGGTCGATCGCCGCCGGAAGAGCCAATGCGCAGGCCGGCAGCGACGATGCCGCCGCGATCCGCCTCAGCCTTCAGGCCGCACTCGCCACGAGTTATATCACACTGCGCGGGCTTGATGCCGAAACCGACCTGCTGAAAGGCACTATCGCCGTCTATGCCGAGGCGGACAAAGTGGTCCGGGATCGCTTTTCCGGCGGCGTGGCGACGGGCATAGACACCGGGCGATCGGGCGCGCAACTCGCCGATGCCGAGGCGCAGCTGGCCGATGTCCTGGCCGCACGGGCGCGGCTGGAACATGCCATTGCCAGCCTTGTCGGCATGCCTGCGCCATCCTTTGTCCTGCCGCCTGCAAAGGACACGCTGCATGTCGTGGTCCCGCCGGTCGGGCTGCCGTCCGCGCTTCTGCAAGGCCGACCCGACGTCGCGGCGGCAGAGCGGCGGATGTACGCGGCCAACCGTCTGATCGGGGTCGCGCGATCCGCGTTCTTCCCGACGATCGATCTGGCCGCTGCAGGCGGGACCAATGCCACCGCTCTCGCCGGTCTGGCCGCTGCGCCCAATGCGTTCTGGGCGCTGGGCCCGACGCTGGCGCTGACCCTGTTTGACGGCGGCCGCCGCAAGGCGGGCGTGCGCGCCGCCCGCGCGCGCTGGGATGAAGCCGGTGCAAACTGGCGTTCGACCGCGCTGACCGCGTTTCAGGAAGTCGAAGACAGCCTGTCTGCGCTGCACCACTTCGGCGATGAGGACAGCGCGCAGATCCGGGCCGCCGGTCAGGCGCAACAGGCTGCCGATCTGTCGATGCTGCGCTATGAAAAGGGTGCGTCAAACTATCTGGACGTCGTCACCGCGCAGACCACCGCCCTGTTTGAACAACGCCGCGCCATCGAGGTTCATACCTTGCGGTTGAACGCGGCGGTGTCACTGGCGCGGGCAGTCGGCGGCGGCTGGAACCCGGGCCGATCCTGATCGATCGAACCGGTCGCGGGCCCATTGCGACCGATGAAAGAGGCTGCAAGTCTGCCTTGAGCGGCTGAGCGGAGATCGCCGGGGCTATGCCGACGATCTCCGCCTCGCCATGAAGGACGATCGTCGTGGTCAGATCACGAAGTCGTGGATTTCGTCAGTCAGCAGAAAGGCGCCGTGGTTTGATGCGCCCCGATCGGGGTTGATAAAGGCATGGTTGCTGCCCGTGTGGATGTCGCGGAACATGCGCTGCAACTGGTTGGAAAGCGCAAAAGCGCTGCCGCCGGCGGCCTTCACGACTTTGGTCAGTGCGTCGGTTGCCATGCGGGCCGCGAACGCTGCGTTGCTTTTGTAGGCAATGCGCGCCGACTTGGGGATGGCGCCGTCGCGATGGATGTAGGCCATCATGTCCGCCAAATCCTTTTGTTGGGCTGCGAGCGCCGCATTGGCCATCGCCACGGCCTCGCCCAGCTTGAGCTGGGTGTGCGGATCGAGCGCCACCGGCTTGCCGTCATAGGCATGGCGCCGCTTGCGCATCGCGCCGACATAGAGGTCGATCGCGCCTTCGGCCATGCCGATGCACAATGTCGCCAGCGACCACGCAAACAGGGCACCGAAAGGCACTTTGTAGATCGGTGCGTCAAAAGTAGCATTGCCGGGATTGTGGCCCTCGAAGGATTCCATGACATTGTGGACCCGCCATTCGGGCACAAAGGCGTCCTTGATCACCACCGTCTTGGAACCCGAGCCCTGCATGCCCGCCATCTGCCAGCTTGCCTGATCGATGGTGTAGTCGGTGCGCGGTACGATCATCACTTTCTGCTCGGCGCCAAAGCTGTTGTCGGCGGGGAACATCACGCCGACCACCACCCAGTCACACAAGTCACAGCCCGATGACCATGCCCATGCGCCGTTGACGATATAGCCGCCGTCCACTTTCTCGGCCTTGCCGAACGGCGCATACGAGGAGGAGATCAACGCATCGGGCTGCGGCCCCCAGATTTCTTCGGCGACGCGCGGATCGACCAGCGCGATTTCCCAATTGTGGATCACCATCAGCGCGGCCACCCAGGCGATCGAGGGGGAAGCGCTCGCCATCAGGCGAACGGCCTCCAGCGCAGTCTGGATCGACATTTCCCAGCCGCCCCATGCCTTGGGCTTGAGGATATTGAACAGACCTTCCGCTTTGAGCCGGGCTGCGACGTCCTCCGGGCAACGGCCCTGCTTTTCGGATTCTGCGTCCATTTCGCGGAGCCAGGGGAGCAGCGACCGCACGGTATCGAGCACTTGTTGTTCACTCGGAATCACGCCTGCCGCAGGCTGCTTTGCCATCGTCGCCATCATGCATCTCCCTTGTCGTGTGTTGCCGCCTGCAAAAACAGCGCGACCTGTTCGTTGAATTCCTGCGCATGCTCCCACTGCACCCAATGGCCGCATTGCGGCATGACCAGCAGCCGCGCGCGCGGGATCTGCTTCATGAACGTGAAGCCGGTGTCGAGCGGCAGGATGCGGTCCTCACGCCCCCACAGGATCAGCACCTCATGAGGCAGGCGCGCCAGGCGCGGGTCGCGCCACAATTCCTCCGGCGGGCCTGCCGGGCCTGGGCGCATCGGCGGCTGGGCGGCGATGCGCGGATCGAGCGCGGCTTCGAGGCGCTCGGCCAGCAGTTCGGGCGTTATGACCGATCGGTCGAACACCGCCTGTTCGATGAAAAAGCGCACTTTTTCCAGCGTCGGACCGTCGCCTTCGTAAAACGTGACAAGGTTGACGATACCGGGCGAAGGCCATTGCGCCGTGACCGGAAAACCGCCGCCGGGCCCCATCAGCACCATGCGGGCGATACGTTCCGGGTGTTCAAGGGCGATCTTCAAGGTGATCATGCCGCCCATCGAATTGCCGACGAAATGCGCCTTGGCAATCCCGAGTGCATCGAGCAGCGCGACGATGGTTTCGGCCCAAAAGCCGGGGATAGCGCCTGTCACCGGCTTCACGTCCGAAGCGCCAAAACCGGGCAGATCGGGGCAGATCACGCGGAAATGGCGCGCCAGTTCCGGCACGTTGCGGCTGTAGTTCGACCAGCCGGTCGCGCCCGGCCCGGAGCCGTGCAGCATCACCAGCACGGGCCCCTTGCCCTCGTCGTGATAGGCCACGCGTACGCCGTTGACCTCGATGAAGCGTTGATCAACCATGGACCGCCGGGCCCCCGATCATCTTGTGGCCCCAGATGCTGATCGCGTCGCGCCGGACGACCTGCCAGCCCGGCTCGATCACCCGCGCGCCCCAGCCATATTCAAATTCGATACCCGAGGGCGTTTCGAAATAGACCGACAGCATCTGGTCGTTGCTGTGGCGACCCAGCGTCATCGCGATGGGCGTGCCCAGCTTTTCGGCGCGATCGATGGCCAGGCCGACATCGTCCAGGACCTGGGTTTGCAGCATCAGATGGATGCATTTCTTGGTGAACACGGCAGGTGCCGGTGCGAAAGCAAGCGTGTGGTGGCGCGGGTTGCAATGCATGAACGTG
>Ga0302198_10002024_pt1 | contig 21612 bp, 14 predicted proteins | sample II_Bog_N2_2_FD_193521 | JGI IMG/M metagenome (GOLD analysis project Ga0302198, IMG submission 193521) | Peat permafrost microbial communities from Stordalen Mire near Abisko, Sweden - II_Bog_N2_2 | ecosystem: Environmental > Terrestrial > Soil > Wetlands > Peat | place: Sweden: Abisko... | reverse complement strand
CTGACGACTGCGTCGGCCCCGCCGCCGAACAGGCCGTCGCCGCGATGCACCAAGGCGACATCCTGGTGCTGGAGAACACCCGCTTCCACGCCGGCGAGGAAAAAAACGACCCGGCCTTCGCCGCCGGCCTCGCGAAGCTCGCCGATCTGTTCGTGAACGACGCCTTCTCGGCCGCCCACCGGGCGCACGCCAGCACCGAAGGCGTCGCCCATCTGCTGCCCGCCTATGCCGGCCGCCTGATGCAGGGCGAACTGGAGGCACTGGAGAGCGCTCTGGGCAAGCCGGTCCGCCCGGTCGCGGCGATCGTCGGCGGCTCCAAGGTCTCCACCAAGCTGGAACTGCTGGGCAATCTGGTCGCCAAGGTCGATGTGCTGGTGATCGGCGGCGCCATGGCCAACACCTTCCTGTCCGCACAGGGCATCGCCGTCGGCAAGTCGTTGCAGGAAGCCGAGATGCATGCCACGGCGCTCGACATCCTGGCCGCCGCGCGCAAGGCCGGCTGCGATATGGTCCTGCCGATCGACGCGGTGGTGGCAACCGAATTCCGTCCGAACCCGCCAACCCAAACCGTGGACGTGCACGCCATCCCCGCCGATTCGATGATGCTCGACATCGGCCCGGCCTCGACCGCGGCGATCATCGGCCGGCTTCCCGCGCTGCGTACGCTGGTATGGAACGGCCCGGTCGGCGCCTTCGAGACCCCGCCTTTCGACACGGCGACCACCGCGCTGGCCAAGGCGGTAGCCGAGGCGACCAGCCGCGGCGCCCTGCGCAGCGTCGCCGGGGGCGGCGATACGGTTTCGGCATTGCGGCACGCCGGGGTCATTGACAAAATGAGCTATGTCTCGACCGCGGGCGGCGCATTCCTGGAATGGATGGAGGGCAAGACCTTGCCGGGTGTTGCCGCGCTGGAGGCCTGACCGCGGCGCGCCAGCCCGCCCGGGTCTGGCCCGATGATACAACGACCAAAAGTCTATCTCGCCGGCCCGGACGTCTTCTTCCCCAACCCGGAGGCCTGGGCGCAGCGCAAGCAGGCCATCTGCGCCCGCCATGGCCTGATCGGGGTCAGCCCGCTCGACCCGATGGCCGACGAACCCGCCGCATGGGCCGCCCTGCCCGAGTGGCAGCGCCTCGCCGTCCGCAACGAGGCGCGAATCCGCGACTGCGACGCGGTGATCGCCAACCTGACTCCGTTCCGCGGTCCCAGCGCCGATGTCGGCACCGTCTATGAACTCGGCTTCGCTCGGGCGCTGGGCCGGATGGTGTTCGGCTATGCGACCACGGCGGTGCCCTTCCTGCCGCGCACCTTGGATCATGTCGGCAGCGCGGCGCAATTCGACGCCGAGGGCGTCTGCCGGGACGGCGAAGGCCTGCTGGTCGAGCAGTTCGGCCTGTTCGACAACCTGATGATCGAGGGCGCCATCACCGGGTCCGGCGGCGCGCTGGTCACCGCGGATTGCCCGGCGGAGGAGCGGTGGCGAGACCTGGCGGTGTTCGAACGCTGCGTGCGGGTTGCGGCAGAACGGCTGCTACATCAAGCGATGCCCATCAGGTAAAGGCCGGGTGCCCCGCGCCTTCGTGGCCGCGCCGTACCATCGCCGCCTCGATCGCCGCCAGGTCGGCCGGATCCAGCCGGAGGCCGAAATGCGCCTCCAACACCGACCCATAAGCAGCGGCGCCGAGCACTTCGCGGTGCTCCACCTCGCCGGACAGCAGCCGGACGCTGTAGCGGCGGTTGAACAAAGTGCTGCGCTGCCCGGGCCCGGGACGCGCCACGATCAGGTTCTCCACGAATAACCCGCCGGGCCGGGTCGCGGTGAACCAGTTGGCGACCTCGTAGTCGATGGCGAATTGCGGTTGCAGCGGGAACCGGTACACCGGCTGCCACGTATCGCCGATCCCAACCGCCAGCAGCCATTCATCGGCGACGGCCGTCAGCCAGCAGGATTCGTGTTCGGTTTCCTGCGGCAGGTCCGGCTGCAGGGCCAGCGGTGCGGTCGCGGTGACGTTACCGAAGCCGACATCCGCCAGGTGCGGTCCCTCCGGCAGGTCCACCCGCAGCAGCATATGCGTCCGCGGCGTGACCGCATCGGCCGCCCCACCGCGCACCACCCGCGCCATCAGCCCCGAGACCGCAAAGCCGAGACCCCGCAAAACCGCCAGCAGCAGCGAATTCTGCTCGAAGCAGTAGCCGCCACGCCGGTCGCGGACCATCTTGCGCTGCAAAGACGCCAGATCGAGCCGCACGCCGCGCCCCAGCAGCACGTCGATATTCTCGAATGGAATCGCCGCGGTGTGGTGTGCCACGATCGCCCGCAGCACCGGCAGCGCCGGGTCGCGGGGACCGGCATAGCCGATTCGCGCGAAGTAGGCGCTCAGGTCGAGATCGCTGTCGCTCATGGGTTCGGAACCGGTCTGTCACAACGGAGATGTCGCCGATGATCAAGCAGCCAGGCAAGTACCATGATTTTGCCGACCCGCAGGCGCTTCCCCGTTACACCGGCATCGCCAGCTTTTTTCGGGCCCCGATCACACAGGACCTGTCCGACACGGATATCGGCATCATCGGTGTACCCTTCGACGGCGGCGTCACCAACCGCTCCGGCGCCCGACATGGCCCGCGCGCGGTGCGCGAGCAGTCCGCCCTGCTGCGCCGTATCAATGCCGCCACCGGTGTCACGCCCTTCGCGAGCGCCCGCGTCCGCGACCTGGGGGATTGCTGGCTCGAGCAGCCTTTTGAACTTCGCGGCGCGCTGGACGAGATCGCCAGCTTCTACCACACCGTGACGGCGGCCGGCGTGGTGCCGCTCTCGGTCGGGGGTGACCATTCCATCAGCCTGCCGATCCTGCGCGCGGTGGCGGCGCGCGGGCCGGTCGGGATGGTGCATATCGACGCCCATTGCGACACCGGCGACGATTACATGGGATCGCGCTTCCACCACGGCGCCCCGTTCCGGCGCGCGGTCGAGGAAGGGCTGCTCGACCCCACGCGCGTCATCCAGATCGGCATTCGCGGCACGACCAACGATCCGGACATGTGGGGCTTCAGCCAGCGCAGCGGCATGCGGGTGCTGGGGATGGACGAATTCAGCGACCAGGGCTGGCGCTTCGCCGCCGCGGAGGCCCGTCGCGTGGCCGGCACCGGACCGGTTTATCTGAGTTTCGACATCGACAGCCTCGATCCCTCCCAGGCTCCGGGCACCGGCACCCCGGAGGCCGGCGGGCTGACCGCGCTGGAAGCCATCCGGTTGCTGCGGGCTCTGCGCGGCCTCGACTTCGTCGGCGGCGACCTGGTGGAGGTATCACCGCCCTTCGATGTCGGGACCCTGACCGCCTTCAACGGCGCCTCACTGCTGTTCGAGATCCTGTGCCTGCTGACCGAGGCTCTGCTGCAGCGGACTTGATGTCCCTACCGGAACCCCGGCCGAGGCGGCGCCTCGGTCAGCGGCCGCAGGATGTCGGGTGCCGGCAGGCCATGGATCACGTCCGCCGATTCGCTGCGCAGTGTGTTGGTTTGCACCGCCGCACCCGGCAGCGGGCTGCGGCACCCGGGACTGCCTTCCGGGCTCGGCAGCGCGGCAAAGCTTTGTCCGGCAAGACCGCGACCGCCCCCGGCCTGTCCGGTCAGATCCGTCGCCATCGGGTAGGTTTGATCCGCGGGGTTGGTCTGGTCGCAATCGGGTGGCGGCGCGGCGGCGGCACCCAGAAACATCAGCGCAAGGATGAACGGCAGCTTGCAGCGCATGGATGTAGCCCTGTTTCCCCGTGCTATGGCCGGCTTTTTGGCGGCGGCATGGCGGCCAGCAGCGCCGGGATGAAAACCAGGCTCGCCACCAGGGTGCATCCCAGACTGATCAGCAGCAGCTCACCCATGCTCGCGGTGCCGGGGTGGGCCGACAAGGCGAGCGAGCCGAAGGCGGTCCCGGTCGTCAGGGCCGAGAACACAATGGCGCGTGCCGTCGCCGATCCCAGCGGGTTTTGTCGCCCCGACCGCCAGTTCATCACGAAATAGATGTTGAACGATACGCCCACCCCCAGCAGCAAGGGAAGGGCGATGATATTGGCGAAATTCAGCGACAGCCGCAACAGCACCGCCACCAGCAGGGTCAGCAGCGCCGACAGCAGCAGCGGCGCCAGCACCAGCGCCACGTCCCGCACGTTGCGCAGCGCCACGAACAGGATCGCCGTGATGGCGATCACGGCGTAGATCGCCGCCGACCGGAATGCGCCGACGATCGTGGCACTGGTCGCGACGATCGTCACCGCCGATCCGCCGGCATCGGGCGCCACCTGCCGCACCTGATCGACAAAGCCCTGCAAATTGTGGGTGCCGGCCGGATCGGGCTTGGGGGTCACTTCCAGCCGGGCCCGCCCATCCGGCAACAGCCAGTCGCGGGCCAGGTCGGGGGGAATGCTCCCCAGGGTCACCGGGTCGGCGCTGAGCGCGGTGCGCAGATGATTGAGCTGTTCGGGCAGGAAGCGGGTCAGCGCGCCGTTCATCGCGATCAGCATCGCATCCGGCGCGTCCTGCATCTTTCGCAGGTCGCCGGCGACCTGCGCGAGCGGATGGTTGGCCGGCAGTTTGGCCAGGGCAGGATCGATCTGCGCCAGCGCCGCCTTGGCTGCCAGACGGATCTGATCGGGCGTGACCGGTGCGGCGTCGTCATGCGGCGCCAGGGTCGGCGCCAGAATTGTATTGGCATCGGCGATGACCGCAAGCTTCTGCGCCTGGTCGGCGGGGATGAAGCTGTCGATGCTGATCACCCCGGCGACCGCGGGCAGCGCCTGCAGCCGCGCGGCAAGGCTTCCGGCCGCCCGGGCATTCGGGGCCAGGATATCGATCGTGTAGGGGTTGGTCAGCGGATTGTTGATCAGGTCGGCGAGCGTGCGCATCGCCTCGGTATTCGGGTTCTTGGTGTGCAGCGGGTCGGAATCGAACGTCAGCCGCGGCGACACGGCCAGGGCCAGGACCGCCAGGGCGGCGAAAACCCCTAGGATGATCCACCGGCGCCTGACCACAACCGGATCAAGCCGAGCGGCCCGGGCGAAGCCGATCTCGGCTGGTTCGGGGCGTGGCCGGCACAGGGTGATTGCCGCGGGCAGGAAGGCCAGCGTGCAGAGAAACGCAATCAGCATGCCGGCGCCGGCGATCAGGCCCAACTCCGCCACGCCGGAGAAGTCGGTCGGCACAAAGGCCAGGAACCCCGCCGCGGTCGCCAGCGCGGCGACCAGGATCTGGCCCCCGGTGTGGGTGGCGGAGGCGGTCATCGCCGCGGCCGGATCCGGCAGCTCGAAGCGCCACTCCCGGTAGCGGACGCAGAACTGGATGGCGAAATCCACCGCGATGCCGACGAACAGCACGCAGAAGGCGACCGAGACCAGGTTCAGCGTGCCCACCGCGGTCGCGGCAAACAGCACGGTCAGCATCAGGCCCAGCAGCAGCGTCCCCAGGATCGGCACGATCAGCCGCCAGGAATGCACCGCCAGGAACAGCCAGAGCGTGATCAGGACGACGCTGCCTGCCAGCCCCACGGCCGCGCCTTGTGCCACGGTGGCGAATTCCTCGTCGGCCAGCGCGACCTGGCCGGTGATGCGCACCCGCGCCTCGCCGGATTTGACGGTGTCGAGTTGGGCGATGACCGCGCGCATGGCCTCGGTGGCCGCGCCGCCCGGTTCCAGGGCGTTGAAGTCCTGCTTGGGCTGGACCAGCACGAAGCGGTAGGATCCGGCCAGATCGCTCAGCCCGCCGCCCAGCAGGCGCTGCCAGGACAGGGGGGTGGGATGGCCGGCCAGAGCGGCGGCCATCGCCGCGTGGAACCCCGCGATCGGCGTCTCATAGGGTGTCAGATCAGCGCCCGCTCTGGTTACGCCCATCCCCAGCAGCGACAGCGCCGCGAACAGGCCGCGGGCGGAGGGATCGGCCACCAACTGGCCGAGAAAAGGCTGCGAATCGATCGTCTGGTCCATCAAGGTGGAGAGCTGCGCGGTGTCCAGGAACAGCAGCCCCTCCTTGTCGAAGAAGGGTGAGGCGTCGGGCCGGCGTACCGTGAGGAAATGCGCGGGGTCGGCGGCGAGGCGTTGGGCCAGCGCCGCGGCGGTCGCGTCGGCTTCCTCCGGGATTTTGGCATCAACGACCGCCACCAGCAGGTCGTGGAACTGCGGGAAGGCCTTGTTCATCGCCACCGCCTGCTGGCGCCAGGGCAGCGAGGGGGCGAACAACTGGTCGGTGTCGGTGCTGACGCCCAGGTGTCCCGCGGCGAACCAGGCGGAGAAAACAGCCAGCAGGACACCGGAAAGCGCGACAATCAGGGCGTGACGGCGGCTGAAATCAACCAGGCCGACGAGCAGGTTTATCAGCATCGTGTGTGGGGGTCTCGGAACAGGGACGCGACCTGATAGGCGCTTGGCCGGCTTGGGTCCATGGCGGAGGCCGATGACAGCCAACAGTTGATCGCCGTGGGGTGTGCCGCTATACGGCCCCCTTCGCGCGGCCGGTCGGGATCGGCGGCGCCAGACAAGGACGCACAGCATGAAGCCGGGCATTCACCCCGAGTACCACGACGTGACCATCGTCATGACCGACGGCACGGAATTCAAGACCCGGTCCTGCATGGGCAAAGCCGGCGACACGCTGCGGCTGGACATCGACCCGAAGTCGCACCCGGCCTGGACCGGCGTGCAGCGCATCATGGACACCGGCGGGCAGGTCGCCAAGTTCAACAAGAAGTTCGCCGGCCTTGGGATCAAGAAGTAGGTCAATTTTTTGTGCCGGGGCTTGAAGCCCGGGCGGCTGCCGCAATCAGGCCGCCCGCTCGGGTTCGCCCCTGCTGCAATTGAACGACGGACGGGCGGGTCAGAACTTGGCGGCGATCGGCTCCAAGCCATGGGCCTTCGCCCGCGCCTGCATGCGGGCGAGCGCCTCCCGGGTGCCCGGCGATGCCCGCTGTCACGCGCACGAATGAGCATCCCGTCGGTCATCCCAAGAGCGAGTTTGCGATCTTCAACCGCTTGGACGAAAGACAGAATATCGACGCTGCCCATGACGTAAGCTCGATTTCGGCGGGATCGCCGCTTGCCTCAATGATCCGGCGGACAAGATCGTCGCGGCCCTTGTTCCCGGAGGAAGCGTATTGCTCTGATCGCGTTGATTGTTGGCGCTGCCTGTCAGATCCGGCATCGGGATTTTCTGTGCCCGTCCGGGATGTTGTCAGTCCGCTGTTTTTTGCCACGAAGATCGAATAAGGGCCACGACGGGCGGTGCCGGTCGGCATTCACTGCAAGCAAAGAAATCCGTGGTAACCGGCTCAGCCGGCCCGCGGGCGAACCGGGGCCAACGGCTTGGTGTCCGGCACCGTGGGCGCCGCCTTGGTCCGTGGTGCCCTCAGTCTGCGTTCGTGGCAAAAAAATAACGGCATTGCAGGCGACACCGGCGGTGCCAGCAATGCCGAAAAGCAACGCGATAAGACCCAAATGAAAAGGCCACGACTGGCTTTTCCCGTCATGGCCGGATCAAGGTATGACGTGGCTTGGCGGCCGGGACACCGGATCGTCTGTCGGTCGTGCAACACCGAAGGTCGGGAGAGATCCGATGGCTGATCGGACCGCCCATGCAACTCCTCGACCGCTTCGACCACGATAGCACCCTGATGATCGCTCTGGAACTGAGCTGCAAATCCTGGGAAGCCGGTGCGATCCTGCCGGACATGACCCGCCACCCGCGCAAGCGGCCTGGCCGGCATGTGATGGTGGGGCTGCCGAACACCGCAACGGACCCACGGGCCTGGCCCTGGCCGAGGTCAGCAAGGCCACCCGCGGCCTGGTGGCTCTGCGCGCGCTCCTGCTTGGCGGCCATCGCCGCTAACTCGCGCATCGGTCCACGCTGGACGACGTCTCCGCCGGGGTTTGCATGCCGGCGAGGCTGACCAATCCGCATGCGGTGGGTGGCAAGAGGGTGAAGGGGGCACGCCTTTCCAGTCATGGTGAAAATGCTCTAGCGTCGCGCAGGATGATCGTTGCGGCATCACGGGCATGCATTCAGCTCCAACCCCGAGGCTCCAGATGGCTTTCACCCAAGGTGGTACGTGGCAATTCTGGATCGATCGCGGCGGCACCTTCACCGACATCGTCGCCCGCGACCCCGCCGGCCGCCTGTCCACCCACAAGCTGCTGAGCGAGAACCCCGGCCGCTACCGCGACGCCGCCCTCGCCGGCATCAAGACCGTGCTTGGCCTCGCCCCCGACGCGCCGATCCCAGCCGGCGTGATCGATGCGGTGAAAATGGGCACCACCGTCGCCACCAACGCGCTGCTGGAGCGCAAGGGCGAGCGGGTCCTGCTGCTGGTCAACCGCGGCTTCGCCGACGCGCTGCGCATCGGCAACCAGGCGCGTCCGCGGCTGTTCGACCTCGCGATCACTTTGCCGACCATGCTGTATGAACAGGTCGTCGAAATCGGCGGCCGGGTCGCGGTGGACGGCACCGAGATCGAACTGCTGGACGAGCCCGCCGCCCTGGCCGCCTTCGCCGCCGCGCGCGCCGCCGGGATCGACGCCTGCGCAATCGTGCTGATGCACGCCTGGAAATACCCCGCTCACGAGCAGCGGCTGGCCGAACTGGCGCGGCAGGCCGGATTCGCGCAGGTGTCCGCCAGCCACGCCGTCATTCCGCTGCTGCGGCTGGTGCCGCGCGGCGACACCACGGTGGTGGATGCGTATTTGTCGCCGATCCTGCGCCGTTATGTCGATCAGGTGGCCGCCGAACTGGGTCATACGCGGCTCTATTTCATGCAGTCGAATGGCGGCCTGGCCGAGGCGGGTGCCTTCCAGGGCAAGGACGCGATCCTGTCCGGCCCCGCCGGCGGCATCGTCGGGGCGGCGCGCACCGCGGCGATGGCCGGGCTGCACCGGATCATCGGTTTCGATATGGGAGGCACCTCCACCGATGTCGCGTTGTACGATGGCGCGTTCGAACGCGCCTTCGAGACGGCGGTGGCCGGGGTGCGCATGCGGGCGCCGATGATGGCGATCAATACGGTGGCGGCGGGTGGCGGCTCTGTTCTGCATTTTGATGGTGCGCGCATGCGGGTCGGGCCGGATTCGGCCGGCGCGCATCCCGGCCCGGCCTGCTATCGCAATGGCGGGCCGCTGACGGTGACCGATGCGAATGTCTGCGTGGGGAAGATCCAGCCGGCGCATTTCCCGGCGATATTTGGTCCCGCCGGCGACCAGCCGCTGGACGCCGCCGTGGTGATGGCGAAATTCGGCGCCCTGGCCGATGAGATTTCCGCCGCGACCGGTCAGCGGCGCTCGCCACAGCAGGTCGCGGAAGGCTTCCTGCAAATCGCCGTCGCCAATATGGCGAACGCGATCAAGCAGGTCTCGGTGCAGAAGGGCCACGATGCCAGCCGTTTCGCCCTGCAATGTTTCGGCGGCGCCGCCGGCCAGCACGCCTGCCTGGTCGCCGATGCGCTGGGCATGGAGACGGTGTTCATCCACCCCTATGCCGGCGTGCTCTCCGCTTACGGGATGGGACTCGCGGATCAGTCGGCGATGCGGGAACAGGCGGTCGAAACACCGCTGACCGCGGACGCGATGCCGAACCTGCGCGACCTGGCGGACCGTCTGGCGCGCGAAGCCGAAGCTGCACTGACCGCGCAGGGCGCCGATCCGGCCGGGATCACCGCGTCGCGGAAGTTGCACCTGCGCTACACCGGCACCGAGGCGGCGCTGATCGTGGCGCTGCGCGACCTGGACACGGTGGTGGCCGACTTCACCGCCGCCCATCGCGCCCGCTTCGGCTTCGCCACGCCGGACCGGCCGCTGATGGTGGAAGCGGTCGCGGTCGAAGCCGTCTCCCCCGGCGAGGCGATCGGGGAAGCCGAACTTCCGCCGCGCAGCGCCGGTGCGCCAGAGCCGGTGGACCATGTGCGGATGTTCACCGGCGATGCGGACCGCGCTGTGCCGGTCTTCGAGCGCACCGCCCTGCTCGCGGGCGACCGCATCGCCGGGCCGGCCCTGATCCGCGAGGCCAACGCCACCACCGTGATCGAACCGGGCTGGGCAGCCGAGGTCACCCGGCTCGACCACATGATCCTGCATCGGACCGAGGCGTTGCCCACGCGCGTTGCCCCCGGCAGCGACCGGCCCGATCCCGTGCTGCTGGAACTGTTCAACAACCTGTTCATGAACGTGGCGGAACAGACCGGTGCGGTGCTGCAAAACACGTCGATGAGCGTGAACATCAAGGAGCGGCTGGATTTCTCCTGCGCCATCTTCGATGCGACCGGGCATCTGGTGGCGAACGCGCCGCACGTGCCGGTGCATCTGGGCGCGATGGGGGAAAGTGTGCGCACCGTGCTGCGCAACCGTGGCGCGACGTTGAAGCCCGGTGATGTCGTTGCGTTGAACAATCCGTTCAATGGCGGCACGCATTTGCCCGACGTCACGGTCATCACCCCGGTCTTTGACGGCCGCGGGTCCGAAATTCTGTTCTTCGTGGGATCGCGCGGGCATCACGCGGATATCGGCGGGATCACGCCCGGCTCGACCCCGCCGCTGTCGCGCACCCTGGAGGAAGAAGGCGTCGTCATCGACGATTTCCTGCTGGTCGATGGCGGGCATTTCCGCGAGCCGGAATTTCGGGCCCTGCTGGCCGGCGCGAAATACCCCGCGCGCAGCCCCGACGTGAACGTCGCCGACATCAAGGCGCAGGTGGCGGCGAATGAAAAGGGCGTGCAGGAACTGCAACGCGTCGTCGCGCAGTTCGGCTGGGCCACGGTCAGCGCCTATATGAAACACGTGATGGACAATGCCGAGGAATCGGTCCGCCGGGTGATCGAACGTCTCGGGTCGGGATCGTTCCATTACACCATGGACAACGGCAAGCCGCTGCGCGTCGCCGTCAGCGTCGATCATGCCACGCGCAGCGCGGTGGTGGATTTCACCGGCACCGGTCCGCAGGACGAGGGGAATTTCAACTCGCCCCCGGCGGTGACGCAGGCGGCGGTGCTGTATGTGTTTCGTTGCCTGGTCGGCGACGACATTCCGCTGAACGACGGCTGCCTGAAACCGTTGCGGATCGTGATCCCCGAGGGCACGTTCCTGTCGCCGCGGCCTGGTGCGGCGGTGGTGGCGGGGAATACCGAGGTCTCGCAGGCGACCTGCAACGCGCTGTTCGGGGCGATCGGGGCGATCGCGTGTTCCCAGGCGACGATGAACAACTTCCTGTTCGGCGATGCGACGCGCCAGTATTATGAAACGATCTGCGGCGGCACCGGGGCGGGACCGGGGTTCGATGGCACCTCGGCGATCCAGACCCACATGACCAATACGCGTATGACCGACCCCGAGGTGCTGGAACTGCGCTACCCTGTGCGGTTGGAGCTGTTCGGCATTCGACGCGGGTCCGGCGGCGCCGGGCAATGGCACGGTGGGGATGGGGCGGTGCGGCGGGTGCGGTTCCTGGAGCCGATGACGGCGGTCATCGTCTCGTCGCGCCGCAACGTGGCGCCGTTCGGGTTGGCGGGCGGCGCCGATGGTGCGGTCGGGCGGCAATGGGTGGAACGGGCGGACGGTGCGCGCGAGGTCCTGACCGGGACCGACAGCGCGGAACTGCGGCCGGGCGATGTGTTCGTGATCGAAACGCCGGGTGGCGGGGGATATGGGGCGGCGGGGCGGTGAGGCTAAGCAGATTCCGCCAGTCTCTGTCACGGATCGAGGTGCTCGCACATTATTGCCCCGTCATGGCCGGACCGCTAGTACCCTGCGGCATCGATTTTGTGTGCCCTCCCGTCACACCGGCACAGGTCCCCACTCATGACCCACGCCTGTGTCCAGTCACTTGCGGCGCGGAAGATCGAGACCGCGGGGATGGATCGAACAAGTAAAGGCGTAACACGGATTGCATGGAGAAGGGTAGCAACGCGCTTCGCGCCGAGTGAATTCTTCTTTCTTTCCATGCAATCCGTGGCTTTGCTTCCTGTCCGTTTAATCCGTGTTAAAAACTTACTTTCTTGCAGCAACAATCGCATCGCCCCACCCCCGAACGTCCAAACGATGCCATCCTGACGGCCGTAGTCCTATCTCTCTGACGGAATTGGGGTGGCCGCGCGTGGACGACTAACCCCGCAATTTGAACGACTCGAGGTACTAGGCCAATCCCGCGATTTCTACCGGCGAGATAGCATCCGCCGCACGGCCGCCAGTACCGCGTCGGCGGCCGGCCGGCGGTAATCCCACATCGGATCCGGATCAGGCGGTGCCACGACCATCGTCGCATTGGCCTCGAACAGCAACACCGACCCGTCCGGCGCCAGGGCGAAATCGGCTCCGGCATAGTCCAGCCCCAGGGTCGCGGCGATGCCCGCCAGCGCCGCCATGGCAGGCTCGCCCAGCACCCCTGCCATATCGGTCAAAAAACGAGCCTCCTCGGCGCGGAAGCCGGCGTTCGTTGCCATGTCGGCGGTCACGTAATGCACCTTCCAGTCCGCCGAGACCGCGAGGTGCCACGGATAGACCACTCCATCGATGAACATCACCCGGTATTTCCGAACCATGTCGTCCGCGCCGCGCGCATCCAGATACTGGATCGCCAGCACCTGATCACCAGGCATCGCGGCTGCCGCCGCCAGCCCCGCCCGGTCGGCCACGTAATGGAAATGCTGCCCCGTGTGGAACCCGGGCGCGCGCAGCAGCAGCGGAAACCGCAAGTCCGGCGCTGCCATCACGTCAGCCTGAGCCAGCACATCGATCCGTGGCGTGACCACCCCCGGCACCATCCCGAGCCGCTTCGCATTCTGGACCCGGCCGGTCACGCGGACGCGGGCGGGTGGGTTGATCACCGGAGCGGTGGTGTGCCGCAACAGAGCCTCGGCGCGGTCCAGCGCCGCGCCGCAGCGGTCCGCGTCGCCGATCGCGTTCACGACCAGCGCGTGCGGCGGCAGCGGACCGGCGGGGTCGGCATAACCCGCGTGGATCGCGGTGACGGCGAAAGTCCGGTCATTGATCCAGTGCCGCACGGGAATGTTGCCGCCGCGCGCGCTAACCAGCAGCAGCAGCGGCACGCCGGGACCGGAACCGCGATAGGGCTTCGTCACCACCGCATGGCCGGTAAAGCCCTGGCGCCAATGGTCCTCCGCCGCCGGGTCGCCAAGCTCTGTCAGCACGCGCGCCAGGCCCTGATGCGCCTCCGGAAAGGCCGGATCGGCCGCCAAAGCCGCCTGGAATTGCGTTGTGGCGCCCGTCAGATCGCCATCCTCCAGCAGCAATGTGCCAAGGTTGACCCGGCCCAGGGGATTGCCGGGATGGTGCAACACCGCCTGCTGCCACGCGGTGCGGGCGGCGGAGCGGTGCCCACTGGCGGCGGCCAGCGCGCCCAGTTCGTTCAGCGCGGCGAAATGGGTCGGGTCGAAGCGCAGCACATAGACATAGGCGTGCTTGGCCTGCTCGTCTTCACCACGGGCGGCAAAGGCTCGGGCGCGGGCCAGTGGGTCGTCGTCGGTCACAGTGCAAGGTCATCCCGTGTTGCGGAGGCGGCGCGCGGTTGCTTGTGGGACGGGCGAGGCGCGGAAATCAAGCGGTTCGGCCCTCCTTCCCGTCCCTCCCCCGATCGGCAATAACGGATGCCATGCTCCGCTACCTCGCGTCGCGTCTGTCCGTGGCCGTCCTGATGGTGTTGCTGGCCACCCTGGCGATCTTCCTGATCGCCAATATGGTGCCCGGCGACCCCGTCCTGACCCAGCTCGGCGACATCGCCGCCAATAACCCCGAGATGGTGGCGGCGTTCCGCCATCGCTGGGGCCTCGATCTGCCGCTGTGGGACCGGTATTGGATTTTCCTCACCGGCCTGCTGCATGGCGACCTCGGCATCTCGATCGCGTCGCAGCGGCCGGTGATGGAGGATATCGCGCAGTACGGCCCCGCGACCCTGGAGCTGTCCACCATCGCCTTCCTGCTGTCGCTGCTGATCGGCCTGCCGTTGGGCATCCTGGCGGCGGTTCGGCGCGACAGTTGGATCGATCACCTGGCGCGGACCGTGTCGCTGATCGGGGTGTCCGCGCCGACCTTCTGGCTGGCCTTCATCATGCTGGCGGTGTTTTACGGCTGGCTCGACTGGGCGCCGGGTCCCGGCCAGATCAGCGCGAGCGCGTTTCCGCCGCCGGAGGTGACCGGCATCATGCTGATCGACGCGCCGCTGGCCGGCGACTGGGACACGTTCCAGGACGCGCTGGCGCATCTGGTGCTGCCCTCGATCGTGCTGGCGGCGGGCACGATGGGGCTGATCACCCGCACCACGCGGGCGGCGATGCTGGAGGCGCTGTCGCAGGATTATATCCGTGTGGCGCGCGCGAAGGGGCTGGTGCGGCGGGCGATCGTGCTGGGGCACGCGCTGCCGAATGCGCTGCTGCCGGTGGTGACTCTGGGCGGACTGGCCTATGCGCAACTGCTGACCGGGACGGTGCTGACCGAGACGATTTTCTCCTGGCCGGGGCTGGGGCGTTACACGTTCCGCAGTGCGGTGAGCCTGGATTTTCCGGCGATCATGGGGATCACGACGGTGGTTGCCGCGATTTACGTGGTGATCAACCTGCTGGTCGATCTGTCCTACGCGGCGCTGGACCCGCGGGTGGTGCGGCGGTGACGGGGGGGCGCGGTGGTGGTGGTGGTGGTGGCGGTGGTGGCAGTTCTCCCCCTCCCCTTGAGGGAGGGGGTTGGGGGGAGGGGTCGGCTGGCGTTGGGCGGGAACGTCCGAGTATCTCTGGCGGCACCCCCTCCCCCCAACCCCCTCCCACAAGGGGAGGGGGAGTAGCGGGGCTGGCTCTCGGCACCGGCTGGCTCTCGGCCCAACCCCCTCCCACAAGGGGAGGGGGAGTAGCGGCACCATTACCCCCCACCCGAGGTCAACGCTGGCGCCGCCGCTACGGGCTGGCGGCCCTCGGCGCGGCGGTGATCGTGCTGTGGGCGGCCGTCGCGGTGCTGGCGCCTGTCATCGCCGCGCACCCGCCATCGGCGGTCGATGTCGCCCACCGGCTGCGCCCGCCCTCGGCCGAAAACCTCCTCGGCACCGACGTTCTCGGCCGCGACGTGTTCGCCCGGGTGCTGTATGGCGCCCGCACCTCGCTCACCGTCGGCTTTGTCGTCGTCCTGCTGGCCAGCGTGTTCGGCACCCTGCTGGGCGCCGTCGCCGCTTTCGTCCGCGGATGGGTCGAGGAAGTGCTGATGCGCCTCACCGACCTCGTGCTGTGTTTCCCGCCGATCATCCTGGCCATGGCGATCGCCGCCGCTTTGGGCATCGGCACGCGCAACACCGTCATCGCCATGCTGGTGGTGTGGTGGCCGAAGTTCGCCCGCCTCGCGCGCAGCCTGGTGCTGAGCCAGCGGTCGCAGGAGTATGTGGCGGCCGCGCAGGTGATCGGCTTCGGACCGGCGCACATCCTGCTGCGGCAGATCCTGCCCAACGCGGTCGGGCCGCTGATCGTGCTGGTGACGCTCGACCTCGGCAACGCCATCCTGGTGTTCGCCGGCCTGTCGTTCCTGGGTCTCGGCGTGGTGCCGCCGACACCGGAATGGGGTTCGATGGTGTCGGAGGGACGGGAACTGGTGAACCAATGGTGGGTCGCGACCTTCCCTGGCCTCGCGATCCTGACGGTGGTGATCGGCTTCAACTTCGTGGGTGACGGCATCCGCGACTGGCTCGACCCGCATGCCCGGCGACGTTGACCCGATCCTGTCGGTGGACGACCTGCGCGTCTGGTTCCACACCGACGCGGGCATCGTGCGCGCGGTGGACGGTGTCAGCTTCGAGCTCCGCCCCGGCGAGACCCTGGGCATCGTCGGCGAATCCGGATCGGGCAAAAGCGTCACCGCCAAGGCAATCATCCGACTGCTGGACGAACCCGCCCGCATCGCCGGCGGCAGCATCAGCTTCCGCGGGCGCGACATGGTGCACCTGTCGGAGGCGGAAATCCGCGACATCCGCGGCGCCGAGATCGCGATGGTGTTCCAGGACCCGATGACCTCATTGAACCCGGTGCTGCGCATCTCCCGCCAGATGAGCGAGACCATGACCGCACACCACCGCTTCGCCCCCGCCGCGGCGCGCACCCGTTCGGTGGACCTGTTGCGCCAGATGGGCATCGCCACCGCCGAGACCGTCGTGAAAGGCTGGCCGCACCAGTTGTCGGGCGGGATGCGCCAGCGGGTGATGCTGGCGATGGGCTTCGCCAACAACCCGTCCTTGATCATCGCCGACGAGCCGACGACCGCGCTGGACGTGACGATCCAGGCGCAAATCCTGGATCTGTTGCGCGCACTGAACCGGGACCTCGGCACCGCGGTCATCCTGATCAGCCACGACCTGGGTGTGATCGCCGAGATGTGCGGCCGGGTGCTGGTGATGTATGCCGGTGAGGTCGTCGAAGCCGGTGCGCCCGCCGATCTGCTGTCCGATCCGCGCCACCCCTACACCTGGGCGCTGCTGCACGCCGCCCCCCGGCTGGATGAGGCCGGCAGCGGCGACCGCCGCCTGACCACGATCGAGGGCCAGCCGCCCGACCCCCATGCCTGGCCCGCCGGCTGCCGGTTTCGCGCCCGCTGCCCTTTCGCGATCGACGCCTGTGCCGAACACCCGGCGCTGCTGCCGGTCGGCGAGGGCCGGCTGTCGCGCTGCTGGGTCACGCAGCAAGGCGGGGTGCTGCACCAGCCGGCGGTGTCGCACGATTTTGTCGAACGCGACGCGCCGGCGGACAAGGTGCCGCTGCTGGCGGTCTCCGGCCTGACCCGGCATTTCCCGCTTAGCGGCCCGCCGCGGGTGTTGCGGGCGCTGGACGGGGTTGATCTGGTTGTGTTCCCCGGCGAGACCGTCGGGCTGGTGGGCGAATCCGGCTCCGGCAAGTCCACCCTGGCACGTCTGGTGATGCGGCTGGACACGCCGACCGCTGGCAGCATCCGCTTCGCTGGCCAGGAGATCGCGCAGGCGCCGCAGTCCGCCATCCGCCCGCTGCGCCGGCGCTTGCAGATGATCTTCCAGGACCCTTACGCCTCCTTGAACCCGCGGATGACGGTGGGGGAAATCCTGGAGGGGCCGCTCTGGCTGCATGGCCTGGTCACCCACAAGCCCGCCGCGCGGCACCGGGTCGCCGAACTGCTGGACCTGGTCGGCTTGCCGCGGACGGCGATGGCGCGGTTCCCGCACGAGTTCTCCGGCGGCCAGCGCCAGCGGGTGTCGATCGCGCGCGCTTTGGCGGTGGAGGCGGATTTCATCGTCGCCGATGAGCCGATCTCGGCGCTGGACGTGAACATCCAGGCGCAGGTGCTGAACCTGATGATCGGGCTGCAGGAGCGGCTGGGGCTGACCTACCTGTTCATCGGCCACGACCTGGCGGTGGTGCGGCATATCTCGGACCGGATTTATGTGCTGTACCTTGGCAAGGTGATGGAAACGGCGCGCGCCGAGACGCTGTTCGCGCGTCCGCTGCATCCTTACACGAACGTGCTGATCTCGGCGGTGCCGGTGCCGGAGGTGCGGCGGGCGGGACGGCGGATCGTGCTGCAAGGCGAAATTCCCAGCGCGATCAACCCGCCGTCCGGGTGCCGTTTCCGGACGCGGTGTCCGGCGGCGACGGGGGTGTGTGCGGCGGCTGAGCCGGTTTTGACCGAGGTGGAGCCGGGGCATTTCGTGGCGTGCCACTTTCCGGGGGTGGTTTCGGTGGGCGGGTAGGGGGGTGTTCCTGCCGTCAATGGGCGGGGTCCGGCTTTGGCCTGAACCACCGCTTTTCTTAAGCGGGATGAAGGGGATAAGAATCGATGAAGGGGATAGGGTCGTGCCGGCTCAGGCGGTCAGGCGGCGGATTTCGATGCGGGGCAGGCCGAAATTGATCAGCAGGCAGAGCGGTTTGCCGGTCGCGCGCAGATAATTGCGGCACTGGGCGACATGCGGGTCGCTGAGCGCGCGGGCGACTTTCAATTCGATCAGAATATGATCTTCCACCAGAAGATCGGCGGCGTATTCCCCGACGACGACAGTCTTGTAGCGGACGACGATCGGCTTTTGCTGCACGACGGTCAGGCTTTGGGTCCGCAGCTCGTGCGCCAGTGCGTTCTCATAAACCTTTTCTGCGAAACCGATGCCCAAGGTGTTGGCAACGATGAACGCGCACCCGATCACCCGGCTCGTTACGCAGTCGCCCGTCACGGCATCCCCTTTATCATCCTTCATCCCCTTCATTGGCTTCAGAAAAAAATGATGCCACGCGCACCGAAGCAACCAGACCATGCGCCTGGCGGAACCCTGCCCCGGTGACGGTTAGCGAAGCCTGAACGCATGGCGCTTTCCGAACAGGCCGTCAGGCGAAAGGGCAAGAAGAATCACCTCCGCCGGCCCCACGCTACGCGTCATCCATCCTCCCCCCGCCCGTCCGCCGACAACCCCATCGTTCTTTTGCGGCACGCATTTACCGCGCGCCATGCGCCGCTATAGTCCCCCGCCATCAGGCAACCGGGAGCGAACGCCATGACCTCGAAGCATCCAGAGACCCTCGCCTTGCACGCCGGCTGGCGGCGCGACCCCGCGACCCATGCCGTCGCGGTGCCGATCTACCAGACGACCTCTTTCCAGTTCGACAGCGCCGAGCAGGCGGCGAATTTGTTCGGGCTGAAGGAGCTGGGGAATATTTATACCCGCATCATGAACCCGACGCAGGACGCGTTCGAACAGCGCATCGCCGCGCTGGAGGGTGGCGTCGCGGCGCTGGCGCTGGCCTCCGGCCAGGCGGCCTCGGCGTTTTCGGTGCAGAACGTCGCCCGCGCCGGGGACAATATCGTCAGCTCCACCGATCTGTATGGCGGCACCTGGAACCTGTTCGCGAACACCTTGAAGGACCAGGGGATCGAGACCCGCTTCGTCGATCCGTCCGACCCCGAGGCTTTCGCCCGCGCCACCGACGACCGGACGCGCGCGTATTACGCAGAGACCTTGCCGAACCCGAAATTGATTCCCTTCCCGATCGCCGAGGTCGCCGCGATCGGGCGCAGCTTCGGCATTCCGCTGATCGTGGACAATACCGCGGCACCCTTGCTGGTGCGGCCCTTCGACCATGGCGCCGCGGTGGTGATGTATTCCACCACGAAATATATCGGCGGGCACGGGACCTCGATCGGCGGGGTGGTGATCGATGGCGGCAATTTCGACTGGGAGGCGCATCCGGTGCGCCAGCCGCTGCTGAACTCGCCCGATCCGTCCTATCACGGGGCGGTCTGGTCGCAGGCGGTCAAGCCGCTGGGGCCGATCGCTTATATCCTGAAGATGCGGGTGACGTTGCTGCGCGACCTGGGCGCGGCGGTGTCGCCGTTCAATGCGTTCCTGTTCATCCAGGGGCTGGAGACTTTGGCCTTGCGCATCCGCGAGCACAGCCGCAACGCGCGCGCGGTCGCGGATTTCCTGGCCGGGCGCAAGGACGTGACGCGGGTGATCCATCCCGCCTACCACACCGGTGCCGCAGCGGAACGGACGGCGAAATACCTGCCGCATGGCCAGGGCGGGCTGGTCGGGTTCGAACTCGCGGGCGGGGCGGACGCGGGGCGGAAATTCATCAACGCGCTGCAACTGTTCTATCACGTCGCGAATATCGGCGACGCGCGCAGCCTCGCGATCCATCCCGCCAGCACGACGCACTCGCAGTTGACCGTGGAGGAACAGGCGGCGACGGGGGTGACGCCAGGCTATGTGCGGCTGTCGGTGGGGATCGAGCACATCGACGATATCCTGGCCGATCTGTCGCAGGCGCTGGACGCGGCCGGCGGCTGACGCCGGGTCATGCGGTGGCGGAATGGGTGGGGGGCCGCCGGTTCCGCCAGGGTTGCGCGATCTCGATCTGGCCGGCGAGGCGGAACAACGTCGCCTCGTCGCCGAAGGGTGCCACGGATTGCACGCCCACCGGCAGGCCGGAGTCCGTTCCGTGCAGCGGCAGGCTCATCGCCGGATTGCCGGCCGCGTTGAACAGCGCGGTGAAGGCGATCGACCGGTTGACGGCAAGCAGGTACGCGTCGTTGTCCGGGTTCAACGACGACAGCACGCCCAGCGGCAGGGGTGGTGCGCACATCGTCGGCGTGATCAGGATATCGTAACTTGTAAAGAACTGCGCGACCTGCCGGCCGGTGCGGTGCAAAACGTTGATGGCGGATGCGTAATCCGATGCCGAGAAGCTGCTGGCCAGCTCGCACACCGACCAGGTGTAGGGTTCGGCGTCCTCCGCCCCGAGTGTCTTGCCGATCGCCGCGGCGCGCCACAGCAGGGTGGCTCTGACATTTGCCGCGACAATCGTTCTTTGCGCGGCGCGCAACGCCGCGCTGTCCACCGCGGGACGGGCGATCGTGATGCTGTGGCCGAGCGATTCGCAGAGTTTCGCGGCGTTTTCTGCGGCTTGGCGGCATTCGGGATCGACCGGCAGGCCGTTCCAAGGCTCCACGCACAGTGCGATGCCCAGCGGCGGCGGCGGGCGGCCGACCTCGGCCAGGAACGGGCCGGCGGGGGGCGGTGGCCAGTAGGGGTCGCCGGGCTCCGGGCCGCAGGTCGCGTCGAGCAGGGCGGCGCTGTCGCGCACCGAACGGCTGACGCAATGATAAACCGCCTGACCGCCCCAACCCTCCCCCACATCCGGACCGCTCGGCGTGCGGGCTCGGGTGGGCTTCAGGCCGAATACACCACAGGCGGAGGCGGGGATCCGGATCGAACCGCCGCCGTCGGTCGCATGCGCCATCGGCAGAATGCCGGCGGCCACGGCGGCGGCGGCACCGCCGGATGACCCGCCCGCGCTGTGCGCCAGGTTCCACGGATTGCGGCAGGGGCCGAACATCATCGGTTCGGTGGAGGGCGCCAGGCCCATCTCGGGCGAGGTGGACCGGCCGAAGAGGTTCAACCCGGCGGCCTGATACCGAGAGACAAGCGTGCTGTCGTGATCCGGAATGAAGTCGGCGAAGAGCTTGCTGGACCAGGTTGATTGCGTGCCGGTCAATGACGCGCCCAGGTCCTTCAACAGGAAAGGAACACCCGCAAAAGGCCCGGCTGGCAGTGGTCCTTTGGCCGTTTCGCGGGCGCGATCGAACAAGCTGATGGTCAGGGCGTTGATCGCGGGATTCACCCGTTCGGCGCGCGCAATGGCGGTGTCGAGGACCTCGAGCGCGGAGACCTCGCGGCGGGCGATCAGCGCGGCCAGGTCCAGCGCGTCGAACCGGTCGTACTCGGCGATTTCAGCCATCGTTACGATTCCATTTTGTCACGGCGCCGGTGGGCGCGCTTCGGCGGATGCTTCCGTCGATGGAACCACATCAATGGCATGGCGCGCGCGGTTGTTGACACCGAGTAGATCATCGGTGACAGCGAACGGCAAGGATTGCAGATGACAGATCGTCTCCGCCGCGCGTTCTGGCCTGGCAACCCCGGCCCGAGGCCGTCGCGTCGCCGGGTCGCGCCAAGCTTCCAAAGCGGATGTTTTGTATACTCCGCTCACGTCAGAATCCGAAAATCCTTGGGCGAGATGATTCGGAAGTTATCCGTTACCTTATCGCAGGAGATGTGCCATTTTCGGGGCACGTCCTCACGCAAGAAGCTCAGGATCGCCT
>Ga0302198_10002022_pt1 | contig 21616 bp, 15 predicted proteins | sample II_Bog_N2_2_FD_193521 | JGI IMG/M metagenome (GOLD analysis project Ga0302198, IMG submission 193521) | Peat permafrost microbial communities from Stordalen Mire near Abisko, Sweden - II_Bog_N2_2 | ecosystem: Environmental > Terrestrial > Soil > Wetlands > Peat | place: Sweden: Abisko... | reverse complement strand
ATTTTACCTCGCGAGAGTCAACACCGCGGGCATACTTGATCCTGTAGATACCGCTCAATTCATTGGCGGCCGGATACGGCGGACTAATATACCGACCCCCGGCCGCGACGACGTTCCCGTGGAACGTCTCACAAAATGCAGACAAAAAACGCGAAGGAAAACTGTGCCCAATTCCTGGCCGCATTTCACATACAATAATCCATGGACATCATGCGCACACGCACGGCACTCCTCGCAACCACCGGCCTCGCAGCCCTCGCACTCATCCTCACCACCCGCCTCGCCGCGCAATCCGACCGCGCCGAAGCCCAGCAAAATCCCTTCTCCGCGCAACCCGCCGCCATCGCCGCCGGCAAAACGCTCTACACCGCCCAGTGCCAGAACTGCCATCCCACCGGCATCGCCGCCTACCAGCGCGGCGGCGCCGATGGCGAAATTTTCCTCAACATCCGCAACGGCATCGCCAACACGCTGATGCCGCCTTTCGCCCAGCTCTCCACCGATCAGACCTGGCAAATCGTCGCCTACATGCACACCCTCGCAACACCTGCCGCCGCCGCACCCGCAACAGCGCCAGCCACAGGCGACCCCGCCAACGGCAAACTCGTCTTTGAAGGTAAAGCCTCCTGCCTCACCTGCCATCAATTCAACGGCAAAGGCCTCGCCGTCGGCCCCGACCTCACCTCTTCCACCCTCACCGCCGATCAAATCGTGGCCGCCATCAACAACCCGAACACAGCCGCAGCGCCAGCCGCCGCTGGTGGACGCGGAGGCCGCGGCGGCGGACGTGGCGGCGGTAACGTCGCCCGCGCCGCCGTCACAGCCACCACCGCCGATGGCAAAGTCTACAAAGGCACCCGCAAATCGCAGGACACCTTCACCATCCAGTTCACCGACACCACCGGCCAATACCGCTCCTTCGATCGCGCCGACCTCAAAGATCTCAAGATCGATAACACCTCGCTCATGCCCTCCGATTACGCCACGCGCCTCACCGCAGCCGAAATCCGCGACGTTGCCGCGTACCTGAAATCCGCCGCCGATCCCAACGCACCCGCCGATCCCGCGCACAGCGTCCTATCGTGGAACCGCCTCCTGAACGCCGCGAAAGAACCTGCCAACTGGCTCACCTACTGGGGCGATCTCGCCGGCACGCACTACTCCGCGCTCTCTGAAATCACCAGCGCCAACGTGAAAAACCTCCAGGCCCAGTGGATGACGCCCATGCCAGGCGAAGGTCAAATCCAGGCCACGCCACTCGTCGTCGACGGCATCATGTACACCACCGGACCCGTCGGAGCAGCCAGCGCAGGCACCACGCAGGTCGTCGCGCTCGACGCCAAAACCGGCAAACAGATATGGCGTTATGACCGGCCGCAAAAAGTTCGCAATCAGTACGAAAACAACCGCGTCAACCGCGGCGTCTCCATTCTCGATAACCGCCTTTTCGTCGGCACGCTCGACGCCGCGCTGATCGCGCTCGACGCGCACACCGGCAAACAACTCTGGGAAGTGCAGCTTGCCGATACGAAGGAAGGCTACGAACTTACCGCGCCGCCGCTCGTCGTCAAAGATAAGATCATCACCGGCATTTCGGGCGGCGAATTCGGCATTCGCGGTTTCATCGAAGCCTACGATCCCGCCACCGGCAAAAAGCTCTGGCACTTCAACGCCATCCCCGGTCCCGGCGAATTCGGCAACGATACCTGGCTCGGCGATAGCTGGCAGCACGGCTCCGGCGGCACCTGGATGCCCGGCACCTACGACCCCGAACTCAACACCGTCTACTGGACCGTCGGCAATCCCGGCCCGAACTCCAACGGCGACGTCCGCCAGGGCGACGATCTCTTCACCTGCTCCGTCGTCGCTCTCGATCCCGATACCGGCCTTCGCAAGTGGCATTACCAGTTCACTCCCAACGACACGCACGATTGGGATTCGAGCGAGGACACCATCCTGGTCGATCGCACCTGGCACGGCCAGCCCCGCAAACTGCTGCTGCATGCCGATCGTAACGGCGTCTTCTACGTTCTCGATCGCGTCACCGGCAAGATGCTCTCCGCCACGCCGTTCGTGCGCACCAGCTGGGTGAAGGAATGGGATGCCAATGGCCGTCCCGTTTTCATCGACGGCTGGCGGGCCAATGCCGAAGGCGTCACCGTCTACCCGTCGCTCGGCGGTGGCACCAATTTTCAGGCCCCTTCCTACAGCGCAAAAACCGGCTGGTATTACCTCGTCTATCACGATTCGCCCGGCAATTTCTCCGCCGGACCGCAGGCCTATGAAGCAGGCCGTCAATATCAGGGCCGCGGCAACGGCGGAGGCTTCGGCGGAGGTGCCCCCGCCGGCGCCGCTCCGAACACCCAGGGCGTCATGGCCATCGATCCCGAAACCGGCAAAGTGCAATGGAAGTTCGAACTCTCCCAGGCCGCGCTCCCGCCAGGCCTGATGGCAACGGCCGGCAACATCGTCTTCGTCGCGACCACCGAAGGCTCGTTCATCGCCCTCGACGCCGTCACCGGCAAACTCCTCTGGCGCTACAATACCGGAGGCCCGCTGGCCTCGTCACCCATCGCCTACGCCGTCGATGGCCGCGAGTACATCGCCGTCTCCGGCACCGGAGCCGTCTTCAGCTTCGCCTTGCCCAGATGATTCCGATGAAAAATCGAGTCGCCGCAATCCTCGCCTGTGGCACGCTTTTCGCGCAAACCGCCCACTTCGATGTGGCCGTCATCAAACCGACCCCTCCTGGCACAGTGCAGCAATACTGTGGTCCACCCTTCGGCGCTCAGCCCGCGCCACTGCAGTATGTGCTGCTCAGCTGTACCGTTCGTGAGCTCGTCGGCCGGTCGTGGAGTCTGCGAAAGTTCGAATTCTCCGTCCCCGCCGACCCGGCCTGGATCTCCGCCGCGCACTACGACATCACCGCGAAATCAGCGGCCCCGGTTAACCCGATACAGCACGATAAGATGCTTCAGCCTCTTCTCGAAGACCGGTTCAAACTGAAGTGGCATCGCGAAAAACGAGAACAGCCTGTCTACTTTCTGACTGCGGCAAAGGGCGGCGTGAAACTCAGCGCGACAACAGCCGGAACCTGCATCCCCTGGGATCGCAAGGCCCCGCCGCCTCTGCCCGCGCCCGGCAAGCCTCCCACCTGCGACTACATCATGATGCCCCAAACGCCCGACCGGCTGGGCCTGGGGATCGAAGGCATCGGCGTTCCCATGTCATCGCTCGCCTCGCACCTGACCGATCTGCTCGGCCGGCCCGTCATCGATAACACCGGCTTCACCGGCATCTTCGATCTCCATCTGAAATTTGCGCGAGACAGTTCGCTGGCATTCGGCGGTCTGCCCGATCAGCCAGGCCAACAGGCCGAAACGGCGGGGTGGCCCAACATCTTTACGGCAATTCGCAAGCTCGGCCTGAATATCGTGGCGGGCAAAGGGCCAGTCGATGTGTTTGTGATCGACAGCGCCCAGAGACCATCGGAGAACTGATATCGTCTGGCTGCCAGCTTCCGCCAGTACGTGTCATGTCATATGATTGGGATAAAAGCACTTAACCGTAAACTGGCATGCCGCCGTCCTGGCCTTCGCAATGGGGCGGATGTCTCCCGCAAACGCACTGGAAGATAATTGGATGGAAGCTCCCGCCACCACCCGGGCGATTATTTGCGAACCAGAAGCCCGAATGAACCGTTAGGTAATTATTAGATGATCAACCGAGAAGCGTCCCTGCGCGCATCCACCAGAACGACCACCAGACTGGCTACACAATTCGTCATCGCCGTACTCTGCGCGTCGCTCCTGAACGCACAGCAGAGCGGTTTGCCGCAGGAAATCCGTATCGATACCGCGCCTGCCGGCCGTTTCAGCTGGCTCACGCGCCCCTACCAGGCGCGCTCCGTGCCCCCGATCAATCTCGCCAACACCTCGCGTATTGGCGCGCTCGTGCGCAACGGAAATCTCTATCTGACCTCGCGCGACGTGGTGGCGCTCGCGCTCGAAAATAATATCGATATCGAAGTGCAGCGCTACGGCCCTCTGCTGGCCCGCGAAGTATTGCGCCGTGCCCAGGGTGGCGGCGCGCTGCGCAGCGTCGGTTCCGGCGTTGCAGCCGGTCCTACCAGCGTCAGTCTGTCGGGCGTCAGCATCAATACCAACGGCGCTCCGTCGTCGGCGGGCGGAGCCGGCGTCAGCTCCGGCGGCGGCATCGTTACGCAGCTCGGTCCGTCCATTCCGTCGTTCGATCCCACGTTTTCCTCGTTTATCGATTTTGCGCACTCCACGTCGCCCCAAAGCAATACGGTGCTGACCGGAACCACGTCGCTTGTCACCGGCACCAAATCGGTGCAGGCCTCGTTTTCGAAGACCTGGGACTTCGGCTTGACCGCGCAGGCCACCTACGCCAGCACCGCCATCCACGTCAACAGTAATTTCTTCGCGCTGAACCCCTATACTTCGGGCGATCTCGACCTCCAGCTGACACAAAACCTGCTGAACGGCTTCGGCCGCGCCGTGAATACGCGCAATATCCGCGTCCAGAAGAACAATCTGAAAGTCACGGATCTGCAATTCAAACTGCAGGTCATTACCACCGTCTCGGCTGTCCTGAATCTTTACTGGGATCTGGTGAGCTTCGACGAAGAAGTGAAATCGCGCCAGCAGGCGCTCGATACCGCGGACCAGCTGCTGAAAAACAATCAGGAGCAGGTGCGCATCGGCACCCTGGCCGAAATCGAAGTGACGCGTGCCCAATCGCAGCTCTACTCGGCACGTCAGGATCTGCTCGTCGCGCAGACTAACCTGATGCAGCAGGAAACCATTCTCAAAAATGCGCTGAGCCGCTCCGGCGTCGCCAGTTCGGATCTTGCCGACGTCCATATCGTGCCGCTCGATACCATCGAAATCCCCGCCCAGGACGATACGCGGAACATAGCGGATCTGGTCGGCGTCGCCATGAAGAATCGCGTGGAACTCGACCAGGCGCGCATCAATCTGGATAGTAATCATCTCAATCTGGCCGGCGTCAGAAGCTCTTTGAAGCCCTCGCTCCAGGCCTTCGCCGAGCTCACCAATAACGGACTCGCCGGCAACGCCAGTGGCCCTATTGCGGGCGCATCGTATCTGGATGGCGGTTACGGTCTGTTGCTCGAAGATATCTTCCGGCGCAACTTTCCCAACTATTCGGCCGGCATCTCGCTCAATATTCCGCTGCGCAATCGCGCCGCGCAATCCGACTACGTCACCAGCCAGCTCGAAATCCGGCAGAACGAGCTGAGTCTGCAAAAGCAGGTGAACCAGGTGCGTGTGGACGTGCAGAATGCCGTCATCGGCCTGCAGCAGGCGCGCGCACGTTACGTCGCGGCCAAAGAAGCGCGGGTCCTGTCGCAGGAAACCTTCGAAGGCGACAAGAAGAAGTACGATCTGGGCGCCACCACTTCCTATCAGGTGGTGCAGGACCAGCGCGATCTGGCCAGTGCGCAGAGTTCCGAAGTGCAGGCCATGGCGAACTACACCCATGCGCGCATCCAGTTCGATCAGGCGCTCGGAACCACGATGGATGTCAACAACGTTTCGGTGGCCGAAGCCATGTCGGGTAAAGTATCCGCGCAGCCGACACCAATTCCGGCCAATCCGCCGGCTCAGGCGGTGCGCCCGTGAAATTCCGTTCACTGACAGCGGGCCTGCTCTGTTTCTCGCAGCTGATCTGGGCCCAGCAGGCAACCTCGCAGCAAACCGATATTGCACCGTTGCGCCCACAGGCGCGCATCTTCGTGCGGCCTTACGAACCGGCGACCATTCCACCGGCGCCGCTGAGTAATTCCGACCTGCTGCGCAGTCTCATACGCGCAGGCAAGCTCTATCTTTCGCCGCACGACGCCGTCGCTCTTGCGCTCGAAAACAATATCGATATCGAAGTCGCTCGCTACACGCCCGTATTGCTGGAGTGGCAGCTCGAACGCTCCCAGGCCGGCGGAGCGCTGCCCGGCGTCCCGAGCGCAGCGTCGCAGGCCGGTGCCGTTACCAACGGACAGGGCGTTCTCGGCAGCCAGGCCGCCGCAGGGGTCAGCGGCGGAGGCGGAAGCAGCAGCGGCGGCAATGCGGGTAACGCCAGCGTCTCGCAGATTGGCCCTGTGGCGCAGACGCTCGATCCGTCGTTTTCGGAAACCAGCACCTTTGCGCATCGCACCGCGTTGCAGGCCAACGCGACGCAGAGTCTCACGGCCGCGCTGGTGGACGATTCGCGCAACAGCTCGGGCACCTACCAGGAAGGTTTCCTCACCGGCGGCTCGGTCAGCCTCAGTTTCAAAGACAGCTATCTCAAGGAAAATTCGCCCACCGATCTTCTCAATCCGTCGGTCGCACAATCGCTTTCACTCACCATTCAGCACAACCTGCTGCAGGGTTTCGGCAGAGCCGTCAACGAGCGCAGCATCGTCGTAGCGCGCAACAATCTGGCCATGTCGGATCTTGGTTTCCGCACTACCGTTCTGCGTACCGTCGCTACGGTGCTCAACAGCTATTGGGCGCTGGTGGGGGATTACGAAGACCTGAAATCGAAGCAGGACGCCCTCTCTACCGCGCGCCAGTTCGTCGACGAGAACCAGAAGCGCGTGGACCTGGGAGCCCTGGCCCCGATCGACCTGATCACTTCGAAGAGCCAGCTCGCCACCAGCTTGCTGGACATGGTCAACTCGCAGACCTCACTCGAGCAGGATGAACTGCAGCTGAAGAACCTGATCAGCCGCACCGGTACGGCCGACCCGGTTCTCGATGGCGTCTCCATCGTTCCCACAGGCACCATCGCCCTCTCCGATGCGGACAGCACGCTCACGGTGAAGGATCTGGTGGCAAAGGCCTTCGCTAACCGCAGCGACCTGCAATCCGATCAGGCGAACCTGAAGAACACCGAGATCTCGAACATCGGCACCACCAACGGTCTGCTGCCTTCGCTCCAGGGCTTCGCGGAGGTGAGCAATGCGGGCCTGGCCGGCGCTCCGCATACCGTCTACGGACAGGCGCCGAATTCCTTTCTGGTGGGCGGCGCGGGTACGGCGCTGCGCCAGGTCTTCGGGCGCGATTACCCCACGGACGTCGTCGGCGTGGCCGCCACGGTCATCGTCAACAACCGCCAGGCGCAGGCGGACTACGGGATCGATCAGTTATCGCTCCGGCAATCGCAGCTGACCGTCACCGGGACGCGCAATCAGGTGGAAGTGGACGTCACCAACTCGGTGGTCGCGTTGCGCCAGGCTCGTGCCCGCTATGAAGCCGCCCACGCGAATCTGGAGCTGCAGTTGGCCTTGCTCGATGGCGAGGAGAAGAAGTTCGCCCTGGGTGAATCGACTTCCTATAACGTGATCCAGCAGCAGCGCGATCTGGCCGCCGCACGGGCGTCCGAACTGGGCGCTCTGGTCACGTATCAGAGTGCGCGCATCAACCTCGATTCCATCACGGGGACCATCATCGAAGCGAGCGGCGTCACGCTTACCGAAGCGAAGACCGGTCGCGTCGCCCGGTGACTCGCCGAGTCCTTCTTGGTACGGCGCTTGGAGCAGTCGGTGCCGCGTGCGTGCTTCGCGCAGCCAGCGAACGCCTCCGCATCGGCATCACCGACTGGAACCTGAAGCTCACCGCCAATCCGGACTCCGTTCCGCTGGCCGCGAAGCTTGGTTTCGATGGCGTTCAGGTGTCGTTCGGTCAAAAGCTCATCGATGGCAGGCTACCCGCCGACGACCCGGCCATCGTGGGGCGCTACCTGGCGCTATCCGACCAAAACCGCATTCCGATCGACGGCGCCTGTGTCGACATGCTCCACATCAACGGGCTCAAAAGCGACAAGCTCGCGGTGCGATGGGTCAGCGATTCCATCCGACTGACCGCGGCTCTCCGGACGCAGGTACTGCTGCTGCCGTTCTTCGGCAAGAACGCCCTCAAGACGGAGGACGAGCGGAACTACGTGGGCGACGTGCTTCGCGAACTGGCGCCGGAGGCACAGAAGGACGGGGTCGTCCTCGGGCTGGAGGACGAGAACTCGGCCGAGGAGAACGTCCGCATCATGGACCGTTCGCGGGCGGCCAACGTGCTGGTCTATTACGACGTGGGCAACTCCACCAATATCGGCGGTTACGACGTGCTCCGGGAGCTTCGCTGGCTGGGCAAAGACCGCATCTGCCAGATCCATCTCAAGGACAAGACTCCGTTCCTCGGCGACGGCAAAATCCCGTTCCCGGCGGTGATGCAGGCGATCCGGGATATCGGATTCACCGGGTACGCCAACCTCGAAATGGACGCGGAGCTCGAGCGCAATCTCGCCTGGATCCGGGAACTATCCGGGCCATAGGCTGGACTTCAACCATGAACGACGATGTTGCCCGTCTTGTCCGATCCACCTGGCGGCGGAGTTCAGCGGTCTGCCGGCGTCGTTCCTGCGGCGGCTCATCGTCACAGGTCAGCTCAAAGCCCTCAAGACAGGAGCCGGTTGGCGCGTCTCCAGAGTGGGCATCGAACGGCTGTCGGAAACGCTCGCCGAGGGCCGATCGGAAGCCCCGGGCGAACTGACCGAACACGAAATACGCGACCTCGAAATGAACCGAAAACGCAGGCACGCGGCGCCTACGAGCGTACTTCCAGACCTCGCATAGTGCCGGTCGAGGTGGCGAACTGATTCTGCTCGATGCCGAGGCGCTGCAGCACGGAAACGAACAGGTTTGGGAGCGGGTAGTTGCGTTCGCGATCGAAGGCGAGGTGCTGGCCGTGGCGGAAACCGCCCCCTGCGAACAATACCGGGAGATTGTCGGTCACATGCGTGTCGGCGTTGCCCAGGTTGCTGCCGTAGAGGATCATACTGCGATCGAGCAGCGTTTCGTTGCCTTCGCTGCGTGATTTCAGATCGCTGAACAGCTGCGAGAGAAGCTTCATGTGTTCGCGGTCGATCATTTCGAGCTGCGCGAGTTTCTTCGCGTTCTTGCCGTGGTGCGAAAGGTTGTGATAGCCGTCGTCGGTTGGCTGCCCGTCCACCGTGATGGCGGGTGAGTTCACGCTATCGAGCAAGAGGGCGATGAAACGCGTGGAATCGGTCTCGAAAGCGAGGCGGGCCATGTCGTACATGAGGCGCACCTTGTCCATGTAAGCCTTTGGGTCGGCGGGATCGACGGGCGCGGCCTCGTTGACCACCGGCTTCGGCTTCTGTTCCCATTCCGACGCGCTGGCGAGCCGCTGTTCGAGATCGCGAACGCCGGTCATGTACTGATCGAGGCGCGCGCGGTCGGTTGGTCCGATGTTTTGTTCGAGGCTTTTCGTCTGATCGGCTACCGTATCCATGATGCTCTGGCCCAGGGCGAGGCGGCGAGTCTGCGCCGCGACTTCATCCTTCGTGCCTGTGATGAACATGCGTTGAAACACGGCCGAGGCTTTCTCTTCGGACGGGATCAGCACTCCGCCACGTGTCCAGGAGAGGCTGCGCTGGCCCTGCGAGACGTTGACGCCGAGGGTGAGCGAAGGGAAGCGCGTCTGATTGCCAAGGCGTTCGGCGGCGAACTGGTCGAGCGAGATGGTGTTGCGGAAGCCGCCGTTGCCGGGGTGCGGAGCGGCGGTGAGGAAGCAGTTATCGGCCGGATGGCCGGCGTCCACGTCGGGGTGCATCACGCCGGAGAAGACGGTGAAGTCGTCGCGGTGATCGCTCAGGTGTTCCAGATAGGTTGACGGTACGTAGCCTGCGCCGGTTGAATCCTGCGCGGGAAAAAACTTGTCGGGCAGATGTCCGAGGTTGTTGCAGATGCCGAGAAAACGGCGTGGTACCGGCGTAGTGGCCGCGCGCGCGAAGGCGGGCGTCATGGCCTCCAGCAAAGGGAGCGCCATGGCTACGCCAGCGCCACGAAGAATTGTTCTGCGTGAAATTGAGTTCGGCATCCTCGTTTGATTATCTCCTATTTTTGGCATTGACGGCGCCGTTCGCCGTGGCCACGGATCGCTTCTTCCAGATCTCGGTTCCCTTGTCAGGTTGTGCCTGATATGCGCAAGCCGATTCCATCGCTTTTCGTCCACACCTCTTACGCAGAACCTTCCCGATCTCGCCCCGATTGTGCAGACCACTGAGGTCGTATGAATGACAGGGTGGTGTGGCATAGCTGTATCCGACTATTTTGACCGGAATAAATCGCTTTGGACGATCGCCTCAATGAGCGATTCGACTCCGTAGTTGCTGGCCTTTGCCTGATCGAGAATTGCTTCGAGCTGCGGGCGATCGCCGAAGCGAACCGGCGCGCCCGTCGAATACGTTATGAGCTGCGAGGCTAGGTTGCGCGCCAGTTGTCGCTCATCGGTGAGCAATAGGCGCCGGAGTTCGCGAACGTCGGCGAAGTTGCGGCCATCGGGCAACGTACCGGACGCATCGACTGGCAGGGCAGTGTGGAATTCGAAAGGCTGTCCGCCTTTACCCCAGCCAGTCACTTTCTGCCCATCGCCCAGGGCCCGGTAATTGTCGCGCCAGGCGCCCACCACGTCAAAACTTTCGAGCGCGAAGCCGGCCGGATCGATGAGCGCATGGCAGGAATTGCAAACGGGCTGGCTGCGATGTTTCGCGAGCTGTTCGCGAATCGTGGTGGCGCCACGGGTATCGGTCTCGACGGCGGGGATGCCGGTGGGTCGCGGCGGCACGGGTCTGCCGAGAATCCGTTCGTTCATCCAGACGCCGCGCAGGACGGGCGAAGTGCTGGTGCCGTTGGCTGTCACTTTGAGGATGCTGGCCTGCGTGATGATGCCTCCGCGCGGCGAATCAGCGGGGAGTTGCACGCGGCGTATGGCTGCGCCTTCGACTCCGGGAATGCCGTAAAGCGCGGCCAGGCGCTCATTCAGCATGGCGAAATCGGAGGAGACGATGTTGCGCGCCGGCAGATTCTTGCGAATCAGTTCGGTGAAGAAGGCTCGGGTTTCATCGCCTGCGGATTCGACGAGGAAATCATCAAGATAGGATTCGGGGTAGAGCTGAGAATCGGGCGAGGTGTTGTCGAGCTTGCGGAGATCGAGCCAGTAGTCGAGGAAAGCCTGAACGAAGCGCTGGGATTTCGGGTCGTCCAGCAGGCGTTTGGTTTGCGCGCGCAGGTCGATGGGGTCGCGCAGAAGGCTGGCGTCGGGTTCGGAGTTCCAGAGGAAGTAAGAGAGGCGCGAGGCGAGCGCGTAGTTATCGAGACGTCCGGGCTTTTCTTCCAGAGTGACGAAGGCGGGCGAACAGAGCACCGCGGTGTAGGCGGAGATCATGGAATCCGTGAAGGAGAAGCCCGCAGTCATGGACTTGGTGAATAGAGCGGTGAAGCGATCGAGATCGCCGGCCGGAACGGGGTGGCGATAGGCGCGCTGCAGAAAGGCTGTCAGGAGGCGCTTGCTATCGGCCGCGGGGTCTTTCGATTCGAACTCAGGAATGCCTTTCGCGTTGACGGTGTAGGGGAGATCGGCGAACAGCAACTGCTGCGCGGGCGTCGGCCATCGATCGAGTACGGGGCCTTCGACTTCGAGCCAGTTGAAGGCTACGCCGGGCTGGCCTTGCTCGGTGGCGAGCGGGTTGCGCCAGGTGCCGGGGGGACGCGAGCGGAAGAAGCGCACGGCGTCGGGGCGGACGGACTCGCCTTTGATGAGGTAGACCTCGATTTCGTTGACGGAGGCTTCGGGGTGCACGTCGAAGGTGCCGAGGCGGCGCATTTCGCGGGGCGGAACTTCGGAGTAAAGGGTGACGGGCTCGGTGGTGCGGCCGGCGGAAATCTGTTCGGGATCGGGCTTCCACCATTTCGCGCCTTTCTGAGGGCCGACCCACATGGTGTGGGCTTTCAGGCGGAGTTTGTAGAGGCCGGAAACGGGCGCTTTGAACTGATTGAAGCGCATTTCAAGCGGTTCATAAGTGCTGGCGACGACGCCGAGGCCTTCCTGTTCGCGGATCTCGGGACGATCGGGGCCGACGGTTTTGGGGTTGGTCTTTTTGAGGACGCCCATATCGGGTGCGTCGCCGACGACCGGGTACATGTTGCGCTCGGGGGTGTTGGGGAAGTCGATCTTGCCGAACATGGAAGTCTGTTCGCGGGCGTAGTAGCGCTTCGTGGTGGTCTCCGGGCGAGTGGCTGCGCCTGGGAGAACGCCGCGCAGGGCGTATTCAGCGGCGGCCAGGTACTGGTTCATGTGGACGTGGGAAACGTCGAGGGCTTCGCCGGATTTGTTGAAATGGTATGCCTCGCCGTCTTCGGGGAGCAGTTCGCGGATTTGCAGCCAGGGGGCGGAGAGGAGATCGCGAACGGTGTTTTCGTATTCGTAGCGATTCATGCGACGCCAGGTGGCGCGGCCCTGGGTGGCGTAGCGTGCGCGGTCGGCTGCGATGAGCGGCGTGGAGAGCGAAGTGAGGAACTGCGCGCGGGCGGCGGGCGTGAGGGCGGGGTTTTTAATCGGGGGCATTTCGCCATCGCGCACACGATCGTGGATGCGGGCCCAGGTGGCGAAGTTGGCGGCGTCGGCCGGGTTGAAGGTGAGACTGGTGAGATCGAGATTGCCGGATTTGAGGTTGGCGTTGTGGCAGGGGGCGCAGTTGGCGGAGACGAAGGTGCGGACGGGCGCGGGCGGCTGGACGGTCGGCTGGGCATAGGCGAGCGTAGCGGTCGCGATCAGGAGGAGGAATCGTTTTGTTGCGGTGCGCACGGGTGCTTTGAACACTATCATATATAAATTTCAGTGGTGAAGCAGGGACAGCAGCGCGGAGTAATCGATCTTCTTCATGACGGTGTCGGCCAGGGTCTGGTTCGCCATGATGCGGATGGTGATGTTCTGCACGGCGAGGGTGGAAACTGCGCGGTTGAAGATGGCGTTCAGGTGGAGCGATTCTCCGGCGCCGGATTTCGTAATGACGGGCGGGCCCCACGCGCCGAGGAAGAGGTACGAGGTATCCTGGCCGGTCGCGCCACCGCTGGGAAGCTGCGCATCCGCCATGTGAATCGCGTAAACCGTATTGGGCTGCCGGAGCACGGTATGCTCGGTGGAAAAATTGGTTTCACCCGCGCCCGGGTAGTTGATGTTCACTCCGATATCGATCTTTGTCTCGCCCGCCTGCTGGTGGGCGAAGCGTTCGATGTCCTTCTGCAATTGCGCGCCCGCCGCCGGATTCAGAGATTTCAATACTTCGCCGGTGCGAACGGAGAAATCGGCCATCGCCTTGTCATAGCGCTGCGCGGCTTCTCCGGAGGGGTTGAGGTGCAGATGAAACTGAAGCCGGTTGTTGGAAGTGAAATCCGGGCGGAACGGTTCATTCGCGATTTTCCTGCCGACGCCGGTCAGCGGTTTGTCGTGAGGCAGCGGGTCGAGTTGCCAGCCGTTCGCGGTCAGGGCGTCGAGGGCTGGCTGAAAGGCACTGTAAATAGTGCGGCGCAGGTCCGCTTCGAATTTGATTTCGCAATCGGAGGGCGAACGAAACTCGGCGCCGATCAGCTTATCGTAAATCACGGGATCGCAATCGCCGTACTTACCGCTCAGCTGCGGGGCGGGCGCTGTGTCGCGATGAACGCGCAGCCCGGCGTCGATGGCGACGCCGGGCTTGCCGTTGCAGGAGATGACGCCGGAGAGATGCGCGTCGATGTCAAGACTGGTCAAAGTGGAGACCTGGATGGTGACTGCCTCCGCGTTTCCATCGGCACTGCGACCTTGCCTGCAACTGGCGCCGGACAGGGTGAGAAAGAAAGTGGCTTCGCCGCCGGCCATGGTATTCGCCTGCGCGTCGATCACGTGTTGTGCCGCGGCGCCGTTCCAGGCGATTTCGAGTTTTGCGGCGTTGGGGCCGGGCGGCGTGGAGAGCGTCAGGGTGACGCTGGCGTCTTTCGGGGTAACGAACCAGTCGCCGCGGAGGGCGGTGAGGGCGAAAGTTGCTTTGCGGAAATCGCCTCCATCGACCGTGAGGGTGGTGGTGCTGGTGGCGGCGGCTGTGGCGGGGTGGACGCCGAATAACAGGAGTGTGGCGACAGCGGTGAGGGAGCAGGTTCGAATCATTTCGTCTTTCGAATTGCTAATGTTATCGAATCCCGCGGGCTGGGGACAGCAGATTGGCGGACGGGATGCGTGGCGATTGCCTAACCAGCCAGAGCTAGTTCCGGAGGATGGGCAAGAGCACGACGTTGCCGTCTTCCACGCCGAGGACCGGCGGGTACTGGTGGGCTTTCTGCTCCCAGCGCTGCGGACGTAGAACGCGCACCACGGCGATCTCGTCACAGGCCTGGAATTTCGGGCAGCGCAGGCAATCTTTCCAGGCTTTCAGCGGCAACTCGCCGCGCTCGACGACGTGGAATCCCGCCTTGGCGAAGAACTCTTCCACGTAAGTGAAGGCGAAAACCGCGTCGAGGCCGTAGAGCTTCGCTTCGTAGACAAGCGCATCCACCATGAGCCGGCCGATGCCGTGCTTCCTGTGCGACTCGGCGACGGCGAGCGAGCGGACTTCGCCCATGGTGGGCGAATAGAAATGCATGGCTCCGCAGCCGGCGAGTGTGTTGCCGTCGTAGGCGACCATGAAATCGCGCATGTTTTCGGAGAGCTCGAACTCCGTGCGCGACAGCATGACGCCTTTAGCCGCGTAGCCGTTGATGAGATCGAGCAGGGCGGGGATGTCCTGCATGGAAGCTTTGCGTACTTCGATGTCTTTGTTGGAAACGGTGGCGTGTTCGACCATCAGGTCGGGTCTGAGGGCTGAGATCATTGCACGATCCTTGTTCCTACGTTTTCGCCGGCGAAGACGCGGCTGACAATGTGGTGATCGGAGCCGCGGACGATGCGGACTTCCGCGACGCCGTTTGAAACGGCCTTCGTTGCCGCCTCCAGTTTAGCCTGCATTCCGCCGGTGGCGACGCCCTCCGCGATGAGCTTCTGGCAATCGGCGACGGTTAGCAGGGGCAGGATGGATTTCGTGGTATCCATCACGCCGGGGACGTCAGTGAGGAAGAGGAGGCGGTCGGCGTTCCAGGCGGAGGCGACAGCTACCGCCATGGAATCGCCATTTACGTTGTAGACCTTGCCGTCTTCGCCGCCTGCGACGCAGGCAACGACCGGCATATAGCCGGCGATGGTGAGCGTTTCGAGAAGTGCGGGATCGGAGGAGGTCACGCGGCCTACGAAGCCGAGTTCGGGATCGAGCTGATCGGCAACGGCGATGCCGGAATCGATGCCGGTGAGGCCGACGGCGCGCGCGCCGGCCGCTCCGAGAGCCGCGGCCAGTTGGGTGTTCACGGAGCCTGCGAGAACCTTGAGGACCGCGTCGATTGTTTCGTCCGTGGTGACACGGAGGCCGCGCACGAAAGTGCTTTTTACGCCGCGCTCTTCGAGGAATCGGGTCATCTGTTTGCCGCCGCCGTGTACTACAGCAACGTGAGTGCCAGATGCTGCGATGGCCGCGATCTGGTGCGCCAGATTGTGCCGCGACGTGGCGTCATCGAGCAGGCTTCCGCCTATTTTGATCAGTACTTTCATTGGAGTCAAAGGAGGCCTGCTGTTTCTTCGATGCCGAGCGCGAGATTGAGATTCTGAATGGCCTGTCCGGCGGCGCCTTTGATCAGATTATCGATGGCGCTGACCACGACGCAGCGGCCCGAAGCGGGGTCGGCGTAGACGCCGATGTCGCAGAAGTTGGTGTGGGCGACGGCGTGGAGGTCGGGTACGTCGTTGGCCTCATGCACGCGGATGAAAGGCTCATGGGCGTAGTGCTTTTGATAGATATCGGCGACGATTTCGGCGGAGGTCATGGGTTTCGCCATGCGGAAGTAAATGGTTTCGAGAATGCCGCGTTCGATGGGAATCAGCTGCGCGGTGAAGCTGAATTCGGCTTCTTCGAGGCCGCTGACCATGAGGACTTCGGGTACGTGGCGATGTTTCAGGATCGAATAGGCCGAGAAGTTTTCCGTGACTTCGCAGAAGCTGTTCTTGAGCGTGGCTTTGCGACCCGCGCCGCTGACGCCGCTCTTGGCGTCGCAGACGATGCCGGCTTTGCGGTCGATCAGGCCGGCTTCGATGAGCGGGCGGAGGGCCAGGTTGGCGGCGGTCGGATAGCAGCCGGGGTTGGCGATCAGCTTCGCCTTATGGGCCTTGGCGCGGTGGAATTCGGGGATGGAATAGACAGCGTCGGGAAGCAGGTGCGAGGCCGTGTGCGGTTCTTTGTACCATTCGAGATACTGTGCGGGCGTGGGCAGGCGGAAGGCAGCGCTGAGATCGACCACGACGGCTCCGGCGGCCAGGAATTGCGGGACCAGTTCCATGGAAACGTCTTGCGGGGTGGCGAGAAGGACGGCGGACAGGCCTTCTGTGGCGACCGATTCGGGGCTGGCGGCGGCACGGCGAACGGACGGTTTGCGGATGAGCCTGGGGCCATCGCCGGCGTCCGCACGGTGTGAGAGCAGGACTGGTTCGCAATGGGGGTGATGGGAGAGGATACGGACGGCTTCGGCGCCACTGTAACCACTGAACCCTACAATACCAACGGAGTATTTCATTTGATTAAATATTCAGTGCTATGCATAAATATACCACGAGATGCCTTTGGATGCAATTTGAAGGAACGAAGCCAATTTCGCCGGTAAGGGTATGAAAGCGCTTGATTCCGTGACCCCATTAGAACATGGCGGCTGGAGGGGTGTTCGGTTATGTTGTTGATTATATGGATGAAAATTGCGTTGATTGAGGTCGGGTTGGGTTTGCGAATGGCGCCGGGATCCGCCAGTGTCATCGGCCTGTTGCGATGGCGCAGCGGTGGGCATTGCTGTGTTGTTTTGCGTGGATCGGAACCCGCTGTTCCGACGATTTTCGGTTCGGAATCGCGACAGGGCGCGGGTCCTCGTAAGCTACGTTGCCTGTGCCGCGGATCTGGTAGAGTTGGGCTGATGCCGGTCGAGCGAGACAATTCAAAGCTGGTTGCGCCGTGCCTGTACCTGGTCGCGGGTCTTTTGCAACTATCCGTTGCGCTGTTGGACGTACTGACGGTGCACCATCTGCCCGAATACCGGGGTGGCATCCACTCTCGCGGCGTTCAGTTACTCCTGCATAGCTCCGCCGGCTTCAGTTTTCTTATCGGTGCGGCGTTCGGATTTCGGGCCTGGTACAAGCCGAAGCCCGAGGTAAAACGGACCGCGCTGTGGTCGCGATTGTAGATCCGGAAACTGATACACCTGGCCTGATGCCGGTCGAGTGAACCAGGTAATAGGTCTGGGCTGGCTATTCGTCGCACTTTTCGACGGCACCTATGCGCTGTTTGACTGCGTGGCAGGGCTGTTATTTCCTGCCAGCGCCGCGCTGAGATTTCGGGACTCGTACAAGCTCAGGCCCGAGGTAAAACGGACCGCGCTGTGGTCACGATTGTAGCCTCGCGGGTAGAATGGAATTCAGTCCACTCTATGCGCCTCGCGTTCCGTATTCTGCTTGCCATCACGCTGATCGTACTCATTCTGGGCCGCGTGTCGGGCGGGAAGATGCTGCCGACGTTCTTATTCGTGCCATTTGTGGCGTGGTTCAGCGTCTCCGTTTTCGTATTCGGGGTGTTCGGACTGCGCGCGGCTTATCTGGCGTGGCGCGATCCTGCCAACCGCCGCGCCTACATGTTCGACGTCATTCTGGCGGTGGCGTGGGTTCCTTACTGGTACGTAAATCTAAAGAAGTAGCGGGCAATTCGCCTGCTTCCCGATCCCGCAGGCAGCGCGCTATTAAAGCTGTCCAGCCGGTTTGATGCGATGCGCCGCAGCCGCGCCCGGTATCGCCGTGGAAATATTCGTGGAACCAGGTCTGGCCACGCCAGTGCGGATCTTCGGAGAAGATTTTTGTGTCGCCCTGCCAGGGTGCATGGCCCGCGCTATCCGCGGCGAAGATACCGCACAGCCTGCGGTTGATTTCGCGGGCCACTTCGCGCAGCGTCAGGAAAATGCCGGAACCGGTGGGGCATTCGATGGTGAAATCCGCGCCGTAGAAATGGTGGTAGCGTTCGAGCGATTCCATCAGCAGATAATTCATGGGAAACCAGACGGGTCCGCGCCAGTTGGAATTGCCGCCGAACAGCGCGGTCTGCGATTCGCCCGGCTCATACTGTACGCGCCATTCCTGGCCATCCACGCGCAGCACGTAAGGCTTCTCGCGATGCTGCGCGGAAAGCGAGCGAATCCCGTAAGGCGAAAGAAATTCGGTTTCGTCGAGAAGACGGCACAGCACGCGACGCAAACGCGATTTGGTGGGGATGGCCAATAAGCGATGCTCGTGCACGCCGTTTTCGGTCTTCGCGGCGGAGGTTTCCATCATGGAAACCTGTTGGTACAAGTCGCTGCGGTTCTGCAGAAACCACTCCATGCGCTTTTTGAAGCCGGGCAACCGCTCGATGGTCGCCTGCTCCAGAATTTCCACCGCAATCAAAGGAATGAGCCCGACCATCGAACGCACTTTCATAGGCGTGGTCATGTCTCCGGCGCGCAGCTGATCGTAATAGAAGCCGTCTTCCTCATCCCAGAGACCGGCGCCGCCGACGGTGTTGATGGCATCGGCAATGGCGATGAAGTGCTCGAAAAATTTCGACGCCACGTCTTCATAGACGGAATCTTCCTGGGCCAGTTCCATCGCAATGGCGAGCATGGTGAGGCAGTAGAAGGCCATCCACGCGGAGCCATCGGCCTGTTCCAGAACGCCGCCCTCAATGGGTTTGGAGCGGTCGAACACGCCGATGTTATCGAGGCCGAGAAAGCCGCCGGAGAAGATGTGGCTGCCGGCGATGTCCTTGCGGTTGGCCCACCAGGTGAAGTTGATCAGCAGCTTCTGAAAGACGCGTTCGAGAAAGCCGCGATCGCGCTGTCCGGGCGGTGCGGAGATTTTGTAGACGCGCCAGGCGGCCCACGCATGCACGGGCGGATTGACGTCGCCGAATTCGAATTCGTAGGCGGGGATCTGCCCGCTGGGATGCATGTACCACTCGCGCAGCAGCAGCAACAGCTGGTCTTTGGCGAAGTGCGGATCCACTTCCGCGAACGCCACCATGTGAAACGCCAGATCCCACGACGCGTACCAGGGGAACTCCCAGTTATCCGGCATCGAAATGATGTCGCGATTGTAGAGATGCAGCCAGCCGTTGTTGCGGCCGGCCCAGCGCGTGAGGGGCGGGCGCGGGTAGACGGGATCGCCCTGCATCCATTCCAGAACGCCGAAGTTATAGAACTGTTTCGACCACATCAGGTTGGCTTCGGCCTCGCGGGCGACGAGCATGGACTGCGTGGGCTGCGCGCCCGGTTCATTCGAAAAGCCGTGGAACAGATCGGCTTCGGCAATGCGCTGGGCGAAGACAGCATCGAATGCGTCGGAGGTCAAGGTGCCGGTTCCGGAGGTTCCCGATGCCGCATGAAGACGCAGACGAATTTCGACTGTGGCGCCGGGAGCAAGTTCATTAGGATAGAGGGCCGCCGCTTTGGTCCCGCTGCCGGCCGGATTCACTGCCGCCTGGTCGCGCCCGATCACATAGCGATGAAATGCGTCCTTCACGTAAGGCGCACGGTTGACGCCGCAATCCAGCCGCGCGAAATCGGTTTCGTTGCCGGTGAAAAGCCATTCCGCCGGCGGCGTGAGGGCTTCAAGCGAATACGTTCCGAGCGTTGGGTGGTCGCACTTCACGGAAGATCCGGCCGCCGCGATGGCGGGCCTGGTATCGTAGCCTTCACCCGAGCGTCCCCAGGCCCACGTGTTGCGAAACCAAATGGTGGGCAGGATGTGCAGCGGCCATGTTTCCGGTCCGCGATTGGTGGCGCGAATGCGGATCAGAATGTCGCTGGCGCTCGCTTTGGCATATTCGATCTGCACGTCGAAATAGCGGCTCTCGCGAAAAATGCCGGTGTCGATCAATTCGAATTCGGGGTCGAGGCGCGAGCGCACGCGGTTCTCCTCCACCAGTTCTTCGTAAGGAAAAGCGCGCTGCGGGTACTTGTACAGAGCCTTCATGTACGAGTGCGTGGGCGTGCAATCCAGATAGAAATAGCACTCCTTGACGTCTTCGCCGTGATTGCCTTCTTTGGTGCCGAGGCCGAACAGGCGTTCCTTCAGGATGGTATCGTGGCCGTTCCACAGAGCGAGCGCGAAACAGAGGCGTCCCTGGCGGTCGCAGATGCCGAGCAGGCCGTCTTCGCCCCAGCGGTAGGCGCGGCTGCGGGCGTGATCGTGCGGAAAATAGGTCCAGCAATCGCCGCTCTCGGAGTAGTCTTCGCGCACTGTGCCCCACTGGCGTTCGGAGAGGTAAGGGCCCCATCTTTTCCAGTTTTTTTCGCGCCGCGCGTCTTCGATCAGCCTGATCTGTTCGGGATTCATTGGGACATTTCGATGGTATTCGACATTTCGATGATATTCTTGATGCCCGCGCCATTGCGGATCGGGTTTTCGAACTGCTCCAGTGTGAAGCGGCCTGTAATGAGGCCGCGTACGGCTTCGGGCCAGCGCGCACAGCATTCGGTGAGATCCGCGATGGCGCGATCGAAGGCGTCGTTGCCTGCGTTGACCGTAGCCAGCAGACACTGGTTCTTCAGCGTCATGTTAGTGATGAGCGCGCCGATATCGATAGCCTGCGGCCCATGCGCGCCAGGCACGCCGGTCAGAATCAGCACGCCGTTTCTGCCGAGCACATTCAACATGTCGAACGCGAGCGCGGCGGAGCCGGTGGCCTCATAGATGAGATCGATATTGCCGATGGAGGCCGCCATTTGTTCCGGCGTTTTGTCCTGCGAGGAAACCCACGTCGCGCCAATCGCGCGCGTGATATCGGCGCGCGGATCAGTCTCGCGTTCGCGCGAGTAAACGGTGACCCGGCAGCCACGCAGTCGCAGAGCCATAGCGCCCAGCAGCCCAACCGGCCCTGCGCCCAGCACCACAGCTTCCGGATGTTGATTCGGCGCTTTATTCCAGGGCAGACGCAACTGAATCTGATCGGCCTGGATGAAGGCTTTTTCGGCGATGGTCAGCGGTTCCACAAGTACGGCGGCGTCGCGGATGGAAGGCGGCACCGGGCGCATATAGCGCGCCTCATCCACCACGAATTCCGTCATGAAACCATGCATGTGCATGATGCCGTGTTCGTGGTAGAGGCCGGTCATGCAGAAATCGGGCCGATGGTGGCGGCAGGCGGTGCAGGCGGGATCGTCGCAGGGCCTGCGCACGGTGGGGACGACCAGGTCGCCGGGATTCAGACCGCGAACCTCCGGCCCGGTTTCAATCACCTCGGCGAAACCTTCGTGACCGAGCACCAGGTAATTGGAGCCCGCCGGCGGCGTGCCGAACACGAACGATGCGATCTCACGATCTGTCGCGCAAACGCCCACCTGCAGCATGCGCAGTTTCACGCCCGTAGCGGTTTCGAGCTGCGGTTCCGGCAGATCGTGCACAATTCCCAGCTTGCGTGTGCCGGGAAAAACGGCCGCGCCTTTCATTCCGCATTCACCGCGCGGCGCAGGATGGCGCGTGCCGGAGCGCCCTCCGCGCCCACCCATTTCAGCGGCAGGCAAACCAGGTCGTAGTCGCCAGGCTCCACGCAGCCAAGCACCAGGCCTTCCATCACCCAGATGCCTTTGCCGAGCAGCGCCACGTGGGTCTCGACGGAA
>Ga0302198_10002019_pt1 | contig 21661 bp, 15 predicted proteins | sample II_Bog_N2_2_FD_193521 | JGI IMG/M metagenome (GOLD analysis project Ga0302198, IMG submission 193521) | Peat permafrost microbial communities from Stordalen Mire near Abisko, Sweden - II_Bog_N2_2 | ecosystem: Environmental > Terrestrial > Soil > Wetlands > Peat | place: Sweden: Abisko... | reverse complement strand
CAGGAGCCGTCAGCGCCGGAGAGATCGCAAACCTGGATTTGATATGGGTTGAGCAACTGGCCGTTGAGCACCAGCGAGAGACTTGCGCCACTGCCGTAGTAGCTTGAGCCTGCGCCCTTGCGCATGTCGGCGCAAAGCTCGGGGCGGGTGAGGAAGTCGGGTACGTTGATTTCGGTTGCTGCAGTCATGATCTGCTCGCCTTGCGAAATGGCGGCGTGAAAGAGCGGCATGTCGTAACCAAGCGAAGTGAAGCGGTAGCAGCCGGGGACGAGACCGGAACTGTCGGAGGCCTGAACCGGATTTCCGCCGGTGACGCTGAAGGCCTGAAGGGACCAGAGAAAGATGCCGATGTTGGGCAGGTTGTAGCGGGGCAGCCCGGGCGATGCGGGATTATGCACGTCTACCGTGCGGGGCATTTTGCTGAAGCCGCTGTTGGCGAAGGCGCGCGGTTTCCAACTGCGCACGGCGGGCGCGTAGTAGTTGTGGAGCCGCACGCATTTTACGTACTGCGTAGTGCCGAGCGTGAGGAAAAACTCGTTAGCGTGCGCGCCCCATCCGGTAACGTCGCGGGCCAGTTGTTCCAATGCAAGAACCGTTCCTTTGCGGCGGCGGAGGGCGATGGTGTTGCCGACCTCGGAGCGGGGATCGTCAACTGCGGGCGCGATTCCCTTGATGGGTTGAAAGCCGATGAGTTCGCCGATGTAGGGAATGACCCAGGGCGCGCAGGTCTCAATGAACTGGTCGTTGTAAAGCTGGTCGAGGTCGGCGGAGAAGTACTGGAGCTGCTCGTCAATGACCATGAGCAGCGATTGGAGCGGGCCGCGGGTGGACTTGGCGATGAGCGCGGCGAGCAGCGCCTGCTCTTCAGTGTTGAGCGGAGTGGAAGAGGTTTGAAGACTGGTCAGTTTTTTCTGCTCGTCGGACGTGAGCAACTGCATGGTGGCGGCCAGTTGGCCGTCGCGCAGGCGATAGATTGCGGGAACTAGATCGAAGAGAGAGAAGCTCATGACATGACCCCCAGCGTGACGTCGTTGGGATTGGGGCTGATGACGAGAATGTCAGCGGCGTCAGGCAGCTTGTGCTTGTGAGGCAGGGGAATATAGGGGCAGATGGTGGTTTTGGAGTGAGAGCGCGGCCGCTTGAGATGATGCTGCTTCTGAATCCACGCTTGCCAGTTGGCTACGGAGTAGCCTGCGGAGCCGAGGTCGCCGGCGGCGCTGCTGGCGATGACCTTGACGGAGGTGACGTTGACGCCCACGACTCCTGCAACGGATTGGATGAGCGCTGCGATTTCATCGCCTGAGACGCCCTGGCCGAAGGTGCGATTGGCAAAGCTATAAGTGGAGATGAGCAGCGCCATGACGGCGGTGTTGACTTCGGAAATGCTGTAGGCCGGGTCGTAGGCGATGTCAGCAGTTAGGCCGAAGAGAGTCTCATAAAAGCTGACCACGCGAACTGCGACGCCGGGAGTGCCGAAGGCCTGCAATGAATTGGAGAGGTTGGAGAGCGTGATACTCGGCGGGTTGAGCGCTTCTCCGCCGGCTGCGGCGACGGTGAGAAATACGCCGCGATAGAAACCGGAGGGAATCCAAAGAGCTGTTGCCTCGGCTATGCCCGCGAAGATGGCGGCGAAGTTCTGATAGTCGGTGATGGAGACGGCGCGGCCGAGTGTCTGCACAGACATGGGCGCCAGGACCTGGATTTCGGAGACTGATGCGGGGTCTTGGCCGCCGGTGGCGGGCAAGGGATTGGTAACGCCGCTTACGCCGGTGGGTCGATCGACGAGGGTGGTGATGGTGGCCGCGCCTACGTTGCCCGCGAGGCCCAGTCCAACGCTGTAGTTGGCGATGATGTTGTTTTGGCCGGTGGGGATTGTGGAGCCCTCGATGCCATCGCCGAAGATGACCTGCGTTTTTCCGCCGGTGAGGTTCACGGTGGCAAAGACCTGGGCCTGCGGCGGCTGGTTGTAGAGAGTCGGGACCAGCTCCCACGCTGCGCCGTTGACGGTGACGGAGAGTGAGCTCTCACTGCCGGATGGTGTTGGCGCCTGGGTGTAAGTGAGCGGCGTTTGCTTGAGCATGAAGGTCTGGTTGGGCGTGGCTGCAGCGCCATTGCCGAGAAGTTCAACTACTCCGCTGCCTGCGTTTGCCTGGCCCACGTTGGCGTTGACGGTGGTGACAGTGCGGTCGTAGCAGTTGCTCAGCGGAGTGGTGAGGACGATGCGCGTGCGTGCTGGAACGGTTGCGCCGGTAGTGCTGTCTTGCGTGGCTGCTACTTGAGAGACTGAGGAGACGAGCGCTACTTCCTGCACGATGGGTGAGTTTTTAGGCGCGGGGCCGACGGTGAAAATTGAGAGCGCGGCTTCAATGTTGCCGAGGCGGCCGTTGGGGTCGGCGACGACCAGTTGGACGGGAGTGGTGAGAGTGTTCCAGTTGGGGATGCTGCCGTCAGGGTTGAAGACGGTGGGCGGCGGCTGTATGAGAGTGAATGTTGCGCCCGGGCCGAAGGTGACCGAACCGCTGGCGTCATAAGGAATGAAGGTGACCGAGCTGCCGTTGTTGACGGTGAGTTGGGGATTGCTGCCGGTGACGGCGATTGCCTGAATGGCGGCGAGGTCGTCGCGCACCGTTTCAAGATCGACGATGGTGCCGTAGAGGGGATAGTCGAGCGGCTGCTCTGCGGCGGCAAGGAGTTCGCTTTGCGTGAGGATGGATGTGGTGCGCGTGGCAGCGTAGTAGTCGGCGAGAGCGCTTTGGGTTGATGAGTTCGAGTCCGTTACTGTGCGGGTGACTTTGGAGCTGAGACTGTAATCGGAACGATTGGCAGAAACAACCTGTTCAATTAGGAAGAGGGCGGCATCGCCGGAGGGCGAGCGTGAAAAGTTTCCGTTCGGCTGGATGAGGACGACCCAGCCGCCGGGAACGACTTTGGTGTAGACATTGTCGAGATCGACCAGGGCTTCGCTGGCGAGGGAAGCCTGACTGGAACTGTCCCAACCAAAAATCCAGTCTGTCGGGGTGACGACGGTTGGCAAACTAGTGGGCTTGAAGATGGCGTTGCTGGTTTCTCCATACCAGCTGTCAATTCGATCGGGGGTTCCGACAAGGGGCCCGTAGACGTACATCTCTGACGCATTGGGGAGGGTGCCACCAAGCTGTAAGGTGGCGCCGGTGTTTTCTTGATAAAGCTGCTCATAAGCCTGAAATGTACCGCTGGTGACGGAGCCTGAGATGGAGTATTCCGGATCCTTGAGCAAGTTTGACAGGATGAGCGCGCTCTGGGTATCGCTGCTGAGCATTTGCGGGCTCATGGCGTTGTAGCCGAAAAGCGCGGCGCGCTGGCGCAGGGCGTAGAAGACAGGATTGGTCTGCGCGGGAGTTACGCCCTCGCCGCCCAGTCCTTCAGACCACGTAACGAGCGTGCGCTGGTTGACGGTGTCGGGCGTGACGGAGGTGACGATGCGAACATCCCATTGGGCGTTGGTGGGGTCACTGGCGGAGCCAGTGGCAGCGGAACCGGCACGCTCGTCGCCCACGATGAGGATGGCGTCACCTGGGTTGAGCTGCGTCGACGTTCCTTGCAGGTAGACAAACGTGTCGTTTGTTTGCGGAACCCAGGGGTCACCGGTTTGCACTGGCAATGCGTTCCAATCTGGTTTGGCGAGGATGACGGCTGAGGTTTGGAATGCCTGCGGCTTTTGGCCTTGCGCGGGAACACTTTGCACTGTTGTGCCAACGGGAATGGAGATGGCGGTGTTGTTAGGGTTGGGAGGAAGGCCGGGCGCTGACGACAGATTGAAGGCCAGGTAAACGCTGGCCGAAACGCCGGGCGAGGGCTGATAGCCGATGAGCTGGGTGAGCTGATTGAGCGAGTAAAGCTGCGTAGCGGTGCCCAGGTAGCTCTCGTTGGCGAGACGCTCCTGATAAAAGGTGAGGATGTCGAGAACCACGGCGCTGGCGTCGAGCAGCGCGATGCTGTAGTCGTCGTCGGAGCGGGTACGCAGACCGGCCAGCGCGGGATAGTCAGAGCTGGAGAGGCGCGCCAGCATGGACTGGTTGAATGTGGCCCACGTGCCGGTGCGATACGCGATGGCGGGCAGTCCGGGTGGATTGTATTCGGCGACGGGCGTGGCCACGCTGGTGCCCGCGCAGCATCTGCAGGTGCAATTGCCGAGGCTTGTATTTTGGCAGCCGCAACTCATGGCGTTACCTCCCTCCCTGCATTTTGAGTTTCAGAATTCCGTTTGCCGGAAGGCTGGGGTCGTTGTCGAGCCGCGCAACCTGAAATGGGCCCATGGGAATGTAGCCCTGCTGCAGATAAGTATTTGTGCTTAGGCCCTGCGGTTCGAAAGTGGTGGCGGTGACGCGAGAGACGCCGGGGACGGTGCGCGCCGCTTCGTAAATGGGGCTGAGGTAAATGGGCTCGCCGAGCTCGAAGTTGCGCGGGTTGAAGAAAGCCGGCTGACCTGACGGCAACATGCAACTGCCGAGGACCTGGAGCAGCGCGATGCGAACGTCTGCGGAGAAGCTGTCCGGGTCGACGCAGATGGTGAGAGCGATGGAGAGCGGCACGTATTGCGGCGGCTCGATGAATGTGTCGCGACCCGCGAGGCGATAGGCCTTGACGGTTTGATTGAGGCTGCGCTTGAGGGACTTGGTGAGCGGGGCGTTGGCTTGCGGCTCGGCGGCGATGAAGACGGTGTACCAGCTTCCTGTCCAGCGGGACTGCGCGGCGGCGTCTTCAATCTGCGTGTTGAGCTCGACCGCGTTGACGTAGTCCTGCATGGTGATGGCGCGCTCCTGGGTGTTGAAGGCCTGGGGAGCGCGGCGGCGGATTTGCGCGGCGGTTTCAGGGTCAACGCCGCCGGATGCGGGGATGGGGTTGGTGCAGCTCAAGATGGAGGATTTTGCGGCGACCGGCGCAGAGCAGTTGATGAGGCAGTTTGCGCCCACGTTGCCGGCGGTTCCGTTGCCCACGCGATAGACGGCGTGGAAATGGTCACCGGCTACCGGCATTTTTCCATTTGTTCCGTCGCCGAAGCGGAGTTGCGCAGTGCCGTTGGTATCAATCTCTACTACGAACTGCGTGTCTTCAGGTCCAGAGCCGAGCAGGTCGCGAACGGGAGTCCAGTGAATGTGCGGGTTCGATGTCTGCGGCGTATGGCTCACGACCTTGATGGCGGGAATGGCGAGATTGGCGTTGTAGCTCATCAGATCCGCAACGGAGAGACTGGGATTTGGCTCTCCTTCAAAAGTTTCGACAGTGAGCAAGTCCGAAGCTGTAGCGGTGATGGTGGAGATGGTTGCGAGCGACATGGCGTTGAACTGCTCGGCTACGACGGGAGGGTTGACGCCTTGGGGGCCGGAGGGCGGCGTGTAAAGCACGAGCAGGTTGAACAGGGATGGATCGGAAATTTGCTGCTGCGAGACGATGCTGAACTGCGAAGGCCAGCCGAGCGGATTGGTGGGCTGAATGGTGAGGTAGTCGGTTGAGCTTGCGTCGACCAGCGTAACTGCGCCGGTGTTGGGCAGAAAAGTTGGGCCGGTGGGAAAAGTTGACGGGACGGTTGAAGTTGGCGGTGGGCCGGCGGGAACGCTGATGAACTGCGAGTTGGAGAGAACCTTTCCGGCGTAGCTCGGTGAGGCGGTGGTGAGATTCATTCCGGTAAAAGATTCGAGGGTTACCGCGCTGCCGATGCCCGCTGGGCCGCCGGGTAGCGGATCGAAGACGACGGCTAGGTCGAAAGTACCGACTGATGCGCCGGGGGTGGCGACTACGCCGAAGTATTGCGGCCATGTTGATGGGCTGTCGGCAGAGACTTGAAGAGCGATGAAGCCATTGCCATCTTCGAGGCTCACGGGCGCTGATGTCGAAAGTGGAATTGCATCGGGGGTAGTGGGACTGCCGGTGAGCGGCATCGGTACCGCTTGGGTAAGTGGGCTGTATGCAAGCGTGGGCAAAAAGCGCACAGGAAGCGGCGATGGGACGGGCTGGGCGCACATATCCGAATCAGTGGACGCGTAGAACATGGTGGGCACGGGAACATAACCGAGATCGGCTCGGGGCATGGTGAGGCCGTTGTCGGCGAGCACGACGTTGCCGAGCACCACGCTGACGTTCGTGAGCGGCTGCGCGGGAGTGACGTTGTAGTTGGTGGAAGAGATGCAGACCGGGAAGGGCAGCGCATCGTCGGTAGACCAACCAATTTCGGTGACTGGCTGCTGGTTCGTCGCCGTCGACGAAGTAATTATGTTCCCGCTGGTGTCGAAGAGCGGATCAACGAGGGGCTTGCCGGATGCGGTGGTGGTGGCGACTGAGGTGAGGCGAACGGCGCAGCGATGGCGCAGATCGGCGTCTGCGGGAACGCCGGTTTGCGGGCCGATGACTTCCTGAAATATGAGCACGTCGCCGACCTGGAGATCAGTGAATGTGCCGAGGAGCGTGGCCTCAGTTGAGCCGGCGGGCAGGCAGCAGTTGGAGTCGCCCCACGTGTAAAAGTACATGAGGTTGTGATCGGTGTAGAGCAGCGCGTCTTGCATTGGCTCGAAGACGACGACGGCTGCAGTGAGCGCGGCCTGCTGATTGCCGGGGATTATTGCGCCGGGCATAGTGGGTGCGCTGGTGGAGAAACTGGTGCCCTTCTGCGGCAGCGCGGTGTTTCCGGAGACGTTGATCTGCATCCATGCGCGCGCGTTTGCGCCTTCGCTGATGGAGTAGTCGACAAGGCGGGCGTGGCGGCGAAGCGAGATGCGGCTTCGCGCGGTATTCAGATAAGCCTCAGTTGTGACTGCGTCCTGGCGGTAGCTGAGCTGATCGGCTGCGTAGGAGACGACCTCGGCCAGCATGACGCCGATGTCGGCCTCAGTGGAGGCTCCCCATGAAGGCAGCAACTGATTCATGCGGTCGAGCATTACCTGGCGAAAGGTTGTGTAGTCCTTAGCGAGATAGTTGATGGGTGGCGGCGTGGGCGGCGCGGGATGGCAATCGGGTGGCGCGGGGTTACAGTCGAACTCGGGGCCGCAGTCGACTTTGAAGTTGAAGGTGACCGAAGAGAGTTGGGGATCGAAGCCGTCAAAAACGTCGGTAACTGTAAATGCCGCCTCTGTTGCCTTGGTTACGTCATTGACGAATTGCAATGTGTAGGGCGAGAAGTCGCCGTACTTGTCGAGGCGGATAACGAGAACGCGATCGGCGTTTGGAACGCTGGCGAATTTGGCAAGGTCCGCGGCTACATCGGCAGGCAGACCGGGCGTATTGATTGTGGTTGCCAGCACCGGCTGAATCCACTTGACCTGGATGGAGGTGACGGACTCGCCGCCGGTGATGAGGACGTTTCGGGGCGCGAAAACATTGAAGGGCGCGGTGTTGAGCAGGGTGACGAGCAGCGTGCGCTGGCGCTTTATGCCGGCAGGGCGGGTGGGGCCGTCGACCACTTCGAGGTAGTCGACGCCGTAGAGCAATTTGTTGCCCAGCAGCGCGGCGCGGCGATTGTCGTTGCAGCAGGTAAAGATCATTGCGTGCCTCCGTAAACGAAGGTCTGCACCTGCGAGATGCCGGTGTTGAGCGGTGTGTAAGTAACGGTGACGGTGAGGGCGGAGTCAACCGACGTGGCGACGACCGACTGCACTTTGATTTGGCCGCTCAACCACTTTTGCAGCGCGCCCTGCACCGTGAATTGCGTGGCGGCGGCGATTTCAGGACTGGTGGGAGCGAAGACCATTTGCAACATGCCGCTGCCGAAGTCGGGCAGGTTGACGCGCTCGCCGGGAGATGTGAACAGCACCTGCTCGATGAGCTGATTCATGTAGTCGGCCATGGGGTCCGATGTGCCGCCGGCGCCATCGAACTGGAATGGGAAATTGACGTTCATTGCTTCATCCTTTGCTGCTGTTGGCGGCTGCTGAATTAACGACTACGAAAAGGGTGAGTGCTTCGGTTTTTTCAAACTGCTCAGGTTGCGATGACTAATGGCGGCGCGAAAACGGGGATCATTGGCGTTCCGGTGGGGACACATAGCCCTACGCCGCTGAGGATGGCCACTGGTTGTCCCATGGAGGTGACGAACAGGGAGCCGACGACCCACTGGCCGGTGACACATGGCCCATTGCCGACGGGCGGAACAAAGGCGCAGCCGGCGATGGCCCACGGAGCGGCGATGGTGGTGATGGGCATGCCGTTTACAAGCACCAAGGGGCTGGGCACAGTGGGCATGGCCATACCGCCGTGCGAGCACAAGACAATTGATCCGACGGTAAGAATGGGTCCCGGCATGTTGTGCTCCTTTCTGCTTGCTGTGAATCTGAATGGCTAAAGCCCGTACCCTTCAACTTCGTTCCTGTTCCTCTTTTTATGGCCCCATGATGGCGAGGGCGCCCTCGTTCATGATGATGGTGGTGCCGACCATCATGATGGTGGCGAGGCCGGGGCCGCAGGTCATGTAGATACCGGTGTCGTTGACTACGATCATGGGGCCGAGTGGATTGATACCCTTGATACAGACTCCGCCTACGAATGGCGCGGGCACAGTGTCGCTGAGAATGATGCTTTGCTGCCCGGTAGTTTGAATCACGATGTTCTGGCCCGGTGGAATGGCGGGTGGAACAGTGGCCATGAGGGGAACTTCGGCGACCAAGCCCCAGAATCCGCCTGTCCATATTGGATAGTTGGGATTGCCTTGCTCGAATTCGATCCACACCTGCGAGCCGAGCGGCGGCACAATAAACATGCCGGCCTGGATGCCTGCCGCGGGTACGCAAGGCATGCACCAGCTTGATGGAATTTCGCCGAGCACGTCGGGCACTTGGGCGAGGATGCGGCCGATCTGCATGGGGTCGATGTTTTCGACCACGAGGCCGCGATACTTTCCGTAAAAGCGCTTGGGCACCGAGTTGCCGGCAGGAGACTTTGCGATAGTCATGGGCTCACCGTTGAGACCGTGGAGACGAGGCCGTTCCTGGTCAGAGTGAAGTTTTGTTTGTACTCGCCGCGCTTGATGCGATGCGTGACGCTCTTGACGTAGTAGAGGCCGTCGAAACAATAACCTGCGCCGCGCACGCCCACAAGCTCGCGCGCTTTCAGAATGCCGCCGTAGCGCGTGACATCAAGCGAGCCCTCGCATGAGACGCACTCCGAACTTTCGGCTCCGGCGGCGAAGCCCATCATGATGGCCTGCGGAATGTTTAGCTTCGACACGTCGTCGCGGTATGAGACCAGGTCGGGCGGCAGCAGGTTGGTGGGGAAGGGCGGAATGGCGCCGAGTGGAGGCATGAGCGGATTGATGGGCGGAATAGGGATGGGAATGCTGATGCCAATCTGCTCAATGTAGGTGTAGACGAGCGGAATTTTGCTCTTCTCCTGGTCGTACTTGAAGTGCATGGACTCGACGTTGGTATATGCGTCCATGTCGATGTTGAGCGCGGGCTGAACGGGGCCGATCTTCACCTGCGGACCCCAGTAAGCGATGCTGGTGCCGGGCGCGGGGCCGGCAGCGATGAAGAAAACGTAGCCGGCTTCTTCAGCGAGTTGGCGGATGTATTGCAGATCGCTGCCCTGTTGCGACGGGATTTCGAAGATGGGAATTGAGATGTCGAGAAGGATGCTGGGAATGATGAGCGGGATGAGGCCGAAGAATGCGTATTTTGCCAGCAGCAGCGCAACGCGCGCCTCACTGGGGCAGGCGGGAAAAGGGAAACCGGACCAGTTGGTTTGATCCATGAGCGCGGTGAGGTCGCGGCCAAAAAGCGAGAGGGTTGAACTGGAGCCGCGGTCGCCGGGCGAAATTTCATTGTTGGTGATGACGCCATCGATGAGCACATTTTGCGAGCCGTTTACGGTAGCGACGAGGATGCAGCGCATGAAGAGCAGCGGCATTCCGCCGGTGAGCAGAAAGAGCAGTTGGAGGGGCGAGTTTTTGTCCACGCTGAAGGTGAGCTTGAAGCCGCTGGGCTCAAGGTCGTGCACCGTTACTTCGACATCGACGAGCGATTCGAGGACGGTGGATGAGACCGGCGTTGCAATGATCGGTCCCATCATCAGCGTGAGTTGGACGCTACTGAGCAATCGTGCCTCCAGGCGCTCCCTGCGGAGTGGTGATGGCGAGAACGGTGCCGGGCGTTTCGATCAGCGTCCACGGAGCGATGGCCCCATTGGCGTCGCAAATGAGCCACGCCATGAGCGGGTCGCCGAGATATTTCGCGGCGATGCGATCGAGGCGGTCGCCCTGCTGCACCGTGTACAGGTTGACGGTTGCGTAGTTGGGCGCGCCGGGCTGGGGCACGATGCGGCGCTGTAAATAAGGGATGCTCTGGCCATCAGGCGCGATGTACTGCTGCACGCCGAAGCTGTAGTAGCGGCTGTCGGGCGGGAATGTGACGGGCGGTATGACGCCCAATTGCACCATTGCCTGAAGTGGATAGTTCATTGATTAGCTCCCGAGTCCGAGGGTTGTTAGGGCGGCGGATGCGACCATGCCGGCCATCGTTTCTTTGTTGTTGAGATAGGTGAGGAACATGCGGCCGCCGGGGTGGTCGAAGCCGAGATCGTCGACGTTGAGCACGCGAAGCCCAAGCGATATTTTTGCGCGAATGGGGTTGAGGTTTACGTCGAAGAACTCTTCAGTAATGCTGAACTCGGTGAGGCGCACGGGAACGACGCGCTGCGCACTCCATACGAAAAGAGTGAGCGGCTGCTCGAGGGGGATGATTTCGAGAGTTCCGGCGCTGGCCATTTGGTCGTCCGAGAGAAGCGTTTCAACTGTTGGGTTAACGAGCATTTCAAGCTGCGAGATCTGCGGCTGCATGCCGTACTTGACTGCGAGCGGATTCTGCGTGGGAAATTCAAGCTGGTCGGTGGCGTCGAGCTGGACTTCAACCTTGATGGTTTCGATGGCCGGGCCGCGGAGGCGCAGCATATCGACGCGAGTACCGTCTGTGGGGCCGGCGACGGATTGAATTTGCAACGAGCGCGTGACAGTCTCGGGGTTATATTGGAGCGCGATGGAGGAGATGATCACCGCGGTGTCGGGGTCCATGGTGACAATGCCGCCTTTGAGGAAGCGTGGCGTTAGCGGGTTGGTGGAGATGTACATTATGGTTCAACTCTCTTCGTGGTTCGTGCGATTGCCGATTGCAAAGGCAGACAAGATGGTCGTTCTCATGGGGCGCTTCCAGGGCTGCCTGGCGGTGGACCTGCGGGCGCTGGAACTGCTGCTGGACCTGTTGGTGTCGCGGAGGTTGCGGAGCCTTCAAAGAAGCCGATCTTGTGGAGAAATTCCGTCACCTTATCCGCGTCATAGGTGATACATTTTGCCTGCCATTTTTTCGGAGGAGGTAAAGGTTCGTATTTGTCCATCTGAGAGGCGTATGCTTCGGCTTCTGCCTGTCCTACACTGCGCAATGTGTCCGGCTTGATTTCGTACACAATGCCATTTTCCTTATCGAGCCGGTCGATCCGGGGCCGGGATTTCTTGGGCAGGTCTGGAATCTCAATCTCGTGCTCCTTTTCCAAACCGGCGGGCAGTTTTTCCGAGACCAGATTTTCAGCGTTTGGCAGCAGTTCCTTTTCAAACTTCTCGTAGTATTCATGCGCAAAGTTGCCGCGTTCGGCGGCTTTTGGAACGGATTTGCCACCGGGGCGGCGCCGATCTCCGAGTTCCTCGCGCAGATCGGACTGCACATCGCCCGCGGCGCGACCACGCCCTTGTGCCTCACCGAAGAGATCGATCACGTCCGCTTTGCGCTGCTCGTCGGGTGTGAATTTTGGCCCGGAGCTTCTTCCCGATCGAGACGCTCCCGGCGATGCGCTCTTTGTTGAAGAGCTCTTTGGCTTTGCGGAAATGCTCGAGCCGCCCTTTGATCCTTTGCCAATGCTTGCGACGGTTGGATCTCCATCACGAACGCCTGTCGTCTGTCCCTCATTTTGTGGAACGGTGCCCTCGGCTCCTGCGGCCTGTTTGTATTCCGCCTCCACCACGTGCTCCTGCTCGGCTGGAACTGCCTGAGATTCGGGCTCAGCCTGCGGTGCGTTGGCGCCTTTCTTCTTTGCCCTGTACTCATCGAGCGACGTAACTTTCTTGGGAGCGTTTTCTTCAGCAACAGGCTTCGCTGGAGGCAGATTTTCAGGTTCGGCAGTTGGCTTGGCTGCCGGCTTCGCGCCCTGAGCCTGGCTTGCGGCGCGCTTCTGCCGATACTCATCTAACGAGATGACTTTCTTAGGTTGATCCGGCGCGGCGTCACGAGCGGCGGAGGGCTGTTCCTTCACCGCCGGGGCGATGGCTTTGTCTGGCGGAACAGACGGCACCTGTTCTGCGGCAGGCGGAGCCGGGGGCTTTGCGGCTGCGGGCGCTTCAGAATCGTGAACAGCGGGAGCCTTCTGATCGGCGGCAGGCGCAGGATGCTGTTCGGGTGCTTGGTCCGTGATCGGTTGCGGTTTTGCCACCGGTGCCTGCTTCTCGTCGACGGGGGCAGTGGAGGACTTCGTGGGGGGCGTCTCTTCCTGCGCGGGAGCCTTCTTCGAAGACTGACTGCCGCCTTCGGGTTCCTGCTCCGCGCCTGCGCCCTTGCCGCCGCCACCGTGCTGGATCAATGCATGGATGGCCGCTGCGACTGCCTTCACGATTGCGCCGGCGTCCGCTTTCAGGGCTTTGTCTTTCTCCGGGCCGTCGGGCATTTTTCTGTAATGCTGGAATAGGTTGTAGACAAGTGGAACGATGGGGACCAGTGCTCCGCCCGCCAAGAGGATCTTCGTGATTTTGCCTGCCGAGCGCGACGCGCGCAAGCCAAGGATTCCGAGTGCTAGTCCAATGAAGGCGGCCCAGAAGTTGGGGTCAGTCTTCCAACCTTCAGGATTCCTTTCATAAGAATCGTAGAGGCCCTTGACTCCGCCAATGGCTCCCAGCACTTTGAGGCCGAGTTGCACTTCTTCCACTCCGACATAAGCCAGCGCCACTTGAGTGCCGACTGCGCCTTCGAGCTCGCCCTGTTCGTAACTGGTGAACAAGAGCCCCTGCGCGGGCTTGCCGTCGCCCAGTTGTTTCTCCAGCGGATCGCCTACATATTTGTCGATACCTCCGGAGACCGCGTTCGAAATTCCAAACGGGCCCGCGGGCTTGCCCGGCTCACGTGGATTTGCGGAGAGGCCTTGTTCAGCCAGGGCGTTCAGCGTGGCGTATTGAGTGATGTGGTCCGTAGCGTCGATCAGCACCTTTGCAGTTGCGCTGTTGCCCAGCGCCTTTTGCTCCATTTCATGCACTGCATAAGGAACCCATGCAACTGTGTCGACGATCTGTGCTGCCTCGAGAACAACACCCTTGGCACGGCCCACGTTCGTGAGCACAACATCATGGACCTCTTTCTTGACCTTGGCCTTGACGATTTTGGGAATTTCCGCCGCCACTTTTTTGATGGCGGGCGCGGCCGCCTCCACCGTGGCTGCCACGGCCTTCACCGCTTCCACCGGATGCTCCACGGCTTGGACCGCCGTGTCCACAGGATGCAGCACGACATTCTCAATTGGTTTTGGAATCTCGGTGTTTGGGGGAATAATCTTGTCCATCTGAGCGGCGGCTTCGCGTGCCGCGGGGCGGACATATTCTTTGACTCCGTCAGGGACGTGGCTCCAGAGTGCGCGGCGGGCTTCAGCGATGGACAGTGCGGCAATGCCGATTCCAGATGTTTCGCGAATCGGCACTCGGTCGGCATTGCGACCAACGGCGTAGCCGGCCAGTGTTGCTTCATGCTCGCTGGATGGATTCACCGATGAGTGGAGCGACCTGCCCGCGCCCTGCTGCACGACGTGGGCGAGTTCATGAGCGAGAAGAATCCTGCCCGGCGTGGATGATGGGGCGAAGAAACCGCTTCCGAAGACAATTTGATTGCCGACGGTGTAGGCGGCCGCGTTCACTTCGCCTGCCGAGGCAGCGGCGTCGTGGTCGGTGTGGATGCGGACGCTCGAGAAGTCGTGGCCGAAGCGGGACTCCATGAATTTGCGGGTGCCGGGGTCGAGCGAAGAACCGGGACTGCTGAGCGTGCTTGCGACCGATGCAGGGGCGTGGCTGCCAACCGCTGCGGACGAAGTTGCATTGCGCTGCAAAACTTCTTTCTTCTTTTTGCAATCGTCGCACGAACCGCCGCAGGAGCATTGACGTTGGATGGGGCCAAGGCCGACGCGGGAGAGCGACCATGCAACATGTCGATGCTCGCCGGTAGTGACTTTTTCGGCCGCTTGTTCGGCCTCCTGCTCAAAGCTGTCGTGCGCGGGGCCGATGCGCAGCGATGTTGCGGCGGCGGATTTCTCCGGCGCTTGAGGAGCGTGCTGGAGGCCGGCGCGGCTCAACGCTTTGCTCCTCCATTCGACGAGTAGATGCCACTTACTTGTGTGCCGATGGCGCGGGCGACTCTTGCGCCGAATTCGCGTGCGCCGGCGCGGCCGGTGGTTAGCGGAATGCGGCCGAGGCGAAGGACGGGCGTATTTGATGGGCGAAGAAGCTGCTGGCGTTGAGCGGGATCAGAGAGCGTGACGGCCAGTTGCTGCTTGAGGGTCTCGGCAAGTGCTTCGGCGTGGTGCGGGTCGATGCCGCGCAGGACTAGGCGGTCGATGATGATCTTTGCGCTGGAGGGGTTATTGGTCTCGCTCATTCCCACCCCCTGGTTTCGGTTGCTGCGATGGGCCGCTCGGTTTTAGCGGCTTCAAGGTTGGCGGCCTCGCGCAGATGGCTCATGGAGAGAGGCTGGCCCGTTTCTGCGGCGAGGAATGCGGCGTTGAGCGCAATGTTGCGAATGTTGCCGCCGGTCATGTGGAGCTGCGCGAGACGTGCGGGGTCAATGCCGGAGCTTGGAGTTTGAGAAGGAATGGCGCGACGCCAAATGCGCTCGCGTTCCTGGGCTCCGGGATAGGGGAAGTCGACGGAGAAGCGCAGGCGGCGCTGGAAGGCCTTATCGAGCGAGGCCTTGGTGTTGGTGGTGAGAATGGCGACGCCCTGGAACTGCTCCATGCGCTGGAGCAGATAGCCGACTTCGATATTGGCGTAACGGTCGTGACTGTCGCGCACTTCAGAGCGCTTGCCGAAGAGCGCTTCTGCCTCATCGAAGAGCATCACCACGCCGCCTTGCTCGGCCGCATCGAAAACTTTCTTTAGATTCTTCTCGGTTTCGCCAATGAATTTGCTGACTACGGCAGAGAGGTCGATGCGATAGAGATCGAGGTCGAGCTCGGCGGCGAGAACTTCAGCGGCCAGTGTTTTGCCGGTGCCGCTGGGGCCTGAGAATAACGCGCTCATGCCCAGGCCGCGACGGCCACGGCTGGCAAAGCCCCAATGCTCATAGACGGTCATGCGATTACGCGCCTGGCTGACGAGCATTTTGAGCACCGCGGTTTCGGCGTCGGGAAGCACGAGGTCGTCCCATGCGGCGCGTGGACTGATGCGCTCTGCAAGCAGATCGAGCTGGGGGCGCGAGACCGCGCGACAGTTTTGCCAAAGTCGCTCGGCAAGCGAATCAGGTTCATTAGCGACTGCTGCGGCGACGGTGGCGATGGTATCTGCGCTCATGCGGAACTGCTCGGCCATGCGGTCGAGAGCTGTGTCGAGTTGCGCATTCGACTCAAGAATTTTGGCGGGGACGACAGCGGCGAGCGCCAACTGCCACATGCGCCGTTGCGCGGTGGGGTCTGGGCAGTTGACTTCGTGACGCCAGGTGAGACGGTGGAGTTTTTCGGCATCGCGACTGGCGATGAGGAGCGTTGTGGGGATGCGCTCTGCGAGAGCGCGCAGGTTTGCGATTGGTGCGTCGCCGTGCCAGTCAAGAAGGAGAAAAGCGGGCAATAGCAGCGCTTCACGGGACCAGAGGGCTAAGAACTGCTCGAGATCCGCGCCGGCGGCGGGAGCATTTTCAGCGCGAAGGATGAGCAGATGGCGGTCGAAGTGTTGCGCGATGCGTGCGGCGATGGCGCGTTGCGCGGCGGGGTCGTCGCCGTGCAAATGCAGCGAAATGGTTTCGGGGCGTGCGTCGCAATCGCGGAGCAATGAATCGAGAAGTTCCTGGTGATCTTCTGCAAGAGGCGCGGTGGGAGGTTCGAAGCGAAGGATGGACTGCAGGCGCGCGTCCATGCGATTGGAGCCGGCAAGAAAGTGAAGGATTCGCTCGTCGATGCGCAGGGGCGCTGCGGCCAGGCCGAAGCCAGGCTCAAGTTCGACGAGGCGGAAGTAGCGCAGCGGCGATGCGGGCGCGAGGGCTCTCCAATCAGGGTTGGGCATCAGGCTGAGAGCGAGGCCGAAGGTGGGGGAGTTGCGCTGCGGGCGGCCAGTGAGGCGTCCGCAGAGTTCGCCCAGATCGGCTTCCATCTCCACTGCGGCGCACAGCAGCAGCAGGTCGCGCTCAAAGGGGCTGAGATCGAAGATGGCGGTGAGAATGTCGGCTGCGGGGGGCTGGTCGCATTCCCATGGAAGTGTGCCGGCGCCGGGTGCTTGATCGCCTGAGAGCAGAGTGCGGAGGCGCGCGAATTCGGCAAGCAAATGCTCGCGGTTAGCTTCAGCGTAAATGGGCGCGGCGAATGTGCTCATAGGGTGACCCAGGGCCCGGCGAAGGTGAGAGGTGCGGGCGGCGTGGTGATTTGCACGATGCTGGGGACGCCATCGACGACCAGCCTGGCAAGAAAATCGTGGTATGTGGTCAGGCTCGGGTCGAAGAGGAACGTGAGCGTCGAGGCTGGATTGTCGTTGGGGAGTGGCTGCGCGTCCGCGGAGAGGCAGACCAGCGTTTGTGTTGGCGTAGGAATGTTACTGAGCGAGAGAGTGACGGACTGGCCGGGGAAGACAGGCGGCGCGAAGCTTGCGAGTTGGATCTGACTAAAGGCACCCGATGGCGTGGTTACCGGTGTGGGTGTAACGGCCTGCGTGTTGGGCAACCATGCGGCTATGGCGAAGGGGACAGTGTTGGTGGTTGCAGCGGCCGCCTTCGTTGTGGGGTCGAGCCACTGCACTTCAAGGTCGTAGAGCCCGGCGGGGAAACTTATCGATGCATGATCGGGAAGCTGAAAGGTGAGCGCGGTGGCCGATGGAGCAGGATAGGGAGTGGGCGGATTGGGAATCGGCAGGAATTTGGCCTGCGTGCCGAGCTTCTGGTGCGTGATAAGAACCTGGGTTGCGCCGAAGAGTGAATCGCCAGTGAGGACAACATACTCGCCTGGCTGCGCCGCGGGCTGGCCGTTGGGAGATTCAGCCGTAAGGATATTCGGCAGGTGCTGCGGGGTGACAGAGAGGATTTGCGCCTGGGCCTGGGGCACAGCGTTAAAGGCGACCTGCAGAACGGGGAGCGCGTATGAGGCCGAGACATCCGGCTGCAGAAGCGCGACGGAGACTTGAAATGGATAAGTGGGGCGGTAGTCGGCTTTGAGCGCTGTCCAGAGCCAGGCCATCTCTTCGCGCGACATGGTTTCAGGCGTGATTTTTATCATCTCCATCTGGCTGCCGAGGCCGCAGAGAGGGAGTGAGGCGTTGAGTGGGTAGGTGGAGGACGGATAGGTTGAAGAAGCGCGCGCGGCGAGAGCGAGATCAATGTCCTCGCGGGTGATGACTGGCGCCTGATGAAGCATCATGAGCGCGTAGCCGAGCAATGCTTCCGCCTGCCATGGTTCAGAGCCGTAGGCGGTGAGCAGGTAATGGAGATCGAGCGCCAGCGGAGGATTGCCGATGGCCGTTGTGCCGTCGGAGCTGAGCGAAGCGTAACCGACATTTCTCCAAGCAGCGTTGTGCGTGACGAGATGAAGAAAGAGATTGACCTGGTTCTCCGCTGTGCCTCCGCCCGCGGAAAATTTTTGCTGCACCTGGTCGGGTGCGAGGCAGGAAACGTGCACCGGCGAGGGAATGGTTGAGGATACTGACGGCAGAAGGTAGAGGTTGTAGAGGTAATGCTGCAGGACGGCAGTGACGCCGGCAATGGCGAGTGCGTTGCTCATGAGCGCCGTCCATTCTGCCCGGCAAGATAGTCGGCGAGGCTTGTGGTGCGGTCGCGGCGGGGTGCCGGCGCTGGCGGAGCAGGCGGTTGCACGGCCAGAACTTCAATGCGGCCTATGTGAATCTCGATGCTGGGCTCCGGCGCAGGTGCGGCACGCTGACCGCGAATGGGCGGCTGAACCATTTGCGCGGGCTGGGCGGGGATGGGCGCGCGCGAGGCAACCACTAGGGACTGATTGCCGCTGGTGGGCTGCGAGTTGAGTTCTGATTCGGCCTGCTGTGGTTGCTGGCTCGAACTGTTTGCGTTGGGATCAGATTGCGCCTGGCGAGTAGTGGACTGCTCTTGAGGCGTCTCAGATCTGCGCATGATTCGTGGTGCGAACGAGTGCTTGTCCGCTGCCTGCGGCGCGATGGAATCAGCTCGTGGCGCAGTGGCGGACGAGATTTCTTCAGAACGTGGGTTGGTGGGCGCTTGATTTGATTTGGTCTTTTGGGGGTGGTCTTGCGGCTGCATGTGCGATGAATCGACCTGTGCGCGACTGGTCTGAAGCGGCTGCGAGAATTGTTGCTGCCTTGGCTGCAATGGTTTGTAGTTCTCAAGGAATGATTCAGGCGCGGGTGACGATGGAATCTCCGCCGCGCGGCGTTGAGTGGTTGAGGCATCGGGCGATGCGGCAGGCACCTCAGATTCGACGACGAAAGGGGCGTCGTTAAGGTGAGACGGCTGCGCTTGTTCGGCAGGCGTGCCAAACACTGAGCCTGCTAGCGGGCGCAACGGCTGACTGGTGCGGGCAGCCGCTTGCACGATTCTGGAGAGATAGCCGCTCATGCCTGCACCAACTCGACATAGGCGCGACGACGCGCTGGGCTGAGGGCGAGAATCTCGGTCTCGCTCCAGCCGTAGGCCAAGGCGAGCACGTGAACGTCTTGAAAGATGCGCTTGGCGTGGCTCTCAATCTCAGCCCAGACGAAGCCGCCGAGGTCGAGGCTTTCATCGAAGGAGGCAGGGCAAGATGGGCAATCGAAGTGGAGCAGAATCTCGGCCAGGGGATCGGCTTCAGAAAGGCGCTGGCCGATGATGTTCACATCTTCATCGGTCCAGTTGGTGACGGGTTCTGTCCCCGAGTAGCACGACACTAGAAGACGCTCGGCCGCTGCCTGTTCACCGGTTTCCTCTGCAGCAATGGAAAGATCGCGGCTGGTGGGCAGGCGAAAGAGCCACTTGCCTACGGGAACAAGTTGAGAGACAGATGGTATGGCCGGCGTCGTGGCAACGGTGTGGCCATCGAATTCAAATTCCAAATGCTCGCCGCACTGGCGGCAGGCGGTATAGCCGCGCAAAATCCCCCCGAAGGCATCGCAGTGCAACTGCGCGAGCGAACGGTTGCGCGCGCCGAGGGGCCAGTCGGCGGCGCTTCGCTTGTCCGGGGAGGCAACGGAGGCCACCAGGACCGCGCGATCGAGCGCTCCCAACGACCTGCCTGCCTCCCAGAGCTTTAGAACTTCTGCCTGGGTCATGACTCTAAACCTTTATGTAGAGACCGTAGAGAGTGTGGGCTCGACTGGCTCGGTGACGCTGGGGTCGCGCTCCCATCCCTCGGTTTCGATCTTTATGTACTCGATGGCGATGGCGTTTCCGCCGGCATCGAGGTCGGGCAGGGCGTGATATTCCGACACCCAGCAGCGATAGAGCTTGTAGGCAATCACCAGTTGCCCGGCTTCGTTGTAGAACTCGAGGTAGAGGTTCTTGCGGAAGTTGGCCAGCGAGACTTCAGAGCCAAGAGCAGCGCCGTAGTTCCACACCAGGCCGGCCCAGTCGTGGAAGGCCATGTCCATGGTGAGGCCGCGCTCGCAGGTGATGGGCTCAAACTTCTGCTTGCCGGGAGAAAGGATGGAGCTGGATGGATCGCCGCCGCTGCGGAAAGTGATGACCTCAGTGGTGCGCTTGAGGCTGCTTATCTTGCTTACGGCGGCGACGTACTTGTTGTCCCACTTGATGCGGAACTTGAAGTTCTTGAGCGGATCGAGCCGCGTGGGATTTGCAGGAAACATAGCCATGGCATTGCTCCTTCGGCGTATTGCGTGAAGTTAGCTCTGGTTCATCATTTGCTGAATCTGGATAACGACAAACTCAGCCGGATAGAGGGGCGCAAACCCTACAGTGACGTTGAGAATTCCAAGCGCGGTGGTTGCGGGGGTGTTGTTGTCGCTGTCGCACTTGACGAAGTAAGCCTGCGTTGGCGTAGTGCCGGCGAAGGCTCCTTGCAGGAAGAGGCCCTGGAGAAAAGTACCAATGCTCATACGGACCTGGCCCCAGAGCGGCTCCGCGTTGGGCTCGAAAACGGCCCACTGGGTTCCTGAGTAGAGGCTGGACTCGATGAACAGGGCAAGACGGCGGATGGGCACATACATCCATTGCGAACCGAGGGCATTATTGCCGGCGATAGTGCGAGCGCCCCACACCACGTTGCCGAAGTTGGGGAACTGGCGCAGGCAATTGACGCCGAGCGGATTGAGCTGGCCGTTTTGCTGATCGTTGATGACGTACTGCAGGCCGATTGCGCCGGTGAGGCTGGCCTCGATGCCGGCAGGGGCCTTCCACACACCGCGAGAGGCATCAGTCGAGGCGTAGATGCCGGCCACGAATCCACATGGCGGGAATTGCGCGGGAAGGAAGCCGGTCATGGGGTCGGGGGCGGTGACCCACGGAAAGTAAAATGCGGCGTGGTCGGCGTACTGGGTAATTAGAGTGTCGTTGTTGTTATCCGCCGGCCCGGTAAAGCTGAGGCCGGTGGACCCAGTGCCGACGACTGCGGTCTGGGCCGAGTCAACGATCAGGAACGCGCGGAACTGGGCGCAGAACTCCTGAAGGGCGCCTACAACGGCGGCGTTGTTCTCACCGGGCACGCAGAGCAGGTTGAAGATGGGCACGTTGCCCAGGAGCAGATAAGCGGCGGGAATCGTGGATCCATTGCCGACGAGCGCTGTTTCAAATGCGCTGCCGGAAGCTTCCGGTATCAGCTGCGTGCCATCGTTGCCTTGCGAATTCGTCTGTTGCGTGGCACTGGTATTGCCGCCGTTGAGGCAGATTGGCGCTGCTCCTCCTGTTGCGGTGGTGGTGGGTGCAGCGCTTGGCGCAAACTTTGCGCCACTTGTTCCGCCCACCCAGAGGTTAGCGGCAGTGCCGTCCGGAGTACCGCCGGTGATCGGGCCGATCGTGATGGGTCCAGTTCCTGAGGGGCCGCTCAAGAGAATCGCAGTAGCGCCGGTCGTCTCCTGGGTTACCAGCTCGAATTGACTGAATGTTCCCGAGGACAGCGTGCCCGGTACGGTGCTCGTGGCAGCCATCGGCGGTGCGGATGGAGTAAACACTGCACCGCTGGTCTGGCCAACCCATGTGTCACCTGACCCGTCGGGGGTTCCAGCAATCTGCGCTATAGTCATGGGCCCGCTCTTCGAGACGGAGCCGGCAAGATACGCAGTTGCAGTTGAGGTGGTTTGAAGAAGTTGCTCATTGGGAACAAAAGTGCCCGAGGTTACAGCGCCAATCACCATGCTGGTTGTGGGTAGAGTGCCTAGCGTGATGGAGGAAGGCGGAGTGGTGGAACCCGGCGTGAGGAAGGAGATGTAGTTGGACTCCGCGTCGATGACCGTGACCGCGTAGTTAGGGTTTCCCGCGACCGTGGAGAGGTTGGTGTAGCTCTCGAGGGTTTG
>Ga0302198_10002017_pt1 | contig 21690 bp, 16 predicted proteins | sample II_Bog_N2_2_FD_193521 | JGI IMG/M metagenome (GOLD analysis project Ga0302198, IMG submission 193521) | Peat permafrost microbial communities from Stordalen Mire near Abisko, Sweden - II_Bog_N2_2 | ecosystem: Environmental > Terrestrial > Soil > Wetlands > Peat | place: Sweden: Abisko... | reverse complement strand
ATACTCGCGCGCGATGGCGGAGATGCGTTCGTCATGGCCCTTTATCTCATGCACGCGGCCCTGCCGGTCAAGGCTTTCGACGGCGGCTCCCACCTGACCGTGCGCCAACTGTTCGACGGCTCGTTTGAGCTCCGGTTCGCGCTGACGCACGATCTCATCGAGCTTCGCCGTGCGCATCCCCGCTTCCTGAAGCTGCGCGAAAGGGCGACCCGCTTCGACGGCCTCGTGCTGGCGCGTGTCGCCTACCAGAAGGACGCGGTCATTCGGATGGAGGCGGGTCACGAAATCGTGCATCTGGCGCGTTGAGGCGAGCGATGATTCATCGAGCACATACAAGCGTTTCTCGCCAGTGTCCGGCTGCTCGCCCCTGGCAAGATGATGCTGGAGCGTTGAAGTCTCTATACCGGCCTCGGCGAGCTTATGCGCCGCGCGGGAAGTCGGCGCGAATCCTTCGACCGTGTATCCCTGGGCCTCAGCGCCTTCACGAACCACCGCCAGCGTCGTCGTCTTGCCAGCGCCAGCAACTCCATCCAATCCAACAATCTTCTCGCGGCTCACAAATATCTCATCGACGGCGCTTCGTTGCGCCGGACTCAACTCCGGATGCCGGTCTTCGGTCCAAATTCGCAACTGCGGTGAAACCAGCATTGGATCGCCATAGCCGCGCTCATTGCCTCTCTGCATCTGGCCGACGATCTCCTTCTCCATGCGAATCATTTCGGCGGTGGTGTACTGCGGAGCGGCGCGGCCATCCGTTTGTTCAACTGCGCAGAATTCGCCTCGCGTCACCCGCTGCTCAAACTCATGTCGCACCTGGCCGTAGGTCGCCTGACCCATGCTGCGATCCATCGCCGCTTGCAGGATCGCTCGTTCATCCTGCACTGCCGAACGCTCAAAGACATGAGCGCGCGAATAGGTCACGGACTGCTGCACCGTCTTCTCCGGTTGTTGCACATGGTGGTGTGCCTGTTCGCGCGCCTGCGCGACGACGCGATCCGCCTGATGGCCGAACTGCGCTGCTAGTTCACGATGCCGCTGTAGCACCTCTTCCGGCGAGAGCAACTCCTTGCTGTCCCGCGTGCGATGGGCCGCGACCTGCGCCGCGCCCGCGCCGTCTCTCCCGACCTCCTGCAAGTGCTCTTTGATCTGTTCACGGCGTGGACTCGATGCGTCGAGATACTCCTGCGTGTAGCCCTTGATCTCCGGCTGACCATGCTTGCCGCGTTCGATCTCGTAGCCCAAACCATGCAGTCGCATGGCGAGTTCGGAACGGTACACGCTGGTCGCATAGTGCTGGGACTGAAACAAGCTGCGCTCCTGGAGCGCACGGGTCTGGCCGTTCTCGCGTTCGGTCACATTGAAGATGACGGCATGAGTGTGGAGCTGTGGCGCAGCATAACCGTCCACCGGACGGGCAGTGTCATGCTCAAAGGTGGCCGCGATGAACTTGCCGGTCGTCTCCGGTGCATGGACGTTGCCGATGCGTGCCTGCGTGTAACGCTCCAATTCACCGAGCGCGACGCGGACGCTTTCACGATGCGCTTCCCGCACACGATCATCGCCGCCCACCAGCGCGGTGAGAGAGACTGACTTGGGTGCAGAGAATGTGGCATCCCATCCGGCGCGGTGCTCCACGCTGGTGATTTCCTTGCCGTATTCGTTTTCGTAAGTACGTGCGGGCTGGTGCTTGACGAGCTGCACGCCGCTCTCAGGATGCTGGCCTTCGCTCAGGCGGGCGAAGTGCTCGGAACCGACTTCGCCATGCAGACCCCACTCCTGCGCAAGTCTGCCCTGCCACTCGCTATGCGCCTGCTGGTCACGGCTCCAGTAGTTCTGCTCTTCGGAAGTAAACTCGCGGGAGTGATACGTCCTTGCCTGGCCCGCAGATAGCGATTTGGAAATGGTCAACATGCACATGTACTCCACAGTGTGCGCGGCAGCATCTCGCTTCTGCCTATTGAGATTCTATCTCTAACCTAGAGAATTATAGGAACTGAGCGAGGGCCCATCCCCACCTCAATGAGCGCATTGGAGTCGCCATGCGAGGACGGCTTGCATTCCCCTCTTGACAATCGGTGGTCGAGTGTCTACCATCAGTTGTGGTTTGAGGGTCGAATGTCTTCTATGACAAAAGAGAAACAGCAGCGTACGGCCGTTTTGCAAGGCACACTCGACATGCTCATCCTGCGGACCCTGATCTATGGGGCCGCCCACGGACACCAGATCGGCAAGCACATTCAGCGAACCACAAACGACTTCTTGCAGATGCAGCACGGCTCGCTCTATCCGGCGTTGCATCGCCTGGAGAAACGCGGGTGGGTGGTTTCCAAATGGGAAACCTCTCCAGACCGCAAACGGGAGTTCAAATATTACCGATTGACGGAAAAAGGCAGAAAGCAACTTGTAGCTGAAGAGTCACAGTGGAGGCAGATGACTGAAGCTGTGGCGCGCGTGATGTGGCCCACTGCGGAAGGGAGCTGACATGGGATGGTGGCGGGTTGGAAAGAGAGATGCCGATCTAGAGCGCGAGCTTCGGTCTGATCTCGAACTCGAAGAAGAAGAGCAGCGGGAGAATGGTCTGCCGCCTGAGGAGGCGCGCTATGCGGCCAAGCGCGCTTTCGGAAATCCTGGATTGATTCGCGAACAAACGCGAACCGTCTGGTCCTGGAATTGGATGGAATCTCTTGCGCGGGATCTCCGCTTTGGGTTACGCAGCCTCAGCCGGGCGCCGGGATTCACCTTCGTCGCGGTTGTCGTGATCGCGCTTGGAATTGGCGCCAACGTGGCGCTCTTCACCGTTGTCCGCAGCGTCCTGCTCAAGCCTCTTCCGTTTCGCGACCCGGACCGCCTGGTGCTCATGTATGAGTACGAACCCGATCGACCTCATCACACTCCATGGCTGCCAGTGGATGCGGGCAGCTTTTGGGACTGGCAGCGGGCCACACAATCCGTAGCGCAAATGGCGATGGTGTCACCGTTCCAGGGGTATATCGTTTCCAGCGAGGCCGGCAAGCTGCCAGAACAGGTCGATGCGGCCTGGTGCACGGGCAACTTCCTGTCTCTGCTGGGTGTTCAGCCAGTGCTGGGGCGGGGCTTTACTGCCGATGACGACAGGCCCGGCGCAACGGCCACGGCAGTACTCTCCGCGAGCTTTTGGAAGCGCCGCTACGGAGCCGACCCCGCCATTGTGGGCAAGACGATCATGCTGGATGCGAAGCCATACACGATCATCGGCGTGCTGCCGCCCTCGTTCGTTTATTCAGGATCCTTCGGGGGCAACACCGTCCAGGTGTGGACGCCGGTGAGGCATGAAGCGCCGGCGTTCCTCCTGCAGACGTATGGCGACCATGAGTTCCAGGTGGTGGCAAGGCTGGCTCCGGGCGTGACTCTGGCCGCACTCGAGTCGCAGCTGGCCGCGCTGCAGAAGCAGATCAAGGCAGCTCATCCGGAACCCGCGGTGCATCCCAGAGTGATCGGCAGAACCATGCTGGACGATGCCGTGCAAAACTACAAAACGCCGCTCTATGCACTGCTTGCGGCGACGGGCTGCGTGCTGCTGATAGCGTGCATGAATGTTGCCGGCCTGATCATTGCCCGAGCAGCCTCTCGCAATAAGGAACTGGCAATTCGCGCGGCCCTTGGTGGTGGACGGTTGCGCCTGATGCGAGAGAGGCTGATTGAGAGCCTGCTGTTGTCGGCGGCTGGCGGGGCACTGGGGATGCTGTTGGCGTGGGGCGCGCTCGCCTGGCTCATCCATATGCGCCAGGACATGAACCGCGTGGAGGCGATCCGGATAGACGGCGTGGTGGCCGCGTTTACGGTAGGTATTATTGTGCTGTGCGCGCTGTCTTCGGGACTGATCTCCGCAATCAGCGCAGGAACGAAGAATTTGCTGGCTGGGTTGCAGGAGGGATCACGATCGCACAGCGGCGGGACAACGCGAGCAATGCTGCGGCGCGTGCTGCTGGCCATCGAAGTGGGCCTGACGGTGGTGCTGCTGGTAGGCGCGGGATTGCTGCTGAAAAGCTTCGAGCGGTTGCGGTCAGCAGATATCGGTGTGCCGATCAACAATACCCTTACCCTGCGGCTTGGCCTGCCCGATGCCCGCTACAGCGAACCCCGTAAGAGGGTTGCATTCTTCGAGCAGTTGATCGCGGGGGTCCGGGCGCTGCCGGGTGTATCGGGCGCGGGACTGGTGACCGCCGCACCCGGCGAGGGCTGGAACGGCGATACAAATTTCACTATTGTGGAGCACCCGCCGCTGCCTAGTGGTCAGGGATTGGATTTCATGTTGCGCGGAACCGAGCCGGGATACTTTTCGGCTATCGGACTCCCGGTACTCAAAGGACGCGTCTTTCGGCAAGCAGAGCGCCTGGAGCGCGCCAATGTGGTCTTGATCAGCCGCGGCGCTGCGCAGCAGTACTTTCCCGGCGAAGATCCCATTGGCAAGCACATCAAGGACATTGGCGGCAACGGTGTCTGGGAGGTGATCGGCGTGGTGGGCGACGTGCGATGGAACATTGCCCAACCGCCGCTGCCCACCCTTTACTGGCCAATTTACGGAAACGGATACAACTTCGCTACGGTTGTAGTTCGAGCGCCGCATGACGTGGAATCGTTGGCGGTGCCTGTGCAGAAGATCGTGGCTCAACTCGATCCGGAGCTCCCGGTGTGGGGCGTGATGACACTGCGCGAGGCAATTGGTAAGTCCACGGCGGATTCGGAATTCGACTCGATCCTGGTGATGGGGTTTGCAGTGATCGCTCTGGTTCTTGCTGCGGCGGGACTCTACGGCGTTTTAGCCTACCTGGTTGCCCAGCGCACCGCCGAGTTCGGCATCCGGATCGCGCTCGGCGCGCGCCGCGAGCATGTCCTGCGAAAGGTGCTAGTGGATGGAATGCGACCGGCTCTCGCGGGTCTCATCATCGGCCTCATATCCAGCGCAGCTTCGGTACATCTCATTCGCTCCATTCTGTACGAAACGCAACCGTTCGATCCGGCAGTGTTCACGAGCGTGGCGGGACTGCTGCTGTTCGTCGCCACTGCGGCCTGCCTTGTCCCGGCCTGGCGAGCAGCCAGTCTGGATCCGGTGCAGGCGCTGCGAAACGAATAGGCCGAATTCCAGGTGAGATCAAGAGGAATTCTCCATTGATGCAAAATCGCGAAGTCACTCGTTGAGAATTGGATCTGTATCGACACGTCGGCTTGTGGGGCAATGGATTGTTCTGAAGGCATCTTTACAATTTCACCCAATCCACTCCGATTCATCCCAGTCACGCGGCTTTTCATTCCCAGACTTCTGTCGTGAGACCCCAGGGAATACCGACTGCTTCTGGACCGGCTTCTTTGGCGGGACGTTCGAGGCTGTACTCGCTGCCTGTTGAGAGTTGACCGCAGACTGCTGCACAGCAACTGCACGCGGCGATACCGACACAGTTCTCTCAATGAATCGCGGCTGCTTCTCTATCGGACCAACGTACGGAAAGCGTACCTGGACGACGTAGTTCTCCTGCTTGATGTAGCCGTGCAATGGCTCCAGTCCGGCAATCTCCGAGGCCATCACGAGCGGCTGGGTTGTGATCTCAAGGGTGTACTGCTTTCTGCCACCAATCAGACCCGCATTGCGCGACTCCTTCAATCGCTCAAGTTCAACCTCGCCGATCGCATCGGAAACCCACTTTGCCGAGTGCGGCTCGGAGGTCTTGAGGAATATTTTTGTCGCTGGCTGCGAGAGGATGACTTCGGCGTCCTTGCCGTAACGCTTTTCGAGCTGGCTTCGGCCCTGGAATCCGAGCACAACCGGGTTGCCGGATTTGCGGCTCTCTGTGACAACCGTATGGAGCTGCGGCAACTTGTTCAAACTGGCCAGTTCGTCCAGAACAAACCACACCGGCTTTGCCGGATTCACACAGGGCGCCAACATGCGAAGTATCAACATATCAAGCCATACGCTATGCAGCGGCAATAGCTTCTCACGGAAGGTCGGCCTGGAGGTAAGAAAGACCCACTTGTTGCGCTCGAATTCCCAGCGCGAAGTGGAGAACCGTTGCCGGTTGTCATTCTCCCTGGGCAGCAGCTCGAAGCTGTCCGCAATCATGTTGAAACTGGAGATGATTCCGGCGCTCTGGGCAGGCGCGCTGGAATCGAGAAAAGCGGCATACGGGGTTCCCTGCACCATGCGTGCGATCTCCGCCGGATCGCTCATCCATTGCACAAGCTGCTGCGGGGTAGGCCGCCGGCACATCAGACGGGCGAAGATGCGCCGTGGCGCGTCGGTAAAGAATTCCTTTTCGTGGTCCTTTTCAGGAAACAATGCCGCCGCCATCGCCGTCGCCACTTCCGCGGTCGATACCTCATCGGCGATGTCCCAATAAGGGCACCGTGTATCGAGTGGGTTGAGAATCAGATCGCCGCGCTCGGGCGAGTAGAACTCAGGCGTGAACTCCAGCGCCGGATCGTAGACGATGGCCGTCTCTCCCCGCTGGGCAATCTGGCGGAGGATTTGCCGGATGGCCGAAGACTTGCCGCTGCCCGAGTCGCCCATCAATAGGATGTGGTTAGCTTCGAGATTGCGCCGTATGCGAAAAGTTGGGGTGGCCCAACTGGGCAACTGCTTGCTGCACCAGTCGAGCAGGAAATTCTGCCAGCGCAATTGCCAGCGAATGCCATCGGGCTTCAGCTTCCAATTCCATCGCCAGGAGGACAGCAGTTCCGGCCCTCGGGTACGGCGTCCATGCCGCTGTTCGTGTCTCGATCCGGTGCCCCACCACTCTTTCAATTTAAGCCCGCCTGCAATCAGAAACATCATCAATGCGAAGCCAATGAGAATCGGCTCCAGCATCAATGTCCAATAGCCTCGGCCGTTGTAAATGTCTTCCTGTAAGAATTGCTCAAGCTGGGCTGAATTGACCTGAACGGGAGCGTGTTTCTCAATCCCCGTCCAGCCATCCGCGATGGCGGCTTTGGAAAGCCGCACAGGCGGATCGGCGCTGTTTTCCGAGACTACATCGGGATTCGTTGCCAGGGTGCTTTTCCGCCCGGAAGCTGTCTTGAACACCCATTGAACTTCTGTCGTTGTACCGGGCTGTTTCGCCCGCTCCGTGCTGTCAAGGTAATTGAGCAAATAATACCGTTGCAGCGGTGGCATCTCCCATGCCAACCACGCAGCCAATGGGAATAGCGGAAAACCGAAGATCACCGCCAGTACAGCCACGATCCACCACCGGAAACGACCTGGGAAACGCAGCGGCCTCATGGCGTCTCCTTCGGCGGTTTAGCCCCGCCACCGGCCCTCAGTTTGACCAGAAACTCGTCAGCCTTTTGCTGTTTGACGGAGTCGGCGTATACCAGCATCTTGCGGAGCGATTCGTCCGTCAACGGTCCTTTGGAAGCTGCCGCGAACAGATTAAGGATGAGGCTGCGAATCGCCATCAGCTCGGCCAACAGAATTGGGTCGGTATTCACTCTCTGAGCGGCGCTCAATCTGGCAAGTATTGCTTCACGTATCCAGGCGGAAATGTTCGTGCCTTCTTCGGCGGCAGCGGCCTCGACTTCGGCAAACTCAGTCTCGGTCAACCGGGTGCCGGTCTGTTTGACGCGGTAATTCTCGGCTTCCCGTGCGGGGGAAATGGCTGGCGGAATCAGCGAAGTCGGCTTTGGGTCAGCAGTAGCCACAGCAAAATTGACCCCGACGAGGGCTTGGGCTTTCATTTCCTTGGATGCCGAATGATTGAGGGCGGTTTCCGTAAAGCATTCTGAATCATCATGTTCACATCTGCTAACTTTTTCGTTTGCAAATGCAAACGCCAGTGTTTTCGCGCGAAAACTCAAAGGTGCAAATGATTGAAACCGCACACGTTAACAAACGCAAACAATCGTCTATGAATCAGCACCCCGTTGGGGATGACGTGTCAGCCTTACACCCGCTGCGCAGCAGCGCGACTGCATACCGCAAGCGAGTCGGGCCTCGCCAGCAGGCAAAATGAAATGGAGCAATCGCGCCCGGCACGCCGGGAACAGGATCGCGTGCCGCTTCGCACTGCCAGCGGCACTTGCCCGTCGGGTGGGGAAATATGCCGCCCCGGCGCTTTTCTGGGGCATCGCTTAAGGGCGGGTAGACGGGCTCGGGAGAAATCTTTTCGGCGCGCCGAACCGCGTCACTGAATTGCCGTACCGGCCAAGAACGAGCTTGCCACAATCCGCTCACTGACTACCGGTGACGCCGAGCCTCCTGCCGAGAGCGGTTCGGCGCTGCCTGTCGGGCGGGCCAGACTGTCGCCCCGGCGCTCGTCCGGGGCATCGCATGAGGGTGGGAAGACGGGCAGGCGGGCAAACAAATGCGGAGCCTGTACGGGGCCAGGCTCCGCCGAGTGCTTTCTTTGGCTGACGATTATGCGGCGGTCTTCTTAACTGTTCTGGCCTCCGGCTTGGCTGGCGATTTCGGCTTCGGCTTAGCAGCCTTTCTCGCCTTGTCTTTCGCGGTGAACTCCTGCTTTACCTTGAGGGCCACCGCATCGGTATCTATTCCGTAGACTTGGGCGGCGACACGGAGCATCTTTCCGCCATCAGCCTGGGTTCTGGCCGATAGCAAAATTACGGCTTCGACAACCAGCTTTCCGAGGGTTCCTTCGTCGGCCTTGCGGACAAAAGCTCCCAAAATTTTGGCGGCGGATTCTCCCTCTTTAGCCTTGATGCTCCGATTCCGTGCGACCATCTCCAGCCGCTTTTCGTCCAGCAAAGGGAGCAACTGTTCGGCAACAAAGAGCAGGTCGCGTTTCATCAGTCGAACTGGAACGGCGGCCACGATGGATTGCAAGACGCGAATTCCGGTTGCATTGGCCAGCGCTTCCTCGCGGCGGCGCTTCTCCTGATCGGCTTTGAAGCTGGCATCGGCCTTCGGGGTCTGTTTCTTGGGATGGTGTACCGGGCAGGTTGGCTCGGTGCAAACCTTCCGCAATTCGCCCTTGTCGATGCCGTCCGACACGATGGCTTCGGTGATGTACTTGCACGTCTTGAATTCCGGCCACTTCGCTTTCTCCGGTGTGTCGGGCTTCTCCTCCCGGATTTCGACGTACTTGTTGCGCGGGATGGTCTTTTCGCCTTCGGGCTGCTGCTTGTATGCCGTGCTGATCTGGACTAGTTCCGGCTTGGCGGCGACCTTCGCCTTTACGTGCGCGTCCAGCTTAGCCGCATAGCAGTTCGGGTCGGTGCAAGCGTCGGTGTTGCCGCTGACATCCGCAAAGAGCAGTTTGTTGTGTCCGGTACGCTTGGGGCAATCGACGCAACTCCCGGCGGCGGGAACAAGTTGCGGGTCCCGCTTGTTGAAAGGCGCCTGTTTCAAGAGCAAGAGAACATTCTGCTCAATCCACTGTTGCAGGTGCCGAACCGGAAGCAGGATGCGCTTGGCCTTGGCTCCGGCTCCGCTCCACTCCTCGCGGAAACAATTGGCGAGCGCCTGTTCCTGTTGCGCGGGTTGCAATTTGGCGAGCAAAAGGGCGTGGCCAACGCCGATTTCCTCGGCATAGAACGCATCAACCACGGGCGCGGCAAGTTCCGTCAATCGCACTCTGGCGGCGCAATACGCAGGCGATTTCCCAACTTTCGCCGCGATCTGCTCAATGCTGTACTTCGGGTCTTCCAAGTTGAGCAGGGCCTTGAAACCTTGCGCCTCCTCCAGCGGGTGAACGTCGCGGCGTTGCAGGTTTTCGATTAGTTGCGCTTCTAATGCCTCCGCGTCGGTTAGGTTGACAATGCGAACTGGGACGGTTGGCGCTTCGGCCATTTGCGCGGCGCGATAGCGTCTCGCCCCAGCAACAATCTCGAAGCTCTGATCTGTCAGAGGCCGTACAAGCAAGGGAGAGAGAACACCCTGGCTGCGGATGCTCTCGGCCTTTTGTTCCGCAGACCGTTTTGTGGCCGAGCGTCACGAATGGCGCTTGGCAGCGAGCGGTCCGCGTTCCGAGCGACACATAACGGATCAGCGGAACGCAAACGCAACAGAGGTATTCGCGTCAGTGAAAGCGAGGAATCCTGCCATGGGCAGGTCGAGAGACTGAGCAGCATCATCCATGCCGAAGGCGTGCGGGAATATTGCTCAACTGATAACTGAAGAGTAGCCGGTCATCCGCCCGAAATTAAAGAACAGAACCAATGGTGGTCTGTTTTCCTTACGGTTACTTCGTAGTGACAGCAAGCTCTAGTACTTTGTCCCCGTTGCAGGCTTTCGCCGAAATCAGCAGTTTTGAGGCATTTTTAAGATTCAGCGTCAAGGACACGTTCGCACCCGAAGGGGCCAACCCCGTGGGTGGGTACGCAATTTGCAAGACGTAATATCCTACAGCGTCGTGGAGAGCGTCCTGGACCGCATGGTGCGCATCCGCCTCTTGATACAGCCCTCTGTACGGCCCCGGTCCAAACAAAAACTGTCCCTTTCTCTGCCGGCTCAGATCGGCCCCCGGAACCGTCCCCGGCTGGGATTCTTCCGCCTTCGGACCTTGAGGATTTCTTCCGCTGGACCAGCCGCCGGATCCAGGGAGGGCTGGCATGTCAGGCTTACTAAACAGAACTCCACCGTTCACAACAAGCATCTGCGCCATGGAGTCGCTCGCTGCCTGAATCAACCGCTCCGGGGGCATTTTACGTTCATTTTGGATATCCGTTGTGTAAAGCACAACGCGACGACCTCCGAAGGATTTCAAGGAGGCAACCATTGCCTCTGCGCTCACCTGTGGCCCCGGCGGAGTGTCCCACATCTGCTTGAGTTGCAGGGCGGAAGTCGTGAAGCCAGTGGTCTTACCTTTGTCTTGCGCTATGGCCACCTGCCATCCTCGCTGCCAGACTGGGCCGAGCGCTGTCATCAGGTCCGACGGCATGTCTGCCGAACCTACGGCGGCTCTTGGAAGGATGACCAGCATCCTTGTTGGAAGAAAGTCGCCTTTGGGCACCTTGTCCCCCAACACCGGGCGGCGAAGTGTCAATGGGAGAGTCTGCCCCTGCAAGTTGACCACAAAGTCCCCTGCGGTCAAGCCGCCTATCGGACGTCCGTCGGAATGTTGGACAAGCACCGCAATTTGGATCGCATAGTCGCTCGCAATTGCTGGGGCGGCGGGAAGCGAAACGCTCGACCATACCGCCAGCACGAAGCAGACGCTGAGAACAACTGCCAAATTACTTCCCCGAATCGTCGAATGAATCATCGCTTCTCCTAACTTTAGACCTACTCCTTGGAGGCGAGTTAGGAACAAATACTACACCCGACATTCGCAACATCTGCGCCTCTCCGCCGAGAAGTTTAGCCATGTGTTTTCCGGGTTCCGATCGGTTGGCCATCCGTCAGTAACACTTCGGTAAACATTCTGGATCGGCGGAGTCCACTTTACCTGCTGATCATTTATCTGAAAGACCCAAACGGAACTGGTGGCGGCAGCAAACAGCATAACGGGTGGCAGCAAAGCACTGTATCCAGCACCAGGTGCATGATTATCTTCCATCGGATATTTCCGAATGGAGAGTGTCATGCTCGAACACTACTACGTCAAACCTTCAACCATCGACCGAATCCGTGATAGTTGGCTCGGCTCTCAAATTGACAACTACGCGGGATGGATGGAAGCGAACGGCTATTCCTCCCGCACCGTTTTTCGTCGGTTGCCACGGCTTTTCTGCTTTGCTGAGTTCGCACAGAAGAGGGGCTGCACAGATGTTGCTTCTGCCCTTGCTCTTGTCGAGGACTTTGTTTCCCAATGGTTGGTTCAGCACGGACCGGAAGCAAAGACATCGGCCTCGCTGCGCAAGCATGCAATTGATGTAGGGAATGCCACTCGTCAGATGTTGCGGCTGGCCAGTGGAGATCCTGTAAGGCACAATCGTCACCGCCGCCCATTTCCACTTGAAGCAGAGGTTCCTGGGTTCCAGAAGTATTTGCGCAATGAATGCGGACTGATGGAGAGTACGATCGCCGGGTACCGGCATCATCTGCACGAGTTTGGGCAGTACCTCCGGAAAGCCGGGATCACGTCGCTCGGCGACCTGTCGCCCGCGCTGCTGGCATCTTTTATCGTCGAATGTGCGCCGGGAATGGCTCCCTGCACGCGCCGCGATCTCTGTTGTCATCTAAAAGTGCTGCTGCGGTTCTGCCATCGCGAAGGAATTACCGACCGGGATCTCCGCGGTGCGGTCGGTATGCCGCAGGTATACCGTCTGGCCGATGTCCCCCGGTCAATCACTTGGGACGAGGTCCGTCGCACTTTGGAAGCTGTGGACCGAAGGACAATCCGAGGCCGGCGAGATTACGCCATCTTGCTCTTTCTTGTGACCTATGGGCTGCGGGCTCATGAGGTTGCCAAACTCACGCTGGAAGATATCGACTGGAAACGCGAGCGATTCCAGGTACCGGAGCGCAAAGCTGGCCATTCGACCGCGTATCCGCTCGCCGGAGTAGTGGCAGAAGCCTTGATCGACTATCTCAAACGAGGTAGACCTGAGACTGAGGATCGTCATCTCTTCTTCCGTGTTGTGGCTCCGCGTTCTCCAGTCACTCCCGCCACTGTGTCATCAAGTGTGGCGTTTTATCTCCAGAAAGCTGGAATCCAAGTGCGCAAGGGTGGATCGCATACGCTGCGGCACACCTGCGTACAACGCCTGATTGACGCTGAATTTCCACTAAAGACTATCGGCGATTATGTTGGGCATCGTTCGCCGGAGTCCACGCGCATCTATACGAAAGTCGCTATCGAAGCCCTGCGCGAGGTTGCGATGGGCGATGGGGAGGCTCTATGAACACTCCCTTTTTCCAGAGCTTCCTGGCGCCATACCTCCATCAGTTCGTGCAATACAAGCGTGCGCTGAACCGCAAGTACTTAAACGATGCGCATACGTTGCGACTGTTCGATCGGTATCTCTGCAACCACGACATCGCTGACTGGCACGCCATCGATAGCGCTGTAGTCGATGATTTCCTGGTGTCCCGTCCTAAAGTCGGGCCAAAGAGATACAACCTCATTCTGTATGCAGTGCGCCGGTTCTTTGCCTTTGCGATTATGCAGCAGTGGACACAGCGGAATCCTGTGACGGCTAGTCCGCGGCGCATCACCGGCAGCCGGATTCCATACTTATTCGATCTCGATACCGCAAGGCGTCTAATGGCTGAAGCACGAAAACTGCCGGAGAGATCCCGTGCGCCCTATCGAGGCCTTGTGTACGAGACGATTTTCGCTCTGCTTTATGGCCTGGGGTTGCGGGTAGGCGAAGTGTCACGCTTGAAGATAGGCGATGCCGATTTCACCCGCAATCTACTGTTCATCCGGGAGACGAAATTCGCCAAGAGCCGATATGTGCCGATGGGACCTCGCCTGACACAACGCCTGAAAGATTATGAGGCAGAACGTTATGGAAGCACGCCTGCTTCCGAACTGCCAATGTTCACCTTCAATTCCAAGCGGCGTAGCGTCGATAAAGGAACGATCAGCATGACTTTTCATGCTCTCCTGCCCAAGCTGAAACTGCATATCCCGCCGGGCGTGTCGCCGCCGCGACTCCACGATCTGCGCCACTCGTTCGCTGTCGCCACACTGCTTCGATGGTATCGGGAAGGCATCGATCCCAACTGTCGGTTGATGCACCTCGCCACCTTCCTTGGCCACGTCGATCCCACTTCCACCTCTGTGTACCTAACGATCACCGAAGAGCTTCTCAACCAGGCCGCTCAACGCTTTCAGACGCTCGCCCCGAAAGGAGGTGCGCAATGATCGGAGTGGGGCAAGTGCTGTTCGCTTTTTTTGAAGATCACCTCAAGGCGCAGAAGGGGCTTCGACCCGGTTCGGTGCGAAGCTATCGGGACACAATGAAACTCTTCCTTGCCTATGTTGCTGCCAGTTGCCGGCGGCCGATAACCCGATTACAGCTGGCTGACCTGTCGGCACAGCGAGTGCGTGACTTCCTCAATACAATGGAGGTCACGCGCGGGAATCGTGTGAGCACACGCAATCAGCGGCTTGCCGCCCTGCATACCTTCTACCGCTTCCTCGCCCTCCGACAGCCGGAAATGCTGGCTGAAGCCCAACAAGTGGAGGCGACTCCTGTCAAACGGACTGCGCCGCCTCAGACGCTATACCTGGAACACGACGAAATCGAAACCCTCTTCCGGACCTTGCCGCGCGATGGAATCCTCGCACTGCGTGACAGGGCTCTCTTCATGGTGCTCTATAACACCGGAGCGCGAGCGCAGGAAGTGGCCGACTTGAAAGTCGAAGATGTTGATCTCGACGGTCCGCTGCGCGTGCGTCTTCATGGGAAGGGCGATAAGTGGCGAAGTTGTCCGCTCTGGCCTGAAACTGCTGAACTGTTGAAGAGGTTGACGGCCGACGTGCGCGGCAACCAGTCCGTCCCCTTGTTCATGTCTCGTCAACGAGAGCCCCTTACGCGATTCGGAATTTACAAGATCGTCAAGCGGCACACTTCCGCCTTGTCTCCCACTACTCCGGATAAAAGGCGCCGCAGTATCTCGCCGCATGTTTTCCGTCACTCGACGGCGGTGGGCCTTCTGGAAAAAGGCGTAGACGTCAATGTCATCCGAGCCTGGCTGGGACATGTCAGCTTGGAAACCACCAACCGTTATGTCGAAATCACCTTGAGGACCAAGCAGGCTGCTGTGGAGGCTTGTCTCCCTCCAACCGGAACTTCGGAATCACCTCACCCAACGAAAGGATGGCGTGACGATCAACAGCTGTTGAAATGGCTTGGCTCGCTGTAATGGTTATGTGCCTATTACGTAGGGGAGCCGCCTGTTTCCATGCGGCTCCCCTCTTCCTCGGCAACAAAACGGTCTGCGGAACAAAAGGCCGCTTTTGTGCCCGGACACAAAATCGGCCAGTTCCTGCATCGCATCTTCGTCGAATGTTTTGCGCGGGTTGGTGGGCGATACGACCAGCCAATCAATCGGCAGGTCGCGGTACTCGGACTGAGTTTGAACTGTGGTAGTCATGGGGAATCTCCTTTTCCGGTTGAATCTTGCATGAGGGCGCAAGCGGGCACACTCCCAAGCGCACCCGCTCAGGACGTGTGCGTTAGCTGGCCGCCGCAAACTGCTCAGGCTCCGTACCCGGTTCCGCGCTTTCATCCTCGCGGATGGCGGCAAGAATCACAGCGGATGTGTGCTGGATGACTTCAAGGCTCTCGGCCAGCAGAGTTACGTTGCCGTTGTACATCTGGATGTAATCGCTCGAAGCGTTGCCCATCTCAAGGCCGATTGCCTGACCCACGATGAAGGCCACGGCCTCGGCCTCGGTTTCGCGCACGGTGGCCGTGGTGAAGGTGCGGCGCTCGGCCGGCATTGCGGAAAACATGCCAGGACGAGCACGCACGAAGACAGCCGCCAGCGGCGGCACGTGCAGAGAGATTTGCCGCTAAGAACGCCCCAGCGGGGCAGCGGCAAATCAGGGCAATCCCGGTCAAGAGCGTCCGGGCCGGACATTGGGACGACTACGTCCGTGCGCCAGCCTCCGCCAGCGGCTCCGGCAAAAGACGGCTTCGGGAGGTTTATTGTCAACGCACCTTGCTGCGTTGACCTCCTTTAGACCTATCGTGAACCTCTGCCGCCTTCACCGCCTTGGCCTTGCTATAGTCCGGTTGCGGCAGTTCCCACCCCGCCATCCCCTGCAACACGCGGTCGGCGTGCTTGATGGTGTTCACGTGTCCATAGTGGGTTTCAATCATGTGGACGGAAGTTCCCATCTGCTCGGCAAGGAAATACACGTCCACGCCTTCCTGCAATCGCAGCGTGGCGTAGGTGTGCCGGAAGCAATAGGTCGAGCGCGGCACGCCCTGCGTGCCTTCGCGCAGTTTCGCTTCGTTCAGAAGGTCGGCAATCAGCGAGCTGTAAAGAGTTTTTGCGGGCTTGCCCGTGGTGTTGGCAAAGACTCTGTCGTCCGGTTCCGTGGCTTTGGAGATCGCGCGGATACGTTCCAGATACTCTCCGACGCTTTTAGGAGCGACCAGCTTGCGCGACTTGCCTTTTCCTTGGACAAACAGCACAACGATCTCACGCCCCTCGCGGTCTTTTGCAGGCATAATGTCGCGCCAGCGGAGATTCTTCATCTCCGCCGGCCTCATGCCTGTATTGCAGGCAATCAGGATCATGTTGTAGGTGACGGTGCGATACCAGATGCTTGAAGGTTTATCTGTCTCGGCAATCCACTTCCTTCCCACGGTGTGGAGTTTGCGGTATTCCTCCAGCGTAAACTCGTCGCGCCGCATCGTCTTGAGCTTGGGGCGCTCGTCGAATCGCTGGCTGGCCGCAACGTAGCGTTTCTTGATGGCATAATTCATCACCGCACCGAAGATTGACATCTCAAGGCGGATGGTGGAATCGCTGATAAAAGGAACCGTCCGTTCTTCGGAAGGTTTGACTTCAATCGGCTTCAAAACTCGGATGCCCAAGGTTTGCTGAACCTTGGTGCGGCGCTCGGCTTCCGTATCCGCGAAGGCTTGCGCCATGTCGGCAGTGACTTCCCGAACGCCGTTGCGCCTGTTGCGTCCCGCGCCGTTCTCCCGCCGCCATGCCGGATAGCCGCCCCAAAGCTCATCACCAATAAGGTGGACCTGCGTTGAGCCTACATATCGGTCTAAAGCGCCTTCGATGATGGCACGGACTTTCCTGGGCCGCGCCGCGCTGATCTCTCCGCGCTTCGCCCGCGCCTCTTGCATCAGTAGATACTCTCGCCCCACCTCGCGGAAGGGATGGTTGAACACAGGAACGTCATGCTTTAAGCGGAACCGGATGTCTGCATCCTGGTCGAAGGCGCGTTCCCGCGCCACCTCAATGTCGGTCGTCTTGAGCGAAACCGTCTTGTAGCGGTCGGCTTTGGGTATTTTCATGCGGCAATACCACATCCGATGATCCACGTCGCCACGCCGGAAGAGAACCAGACCCGGCTTGAGTTCCGCTTTGTCGGTGACGAATGCCATATTCGCCTCTATCCTTTTGGATGCGTCCTGTGCAGATTCCGTGCAGATTTTTCCGGCAAGTCATTGACTCTGCGTATCTGTGCAGGACTCGTATAGATGATATCAAAATACTATGTTGATTATTTAGAATTATTTACGATATAATTGTCATCCTGAGCGAAGCGAAGGATCTGCAGTTGCTTTTCCACTGCTCCGTATCCACCCAATGAGGCCGGATCAATAGCCCCGGACTGTACCCCAGGGATGACCTTTTCCAAGGCCGATTTTGAGCAAAAGAACAGCCAGAATCGCCTTTACACCCACCCCCCTATGTTTTTTCACTGCTTTTTCAATGATAAAATTCATGTAACCATCAAAGAATGAACACCATACAAAACTACATAGTTAAATGATCGGTAACTAAAACTCCCCGATTTTGGCCGTTTTTTGGCACTTTTCGCCTTAAAAAGCCCCAAATCGATGCCAAAATGCCCCCATTTTTTTCGCTTCCAAAAAGTCATTGGCCCTTCTCGCGGCGAGAAGGGCCAATGACTTTCTACCGGTATTCGCCGGGCATCCAGCTCTAATAGTGCTGCTGGAAATCCGGATCGACAGGATTCTCAAACAGCGAAGCCTCGCGGGTGACGATGGTCAGTCCCGAAGGGGTCACAAAGTAGCGCCGCTTGTCCTCCAAGGGGTCGTAGCCGATCACCGTTCCCTCCGGAATATGCACGTCGCGGTCGATGATGGCGCGCCGGATGCGGCAGTGGCGGCCGATATTCACGTGGGAGAAGATGATGCTGGAGTCCACGTCGGAGTAGGAGTTGACGCGCACATCCTGCGAAAGCACGGAGTTCGACACCGAGGCGCCAGAGATGATGACGCCGGCGGTAATGACCGAGTTGGTGGCCATGCCCGAGCGGCCCGGCTCACCGAAAACGAATTTGGCCGGCGGGTACTGCCGCACGCGGGTGCGGATGGGCCAGCTCTTGTCATAGAGGTTGAAGACGGGTGAAACCGAGCACAGGTCCATGTTGGCGTCGAAGTAGGCGTCCAGAGTGCCTACGTCGCGCCAGTAGAGCGCCTGCTGCTTGTTCTCGTCCACGAAGCTGTAGGCCATCATCTTTTTCTTGCCCAGCATGTTGGGCAGGATGTTGTGGCCAAAGTCGTGTTTGGAGTTGGGGTCTTCGGCGTCAGAGATGAGCGCCTTCAGCAGCACCTCGGTATTGAAGATGTAGATGCCCATGGAAGCATCGACGGCATTGGGATTGGTGGGCGACCGGAAGGTGGTCGAGGCCGGCTTCTCCTGGAAGCCCAGCACCTCACCCGATGTGGCCACTTCGACCACGCCGAACTGCTTCACCTCGTCGGGCGCGACGGGCAGGGTGGCCAGCGTGACCTCTGCCTTGCTGTCCAGGTGGTACGCCATCATGCGGCTGTAGTCCATCTTGTAGATGTGGTCGCCGCCCAGGATGATGACGTACTTCGGCTGCTCGCTCCCGATCGAGTAGATGTTCTGGTAAACCGCGTCCGCAGTTCCCATGTACCAGTTGGCGCCGGTACGCTGCATGGGCGGCATTAGTTCGACAAACTCGCCCAGTTCCTGCGCCACGATGCCCGTCCACCCCTCGCGGATGTGCCGGTTCAGCGACAGGGCCTTGTACTGGGTGAGAATGTAGACCTTGCGCAGCCCGGAGTTGATGCAGTTGGAAAGCGTGATGTCGATGATCCGATAGTGCCCGCCGAAGGGCACGGCCGGTTTGGCGCGATCGCGGGTGAGCGGAAAGAGCCTTTCTCCAGCCCCGCCCGCAAGCAAAACTCCTAGTGTGTCTCTCATTGCCATGCCATCCTGCCTTCGTTTCAGTGACTGTCCGGAAAGCTACCGCGCTAGGGAAAGTGTCGCCATCCGGTACAGCATATCTACCGGTAGCACTTTAACCCAGGGCGCTACCGAACGGTGGAGAATACCACACCGAGATGAAACTGGCAGCCCCCTTGCGGGCCCAACCTTTTTCTTTTCCAAAACAAAACCGGAACCCGGGGCGGCATACCTTGTCGCTTTGGGTCCCGATTGCTGACGAATTCTGATGAGAGGAACCTCCGCCGGTTCGATGCTCTTTGGGAGCAGCGCCGCGGATTTGGTTCTACCGCTTTTTGTTGAACTTGTACAGCACTCCGACGGAAAGGGCGAAATTCACGTCGTTCTGCGTGATCTTCGACCCGTAGTTGATGCCGTAGCGCGTCCATATCGCATCCGGCGTAATCCGGAAGACCCAGTGGGCCGAGCGGTTCAGGTCCATATGGCCGCCGATGATGGCTGCCGGAGCGATCTGGTTATTGTAGAAATCCACCACCGAGGGCGAATTTCCGCGCAGGTCGTGTTCGAAGTCGCCACGCGCCCCGCCGAACATGGCGTGGGCAATCAGCGCGCCGTGCTTGTTGTGCGGTCCCAGCCATTCGGGTCCGGCCACAAACAGGTATTGGGCCACAAAGGGACCCTGGATGCCGACCGTGTTGGGTGCGGCGCCGCTGGTGCCCGCGTAACCGCGGCCCGTGCCTTCGATGGCCCAGTGCTTGCTGAACCAGTAGGAGGCGGAAAGATCCAGCCCGCCCAGGTTCGAGCCCTGCAGCAGAGACGGTCCGGCCTTCATGTGGTCGTAAGCCAGGCCGAGCGAAACATCGTAGCGGTTGTCGTAGCGAACATTGGCCAGCGGGTCGACGGCAATGTAGGTGCCATTGCCGGCAGTCTGCGAGGCGGTGCTTTGGGCCTGAGCCCAAATTCCGGCGCAAAGGGTCAGGACGGTGGCGGCAACAAGAGAGGCTGAGTATCTTACTGAAAGACGCATCACCACACAGCTTACAGGACTGTGCCGATGCGGGACAACGCGAACTCCCGTCATACTGCTCTCCATGGGCTCAATTTTTCAGGGCTCACACCGCTCAAACCAGCGCGACCAAACCAGATAGCGCACGGTCTTCAGTGTTTCGACGGTTTCGAGCACCGGTCCGTAAGCCGCCGGCTGGGGAGAAAGCGGCGGGGCCGCGTGGGTGCGCCACTCCAGACCCAGCCCGCTGAAAATCATGGCCGCCCGCGGCAGGTGCTGGGGGCTGGAAACCACCTCTGCCGAGCGCCAGCCGTGCTGCTTCAGGATCCGGGCCGAAAAGCAGGCGTTTTCCATGGTGTCGCGGGCCGCCGGCTCCAACAGAATCGCCGAGGACGGTATGCCCTGCGCCTGTGCGGTACGCGCCATCACCTGCGCTTCGTCAAAGCGGTTGGCAACGGCTCCGCCGGTCAGAATCAGCCGCGGCGCCACCCCCAGCTCGTACTCGCGCACCGCCTCCGTTACGCGCGCCAACTGCGTGGGCGTCGGATTGCCGTCTGAATCCGCCTTGTAGCCCAGCACAACAATGGCGTCAAAGTGATTCAGGGAAGTGTTGGAAACGGGCGCAAAATGGCGCGCCAGGATGGCCCAGGTGACGAGGGCCGCGCATACTGCCAGACTCCAGAGGATCAGCCGCCGGCGCCAGACTGGCCGGCGCCTGCGGGACGAACCTCTGCTGTGCCGCGAACGGCGAACGGGCCTTTGCCGGATGGACCGCACGTTGGTCAAAGAACTCCTCCAGAGCCCACTGTAGAGCGAAACCAGAGTATACGAGCTTATGCAGAGTTTCTTGAAGGTGGTTTTTGGTTCCATTGCCAGCGAACCGGCGAATGGTACACTCCGTCCACAGGAGCGGTTCATGCAAGGTACGGCTATTGAATTTCGCCTGCGCGTCGTCATCCTGGCGGCGATCATCACGCTGGGTTTCTGGGCGCCGTGGATCGAGGTGTGGGGGATGGGGCGGCGGATTCCGCTGCTGATGTGGCTGGCTCTGAAAATGAGCCCGCCGGGCGGGATGCAGCTTGGCACAGCGATTCCTGTTGTCATCATCGCGGGAGCGCTGCTGGCCGCCCTGGGTGCGGTTCTGCGCATCTGGGGCACGGCCTGGCTGGGTGCGACCACGGTGAACCACATGGAGATGAAGGCGGGCGCCGTAATGGCCGACGGACCGTACCGCTACGTGCGCAATCCGCTTTACCTGGGCTCGTGGTGCATGTTTACCGCCATGGCCTTCCTGATGCCGGTCACGGGCGCGGTGTTCGCGATGGGCGCGATCACGGTGTTTCAGTTGCGGCTGATTCTGGGCGAAGAGGCTTTTCTCAGCAATCAGCTTGGCGACTCCTACCGGGCTTATCTGCGCGCCGTGCCGCGCCTGTTTCCCCGCCTGCGCTCCAGTCTGCCCGCAACTGGCGCCAGGCCACGCTGGCTGCTTGCGGTGCTGGCGGAGATCAACCCCATCGGCATCTTTGTCACCATGGCTTTTCTCTCCTGGAGCTACAACAACCAGCTGATGGTCAAGGCCATCATTGTGAGCTTTGGGCTCTCGCTGGTGGTGCGGGCGCTGCTGCCGTCAGATCGAGACGCGGCCAGGCTGGTGGCGTAGCACGCGAAGAGCTGAACAGAAAAGGGGAGAAGCTTAAGGCTTCTCCCCCTTTTGGTCTGCGGTCAGGAAGCTACTTCTTGGTCGGGGCGATGACGTCCTTGGCAGCCTTGGCCACGCGGAACTTCACCACGGTCTTGGCCTTGATCTTGATGGCTGCGCCGGTCTGGGGGTTGCGGCCGATGCGGGCCTTGCGATCAGCCTTGACGAGGCGGCCGATGCCGGGAATTACGAAGACGCCGTTCTTCTTGGTTTCCTTGACGGCGG
>Ga0302198_10001986_pt1 | contig 21890 bp, 23 predicted proteins | sample II_Bog_N2_2_FD_193521 | JGI IMG/M metagenome (GOLD analysis project Ga0302198, IMG submission 193521) | Peat permafrost microbial communities from Stordalen Mire near Abisko, Sweden - II_Bog_N2_2 | ecosystem: Environmental > Terrestrial > Soil > Wetlands > Peat | place: Sweden: Abisko... | reverse complement strand
GCATGATCGCCCGCATAGCCCGTCTCCCTGCTCGCGCGGATCATCCTGCACTCATTCCGGTAAGCGTACAAGAGGGGGTCGATTGGTTGATAAGCGGGATCTGGTTTCGATTGCCAGCCAGGCCGGACACGAAGCCCATCACGTCGCCCGTGTTGGCAAGGCCGGATGGAAAGACTGGAACGTCGTGCGCCATGCCGCCGAAGGGGACTTCGTGCTGGTCACGAACAACGCCAGCGACTTTCGGAGACTCTATGCAACGCAGCCGCTTCACGCCGGACTTGTCGTTATTGTTCCGAGCGTCAACCGCGACGAGCAGCAGCGGCTTTTCCTCGGTGCGCTCGACGAACTGGCTCGGTTCGGGGAGCCGGTTAATCGTGTTCTTGAGGTGGACATTGAGGGGGCCGATGTGACGTTCAAACTCTACGATCTCCCGACGATTTCCTCGTGAATTACAGTCGCAGCCAGTTTCGTCGGTTCCTTCAGGCGACCGGTTCTGGCTCGGATACCCAGGAAGTACAGACAAAGCGGCTAAACCCCCGGATGGGAAAACTCGAAGACCAAGCCTGGGTGAGCGGTATTTGCCGCGCAAAGTCGGCGTCAACGACGATCAATCCTTGCCGAAGTGCCTGCTCGAACGAGCATTTGCCAACCAGCATCGGGCGCAATGTCGTTTCTGACGTGACAATCACGGCGGCGCGGTCCGTTGGGTTGTCAGCAGACAGACGTGGTGGATCGGGGATACAGGTTGGATCGAAGCCAGCCTCCGTGGCACGAAAGAAAGCCCATGTCCCGCTTTCCACCATGAGCACGAAGAAATCCGGCAGGTCGCGGAGCTCAGGTGGGCTGAGCACCGCTTCCAGCCGCCTTTGCACTGACTTGAGCGACGCGATCGCAGCCTGCCGAAGCGGCATGCCGGCCAGGGTTTCGGCACCGATGACGGTCGGGAGCAGCGAGCGATTGTCGATGGCTTGCCGAGTTGCCACTGCGACACTCAGGCTCATCGGGTGATCGACGCCGAACTCGATCCTGAGATCGCAGATGGCACACATCGGCGTTGCGCTTCGTTCAGGGTGTCACGATCGGGAACCAGAATTCGAATTTGTCTAGCCACAACAGGAATCCCGCGAGCTTCTTTGGATCACCGGTCAGTGTCGCGTTGCCGGCGTGGATCTGCTGTGCGAGATTGGCCGTTCCCATCATCACCTCATTTAGCATGGTTCGCGTCATGGTAAGGGACGCATCAGGCTCGGGGTGTTTGCGACCTACCGAGTAGTGGATTGCGGCGTTTTCAACGCCCCAGGTCAAGGTTTCTCCGGTATCAGTCAATTCGAGATTGAAGTTGACGGTCTCGCCTGCTGCGCGGTCGCCGTTCAACCGTACGCCGAGATAGTCGAAGAACATGTCGAGCGGCATGGCGCAGATGGTATCGGCGCTCGCTGTACCGGGCACCGGTAGCTTGTCGACGCCGTTGCGCAGTTCCAGGGCACCGGTCAGATAGAAATTGCGCCAAGGTCCCGATTCCGACTGATAGCCGAGCTGCTCATAGGCATCGGCCAGAAGGTGCCTGGCGGCCTCGTTGTTTTCATCGGCAAAGACCAGGTGGTTGACGACCTCGGCGACCCAGCGGTAGTCGCCCTCCTCGAATGACTCTCGCGCCTGGGCCAGCAGTCTGTGGGGGCCGCCCATGAATTTGACGTAGCGTTTGCCGGATTCCGTCGGCTGGTGCTGGTGCAGATTTGCCGGAACCCCATCGAAGAAGCCGAGCCGGAGATTGTACTGTGCGACTGTGTCGTGATAGACGGATCCATAATAGCTGCGACATGCCCAGGTGCCTGCCAGCGTGTCGGGCAGGCGCATCGCATCGCCGATCTCCCGCGGGGTCATGCCGCTGTTGGCCATCCGCAGGGTCTGGTCGTGCAGGTAACGATAGGTGTCACGCTGCTTCTTGAGATAGGCGACAGCGCGCCCGTTGTCCCAGGTCGGCCAATGGTGCGACGCGAACACCACTTCCATCCCGGACCCGAACCGGTCGAGCGCTTCCTGCAGATACTTCGACCAGCGCAGGCCGTCGCGCACTTTCGCGCCGCGCAACGTGTAGAGATTGTGCAATGTGTGCGTCGCGTCCTCGGCCGTGCAGAAGGCCTTGTATTTGGGCAGGTAGAACATGAACTCCGCCGGCGCCTCGGATTCGGGCGCCATGACAATGTCCAGCGTCAGGCCATCGAGCTCGATGGAATCGCGGACCCCGGTCACGATATCGGTCGGCACGATCAGGGTAACGGTGCCCGAGGACGACGTCTTGCCCAGCCCGCCATCTACCTGTCCGGTTTCATTCTTGGGAATGAGATTGCCATACATGTAGGTCGCGCGGCGGCTCATCACATTCCCGGCAATGACGTTTTCGCCAACCGCCGCTTCGGTAAAGCCATCCGGGGCGACGATCTGGACTCTCTTTGCGTCCACGCTCGCCTGGTCGACGAGGCCGCGAACCCCGCCATAATGATCGACATGGCTGTGGGTGTAGATGACCGCCTTGATCGGATGATCGCCGAGGGTCGGCACCACGAGATCCTGCCAGACTTTCTTGGCCACCTCCTCCGAAATGAACGGATCGACGACGATCACACCGTTGTCGCTGCGGATAATGGTCATCACCGAGAGATCGTAGCCGCGCACCTGCCAGATGCCATCGACGACTTCGAACAACCCATGGAGCATGTTCAACTTGGCCATACGCCACAAGCTCGGATTGACCGTATCGGGTGCGTCGTCCTGGGGGCCACTGCCGAGGAACTCGTATTGCGGCAGGTCCCAGATGGGTGTGCCCTGGCCATTGGTGATGACGGCCGGGTCGGGCAGCGATGCTTTCCAGCCGCGGCTGGCGTCCTTGAAGTCCTGATCGTCGCTGAACGGCAAGCCGTCCCGGTAAACCTGGTTCGCATCGATCGTGTGCTGGGTGGCTGGTTTGGGGGTCAGGCTGGTCGATTTGACTGGTGCGCTTCCCATGATAACTCCTCTCTTTTTTGAGTGCGTTGGATGCTTTTTTTGACTGCGTTAAGTATTTTGACTGCGTCGTAGAGGCAGTTGAATTGCCCTCATTTCTCTTTCTGGTACTTGGGGGCTATCCAGTTACTGGTAACAAGCGGCTGTCCGCTATTGAAACCCAACTTCCCGTGAGCCAGCTCCAGGGCGCGATTGCACCACGAACAAGTTCCACTATCGCAAGATCAACCGAAATGCCGACATCTCGGTGTTGCTGCGTAACATGAACAGTCCGGCGTAACGAGCATTGGCCTCGGCCTGGTCGAGCGGTCGTCGGACCGGCCGGGCAGGGGACTCGTTGCGCCAGTCCCTGATGGTCAAGCCCGAAACCCTGACCCGCGCGCGTTAGCTCCTCTTGCCAAAATCGTTAGAGCAGCTTAGAACAAACCGCCAACAAGCGCCCCACCGCCGCGCCCCGGACCGAAGGACCCATCCATGCTGAACGCCTCCGACCTGCACGTCTTCACCGCCCGCAGCAACCCGCTCGGCTGGGCGGCCCCGCACCGGAACTGGCTCCGCTTCGCCGGCCACATGATCGACTCCGGCGTGAACCTCACCGTCGTCGAGTGCGCCTATGGCGAGGAAGCGTTCCAATGCGAGATGGAAGGCCTCCGCCACATCGGCGTGCGCGCCAAAACCCGAGGTTGGATCAAGGAAAACCTGATCAACCTCGGCGTCCAGCGCACGCCGGAAGCCAAATACGTCGCCTGGATCGACGCCGACGTCATCTTCCGCCGGCCGGACTGGGCGGCGGCAACGGTGCGCGCCCTGCAGCACTACGACGTCGTGCAGCCCTGGAGCGACGCCTACGACCTCGGCCCGAACGGCGAGCACCTCGCGCATCACCGTTCGTTCTGCCGGCAGTTCTTCCACCGCGCGCCGCTCTGGGCGACCGGTTCCGGCTACTGGCAGGGCGATGGCGGCCCGAACGTCTATCCCCACAGCGGCTACGCCTGGGCGATGACACGGGAGGCCTATGACTGGGTCGGCGGCCTGTTCGAGCTGGGCGGCATGGGCTCCGGCGATCACCACATGGCACTGGCCCTGGTCGGCCTGGCGGACGCATCATTGGTCAACGGTATCAGCAAATCCTACAAGCGCGCGGTGAAGCGCTGGGAAGAGCGCGCCGTCCGCCACATCAACCGCAACATCGGCTACGTGCCCGGCACGATCGAGCACCTGTTCCACGGCAAGAAAAGCGATCGCGGCTACCAGTCGCGCTGGGACATGTTCGTGCAGCACCAGTTCGACCCATACGAGGACCTTAAGCGCAACAGCCACGGCGTGTTGGAATTCGCCACCAACAAGCCGGACCTGCGGCATGACTTCGACCTTTACCTGCAAAGCCGGCACGAGGATCTGAACGCGCCTGGCTAACCAGCCACCAGGCCGGGCAGGGGGCGGCGGAACGGAAGCTGGCCGCCGCCCCGTTTTGGCGCGAAGATGGCGGCGGCCAACGCACCCGTTCCCGGAGCCAGCCATGAGCCAGCCCGCCACGCAGCGCCGCTCGATCCTGCTCAAACGCCACCCGTCCGGCAGCCCGCGCCCGAACGATTTCGAGCTGCAGGAGGACGCGATCCCGGAGCCCGCCGAGGGTCAGGTGGTCACCCGCACGATCTGGCTGTCGATCGACCCGTATATGCGCGGCCGGATCAACGGCCGTCCGTCCTATGCGACCCCGATCAACCCGGGCGACGTGATGACCGGCGAGACGGTTGGCGAGGTCGTTGCCTCCGCCTTTCCCGGCCTGGCGCCGGGCGACGTTGTGGCGGGCGCTCGCGGCTGGCGGACCCATTGCCTTGTGAAGGGCGAGCACCTGACGAAGCTCGACCCCAGGGGCCCGCCGCTGTCCACTTATCTCGGCGTGCTGGGGATGCCCGGCACCACCGCGTTTTCCGGCATGACCGACATCGGCAAGCCCCGGGCCGGCGAGACCGTGGTGATCTCCGCCGCGTCGGGTGCGGTGGGGTCGGTCGCGGGCCAGCTTGCCAAGCGCGCCGGGGCGCGGGTCGTCGGCGTCGCAGGCGGGCCGGAGAAGTGCTTCTACGTGCAGGACACGCTCGGCTTCGACGATTGCGTGGATCACCGCGCGGTCGATCTGCGTACCGAGCTGGCGGATACCTGCCCGAACGGCATCGATGTGTATTTCGAGAACGTCGGCGGCGCGGTGCAGGCCGCCGTGTTCGATCTGCTCAAGCCGTTCGCCCGCGTGGTGATGTGCGGCATGGTGGCGCAATACAACGAATTCGATCCGCCGCCGGGGCCCAATCTCGGCTTCGCCATCGGCAAGCGGGTGCTGATCCAGGGCATGATCGTGACCGACAAGCCGCAGCGGTTCGCCGAGTGGCGAGGGCTGGCTACGCCATGGGTCTTGGATGGCAGTCTCAAATATCGCGAGCATGTGGTGGAGGGGCTGGACCAGGCGCCCGAGGCGCTGGCCGCGCTGCTGGGCGGGCGGAATTTTGGCAAGTTGTTGGTGCGGGTGGGGCCAGATCCAGGGGCTCTGCCCCTGGACCCCGCTGGGGCCTGAGGCCCCAGACCCCCATCACTTAAAGTGATGGGTTCCAAGGGGTTTCCCCTTGGCGGGGTTTGGGGCAGAGCCCCAATCTTGCTTGACGACAAGGGAACCACCGTGGACGTCGAAACGCTCACCCTCTGGCGCCGCCATCTGCACGCCCATCCTGAACTCTCACTCCACGAGAGCGAAACCGCCGCGTTCGTTTGCGCGCGGCTCGGCGAGCTGGGCATCCCGTTTACCGCAGGCATCGGCGGCCACGGCGTGGTGGCGACGCTCAGCCGCGACGGCTCGAACCATAGTGTGGGCCTGCGCGCCGACATGGACGCGCTGCCAATCACGGAGGCCACCGGCCTAGGCCACGCCTCGAAGCGGCCCGGGGTGATGCATGCCTGCGGCCATGACGGCCACACGACTTCGCTGCTGGGCGCCGGGGCGTTGCTGATGCGCGACCCCTCCTGGCGCGGCACCGTTCACCTGGTGTTCCAGCCGGCCGAGGAGGGCATGGGCGGCGCCCAGGCCATGCTGGCGGATGGGCTGCTCGACCGGTTCCCAATGGAGCGGATCTTCGGCTACCACAACTGGCCGGGGCTGGCGGCCGGCACGGTCGCGGTGCACCCGGCGCCGGTCATGGCCGCCGCCGGACGGCTTGAGTTCCGGATCAAAGGACAATCGGGCCACGCCGCCCTGCCGCATCTCGCCCGCGACCCGGTGGTCGCCGCGGCGCATCTGGTGATCGCACTGCAGTCGATCGTCTCGCGCACCGTCGATCCGCTGGAGAGCGCGGTCGTCACCATCGCGACGATGCAGGCGGGGACTGCGTACAACCAGATCCCCGATGATGTGCTGATGACCGGCACCATGCGCACACTGTCGGTCGCGGTGCGCGAAACCGTGGAGCAGGCGGTGCACCGCATTGCCGCGGGTGTGGCGCAAGCGTTCGGCGTGACGATCGAGGTCGTGATCACCCGCGGCGTCACGGTGACCCGCAATCACCCGGCGGAGGCGGCGCTGGCCGCCGAGGCGGCGGAAGCGGCCGGTCTGCCGGTGCGGCGTGATCTGCCGCCGGCGATGGCCGGCGAGGATTTCGGCTGGTACCTTGAGGAACGCCCCGGCGCCTTCGTCTGGATCGGCAACGGCTCCGCCGAGGGCGGGTGCGAGCTGCACAGCGCATGCTACGATTTCAACGACGCGATCCTGCCGGCCGCCGCCGGGTTTCTGGCCAGCGTCGCGAAGCGAGCACTTGGGGCTCTGCCCCAAACCCCGCCAAGGGGAAACCCCTTGGAAACCATCACTCCCCCCGTTCGAGAATGCGGCCACCGCGGAACGGGTCAACGGCCAAATCCCTGAAGAGGCCACGTCCCATCGGCGGGGGGCGAACCATCGGCAACCGTTGCGGGCACCTTGAACCCCGCCGCCTCCATCGTTATCATTCAACGATATCACGGAGGGCTTCATGGGGCAGCTTCTCGTCAGGGGCCTGGATGACAAGGTCATCGACACGCTCAAGCGGCGAGCCGCCCGGTCTGGACGATCGGTCGAAGCCGAACATCGGGCTATTCTCGAACGGGCACTTGCGCCCGAAATGGAGACGTTTGCCGAAGCGGCAGCGCGGCTACGGGCGCGGACCCCGACGCAGACCACCGACAGCGCGGAGATCATCAGGCGGGACCGGGACCATGGCGATACGACAGCATGAAAAAAGTTGTCGTGGATGCCTCGGTCGCAGCAAAATGGGCTGTGGAAGAAGCGCATAGCGCGGCGGCTGTCCGCCTGCTCGATTGTGACGAAATCCATGCGCCGGAACATTGGTTGGCGGAAGCCGTCAACGTGCTGTGGTGCAAGGTTCTCAAGGGCGACCTTGACGCCAAAGATGCCAATGAACGCACGATCGTACTGACGAGGTCTCCGGTTATCGGGACGCCCATTGCCGGATTGTTGGCCAGCGCTTTCGCCATCGCGGTCGAGCATTCCGTAACCATCTACGATTCTCTGTATGTCGCGCTTGCCAAGGAACGCGCATTTCCTTTGGTGACGGCTGACGAAAAGCTCGTTCGCCGCTTCCGAGGTACGGCCCTGTCGAATCACGTCACGTGGGTTGGCGACTTCGGATGACCGCACCGCTTCAGAATGGAACGGTCCGGATGACCCTGCCCTCGGGCCGGCCTGCATGGCCCGATGCGGCCGAACCGGCACAGGCTCGCCAGGCCAAGGCACCGTTCGTTGCAACAGAAATCGTCTCGGCCGTCTCAGGCCGCGCGGCCCCTCTGTTCACACCCCCGCCGTGAACGCGTTGAACGTAATCAGCGTGTGGGTGTCCTTCACCCCCGGCAAAACCTGGATCTTCTCTGTCACAAACAGCCCGATATCCTGGTCCGGCTCCAGGTAGAACTTCCCCAGCAAGTCGTACCGGCCGGAAATGGAGTAAAGCTCCGACATCTCCTCGATCGTGTCGGCCGCCTGCTGCGCGACCTTGTAGGCCGCCCCCATCTCGCACTTGATCATCACGAAGACCGCACGCATCGACATCCTCCTGTCACGAGCCCAGCCTACCCGCCGTTTCCAGCCGTTGCATTCCGAACATCGTCCGGAAAACATTGTCCCTGCGGCCACGCGCGCTCAAGTGTTATTTGCACCCCGTGACGGATGCGCCCCGCGCAGTTACTGTCCGCGCGACAGGGAGGCGGTGATGGAACTCGCTCAGGCACGCAAGTCGCGTTTGGTCCCCCGCAGCGGGGGAAGGCTTGTCGCCGACGCGCTGGTCGCCCAGGGCATCGACCACGTGTTCACCGTGCCGGGCGAGAGTTTTCTCGACACTCTGGACGGACTGTACGACGTGCGCCAGAAGCTGAAGCTGGTCACGTGCCGGTTCGAGGCAGGCGCTGTAAACATGGCCGAGGCGTACGGCAAACTGCACGGGCGTCCGGCGGTGGCCATCGTCACCCGGGGGCCGGGCGCCTGTCACGGCGCGATCGGCGTGCACATCGCCATGCAGGACAGCACGCCGCTGCTGCTGCTGGTCGGCCAGGTGCCGCTGGAACACGCCGGCCGGGACGCGTTCCAGGAGATCGATTATCGCCGGCTATTCAGCCCGATCGCCAAATGGGTTACCGAGATCGACCAGGCGAAGCGCATTCCGGAAATAATTGCACATGCCGTGGATGTTTCCACCTCCGGCCGGCCCGGTCCGGTGGCGATCGCGCTGTCGGAGGACATGCAGCGGGAGCTGGCCGAGGTGCCGGACATCGCGCGCGCGCCGGTCTCGGTCGCCTATCCCGATCCCGCTGCGATGGAACGTCTTCGCGTCATGCTGGCGAAGGCGCGCAAGCCGGTGGCGGTGCTCGGCGGCTCCTGCTGGACCGGGCAGGGGCGGGCGGCGCTGCGCGACTTCCTGATCGGCAACGACATTCCCGTGACGGTCGGGTTCCGCCGCCAGGCGCTGTACGACGGCACGCGGCATAATTTCGCCGGCGACCTGGGCGTCGGATCGGATCCGAACCTGATCGCGAAAGTGAAGGAAGCGGACCTGATCCTGGCGATCGGCAGCCGGCTGGGCGAGGCAGTGACGCAGGGCTACTCGCTGTTCGACCGGCCGGCCGGCGTGCCGATCGTGCAGGTGCATCCCGACGGCTCGGAAATCGGCCGCGTGTTCCGCCCGGCGCTGGGCATCGTCTGCGACCTCAACGCCTTCGCCGAAACCGCGGTCGCGCTGGAGCCGCTCAGCCCGCACTGGTCGGGATGGGCCGAAGAGCTGCGCGCGGTGCGCGAGGCGCGGCGCGAGGTGCCCGCCTACGAAGGCCGGCTCAATCTGGGACAGGCGATGCGGGAGCTGGAGACGCTGCTGGCGCCGGACGCGGTGGTGACCACGGATGCCGGCAATTTCGCCGTCTGGGCCTCGCGATTCATCAATTTCAGCGACGGCCAGCGCTATATCGGGCCAGCCAACGGCGCGATGGGCTACAGCGTGCCGGCTGCGGTGGCCGCCAAGATTGCATGGCCTGATCGCATGGTCGTTAGTCTTGTCGGCGACGGCGGCTTCCTGATGACCGGCCAGGAAATCGCCACCGCGTTCCACCACGGCGTGGCGCCGATCGTGCTGGTGTTCAACAACCAGATGTACGGGACGATCCGCATGCACCAGGAGCGCGCCTTTCCCGGCCGCGTGTCCGGCACCACGCTGACCAATCCCGACTTCGCCAGGCTGATCGAAGCGTTCGGCGGCCATGGCGAGTTGGTGAGCGCGACCGAGGAGTTCGCCCCCGCGTTTCGCCGCGCGGTGGACAGCGGCAAGCCAGCGGTGATCGAACTCGCCATGAACCCGGAGCAGATCACGACGACCGAGACAATCGCCGAGCTGCGCGCCCACAAGGCGAAGCCCGCCAGGCCGAAGCGCGCGCCGGCGCCGGCGCACCCGAAGCCGGCGCGCGGCTTGGTGCCGGCGGCCAAGAAGCGATAGTGGTCCGGGGTCGGCGCCATGAATGACAAAGCCGGCGTCATAGCGCCGCCGCCATTGATCTTTGCAGCGTCGGTGGTGCTTGGGTTGCTGGTCGGCCGTGTCTATCCGGTCGCGCTGCTGCCGGCGGCGCTGGCGAGACCGGTGGGAATCTTGTTGCTGCTGGTGCCCGTCCCGATCGCCGTGTCCGCCTTGCGAGAGCTACGCAAGGCAAGAACGCCAGTCGATCCGTACAAGCCGACATCGGCGATTGTGCGAACCGGCGCATTCGGTTTCAGCCGTAACCCGCTCTACGTGTCGCTGATCCTGGTCACCTTGGGGATCGCCTGCCTGAGCAATTCGCTATGGATTTTCCTGTTTCTCGTGCCGGCGGTGGTGGTCCTGCGGTTTGGCGTGATAGCGCGGGAGGAAGCGTATCTCGACCGGAAATTCGGCGATGATTACCGCCGTTACAAGACCGGCGTCCGCCGCTGGCTGTGATAGTAGCGGCGCGATACCGCAGCCAGTCGAGACACGCGTTATGAATTGCGATCAGCGCAGCACCATCCGCCGTTGCCGCCCGCCGTGCCGCGACGGCGGATGGTGCTTCGCTTGCACGCCCCGCGATCGGCGCGAGTGTGACAACGGCGATGGTTGGACGCAAAAAGGATCTACTTGAGGGTCGAGAGATAGGCGACCAGGTCGGCTCGCTTGGCGGCGTCCGGTAGCCCGGGAAACATCATCTTGGTACCGGGCACGATCTTCTGGGGGGCCTCGATATATTTGTCGAGCTGTTCCTGCGGTTCCTGCGTCCAGACCAGATGGGAAGCCGCATTGGCGGACGAGTAGTTGTACCCCGGAACCGAAGTGGAGGGGCGGCCGACCACGCCGAACAGGGGCGGCCCAATCACGATCTTACTGGGGAACGGCGAGTGGCAGATGTTGCAACTCGCCTTGAACACCGCCTTCCCGGCCGCCGGGTCGCCGTCGGCAAAAGCGGTGAGCGGCATCGACGCGAGCGCCGCCGCGACGAAGGCCAGACGCCGCAAGCGGGCAGGCAAACCGGCACCAGTGGTCACGGACGGCCTCATGGCTTGTCTCGCAGCTTGTCTCGCAGATACTCACCGATCAGCAACACCGTCGGTTCAGCTATCTCATCATCGCCCAGCAGATCACCGGCGGCCTCGCGAGCGATCCCGGCGGCTTCCGGGTCGTTCGCCTGCTCTGCCGCGGCGAACAGCGCGGTCAGTTGCGCAGTGATGGCTTCGTGCTCTTTGATGTTCTGGCTCAACTCGGCCTTGACCTGGTCGATCAACGGCAGTGCCCATTTCATGTCGGGGGTGACTTTGCCCTCGGCAAGCAGCGGCAGCAGCGTCAACGGCGGCAGCGCGATTTCCCGGTCGTGATCGAGGTGCGGCTTGACCACATCGAGCGCTTTCTGTGCCAGCGGGCCGACGGGCGGGGCATGCTGCGTCAGCCGTGTCAGTTTCGCGATGATTTCCTGATGTTCGAAAGCCTCCGATTGGGGGATTGGCCGCTGCTGCTGCGCCGCAAATGGTGCCACACCCGGGGCCGATACCACGCCAAGAAGCACGGATGCGGCGATTATATTTGTTCTTTTGACCATTCATTTCCTCCATTATTGCCGCATTGAACGAGGCGCACGCCAACGGGTGCTTTTCTTATTGATCCCAGGACTTTGCCCCGGGATCACACCGGATCGACCCGCTTCTTGCCGGTAATCATGCTGCGAACGAGATTTTCGCGGTGACTGAAGCTGGAAAACGCGACGCCGCCGATATGCAGGACGATCAGCGCCAGCGTGAGGTTGGCAAAGAACACGTGAATGTCCTCGTAGGCGCTCTCCTGCTCACCGTCATGGCCGCCTGCCGCTCCCTTGCCGCCACGCGCCTCACCCTTGTCGTCGCCATCGCCGCCGTCATCTTTCGCCGCAACGGGGGCCATGCCGGCGGAGGGCTGTCCCGCAGCCGTCTGATTGCCAAGCCAGGGCACCAGAGGGCCGGCGTTGCGGCTGTCAGCCAGCACCGCCATGCCGGTCCCCGCCGTCGCGGCGAGCGACAGAAGGATAACGACGATCATCGCGCCGCCTGCCGGGTTGTGACCGATGTAGCGTTTGCTCCGCGACTGCGCGGCGTCGCTCAGGTAGGCGATCACCGCGCCAGGCGGCCGAACGAAGGACGAAAACCGGGCATGCTCGGGACCGATGAAGCCCCAGACGATCCGGACCAGGACGACCGCGGCGACGACGTAGCCGGCCCAGACGTGTGCCGTCAGCAGATCCTCGTCCGTGAAGTAGGCCGTGAAAAAGGCCGCGACGAACAGCCAGTGCCCGATCCGCACCAGCGGGTCCCAAACCCGGATCGTCGCCGAAGGCGCCGTGTGTCCGGCGTCAGGAGAATCCAGATCCTGGTTCATCGGTCTTTGCTCCGCTGGTTGTCCCCGGTCGCTCCCCGGTTCGTGAGCGCAGCTCTAGCGCACGCTCCCTGACCGGAGCCTGTCGGACACCGTCAGCGAATTGACAGCTTCACCCGGCGATGATCGTGTGATGCGACGCCTGACCCGCCGAGAGCTGATCCCTATCGCCCTATCCGCGGCCGGCCTCCTGATCGCGGTGCCCGTGTCGGCGGACCGCGACGGCGATCATGACCGCGCACGGGGCGCGGTCGAGCGAGGCGAAGCGCTGCCACTCTCAACCATCCTGGCGAAGTTGGGGCCGGACCTCGGCGGCGAGGTGGTCGGCGTTTCTTTCGAGCAGGAGGCGGGGCGCTGGGTTTACGAGTTCAGGGTGATCGGCTCGGACGGCCGTCTGGTCGAGGTGCTCGTCGATGCGAAATCGGCTCAGGTGATCGGGCGTGAGGAAGACTGATGCGCGCTCTGCTCGTCGAGGACGACGTCCGGATCGCACGCAAGGTGACCGACGCGTTGGCGAGCGCGGGCTATGCCTCCCCGTCAGGTTCAGGCCGATCTGCGCCGCTCGCTGTGACCCACCCCGAGCGGCAGCCGCTCGGCGATGACGAAGGCGTCGCCCGGCATGCGCTGGGTGAACAGGCACAGATCCGTCACCCGCCGCGGTTCCGCCAGCGCAGCGGCGAAGTGACGTTCGGCGGCAGGCTGATAGATCGCCTTCTCAGCCGCTGTCAGCCGCCGGGTCAGCGTCATGTGAAAGAACCAGGCGCTAAACACGTACGGATAGCCCCAGCGGACCAGCAGCGCGTCGTGCTCGGGCGTCAGCCGCCCGGTGCGGCGGCGTGCCAGTTCCGGCTCGGACAGAGGCGCGCGAAGCCAGTCGAGCTGCTCGACGCAGGCATCCGCCAGCGCCTGCAACGGCGGGCAGGGGAGCGTCTCGCGCAAGGCCAGGAAGCCATGCACGTCGGCCACTGCGAGCGGCGGCAGGTCGAACGGCGCCATGCGCGCCGCGAGCGCCGCCGCCGCCCGTACCAGGTCGGGCCATTCCCGGTACCGAGCCAGGCGCATTGGCGGCTTCAGCGTGGCATGAAAGCCGTATAGCCGCGGCTCGGCGGTGACCTCGGGAAGACCCGGCACATCGGGCTGCCGCACGGGCGCGTTGCCCTCGGGATCGCGGCCAAGCCAGGCGGCGGCTGCCTCGGTCAGCGGGTCCTCGGGACGCGTGGCGTAGTAGACAGCGACGCGAGGCTCGGCCTGCATCAAATCACCCGTTCGCCGCTGCGCCAGACCTGCCGGACGATCGGCAGCCCCTGGTACAGCCGCACGCGGACAACATCGGCCTGCAGCCCTGGTTCCAGCCGGCCGCGATCGGCCAGGCCCGCCATCCGCGCGGGCGTGCCGGTGACCATCGCCACCGCCGCCGGCAGCCCGATGCCTTGCGCGGAGCGGAACGCCGCTTCCACCAGGCTGGGCGGCACGTAGTCGGAGGCGAACGCATCAACCGCGCCGGCGTCCAGCAGGTCTCCGGCGGCGACGTTGCCGGAATGCGAGCCGCCGCGCACGATATTCGGTGCCCCGGCGATCACCTGCATGCCGTGCCGCTTCGCCGCCTGCGCGGCCGCCATGGTGACCGGGAACTCGCTGATGCGGATGCCGTCGGCGACGTTTTCGGCGATCTCGGCTTCGGTGCGGTCATCGTGGCTGGCGAGCGCCACGCCGCGTCCGGCCAGTCTGTCGAGCAAGGCACGGCGGTTGGGGTTGCGCAGCCGCGCCCGCTGGTCGCGCAGTTCCGCGATGCGGCGCTCGATCGCCGCGTCGTCGAGCCCGCTGCGGCGGCGCAGGGCGCGGTAATAGTCGAGATTGGCGTACTGCCCCTCGCCCGGCGAGTGGTCCATCAGGCTCACCATGCGCACCCGCGGATGGTCCACCGCGGTATTGAAATGATCGAGCATGTCCATGGCGGGCACTTCGCAGCGTAAATGCAGGAAGTGCTCGGCCTTCAGCAGCCCGGCGCCGGCCAGGGCATCGAGATCGGGAACGCCATTGAGGAAGGTCTCGATGCGGTCGGTGTCGAACCCAAGATCGCCGAGGCACAGCGCATCCAGGACGGTGGTGACGCCGGCCGCGGCACATTGCACGTCGTGCGCCACCATGGCGGAGCGCGAGGGCCAGCGCGCATTGGCACGCGGCTGCACCTGTCGCTCCAGGTTGTCCGTGTGCACGTCGACCACGCCGGGGATCAGGGTGTCGCCGTCGAGGTCGGTCGCGGCGAGCGCAGAGGACCGGCCGGGCTGGATGTCGGCGATGACCCCGCCGCGCAGCACCACGGTGCCGGCGATGGTATCGGCTGGCAGAACAAGCGTGGCGTTGGTGAGAATGGTCTCGGTTGTCACAGTGGCGCCTATGAGAGCGATTTGGCGCCGGGTGTCGGCGTCAGGCGATACGCCGGCCATGCAGCATATGCCGGCACTCGACGGCGACGCCGCGCGCACACCGCCGCAATTGCTGGGGGAAGTCGGATAGCATACGCCGTCACCGGGGTGGGTTGCCTTTCACGGAAGAACGTGGCGCGGATTGAGCCCCGTGCGAGCTAAAAGGAAGTTAGCCTATCGGATTGATACGCCGATATCGCAGGACGAACGGCGTAGGGCGGAAAAGCGTAGCGCCTTCCGCCTCGCAGCTCGCCGCCGCTTCGCCGTATCGGTATCGCTCGGGTCGGTCTTGCGCTGGCGGGCCATGCTGGTCGCCGCTCCGCCGGCACGCGGTGGACGGCGCGCGGCGACGCACCGACCCGGCGGTCCACGCGCGTGCCGGCATCACCGTCCGTTTCCGCAGGCATGGCACAAGGCGTGCCGGTCAGTGATCCGGCGCGACGGCCTGCTCCTCCTCCGGTCCGGGTGCCCGGCTCTCGGCTGCTTGTGCCGGTTGCGGCGGCTCCAGGAACAGGTCCTCACGCCTCGGCAGCTCGCGCATGTCCTTCAGTCCGAACTGGGCCAGGAACTGAGGCGTAGTGCCCCAGAGCGTCGGGCGGCCGGGGGTTTCCTTGCGGCCCTTCGGCGCGACCAGGCCGGCTTCCAGCAGCGCGTCCAGCGTCTGTTGCGATAGGCTGGTGCCGCGGATGTCCTCGACCTCGGCCCGGGTCACCGGCTGGTGGTAGGCGATGATGGCGAGCGTTTCCATCGCCACGCGTGGCAGGCGGCGTGGCACCTCGATGACCTTGCGCAGGCGGGGCGCCAGGTCGGGCGCGGTGCGGAACTGCACGCCGTTGCCGATATCGGCCAGCTCGACGCCCCGGCCGGCGTAGCGGGCCCGCAGCGCTGCGATCACCGCCTCGGCGTCCATCGTATTGGAAAGAAGTTGGGTCAGCGCCCGGGCGCTGACGGGGGTGGCTGAGGCAAACACCAATGCCTCGGCGAGCCGCAACGCGTCCTCGTCCGGCTCGGTGGACACGGCAGTCGGAGGAACGTTGGCGGTTTCGGTGGCAGCCGGCGAAACATTGGCGGTTCCGGCCGCAGTCGCATGGTCGGCGCTTGAAAGCGGTTCAGGGGCGCCAGCCTCCGGCTTGACTGTGGCGGGAATGGCCACGTCGGGCGAGGGGGCAGGGACGGCGCCCGGCGTCGGCCGGTCCGTCGGCAACGACTCGGTTGCGGGGTCTGAGACAACCGCAACGCCATCGCCTTGGTCACGCTGAGGGGTCGCTGTCCGGTCATCGCCGGGGCCAGGCACAGGGTGCCGATCGAACGCCAGGCCATCGCGCTCGTCGGGGTCACTCCGAGGGGCAATCTCGGGGGTCTTCGAGGCCGCGGCATCGGCGCTGGCGGCGGGCTCGACATAGCCACCGACAGTCTCGCCACCAGCAACGGCCTCGCCACCGGCGGCAGTGACAGTCTCGCCAGCGACGGCCTCGCCGTCGGCGGCAGCGGCAGCCCCGGCGGTCTCGTGAATGTCGTCGGTCATGCGGCTTGCTCCGTCTCGCGGTCGCCGCGGTGCAGCAGGATCGGGCCGAACGCCTCCTCCTGGCGTAGCCGCACCGCGCCCCCGCGCGCCATTTCCAGGCTGGCGATCAGCGTGCTGGCCAGCGCGGCCCGCCGCTCCATGGGCGAGGAAAAGAAGTCCGGCAGGAATTGTTCCAGACTGGTCCAGTCCGGCAGGCTGCCGAGCAGCGAGCCCAGCCGGTTCAGCGCGTCCTGCACCGTCCAGAGCGTCAGCGCACGCGGCCGGTAGGGGCCGGCGCGGGTGCCTCGGCGCACTGCCTGCAGATAGGCACGCACCAGCCCGCCCAGCTCCAGCGTCAGCCGCGAGCGGTCGATCTCGGTGTGGTCCTCCGGCACGCCGCGGGCGAACACGTCGTGTCCGAGCTGCGGGCGGGCGCCGAGCCAGGCTGCCGCCGCGCGCATGGCCTGCAGCACCTGCAGGCGCGCCGCGAGCTGGTCGGCAGCCAGTTCGGCTTCCTCCGCCGCTTCGCTGCCGGCGGGCAGCAGCAGGCGGGATTTCAGCCAGGTCAGCCAAGCTGCCATCACCAGCCAGTCGGCGGCAAGTTCGAGCCGGACGCGCCGGGCGCCCTCGATGAATGCCAGGTACTGCTCGACCAGCGACAAGATCGAGATGCGGGCGAGGTCCACCTTTTGCTGGCGCGCCAGGTCGAGCAGCAGGTGGAGCGGCCCCTCGAAGCCGTCCAGGCTCAGCAACAGGCTGTCGGTCTGTCCCATGGCGGCCACCGCATCCGATGCGACCGCCCCAGGGGGGATAGACCCGGGGGCGACAGACCCGGGTGTGACAGACTTGGGCGTGACAGACTCGGGGGCGCCAGACTCGGGGGCGCCAGACTGGGAAGCGACAGTCTCGGACGCGACAGAGCCGGGGGTTACAGCGTCGGGCGCGACAGAGTCCGGCGCGACAGACTCGAGCGCGACAGCGTCGGGCTTGACCGCCGTAGCGGCGGCTGCCTCAGATGAGGCGGCTGCCTCAGATGAGGTTGACATCGGCGTCCCCGGAATCGTGCCCGGCGAGCCGCATGACCAGCCGAACGGCCCAGGGCACCACCGTCTGCAGCGCGTCGCCGAAGGGATCGAAGTGAATGCCGAGTCCGCGCAGCAGCAGCGGCAGCAGGAACACGACCAGGATGACCAGCAGCAGCCCAGCGCGCTCCAGCCCCGCCCAGCTTCGCGCCAGGCGCTCCGGCAGCAGGCCGACCACGATCCGCCCGCCGTCCAGAGGCGGGATCGGCAACAGGTTGAACAGGCCCAGAACCAGGTTGAACAGCAGGAACTGGAACAGGAACAGCGTGATCACGGGGTGCTCCGCCATGCCCTCCTGGCCGGCGGGCATCGCCAGGGCCGCCAGCCAGGCCAGCAGGAAATTGATCCCCGGACCGGCGGCGGCGACCAGCGCCATGCCGCCGCGCGGGTTGCGGAATTTCCACACCGCCACCGGCACCGGCTTGGCCCAGCCGAAGATGAACGCCACCCGGCCGATGGTCAGAAGCTGGGACAGCACCAGGAAGCCGGGCAGCAGCAGGGTGCCGACCCGGTCCACGTGGCGCAGCGGGTTGAGCGACAGCCGCTTGGCCTTCCGCGCGGTGTCGTCGCCGAGTGCGAGCGCCGCGAAACCGTGCGCGGTCTCGTGCAGCGTGATAGCCAGGATCATCGGGATGATGGCTAACGCGAGCTGAAAGATCACGTCGGTCTGAAACACGATATCCATCACGCCAGCAGGTGTGTGCGTTCGGCGGCCAGCGCGTCGCCGTCGAGTGTGATACGGCGCCGGGCGGCGGTCGCGCGGCCGGCGGCGAGCCGTTCGGCGGTCGCGGGCGCCAGCGGCGGACAGGAAGCGAGCAGGGCTTCGGTGGGCGCGAAATCGCCCGCGCAGTACAGCGCAAGGTCGCAGCCCGCGGCGAGCGCCTGCATCGCGAGCGCGGAGGGCTCCCCGGATAGCGCCTTCATGGCCAGGTCGTCGGTCACCAGGACTCCTTCGAAGCCGATGCGGGAGCGTATGATCGTCCCGATCACCGCCGGGGACAATGTTGCCGGCAAAGCGGCGTCCCAGGCATCATAGACGATATGGGCCGTCATCGCCCAAGGCAGCGCCGCATTCATCGCGAACGGCACCAGATCGGACGACAGATTCTCATCCGTGACGCGGGGCAGGGCCTGATGGCTGTCCACGCCGGCCCGGCCGTGGCCCGGCGCGTGCTTCATAACCGGCAGCACCCCCGCGGCGAGCAGCCCGTCGGCCATGGCCCGCCCAAGTGCGGCAACCCTGCGCGGATCAGCCCCGTAGGCACGGTCGCCGATCACGTCATGCGCGCCGGGCAGCGCCAGATCTAGCACCGGTGCGGCGGCCACATCGAACCCCGCGCCGGCGCAGTCCAGGCCGATCAACGCCCCCGTGAGCCACGCGGCCCGCAACCCAGCCTCCGGCGCCTCCCCATACACCGCGCCGATCACACCGGCAGGCGGATGGGCGCGCCAATGCGGCGGCCGTAACCGGGCAACCCGGCCGCCCTCCTGGTCCACCATCAGCACGGCATCCCCCGGCAGCACATCCCGCAGCCCGTCCACCAGCGAGGCAAGCTGTGCCGGGTCCTGAATGTTGCGCGCGAACAGGATGACGCCGGCCGGCTGGTGCGCCCGCAACAGCACGGCCTCGGTGTCAAGGAGAACCGGCCCGGCGATACCAACAATAGCAGGCTTCACAGTCGGAAGACCGGCGATAAAGCACATGGCCGGAAGACCCGCGACAATAGACGCGGGACGGAAGACGGAAAACAGAAAATGGAAGACGCTTGCTTCAAGGGTGGCCCTAACCCGCTAACCGCGGCGCCAAGCGGTGGCGCCAAGCGGTACGGTGGAGCGGTAGGGTGGATAAGCGAAGCGCCATCCACCTTTGCCGCCCGCCCCACCGCATTGGTGGATGGTCCACCCGACCGAGCTCATCGGACAGGGTTCAGCCTCCCATCCCTTTGCCCTTCGTCCTCAGAAATCCGCCACCGAGCAGGTGGCGCCTTTGGCGCGGACATGCTCGCAGAACTGAACAGCCTGGGTTGCGTCGGCGAATCCGCCGGTGCGCAGGCGCCACCAGGTGCGGCCGTCGTGCTCGGTCTTGCTGAGGGCTGGCTGGCGGCTGCCAAGCACGTCGGGCATGCGCTTCTGCAGCCGCTGCCATTCCGCCTTGGCGGCGTCCTCCGTTGGGAAAGCGGCGAGCTGCACGGCGGCCTTGCCGGTCTTGTCCGGCTTTGTGGCGGTGGCGGTGGCGGTCGTTGCAACGGCCGCCGGCTTGGCAGCCGTCGGCACGGACGCGGCCGGCTTGGCAGCAGCCGTCACTGAGGACGGCTTCGCGGCGCTGGCAATGGCGACCGGCTTGGATGCGGGTTTCGCCGGCTCCGGCGGCACGGTCGCAACGGGGGCGGCGGTCGCCGGGACCGACGCGGCCGGCGCAGTGCGCGGTTGCGGCGCGGGGGTCTCGGGGGGCGGGGCCAGTTTGCCGACGTCGGTGTCGCTGCCGCCGGAGAACACCTCGTTGGCGGCGCCGGCAACCTGCATGCCGCCGGGGTTGTCCGGCTTGAACCGGGTCGGCCCCTGGTCGGCCTGCACGACGGGCACCGCCCCGTGGTGGCGGTGCATCGCCGAATAGCCGCCGACGATCGCCAGCAGCGCGGCGCCGAGCCCTGCGGCGATGAAGGTGAGCCTGCGGGTTCCCGCGTCCATGCCGCGGCCGCGGTGCGGGACGCGATACGTCTGAGCCGGAATCGAGAAATCGTCTGGTGACACGGTGCCAAATCCCTCTGCCAAATCCCTGTGGGGGCCAAATCCCTGTGGGGGCCAAATCCCCTGTGGGGGAGACCCGGCGAACCTGTGCCGGTGCGGCTAGCGCATCTCCTCGACGGGCGTGACGCCCATCACCGCGAGCCCGGACCGAATCACCACCGCCGTCGCCGCCACCAGAGCCAGCCGGGCACGTGTATCATCCGGCCGGTCCGCCTGCAGAAACCGCAGCGTCGAGTCGTCCTTGCCTCTATTCCATAGCATATGAAAGTCGCCCGCCAAGTCATAGAGGAAAAACGCGATTCGGTGAGGCTCCTTCGCCTGGGCGGCGCTTTGCACGGTGCGCGGCCAAGCGGCCAGCCGGCGGATCAGCGCGATCTCCTCCGGCGCTTCCAGCGACTCGAGCGGGGTGTCTGCCAGCGCCGTATCGGCGGTCGCCGCCGCGCCGAACTGCTCCGAAGCGGCGCGCAGCACCGAGCGGCAGCGGGCGTGCGCGTACTGCACGTAGAACACCGGGTTGTCGCGGGTCTGCGCCAGCGCCTGGTCGAGGTCGAACTCCATCTGCGCGTCCGCCTTGCGCGTCAGCATGGTGAAGCGCACCGCGTCGCGGCCGACCTCGTCCAGTAGGTCGCGGAGCGTAACGAAGCTGCCGGCGCGCTTGGACATGCGCACCGGCTGGCCGCCGCGCACGACGTGTACGATCTGGCACAGCACCGCCTCCAGCGCCGCTTCGCCGTGCGACACCGCCTGCACAGCGGCCTTCAGCCGCGGCACGTAGCCGCCGTGGTCCGCGCCGAGCACGTCGATCAGCACCGTGTAGCCGCGGTTCACCTTGTCGGCGTGGTAGGCGATGTCGTTGGCGAAATACGTGTTGCTGCCATCGGATTTGCGCAGCGGGCGGTCCACGTCGTCGCCGAACTGCGTGGCGCGGAACAGGGTTTGTGGCCGCGGCTCCCAATCCTCCGGCGTCTTGCCCTTGGGCGGCTCCAGCACGCCCTCGTAGATCAGCCCCTGCTGCTGCAAGCCGTCGATGACCGCGTCCGGCGCACCGCTGGTGACCAGTGAACGCTCCGAGCTGAACACGTCCTGTTGAACCCCGAGCAGCGCCAGGTCCTCGCGGATCGCCGCCAGCATCACGTCGATCGTGGTGTCGCGGACGGTATCAAGCCAGATCTCCGGCGCGGCGATGCCAAGGTCGGGCTGCGCCAGCGCGGCACCGTGGACGCGCGCCAGATGCTCGCCGACCGGGATCAGATATTCGCCGCGATACTGCAGCCCGCCCGGAATCTCGTCGGAGAATTCGGCTTCGGTCAGCCTGGTGCCCAGCGCCTGCAAGTACCGCCAATAGGCCGCCCAGGCGAGCGCCAGAACCTGCGCGCCGGCATCGTTGACGTAGTACTCCTTGGTGACGTCGTAGCCCGCCTTGGCAAGCAGGTTTGCCAGAGCGTCGCCCACCACTGCGCCGCGGCAATGGCCGATATGCATCGGGCCGGTCGGGTTGGCGGAGACATACTCGACATTGACCCGGACGTCGTTGCCGATCGTGGTGTCGCCGTAATGCTCGCCTTCGCGCAGGATGGCGGGGAGCAGGGCGCGCAAAATGATGGGTTCGATGCGCAGGTTGACGAAGCCGGGGCCGGCGGCTTCGGCTTCGGCGATCTCCGGGTCCTCGTTCAGGAAAGCGACCAGCGCGGCAGCGATCTTTTGCGGC
>Ga0302198_10001982_pt1 | contig 21929 bp, 22 predicted proteins | sample II_Bog_N2_2_FD_193521 | JGI IMG/M metagenome (GOLD analysis project Ga0302198, IMG submission 193521) | Peat permafrost microbial communities from Stordalen Mire near Abisko, Sweden - II_Bog_N2_2 | ecosystem: Environmental > Terrestrial > Soil > Wetlands > Peat | place: Sweden: Abisko... | reverse complement strand
ACGCGACACGATCCGGGTCGCGGCCAGCCGTTCGCCACCCGCGGTGAAGCAGAAGTCCTCGCTCGTCACGTCCTCAGCCTCATCGACGGGGCCTGCATATGGGCGAATGTCCTGCGGATTGGGGAAAAGATCGAGCCCCGCGCTGGTGACAGCCGGTACAATCGGGGATTAGTATCCTCCAGATTATCAACGCATCCGGGAATTGCAATTTGCGTATGGAGGCCGGGTCTTGGAACAGCGCGCCAATCTCCTCAAGAACCGCGACAAGGCGAGTATCGACATCATCGAGGCCAACATCAGGAGCGGCCCGCTCGCCGAGGCGATTGCGCGATCGCCTGAGATCGAGCGGCGCAGGGTTTCCGGCCCGGAGGAGTTCGAACGGGAATACCGCAACCCGTCGAAGCCGGTCATTCTGGAGGGGCAACTGGAGCACTGGCCCGCGTTGAAGAACTGGAGCTTCGAATATCTGGCGTCGAAATGCGGCGCGACGCCCGTGGTCGTCGACAGCTACAACAGCAGCCGGGCCCGCCAACTGCCCTTCGGCGAGTTCGTCCGCATGCTCGAGTCCAACGCCGGCGCCGGCCAGCCGCCGCTCTACCTGCAGGAATGGCTATACCAGACCAACTGCCCGTTCCTGTCCGAGGACATGCCGGAGCTTGCGATCGCGCAATACGACTTCCGCCGGATTCTCTACGGCGAGAAGATCTCCACCAATCACCAGCTCTGGATCGGGCAACGCGGCGCGACGACGCGGTTGCACCAAGACTCCTACATGATCGACGTGCTCCATGCCCAGATCGTCGGCTGCAGGCACTGGATCGTGATGAGCGCGCAGACCGCGGTCGGCGCCGAAAGCAGCGGCGGCTTCGATTTCGCCGGCATGGTCGAGAACCCGGACAACCGCATCATGCAAGCCGAGCTGCAGCCCGGCGACGTCATCTATTTGCCGGCGGAGTGGTGGCACCGGATCCAACTGAAGTCCGATTCCATCGGCAGGGACGAAAATGCCTCGACCAGGCCAACGTTCAGCAGCACACCCGCATGCGACTGGCCGAACTGATGGCGCTGGCCCTCAATCATGATCACGTGAAGCAGACCCATCCCGAACTCTACAACGTGGTTGTGTTGCGGACGCGGGCGTGGGCGAAACTGCTCGACATCGACCTGAACAAGCTGCGGCAATAGCCCGCCTGCGGAGTAACGAACTTGCGAGCAGTCATCCTCGTCGACCAGGAGATGTACGACGCCAACGATCCTGATTTCTCGAACCACGTGCCGCAGAAGTATTACGACGCCGAATTTCATGTCAGCGTCGCGCTGAAGAAGATGGGGTACCGGGTCGTTGCGATTCCCGCGACGCCGGACCTGACGCGGCTGTTGCGGGCGATCAAGGCCGCGAAACCGCATTTCGTCTTCAATCTGGTCGAGCACATCGGCGGCAACCGGTCGAGCGACTTCATGATCCCGGGGCTGCTGGAGATCGAGGGAATACCTTGCACCGGGGCGCCGGCCGCCTCCCTGATGATCTGCCGGGACAAACATCTGTCGAAACTCGTCGTCGCCAAGGCGGGCGTTCCCGTGCCCCGCAGCTTCGTGCCGAAGAGCCGCGCCGCCGTGCGCCTGGCCGAGCCCCGCTTCCCGATCGTCGTCAAGCCCTCGGATCAGGACGGCTCGGAAGGAATCCATGAAGATACCTACGTGACCGACATGAAGGGACTGTTGCGCCAGGTCGAGCGCGCCAGCGGCAAATTCGCCGATCCGGTCATCTGCGAGGAATACATCGACGGACGCGAGCTGATCGTGACCCTGTTCGGCATTGAAAAAGTCACCGTCGGGTCGGTCCGGGAACTGGTGTTCCCGCCCCGCGCGCGGGTGAAATTCGCCACCGAGCGCGTCAAGTTCGACGCACAATACAAAAGGCGCCACGGCATCTATTATCGCACGCCGACGCAGTTGCTGGCTTCGATGAAGGGGGAAGTCGAGCGGATCGCGCGGCTGGCCTATGACGCGCTGGGTATCGAATCCTACGCCAAGCTGGAATTCAGGGTGCGCAACCGGGAGGTCGTCTTTATCGAAGCCAATCCCAACTCCAACATCTCAAGGCGGGCGACCACCACCGATTTCGGGGTGATCGGATACGAACGATTCATCAGGAAAGTGATCGCGATGGCGTTCGAGCGGCACGCCCGTCGCCAGCCACGGCCGTAACCGCCGCCCGTCGGGCATCGCCCCGGAAGATCAGGCGATCGCGGAAATATCGTCCGCCTCGAGCACGGCGCCATAGCCGTTCTCGAAACCCGGAATGTGCAGCTGCTCCCGCACGGCGGGATCGGCGCAGCGGGCGAAAATCGTGCGCCAGATATGCCCCAGCCAGATCGAGTGCGCGCGCACGATCTTGAGATCCTCGATTCCGAACGGCGCACCCTCGATCCGGACGACACGGACGTCGTAGAAGCCGCGGAACTCGTGACCAGAAATCCGCAAGGGGACGTCGATAATTTCAGGACCGGGCGAGCGGATCGAATACCGCACCGAGGCCCGGACGTGACCGCCGTGGAACTGGTCGACCCACTCCGCCATATCCGGCATCGTCGGCGGATAAAAATAGTGCCGATTGCCGGGAACCGCATCGCGGGGAAGATTACCGGGCATGAAGTGCTAGCGGTTGAATTGCATTCTCGCCTGAACGGCGCGGAAAACGTCGCCGGAGAGACGCGGACCGAACTGGCGCGCGAGATAGGATGATCCCACGATGCAACAGAAGAAGTCCTTCGGCGTCAGCGCCGCCACGATACCGGGCAGGACCTCCGGATCGCCGACCAGCAGCTGCCCCGGCCAGCGCAAGGAACTCGACATGCCGTATTCGGCATTGGTGCGCTGAACCGCCGAACCGACGACGTCCTCGATGAGCCGTTCGAGCGTCGTCGTCGCGCCCTGCCCGCCCGGCTTGCCGCCTGCTCCGCGGCTCCGCAATTCCAGGCATGTTGCCTCGATCGCCGCCTCGGCCGCTCCGGTGAAGAACAGGAGGGGGTCGTCGGTTTCCCGGCAATTCCATTTCGACCGCATCAGCTGGAACGAGGCTTCGATCGCCCGGTCCGTCTTCTGCTCGGGAGCGGCACGAACGCAGTGTTCCTGTTTCTGGAATGTGATGCCGTTGACCCGGCGGTAGCGCAGCCATTTGCCGCCATTCACCGTCGGCGCCAGCTCGCCGACCTGCCGGCCAAGCTCGAACGGATGCGGCGACGGTTCGAAGGCGGCCGAATGGGTCGAGCTGTAAAGTGCGCCCAGGCCGTGGAGGAATTGCCGCAAACGGCACGCCGTGAGTTCGACGGCGTTGAATTCCTCGAACCGGATCGATCTGCCCGACAGGAACAGCGCACGCAGGGCGGCGATCGCCAGCCGATCGGCGGACCGCCACGCCAAGACCGGATTTTTCCGCAGCTCCTCGATGAGCCCCGGCCGCTTGCGGGTGGTGACGAGATTGGTGCCGCGCTCCATCACCGCGTAGAGCCGGTCATCGACATAGAAGCAGACGGCTTCCACATGCCGGACTGAATCCTCGATCGCATCCAGCAGCGCGGCCAGCGAACCCGCACGTTCGGCTTCGAACAGCGCATCGTCGAACTCCCGCCGCAGCAGCGCCTCCTCCCGCCGCGCATGCTCGGCCGCCGCGGCTGCCTGCCGCAGCGTCTCCGGTTCGAGCGCGAGGTAGCCGATGGGGATAATCTGCTCGAGCCCGTAATCGAGCGGATCCTCGGAGGCGCGGCGGATATGGAGACGGCCGAGCGCGTTGAAGTAAAGCCGCAGATCTTCGTTATCCGGCCTGCCAGCCGGCTCTCTGGTCAACCGGACCGAAGCCGGCAGCTGGTCAAACACCTCTCTGTCGAAGGCGGCCAGCGAGACCACGCGATTCTCGATCGGAACCCGATCGCCGAATGTCAGCAGCATCCTGACCGCATCCCTGGCCGGAACCGCAAAAAGCGAGGCGGATGAAACGATCTTCCCCAACAATTCCATCTTGAAAAGCCGCCAAAGAGACAGACCCGGCAATCATTAAAGTGGCATTTGATATCCAACACAAGCACAAGGCGAGATTATTTTTTCACCATTCCGCGGGAAAAGGCGGCGGAGCCCGATCGGCCGGTCGGCGGTCCGCGCAACGTCGGGCGACCTATCCGATCGAGCGGCGCGGCGCGCGGTGGCGAAATGAAAGAAATACGTGGCTATTCGGGCTCAAAAGGCGCAATGGGGAGCGCCGCGGGCTGTTTGGCGCCCATTTGCGAACGCGCGGCTCCAAAGGAACCTTCATGCAAATTCTTTCCGCGCGTCACGTCAAACCCGAAGAATCCGCGCGTCTCGGCGTGGTGTCGGGCTGGTACTCCACCAAGGTGAGCGGCACCTTCGTCACCGGCCCTCACACGACGCAGGAAGATTGCCTTACGAAGATCCTCGAACTCAATCCGCCGCCGGCCAAGAAGAAGTTCGTTGCTTCCTGACCTCCGTTCAATCGAGGAGATCAAGACGATGACGCTCACCCAGGGCAGTTTTCAGGAATACGACTTCAACCGGATGGTCGTGGTGTTCACCATGAAGAACGGCCCGGCCAGCGTCGCCTGCGCGATCTCGACCGACGCGATGGATCAGCTCGAAGGATCGTCGCGGACGTCGCCGGCGCAGCGCGAACAGCAGTTCCTGAGACTGCGCGACCGCATCGAGGAACGCGCGGCGCGCAAATTCAGCGACGTCGAACTGGAGGGCCATCCTCCCGGCGTGATCCTGCGCGCGATCGATTTCCGCCCGCCGCTGAAATGACCGTTCAGCCGACAATCCAGGCCGCGGGTCTCAGCCCTCGGTTTCGAGCCCGGTCGGCATCGGCACGTTTTCGGGCGCGAGCTTGAGGCCGGCGGCGAGCGCCACGGTTTCGATCAATGCCGCGAAATCCTTCTCCAGATAGGCGGCCGGATCCTGCTGCAGCGTCGCTGCGCCGAAGTGGCCCTGCAGCGCCTCGCGGGTCGCCGCCGTTACCGGCATGGCGACATCGAGGTCGCGCGCGGCCTTCAATCCGAGATCGAGATCCTTGCGCAGCAGCGCCGGCGTGAACGTCGTGGTGAGATCGAGATTGACCAGCGCGTTGCTCTTGTACCTGGTGAAGGTCGAGCCGAGCACGCTGGCGTTCATGAAATTCAGGAAGGCGTGGCGCGGCACGCCGGCCTTCTGCGCCAGGATGGTGATCTCGGCGAGGTTCTGGATCACGACACCGAGGAAGACGTTGTGCGCGATCTTGCAGATCCGCGACAACTCGCCCTCTCCGACATAGGAGACGCCGGAGGCGGCGATGGTCGCGAGATAAGGCTGAACCTGGTCGAACGCCGCCTTCGGGCCCGACACGACCGTGGAGAGTTTTCCGGCCTTGACGCATTTGCCGTTGCCGCTGACCGGGGAACTGACGAATTCGCAGCCCAGTTGCTTCAGCCGCGCGCGGATCGCCTCGGACTGTTCGACCCCGATCGAGGAGCAGTCGACCAGTATCTTCGGGCGCGGCCCGGAGGCATTGGCGACGAGGCCGTTGTCCCCGAAATAGACCTGCTCAAGGTCCTTGCCCGTCGAGACCATCGTGAACACGATGTCTTCGCCGGAAAGCTGGTTCGGGTGATCGACGATGCGGCCACCCTTCTTGGCCAGCGGCTCCGCCTTGGCCCGGGTCCGATTCCAGATCGCCACCGAATGGCCGGCCTTCAACAGCCGCTCGGCCATCGGGTAGCCCATCCGTCCCATGCCGATCCAGCCGAGGGAATGTTTTGTCATGTCAGTCTCCTGATGGTTCAATGCGGCCGGCAGTGCGAGGCCTAATTCCCGTCATTGCGAGGAGCGAAGCGACGAAGCAATCCATCTTACTTCCTCAGCGTATGGATTGCTTCGCTTCGCTCGCAATGACGGCTCTGAATCCGCTATCGCCTCAGTAGCGATTGGCGATCGGCAATTCTTCCGCCGGGAACAGCGTGATCACCTGGCATCCCTTGTCGGTGACGACGACTTCCTCTTCGATCCGCGCCGCCGAAAAGCCGTCCTTCGCCGGACAGTAGGTCTCCAGCGCGAACACCATGCCGGTCTTGATCTCCATCGGATTGTCCAGCGATACCAGCCGCGAGATGATCGGGCGCTCGTGCAGCGCCAGCCCGAGGCCATGGCCGAACTGCAGCCCGAACGCCGCCATCTCGCTGGGGAAGCCGAACTCCTCGGCCTTCGGCCAGACCTTTGCGACGGTGTCGGTGGAGACGCCGGGTTTTATCAATGCGATCGCGTCGTCGAGCCACTGCCGGCACTGCTTGTAGGCGTCGTGCTGCACCGGCGTGGCGCGCCCGATGTTGAAGGTGCGGTAGTAGCAGGTGCGATAGCCCTGATAGGACTGCAGGATATCGAAGAAGGCCTGGTCGCCCGGCCTCAGGATTCGGTCGGTGAAATTGTGCGGATGCGGATTGCAGCGCTCGCCGGAGATCGCGTTGATCGCCTCGACGTCGTCGGAACCCATCTCGTAGAGCATCTTGTTGGCGAGCGCGACGATGTCGTTCTCGCGCACGCCGGGCTTCAACGCCTCGTAGATCGAATGGTAGACGCCGTCGACCATGGCCGCGGCCTGGTTGAGCAGCATGATCTCGTCGATGTTCTTGATCTCGCGCGCGTCCAGCATCACCTGCTGGCCGTCGACCACTTTCATGCCCGCCTTTTGCAGTTCGAAGAACATCGCGGTCTCCGCGATGTCGACCCCGACCGGCATATCGGCGACCCCGGCGGCGCGCAGCAGGCTCATGACCTCCTCGGCATGCGCCTTCATCAGCCCGACCGAAGGCGGCACGGTGCCGCGCATGCCGAGCATCCCGGCGCGGCAATTATCCGGCACCAGCCAGTCGCAATTGATGCGGTGATGCACCGCGGCCGAGCCGAAATCCCACACGATCGGCTGGCCGTCACCGGCCAGGAGCGCAAACCGGCACAGCTTGTCGCGCTCCCACTCGCCGATCTTGGTGCCGGAGACGTAGCGGATGTTGTTGACGTCGAACAACAGCAGCGCACCGCATTGCGAGTTCTTCAGCGCGGTGCGGGCGCGGGCCAGCCGGTAATCGCGCAGCCGGTCGAAATTGATCCGGCGCTCGAAATCGACCGACATGTGGCCGTGCGAGGGGATCGCCCGGTCCCAGCGCCAATGCGGATCGAGATGCTCGGGGCGGATCAGATGCGGCGTGAGCGCGTTCGATACATTCATGGGGGATGACCGGTCGAGAGTTGTTGCAATCGATTGCAATAGGGCTTTTAAGGGTAGTGCCACAGCGTGTCAAGGACGCGGCGGCAAGCTTGCTATGCCCGGTTCCGGGCAAAGGCCTGCGACGATGGACCCGCCAATGGTGCAGAAGAACAGAGCCGCGACGGGAAGAAGCGCGGCTTCGTCGCGCCCGACGATCAAGGACGTCGCGGAAAAATGCGGCGTGCATCCTTCCACCGTGTCGCGCGCGCTCAGCGGCGCGATGAGCCATCTGGTCGCCCCCGATGTGGCAAAAAAGATTCGCGCAGCGGCGGCGGCGCTGGGCTACCTGCCCAATGTGACGGCCGCCGGCCTGCGCACCGGGCGCTCCGGCCTGATCGGCGTACTCGCGCCCGACATCGCCGACCCCGGCTTCCCGCCGATCCTGAGCGGCATCACGGAAACGCTGGCTGCTGCGGGCTACGCCACCATCGTGGTCGACGTCGGCCCCGATCCCGCGCGGCAGCAGGAACTGGTGGACCGGCTGATCGCGCGCGGCGTCGACGGCCTAGTGCTCGCCACCGTGCTCCTCAGAGATCCCGTGGTCGGCCATTGCCTCGCCGCGTCGGTCCCGGTGGTTCTGGTCAACCGCCGCGACGCCGGAGGACGCCTGCCGGCGGTGGTGACCGACGACGAAGCCGGCATGCGGCTCGCCGTCGACCATCTCGTGGCGCTGGGCCATCGCCGCATCGGCCATATCGCGGGGCCCGAGACCGTCTCCACCGGCGCGCTCCGCCGCGCCGGCTTCACGGCCGCCGCCGGCCGCGCCGGCCTGTCGGCGCAGGACACCATGATCGAGACCGCGCTCGCCTATACGCGAGAACAAGGACGGCTCGCCGCATTGGCCCTGCTCGACCGCAAGGTCACGCCGACTGCGATTGTCGCCGCCAACGATCTGCTGGCGCTCGGCATCTACGACGCACTCGCCGAGCGCGGGCTGCATTGTCCCGCCGACGTCTCGGTGGTCGGCCATAACGACATGCCTTACGTGGATATGCTGTCGCCGCCACTCACCACCGTGCGCATCGCCCAGCGCGACATGGGCAACGAGGCCGCCCGCCTGCTACTCGACGAGATCGCCGCGCCCGCCGCCCGCCGCGCCCGTGTGGTGCTGGAGCCGGAGCTGATCGTGCGGGGGTCGACGGGGAAACCGTGAACGCCGCCGGCCTCACGCCGCATTCTTGCGCTTCAATCCGTCTTCGTAGGAGATTTCGGCGTAGTCCGACAGCGACGCATATTGCAGGCCGACATCGGCCAGCGCATCGAGCTTGGCTGAAGTATCGAACTTCTTGAGCTTGCCCTTGTCGACATAGAACGTGTCGATCAATTCATTGTAGACCGTGGTTTCATCGAGGAAGATGGCGAAGATGCTGACGTCGCCAAACCGGATATGGAACCGGTTGCCGCGCGGCAGATCGGCGATGTAGATGAAATATTTGCCGTCGCCATTCAACGCGGCCCCGAAGGTCTCGACCAGCTTGGGCAGGGTTTCGTATTGCTTGATCGAGCCGGCCAGGAAGCCGATCGCCGGTTTGCCGGCCTCCGATACCGAGAATACCTCCTTCAGCAGGGTTTCGGGATCGTCGTAGGAAATCTCGCCGCGATAACCGTAGCGGCCGGCAACATGGGTGTCGGCATTGAGGATCGGCTTCAGAAGCCGGCCTTCGGTATCGAGCCTGGCGAACGGCGTTTCGGCGATGGCTGTCATGATCTGTTCCTTGATGGTGTGGGTTGTCGCCTCCTGTTCGCAACAAGCTCGGGCGCGCCCGATTGCGGGAAAGCGGATACAATTTCGGGATAGTGCAAGACCCGTGCTACCCGGAATTGTCGTGTCCGGGACAATCCACCGCCTGTTGCGACCGCATTCCGCCGCGGCGCGGCGCATCAAACCGCTCCGGCTCCCCGACGCGGGCGGGGCCTGTCGCATTCCGGACAACGACCACCGAACACAGGCTAAGCCGCAGCCCGGCCCGGGATGGGGCAACCACGGGCTGCCGAAGTCGCAACAATTTGAATTATCTGCGAAGCAACTAGAGCGCGTTATTTTCACGCGTGACAGGTACTACGTCATCATCACCTTCTGATCTTCCCGCCTCAACCGCGAAAATGACTGACGAGACGCCAACCATGACGATGTTCTCTTCGTTCTCCTCTCTGATCAATGAAATTCAGGACACGACGGCATCCGGACTCACGAAAAGGCAACTGAGGGCCCTCACGCGCATCACCGATCTGTTCATTGCCGGATCGGGGCGTCATTCGAAGCAGCAGCTCGCGCTGTTCAACGAGGTATTCAAAACCCTTATCGGCGTGATCGAACTGGAAACCCGGATCAAGCTCTCCCGCCATCTCGCAACCGCCCCGAATACGCCGGCGGCGCTGGTTCGGGCGCTCGCCTTCGATGGCGCGATCGCCGTGGCCGCCCCGGTTCTCAGCCAGTCGACGGCACTCAGCGATAGCGATCTCGTTGCCAATGCCAGCACCCAGGGCCAGGGCCATCTTCACGCCATCGCCCGTCGCCGAACGATCAGCGAAGTCATCACCGAGATCCTGATCGCGCGCGGCGAGCCCGAGGTCGTCCATACCGTTGCGAACAACGCCGGTGCCCGTCTTTCGGACGGCAGCTTTCGCCAACTGGTCGCGCGAGCCGGCGATGATGCCCAACTCGCGCTCCATGTCGGAATGCGGCACGACATTCCCCGGCATCACTTCCTGAAACTTCTCGATACGGCATCGGCTTCCGTTTGCGCCAGGATCGTGGCGGCAAACCCGCAATTTACCGGCGCCGTGCAGGAGGCGGTGACGGAGGTTGTCGACGACATCAATCTGGAGATTCGCAACAAGACGCCGGGTCACGCCAAAGCGAGGTCGAGGGTAAAGCGGCTCCAGATCTGGCATGAGCTCGGAGAAACCAGCGTGCATTCGGCCGCGCGTTCGCAGAACTTCGAACAGGCGGCAATGGCTCTGTCGGTTCTCGCCGGCTGTCCCATCGAGATAGCTGAACGTGCGATCCTCAACGACAACCCCGGCGTGGTGCAGGTAATCGCAAAAGCCGCCGGCTGCTCCTGGGCGACGGTCAAGGCCCTGTTGCTGATGACGGCGGCAGACCGCAGGATGTCGCAGACGGATCTCGATCGATCGCGCAAGGACTTCGAACGGCTCGAGCTACAAACGGCGAAACGCGTGCTCGAATTCCACGAGGCGCGCCGCAACATGCGCGCCGTCGCGAGCCCGGCCACCGTTCCCGGGGCAACCGCGCGCCCTGAAGCCATGGCGGGATAGATATGCCGACACCGCGCGCGGCGCTGGAGCCTATCCCCTGATCACGCGGGGTCGGCGCCGGCGCCATGCATGCCTGCCAGACCAGCGGCGGCCAAAATTAACCTCGCGACCTCCAACCGGGTGCTTTAAAAGCCCTCACGATGCCGCATCAGGCGCGCGTGAATTTCCGGGTCGCAGAATAAAATGCCGCAACATTCGAACCTGGAGATCGCCTCGCGTATCGATGCCTGGTGGGCGAGCGCGAAGCACGACGTGCCGGTCGATCCGTTCGGCCGGATGGCCAGAGCCGGCTTGTTCCAGATCGGCCTCCCCGGCGCGGACGCCATGCTCGACAGCTATTCCGCCATCGCCGCGACCGAGCAGGCGATCGCGGCCAGGACCGGACTATTGGGGCTGGCGAGTGCCTTCGCCGCCCGGCAGGTGACGGCCCGGTTCTTCATTGCGGGCTTTGCGGATGCGGCCCAGCGTGCGGCCTGGTTGCCGCGGATCGCGGCCGGCGAGGTCTGCGTGGCGATTGCGATCTCCGAGCCCGGCGCGGGCGCCCATCCCAAGCATCTGCAGACGGCGGCCGAGCCCAACGGCAGCGGCACCATCATTCGCGGCCGCAAAGCCTGGGTCACCAATGGCCCGGTCGCGGATCTGTTTCTGGTCTTGTCGGTGATCGCGGTCGAGGATGGCCGCAAGCGGTACGGCCTGTTCCTGGTGCCGAAGGCGACCTCCGGGCTTTCGACGAAACCGATGCCGGCGCTGGACACGCTCGCGCCGGCGACGCATTGCGAGCTGGAACTCGACGGCTGCGAGGTGCCGGCGACGGCACGTCTGGGCGACGTGCCCGACGCCTATCCGGCGATGGCGCTGCCGTTTCGCGACGTCGAGGACACCGTCGGCACCGCCAATGTCGCGGGGCTGTTGGACTGGCTGCTGGAAAAGACCGCCGCTCACATCGAGCGATCGGACGACAATGCCTTGCGGCTCGGCCGCCTTTCGGGCCTGGTGTCGCTGGTGCAGGCGGCAAGCCGGCTCGCGGTGGCCGCCCTCGACGACGACGGGCCGGAAGTACCAGCGCGGGTGATCGGCGTGCGGCTACTGGCGCGCGACATCGTCGGCGAAATCCGCGACCTGCTGGGGCCGCACGCGGCGACCGACGAAGCGATCCTGCGCGCACTCGCCGCGTTCGATCTGCTGGCCTCGGTCGCGCGCGAGCCCCGCAAGATACGGCAGGCCCGGCTCGGCAATTCCCTATGGAGCGCGAAACAGTGACGAACAACATTCTGGCGGCGGATTCGATTCAGGCCGTCACGGCAGGACTGGCGGCGGCGGGCTATATCGCCAGCAAGCAGATCGCGACCGCGGTCTATCTGGCGGAGCGGATCGAAAAGCCCATTCTGGTGGAGGGCCCCGCCGGTGTCGGCAAGACCGAACTGGCAAAGGCGCTGGCGGCCTGGCGCGGGCTGAAGATGATCCGGATGCAGTGCTACGAAGGCCTCGACGAGGCCAAGGCGCTGTACGAATGGAAATACGCCAAGCAGCTGCTCTACACCCAGATCCTGAAGGACAAGCTCGGCGAAGTGCTGGGCCACGCCGATACGCTGGCCGCGGCGCTCGACAAGCTGCACGATTTCGGCGACGTGTTCTTCTCCAAGGAATTCGTCGAGCCGCGCCCGCTGCTGCAGGCGCTGGAACAGCCCAATGGCTGCGTGCTGCTGGTCGACGAGATCGACAAGTCGGACGCCGAATTCGAATCCCTGCTGCTGGAAATCCTCAGCGACTACCAGGTCAGCATTCCCGAGCTCGGCACCGTCGCGGCAATTGTAAAACCCACGGTGATCCTGACCTCCAACGGCGAGCGCGACCTCTCCGACGCGCTCAAGCGCCGCTGCCTGCATCTGCATATCGGCTTCCCGGAGCAGAAGCTCGAGGAGCGCATCGTCGAAAGCCGGGTCCCCGGCATCTCGGACGCCCTGCGCCGGCAGATCGTCGGCTTCATCAACCAGGTCCGCACGCTCGACCTGAAGAAGCTGCCCTCGGTCAGCGAGACCATCGACTGGGCGCGCGTGCTGGTGCTGCTGCAGTCGTCGGAGCTCGATCATGAGACCGTCAAGGACACGCTCAACGTGCTCCTGAAATACGAGGCCGACATCGAGACCACGTTGCCGCAGGTGACGAGCTTCGTCGCCAGGGCAGGCCGGCAAGGCTTGTTCGGCTGATGCGCGAGGAGCTGCATCGCTTCTTCCGGGCGGCGCGCGGCGCCGGCGTGCGGGTCAGCCCCGCCGAAAGCATCGATGCCATGAAGGCGGTCGCGGACGTCGGATTTGCCGACCGCGGCATCCTGCGCGACACGCTGCTGCTGACGCTCGCCAAGAGCGAAGACGAGAAGCAGGCGCTCGGCGAATGCTTTGATCTGTTCTTCAGCCAGCCCGAGGTGAAGGAAGAAACCGCGCCCGAGGACGCGGCGGAAAACAGGGCCGCGGATTCGACCGCCGGCGAGGCGCCACAGGGCGAGGACGCCGGCGCGCCGGCGCAACAGCTTGGCGAACTCGCCCGGATGCTGATGTCGCGCGACCGCAACGCAATCGCTGCCGGCGTGGCCAATGCGGCCAGCGCCGCCTCGCTTTCCGACATCCGCTATTTCACCCAGCGCGGGATCTTCTCGTCCCGGATTCTCGAAGCCCTCGGCATCGAACGGCTGCGCGACGACCTCGACAGCCTGACGGCGACCAACCCGGCCGAGGCCGAACGGCTCGCGGCGGCGCTGGACGGCTTGCGGGAAACCGTGCGCGACGTGGTCTCGCAGGCGCTGTTGCTGTACGGGCGCGAGGAGAGCGAGAACCTGCGCAACGAAATCCTGCGCAACGCGCCGCTCGCCCGGCTCGAGCGCCGCCAGGTGCAGGAGATGAAGGCCCTGATCCGCGCCATCGCGCGGCGGCTGCGCGAGCGTTACTCGCGGCCGCGCAAGCACCAGCGCCGCGGCCATCTCGACATCCGCCGCACGCTCCGCCGCAACGCGGCCTGGGGCGGGGTACCGTTCCTCACCACCTGGAAACGCCGCCACCGCGACCGGCCCCAGATCGTGGCGCTGTGCGATGTCTCGGGATCGGTGGCGCAGGTATCCGACTTCTTCCTGCTGTTGATCCACAGCCTGCACGAGGTGGTGGATGACGTCCGCTCGTTCGCCTTCTCCGGCCACCTGATCGAGGTCAGCGACATCCTCGACACCAAATCGCCGGAAGAGGCGATGAGCGGGATCATGTCCAAAGTCGGCTTCGGCTCCTCGGACTATGGCGGGTCGCTGGCGGATTTCGAGAAGGGCTTCATGCGCGCGCTGACGCCGAAGACCACGGTGATCGTGCTCGGCGACGCCCGCACCAACAACCTCGATCCGCGCGCCGACATCCTGCGCCGCATCTCCGAGCGCTCCAAGCGGCTGGTCTGGCTCAACCCCGAGGGACGTTTCGCCTGGGGTTTTGGCGATTCCGAAATGCCGCGCTACGCCACCTATTGCAGCGTGGTGCGCCAGTGCGCCACCGCGAGGCAGCTGGAGCGGGCGGTATCGGACATCGTGGCGGCCTACCAATAATCTTTCGCGCGGCGCTCGCGAGCCGCCGGCGTCAGACGCTCTCCGCCGTCAGACCGAGGCGGCGCAGCAGGCTGGAATCGCGGTCGTCGCCGGGATTGGCGGCGGTCAACAGGGTGTCGCCGACGAAGATCGAATTGGCGCCGGCGAAGAAACACAGCGCCTGCATCTCGTCCGTCATCTTCGTCCGCCCGGCGGTCAGGCGCACATGCGACTGCGGCATCAGGATGCGGGCCAGTGCAATGACGCGGATGAAGTCGATCGGATCGACCGGGGCCACGTCGGCGAGTTTGGTTCCCGGCATCGGGATCAGCATGTTGATCGGCACACTCTCCGGCGGCACTGGCAGATTGGCCAGCGTCAGCAGCATGTCGATGCGGTCGTCGGCGGTTTCACCCATGCCGAGGATGCCCCCGGCGCAGACCTTGATGCCGGCTTCGCGGACGTGATCGAGCGTCTCCAGGCGATCGGCAAAACTGCGCGTGGTGATGATCTCCTGATAGAACCGCTCGGACGTATCGATATTGTGGTTGTAGTAGTCGAGCCCGGCTGCAGCGAGTTCGCCCGCCTGCGACGGCGACAGCATTCCAAGCGTCACGCAGGTTTCCATGCCCAGCGCCTTGACCCCCTGGACCATGGCGATGACGGAATCGAGGTCGCGCTGTTTCGGGCTGCGCCAGGCCGCGCCCAGGCAATAGCGGGTAGCGCCGCCGGCTTTGGCCTTGCGCGCTTCGTCGACCACGCGCTCGACCTCCATCAGTTTGGAGGCCTTGAGCCCGGTCGGGGCATGCGCGGACTGACTGCAATAGCCGCAATCCTCCGGGCATCCGCCGGTCTTGATCGACAGCAGGCGGCTCAGCTGCACGGTGTTGGGGTCGAAATGGGCCCGATGGACGGTCTGGGCGCGGAACAGGAGGTCATTGAACGGGAGCTGGTAGATGTCCCGCGCCTCCGTGGCGCTCCACCGCGGCGGCGCGCCGGCGCCGGGCATCGCGGTTTCGCGGGAGAATTCGCTGGTTTCGGTCATCGTGACATTCCTGTGGGCGGCGGCAGCGCAGTCCTTGCCGGGACGGTGGCTGCCCGGTCCGGCGGTACGCTTTGCCGCAATTCGCGGATATGTTGGGGAAATGGTGCCCAGGGGCGGGATCGAACCACCGACACTGCGATTTTCAGTCGCATGCTCTACCAACTGAGCTACCTGGGCACTTCCGTCGGCCGCAAGCGGCGTGGGAGCGGGGGTTTATAGTAAGGCCGGACAGCCCTGTCCACCACGCTTCGCCTTCGGCAACGCGTGGCGCTGCCGTGCGATAGCCGAAGGTGAAGCGTGCCCGGCGTAGCCCGAATGGGAGAAGACGGGCCGGCGCCCGACCAGACCCTAAAGCCGCCAAAACCACGCGATTTGAGCTCCAAACCACGGCATTTCACCCCTGATCGCCGTCTTCGTTCTCATCCGTGCGACCGGGGATGGCATAGGAGTTCGACAGCCAGCGATTGAGGTCGACATCCCGGCAGCGTTCGGAACAGAACGGCCGCGAAGCCTCCTGCGCCGGCTTGCCGCAGATCGGGCACGGCTTTCCAGATCCCTTGGCAGGGCCTTGGCCCGGGCCGGCGCCCTTTGGCGGCTCAGCTGGCATTCAACCAGCCGAATCGGATCGGAAAACCCTCGCCGCCGAGCAGCGTGATCGATTCGTACAGCGGCAGGCCGACGACGTTGGTGTAGGAGCCGACCAGCTTGACCACGAACGATCCGGCGATCCCCTGGATGGCATAGCCGCCCGCCTTGCCGCGCCATTCACCGGAGCCGATATAGGCTTGAATGTCGTCCTCGCTCAGGCGCTTGAAGCGGACCCGGGTCTCGATCAGGCGCTGGCGAAAGGTCTCCTTCGGGGTCACCAGGCAGATCGCGGTGTAGACCCGGTGGTTGCGGCCGGACAACAGCCGCAGGCATTGCGAGGCCTCGTCGACCAGATTCGCCTTCGGCAGGATGCGGCGGCCGACCGCGACCACGGTGTCGGCGGCAAGAATGAAGGCGCCGCGCAATTCGTCATCGAGCTGCACCGATTTCAGCGCGGCGTCGGCCTTGGCCCGCGCCAGCCGATTGGCGCAGGCGCGCGGCAGTTCGCCCCGCTTCGGGGTCTCGTCGACGTCGGCGGGACGCAGCGCATCGGGCTCGATGCCGGCCTGATTGAGCAAAGCGAGACGCCGCGGCGAACCGGAGGCAAGAACGAATTTGGGACGACCGAGCATGCGGGTTTCATCAGCGGGAGGAACGAAACAGGACCGGAAGACGAATGCGCGCGGAACCTATCGGAAGGCCCTTCGCGAGACAACCATTGTCGTCGTCGCCGCGCGGGCGTGAGCGACATAAAAGCTTCAACCGCGATTCGATCACTCGCTGGTCGCGCCGACCTTGGAAAACCGCCGGCGGATGCGCATCGACAGGGTGTCGCAGACCTCGCGATAGGCCTGCAGCTTCTGTTCGCGGTTGCCCTCGGCGCCGGTGGGATCGTGCGTCGGCCAGTATTCGACGTCGGCCGCATGCGTGCGGGTCAGCTCCAGCGCCTTGTGATGCGCCTCCGGCGACAGCGTGATGATGAGGTCGAAATTGAGCCCTTCCCAATCTTCCAGTTCCTCGAACGTCATCGGCTTGTGCCCGGAAATATCCTGGCCGAGTTCCGCCATCACCGCGACCGCGAACGGATCCAACTCGCCCTTGCGGGCGCCGGCGGATTTCACATAGAGCGCCTTGGGAAACATATGCTGCAGCAGGCTCTCGGCCATCGGCGAACGCACGCTATTGAGGCCGCATGCGAACAGCACGGCCTGCGGCGTGCGCGCGCGGGGCGGCGCGTCCACCTGGCTAAGCCTCTTTTGGCTTGGGTATGGCCTGTTCGGGCAACTGCTGCACGCTCTTCCGGGTCATGCCCTACCCTTTCCAGTGCAGCACGCAGATCAGCGTGAACAGCCGGCGGGCGGTCTCGAAATCGATCCTGACCTTGCCCTTCAACCGCTCCTGCAGCGTGCGCGAGCCTTCATCGTGGATACCGCGGCGGCCCATGTCGATGGCCTCGATCTTGTCCGGCGTCGCGGTACGGATCGCCTGGTAATAGCTGTCGCAGATCATGAAATAGTCTTTGACGATGCGCCGAAACGGGGTGAGCGACAACAGATGCGCCACCACGGGGGTACCGTCCTCGCGGCGGATGTCGAACATCAGCCGGTTGCCGGTGATGCCGATATGCAGGGTAAACGGCCCCTCGCCCGCGCCTTCCGGCGCGAACAGGTTTTTTTCGATCAGGTCGTAGATCGCGATCGCGCGCTCGTGCTCGATATCGGGCCCGGAACGCCCGATCGATTCCTCATCGAGCGTCACCGCGACGATGCGGTTCTGCGAATCCTCGTCTGGTGGCGGTTTGGTCATGTGAGGTTGAGGCGCATTCCGACCGAGCGCGCATGCGCGTCGAGGCCTTCGGCCTTGCCAAGCGTCATCGCCGCCCCCCCCAGCGCGCGCAACTGGTCCGGCCCGCATTTCAGGATCGAGGTTCGCTTCATGAAATCCAGCACCCCGAGCCCGGACGAGAACCTCGCCGAACGCGCCGTCGGCAGCACGTGGTTGGAACCGCCGACATAATCGCCGATCGCCTCGGGGGTGTGGGCCCCGAGGAAGATCGCGCCGGCATTGCGGATGTTGGCCGAAAACGCTTCCGGATCAGAGGTCATTATCTCGAGATGCTCGGCGGCGATCGCGTTCGCCAGCGGCACAGCGTCATCGAGGCTTTTTACCAGGATGACCGCGCCGAAATCGTTCCATGAGGCGCGTGCGATGTCCGCCCGCGGCAGGGTGGCGAGTTGAGATTGCACCGCGCGCTCGACCTCGTCGGCGAGCGCTGCGCTATCGGTGATCAGGATCGACTGCGCGTTGACGTCGTGCTCGGCCTGCGCCAGCAGATCGGCCGCGATCCAGCCGGCATTGCCGGTGTCATCGGCGATTACAAGCACTTCCGACGGGCCGGCGATCATGTCGATGCCGACCTTGCCGAACACCAGCCGCTTGGCGGCGGCGACATAGGCGTTGCCGGGGCCGACGATCTTGGCGACCGGCGCGATGGTCGCGGTGCCCCAGGCCAACGCCGCCACTGCCTGCGCGCCGCCGACGCGGTAGATCTCGGAGACGCCGCCGAGCTGGGCCGCCGCCAGCACCAAAGGATTGAGCTTGCCGTCCGGCGACGGCACCACCATCACCACCCGCGCCACGCCGGCGACCTTGGCCGGCACCGCGTTCATCAGCACCGAGGACGGATAGGCGGCGGTGCCGCCGGGAACGTAGAGGCCGACCGCTTCGATCGCACTCCAGCGCCAGCCGAGCTCGACCCCGAGCGCATCGGTGAAGCGATCGTCTTTCGGCAATTGCCTGTTGTGAAACAGCTCGATCCGGTCGCGGGCGAATTTCAGCGCCTCGATCGTCGAGGCGTCGCAGGCCTTCACCGCGGCGTCGATTTCCGCCGGGGTCACCCGCAAGCCGGCCGCGTCGAGGTCGAGGCGGTCGAATTTGCGCGTCGCCTCGAGCAGCGCCGCGTCGCCGCGCCGCGCCACGTCGTCGACGATGGCGCGGGTCGCCGCCTCGATATCGGCCGAGACCTCGCGCTTCATGGCGAGGAAGGCGGCGAATCGCTCGGTGAAATCGGCGCTGCTGCGGTCGAGACGAACGGGCATGGTGGCTTTCCGGACGGGTCTTACGGCGATGACCCATTGCTCAATGGCGTGGCGGCAATTTGCCGTCAACCCTTTGCTTTCGAGGATTATTTCGTCATTCCGGGGCGATGCGAAGCATCGAACCCGGAATCTCGAGATTCCCCGATGTGCAATAGCACATCTGAGGTCTGGTCCTGCGGACCATCCCGGGATAACGATTATATATCAAACGCGTGGAAACGTCGAAGTTGGCGGGCGTGGCGCGAGATGCGCCTTTGCCCACTTGCGCATCGCCGGGCTCACGCACCCAGCCCCGACGATTCGGCGCCTTCGCCGGAATCGGAGGTGCCGAGATCGTCGGGGCCGAGGTCGGTCAGCTCGCATTCCAGGCATTCGAGGTCCAGCCGCAGCGCCCCGCCATGGTTGAACAGCAGGAGCGCGCTGCCGCCCGGTGCCTCACCGGGATGAAACTCGATCCCGAGCAGCTCCAGGGCCGCCTCCGGCGCCCCCAGATCGATGTTGCGCGACTTGCACGACAGCACCCGGTCGAAGCGCAGCGCCGCGATCAGGCGGCGCGGCGAGGTCTCCCCCGACAGCGTCTGCTCCCAGTCCAGCCGGTTCATGCCGACCACCAGCCGCTTTGCGCCCTGCCGCCAGATGATGTCGGCGGCCTGCACCCGTGCATCCTGGACGTGCGCCGAAATGACGGCGAGGTCGTCGGCGTCGAGCGCGATCAGTTTGAGCTGGGGTGCCATTTATCCGCTGATGCGTTCGATGGTCGCGCCGCAGGCCGACAATTTGTCTTCCAGCCGCTCGAAGCCGCGGTCGAGATGATAGACGCGGTTGACCATGGTCTCGCCTTCGGCGGCCAACCCCGCGATCACCAGCGACACCGAGGCGCGCAGGTCGGTCGCCATGACGGGCGCGCCGCGCAGTTTGGCGATGCCCTCGATGGTGGCGGTCTCGCCGTCGAGACTGATCCGCGCCCCGAACCGCGCCAGTTCCTGCACATGCATGAAGCGGTTCTCGAAAATGGTCTCGGTGATATGCGAGGAACCCTTGGCGCAGGCCATCAGCGCCATCAGCTGCGCCTGCAGATCGGTGGGAAAGCCCGGGAATGGCGCGGTCGATACCGTGACCGGGCTGATGCCGGCGCCGTTGCGGGTGACCCGGATGCCTTCACTGTTCGCCGTGATGACCGCGCCGGCCTGGGTCAGCACGTCGAGCGCCGATTGCAGCAATTCGGGGCGTGCACCGGCCAGCTGGACGTCGCCGCCGGTCATCGCCACCGCCATCGCATAGGTGCCGGTTTCGATCCGGTCCGGCAGCACGGTGTGACGCGCGCCGTGCAGTCTGGCCACACCCTCGACCACGATGCGGGGCGTGCCGGCACCCGAGATTCGCGCGCCCATCTTGTTGAGGCAGTCGGCAACGTCCTGGATTTCCGGCTCGCAGGCGGCATTGCTGATCACCGTCGTGCCCTTGGCCAGCGTCGCCGCCATCACGGCGACATGGGTGCCGCTGACCGTGACCTTGGGAAAGTCGATGGCCGCGCCCTTCAGCCCGCCGGGCGCCTTCGCGATCACATAGCCGCCGTCGATGGTGAGTTCCGCCCCGAGCTTCTCCAGCGCCATGATCAAGAGATCGACCGGCCGGGTGCCGATGGCGCAGCCGCCGGGCAGCGACACCTTGGCCTCGTGCATCCGCGCCAGCAGCGGGGCGATCACCCAGAAGCTGGCGCGCATCCGCGACACCAATTCGTAGGGCGCGGTGGTATCGATGATGTCGGCCGCCGAGATATGCAGGGTCTGGCCCTGATATTCGTGGTCGCCGGGGCGCTTGCCGGCCGACATGATATCGACGCCGTGATTGCCGAGGATGCGCTGCAGCTGGGCGACGTCGGCGAGCCGCGGCACGTTGTCCAGGATCAGCGTTTCCTCGGTCAAGAGGCCGGCGATCATCAACGGCAGCGCCGCATTCTTCGCGCCCGAAATCGGAATGGTGCCGTTGAGCTTGCTGCCGCCGACAATACGAATGCGATCCATACCGGTCCCCGATTTTGCTATGCACAAAGTATAGAGCGAATGGGCCCCCGAAGGCAAAAACGTGAAATTTGCGGCGATTTGATGGGGTTAGGCGTCATTCCGGGGCGCGTGAGCGCTAACCGGGAATGACGACGGCCCGGAGGCGATTGATATCCGCAGGATGACTTTCATCCGCGGAAGAACGGCATTCATGCCTTGATGAACGCCAACAGGTCGGCGTTGATCTTGGCCGCTTCCGTGGTGGGCATGCCGTGCGGAAAGCCCTTATAGGTCTTCAACGTCCCGTTCTTCAAAAGCTTGACCGACAAGGGCCCGGCGTCGGCATAGGGAACGATCTGGTCGTCGTCGCCGTGCATCACCAGCACCGGCACGGCGATCTTCTTGAGGTCTTCGGTGAAGTCGGTCTGGGAGAAGGCGACGATGCCGTCATAATGCGCCTTGGCGCCGCCCATCATGCCCTGGCGCCACCAGTTCTGGATCACCGCCTCCGACACCTTGGCGCCCGGCCGGTTGTAGCCATAGAACGGACCCGCCGGAAGCTCGCGATAGAAGATCGAGCGGTTGGCCGCCAGTTGCGCTTGCAATCCGTCAAAGACCTCCTTGGGCAGGCCGCCTGGATTGGCCGCCGTCTGCAACATCAGCGGCGGCACCGCGCTGATGATCGCCGCCTTCGCCACCCGGCTCTCGCCATGCCGCGCCAGGTAATGCACCACCTCGCCGCCGCCGGTGGAATGGCCGACGTGAACGGCGTTCTTCAGGTCGAGGTGCGCGGTCAACGCCGCGAGATCGTCGGCATAGTGATCCATGTCATGGCCGTCAGCCACCTGGGCCGATCGGCCGTGGCCGCGGCGGTCATGGGCGATGACCCGATAGCCGTGGTTGAGGAAGAACAGCATCTGCGTGTCCCAGTCATCGGCCGAGAGCGGCCAGCCATGGCTGAACACGATCGGCTGCCCCGAGCCCCAGTCCTTGTAGTAGATCTCGGTGCCGTCCCTGGTCGTGATGGTTGGCATGGAAGAACTCCTGTTTCAGCTTCGTC
>Ga0302198_10001976_pt1 | contig 21947 bp, 19 predicted proteins | sample II_Bog_N2_2_FD_193521 | JGI IMG/M metagenome (GOLD analysis project Ga0302198, IMG submission 193521) | Peat permafrost microbial communities from Stordalen Mire near Abisko, Sweden - II_Bog_N2_2 | ecosystem: Environmental > Terrestrial > Soil > Wetlands > Peat | place: Sweden: Abisko... | reverse complement strand
GCTGACCGGACCCAGCCCCGTGCCGTTGTAGAAATCGTAGTTGACGTTGGTCGGGCTGGCCACACCGGTGAAAAAGCCGGCGCCGTTCTGGTAGTTCGTCGAGACGAGCAGGCTATAGTTGTAGGGATTGGTGGTGGCGAGGATGTTCGCGGCGATCTGCGCCTGCGCCGCCGCCAGCGCGGCGTCATCGGCCAGGCGCGCAACGGCGGTGTCCGTGGCGGTGGTGGCGGCGTTGCGCTCGCGCCGGGCGATGGCCAGGAACGCCACCGCCATCACCAGCGTCACCGCCAGCATGATGAGCGTGATGACCAGCGCGATGCCGCGCTGGGAGTGACGGGTGACGGAAGGGGAAACATCGAACATTGAACATTCAACGCCCAATGCCGAAGGGAACGGCTGTGCCCGCCGTTGGGCGTTCAATGTTGGGCGTTGAAGGTTGAATGTGGTTTTCATCTTCATTGGTAGGCTGTGGGGTCAACATTGGGGATGGTCACGCGCTGGCGGAACAGATGCACCGCGCCCGCCTGCTGCGCCAGATAGTTGAGCTGCGCCGTGGAATTAAGCGGCAGGGACTCCGCGTGCGCCAGCGGCCGGTCTTCGAGCACGCCCAGTTCCAGCTCCACCGCAGCCGGCACGGCGTTGCTGAACATATACAACTGCGCCTCGCCGTAGCCATTGCCGATGCCGCTCATGGGCGGGTAAAGGAAGGCGGTGTTCAGGGCGTTGGTGTAGGGCTGGTAATAATTGTTGATCCAATTGCCGTTGGGGTCGTAGGCGCGCACCGTCAGACCCACCACGCCGTCCACCAGATGGCTCATGTTGGTCCATTGCGCGTTCTGAATCTCGGTGAAAAAAAGACCGCTCAACACCGCCGGCGAACAGGTGATGTTGGTTTCCGCGTAAAACCGGTAGAGCGGATACAGCGGGCTAGTGGAAGCCGTGTTCACGATGTAGCCGGTGCCGGTCCAGGTGGTGTTGTTGCGGCCCAGCACAAAGAAATAATTTAGCAAATTCGTGCGCGACGCCGAACTGCCCGGCAATGTTTGCACAAGTGGTGAATAATAAGTGTAATTGGCCAGCACCACCAAATTTACCGGGCCGTTGCTCACGCCATCGGACGGCGTCAGCCCGCGCAGGTCGGTGACCATCAAATCCATCGTCGCGCGGCTGCCTTCCATCACCTCCGTCTGGGTGACGGCGGAGCGGAACGCGCGCTGCGTGCTGCTGAACACCGCCATCAGCGCCAGCACAATGAGCGAAAGCAGGCTGACCACCACCAAAACCTCGATGAGCGAGAAGGCGCGGTGATTTCCGATTTCCGATTTCTGATTTCCGATTTCCAAAACGGACGCGGCCTCCGCCGTCGCCGGACGGGCGTGAAATTTGAAATTTGCAGTTTGAAATTTCATGGCGCGTTGGTGAAAAACTGCGGGCTGTAATAGAACAGCACCCCGTTGGTCGAGTCCTGCGCCAGCCGGCCGGCGACGGACGTGCGGAAGGTCTGGCGACCGGCGCCAACATTGCCGTTGGGCAACTGCGGCCAGAGGAAGGTCATCCGCAGCTCGTGCAGGCTGTTGTTGAGTTGCTGGCTAAAGCCGGGCGTGACGGCCCACTGCGCCACCGCCGCGTTCACGCAATAGACGCGGTAGGTGAAGGTGTTGCCAACCATGATGGCATTGTCCTGCGGCGGCTTTTCCGAGGCCAGCCCGCTCAGAGAACGGACATAGGCAACAATGTGGTTGCTGTAGCCGTCCGTCGGCAGAAACGGCTGCGGCACACCATTGTTGTCCGTGAACTCCGGCGTGCTCAGGACGCCGACGATGTTCGCGCCGTTGGTCAGAAACCCGGAGTTGAACGTGATCGGGCTCGAAGATCCGACGCCGCCGGCGTATTGGTAGCGGCTATTGATAATCTGATAGACATTGTTCGTCAGATAGTCCGCGCCGCGCGCGGCGTTGCGCACGGCCTCGAGCAGCACGGTGGCGTCCTGGCCAATGACGGTGGCCTCGCGGTTGTCGCGCTGGGAGTTCATGCCCAGCGGCAGCACGCCGATAATGGCCACGAGCGCAAAGCCCATGATGGCCAGGCAGAGCGCAATCTCGATCATCGTAAAACCGCTGCAGGTGACGAGTGCCGAGTGACGAGTGACAAGAATGGCCGCACGGCTATTTCCTGTCACCTGCCACTCGCCACTTGTCACTTTGTTTTGAAGTCTCATGGGAGTTTCTGCCGCAACTGGACGGCGCGGCCGGTGAGCCGGTCAATCTGGACAAGGCTGAACATGGAGTTGGTGCTGTTGCCCGGCGGGTTTTCCGTGGCGTCCGGCGCGGTGCCAAACTGTAACGCCTTGGTGTTGGGGTCGGCGGCGTAGGTGACATAACCCTGCGCAAGCGGGATGTATTCGTATGGGTTCGGCCAGAGCGTGGTGTCATTCAGCACAAGCTGGCCGAGATAGTTGAAGGCGATGTAAGGCAAAATGACACTGCTGTTGGTTGCGGCGGGAAACGGAAAACTGTTGGTGAGAAACGATGAAATCTGATAGCTGGCACCCGAAGCGGCATCGTTAATCGGATAATAATTGTATGGGTAATAATAGGTGTTGAATTTATTCAAAGCGATGAACGCGCCGTCCGGCAGCGACTTCCATTCACCCAGATAGTTAGTCGTCCCCTGCCCCGGCTGGTCGCCCACCGAGCGCAGGGAAAGAAAATTGTAGCCGGTGAACTGCTTGTCCAGCAAATTGGCCGTGGCCGTTGTTTGAGGATAATTTGTCCAGATGCCCGGCACGAAAACCATATAGACGGTCGTGTGCTGGCTGATGGCCAGTTGCCGCGCGTGGCCGATGTCATCCATCAACTGCCGCGCGGCACCGACCTGGAGACTGGACTTGCCGAGGTTCTTGAGCGCCGGCACGGCCAGCGCGGCCAAAATGCCAAGGATCGCGATAACGACGAGCAGCTCGATCAGCGTGAAGGCAAATGAGTGACGAGGGACGAGGGACGCGTGACGAGTAGGCACGTCGTTCCGCCAGTCACTTGTCACTTGCCACTTGTCACTTCTCGTTTTCATTTTACTGCCAACTGATGACGTTGTCCTTGTTGGCGACGGCGGTCGGGCCAAAGGCCGGGCCGGTGTCATATTTTCCGTCCGGCCCGGCGGACCAGACCATGACCTTGCCGTGATAGAGATAATTGTTGCCGGTGCCGGTGGGATTGAAGAGGCCATTGTAGCCGCTCGAGCCACCGCCGTTTTGAGAAACGCTTTGCAGCGAATACAAAATGTCGCTGGTGCCCTGCTCGTTGTAACTCGCATTCATGGTGATGACATAGGGATTGTCCCACGGGTCACGATAGACACCGTCCGGGCCGACGCCGGGCAGCGTGGGATCGGAAACCACCGTGGGGGTGAGATAATGCACCTGCTTGGGATTATAGACATGGTTGGCGTTCACCGTGGCCGCGCCGTTGCCGAAAGTCTGCAAGTCCATGAGGATGGCAACGACGTTGCTATTATTGTCGAAACTATATCCATTCGCCCCGGCACCATTGCCAAACACCAGACCGGTGGTGAAATCATTTGTGCCAGCCGCCGTCTGTTCCGCATGCGTCATCGGATACCGGCTGTAATCCTGGTCGTAACTCTCGATGGCGGTGACGATGCCCCCCATATCCATTTTCGCCTTGTTAACTTTTGCAGCTCGTTTTGCATAAGCCAGCGCCGGCAGCAGCATCGCGGCCAGGATGCCGATGATGGCGATGACGACGAGCATTTCGACGAGGGTGAACGCCCCGGCATTTCCGATTGGCGATTTCCGATTGATGATTGTGTTCATAGGCTTGGAAAGATTTTTACGGGGGACCGGATGCAACCGGATGGACGGGCGCCACGAGCAATCCCGCCATTCGACGGGCAGGGAAATTTTCCCGCCGCCGGCCTGGTTGATGACATTCAAAAACATAAGTCAGGGCAGCGGGCTGTTGATCTGCACCTGCCGGCTCCAGTTGCAGATGAGGTTGGTCTGGCCGCTGATGACGAGCTGCACCCACAGGTCGTAGCCGCCAGGATTGTTGACGCCGGGATAGACGTAGCGGAACGGATTGATGCCCGCCGCTTTCAACGGCTCGTAGGCGAGATCCGGCCCGCCGACGGAGGTGACCAAAATGGTGGTGGCAATGCCGTTGTTTGTCACGGAACTCATGATCTCCTTCGAACTCAAGCCGGAGAGAAAATTTTGGGCGACCGTCCCGTCCTCGGCACCGCCCTTGGTGCAGTTGACAAAACCACCCACGCCGTAGGCTTGTTTAACATCCTGACCGGAGCTATTGACGGGAATCGTCGCACTGCCGTCCAACGTCACAAAATTATTGCCGATGATTGTAGTGCCGGCCAACTCGTAGTAAAGCTGGCTGAATTGCGAACGATCCAGAGGCGAGGCATAAACACCAAGAGCGTTTTGGTTGCCCGGCGGATACGCGCCGTATTTGGCCTTGTAATTTTCCAGCGCCGTCTCAAGGTGGTTCATTTCCGCCGTCGCGACTTTTTTGTATTGCGCGGCCTTCACGGGTTTCAAGACGACCAACGTGAAACCCGCAATGACGCCGATGATGGCGATAACCAACAGCAGTTCAATCAGGGTGAACGCCCGGACATTTTCGATTTTCGATTTTCGATTTTCGATTTTTTTCATGGCAAAATTTATTATCGTTCGCGCAATTCCTGTTCCATCCGTTCGCTCAACCATTGCTTGACCATGCTCTGGTAGTTCAGATACCGCATCCGCGCCAGTCGCTTGATGCGCGCCAGCATCCGCGGGTCGAACCGCAGCGTCACCGTCACGGACTCGGTCGAATCCGCGCTGCCCGCGACGGCCGACTCCATGAGGCGCACAGCGGGCCGGTTCTCCGACCAAAACGCCGCCTCGGCCGCTTCGCTGTCGAAAATCGGCACGTCTTCCCAGTTGGCAAAAGTTTGCACGGCTAAAATTTATTTATTTGCTAGAGCTGGTTTGACTTGGACAGACCTGTCCGATTTTCAGGAAAGGGTCTGATCCATTTTCCGCTGATAGAAGAAGCGCTCCTCCGGCGCGAACAGCCGTGCCTGCAGCACGCGCACCTGTTTGCCGTTCGTCCGATAGACGCTGTAAATCCCCACGCCGCCCGACGTCATGCCCAGGTTGAAAAACCGCGCCTGCACCCCGAAACGCGGCGTGTCCGGCATCAGCCGCACCGCAAACGGATCCTCAAACGACTCTTCTATTTCCCGTTGGGTCAAAGAACCAAGCTCAAAAGGCGGGTTATTCCAATCGAACTCCATAACGGGTCAGATGTAAATAATTCGCCCATGCAATGTGATTACAATGTATTTACTCATTGGCATGGGTTTTGTCAAGTATTTGACCGGTTATTTTGCTGATTATTTAGCAAACTGGCGGTTTGCGGCTATTCGTGTTTGCCGGCACCCGAATCGTCACCGCTCATGATGGTAATCATCTTAATCAGCGGCAGAAACATCGCGATGACGATGCTGCCGACGATGAGCGCGAGAAACACGATCATGATTGGCTCGAGCAGCGAGGTCATGGCCGCGACGGCGTTGTCCACTTCCTCGTCGTAGTTGTCGGCAATCTTGAGCAACATTTCCGGCAGCGCGCCGGTCTGTTCGCCGACGTCCACCATGCTGACCACCATCGGCGGAAACACGCCCGAGGCCTCGAGCGGCGCGGTGATGGTCTCGCCCTCCTTCACGCTTTCGTGAACCTGGGCGACGGCGTTGGCGATGATGACGTTGCCGGCGGTCTCCTTGACGATAGTCAGCGCCTGCAAAATCGGCACGCCGCTGCTCACGAGCGTGCCGAGCGTGCGCGTGAAGCGCGAGATGGAGACCTTGGTCACCACCTGCCCCGTCGGCGGCATCTTGAGCTTCACCCGATCCCAGAGGTTGCGGCCGAATTTCGTCTTGATGAAGAGCAGGAACAGGACCACCACCACGGCCATCGCGCCCATCGTGCCAAGGATGTTGTTCTTAATCATATCGCTGACCCAGAGCACAAACACGGTGAACCCCGGCAGGTCAAAGCCCATGCCGCTGAACACATCCTTGAATTTCGGCACCACGAAGCACATCAGCAAAGTCATGATGCCCACCGCCACAATCAACACCGCGATGGGATAAAATAGCGCCGCCTTGACCTTGCCCTTGATCTTCTGCGCCTTTTCGGAAAATTCCGCGAGGCGTTTCAAGACGACTTCCAGCACACCGCCCAGTTCGCCGGCCTTGACCATGTTTACGAACAGGCGGTTGAAAACTTTCGGGTGCTGCGCGAGCGCCTCGGAGAACGTGCTGCCGCCCTCAATCGAGGTGGAGAGCTGGGCCAGAATGCCTTTCAGGTTGGCATTGCGCTCCTGTTTTTCCAGCACGCGCAGGCCGCGCAGCAGCGGCAGGCCGGCGTCCACCAGCGTGGCGAGCTGGCGCGTGAACGTGGTCAGCACCTTCGGCTTCACCCCGCCGCCAAGGCCGGGGATCTTGATGTTGAAATTCATCCCGCCGCCCTTTTTGCCCGGCTTGGATTTGGCGGCCGGCTTGCCCTTGGCTTTTTTGCTTCCGCCTTTTTCCTCCTTGTCCACCTCGGTGATCTTGGTCGGGAACAGGCCCATTTCCTTCACGCGACCGATGGCCTCGTTCTGGCTGCCCACTTCGATACTGCCCTTGGTTTCAGCACCGCGGGCGTCGAGAGCCACATAATTATACTTTGGCATGGCGGGTCGGAATAAATTAAATCAGGTGTATTTGACAACTTCGTCAATCGTGGTGTCGCCGTCGAATATGCCGCGCAAACCGTCTTCGCGCAAGGTCACCATGCCCAGCTCCACGGCTTTCTGCCGCACGACCACCGTCGGGGCGCGCTCGTTGATGAGGTTGCGGATGGCGTCGCTCACGATGAGCAGCTCGTAAATGCCCTTGCGGCCCTTGTAGCCGGTGTCGTTGCAAGTCGAGCAGCCGCGGCCGTAATGAAAAACCTTGTCGCCCAAATCGTGCGGCGAAAGGCCGAGCAGCGACAACTGCTGTTCCGTCGGCTCGAACGGTGTCCGGCAATTTTTGCAAATCGTGCGCACCAGCCGCTGGCCCAGCACTGCCATCAGCGTCGAGGAAATCAAAAACGGCTCCACGCCCATGTCCACAAGCCGCGTCACGGCGCCGGGCGAATCGTTCGTGTGCAGCGTGCTCAAGACCAAATGGCCGGTCAGCGACGCCTGGATGGAAATCTGCGCGGTTTCCAAATCGCGCATTTCCCCGACCATGATGATGTCCGGGTCTTGGCGCAAAAATGATTTCAGCGCCTTGGCGAACGTCATGCCCTGCGCCTCGTTGATGGCCACCTGCATGATGCCTTCGATGTCGAACTCCACCGGGTCTTCCGCCGTCAGCAGCTTGGAGTCTATCGTGTTGACGCGGCGCAAGCAGGAATACAACGTCGTCGTCTTGCCGCAGCCCGTCGGGCCGGTCACGACGAAAATCCCGTTCGGCCGCTGGATGACTTCCGTGACAAAGTCGTAAACGTATTTGGGAAAACCGAGCGACTCGACTTCGAGGTTCACCGACGAGCGATCAAGGACGCGCAGCACGATGGATTCGCCGAACGCCGTGGGCAGCGTGCTCACGCGCAAGTCCACCTGCTTGCCGGCGATGCTCAGGTTGATGCGGCCGTCCTGCGGCAGGCGCATCTCGGAAATGTTCAGGTTCGCCATGATCTTGATGCGCGAGGCGACCGGCAGGGCGAGATGTTTCGGCGGCGGCGCCATTTCGTAAAGCGCGCCGTCCACGCGGTAGCGGATGCGGAACTCCGTCTCGAACGGCTCGAAGTGGATGTCGCTCGCGCGATCCTGCACCGCCTGCTGCAACACGAGGTTCACGAACTTGACGATGGGCACCTGGTTCGCCAGCTCCTCGGCGGCCTTGACGTCGTCGCCCGCCCCCTTGGCGTTGAGCACCAGCTTTTCATCACCCAGCTCCTTGAGGATTTCCGCAAAGCTTTCGTTCTCCTCCTGCCCGTAAAACCGCTCGATGGCGCGGACGATTTCCGCCGGGTCGGCCACCACAATCTGCACGTCGCGCTTGGCGATGAAATTGATTTCGTCCGACTTGGCCGGGTCCAGCGGCTCCGCCAGCGCCACCTGCAGCATCCCGTTGGCAAAGCCCACCGGCAGGCAGCGATACATCTGCGCCACCTTCGCCGGAATCAGTCCCAGCACGTCCGGCGTAATCTGGCGGTCCTTCAGCTGCACCACTTCCGTGCCAAGCGCGGTCGCCTCGACGTGCAGGATGTCGTCCAGCTTCATGATGCCGAAATCCTGCAGCACCTGGATCGCCGGCGCGGCGTTGCGCTGCAGCTCGCCGGCGACCTCCTCGTATTGGAGGTCGTCCAGCATCCCCTGGCCGTGGAGCAAGGAGAGCAATGGGTTGTTGATTTCGTCGGCCATGAATCAAATTTATTTTTTGCCGCCCTTGCCGCCGCCCTTGTCCACCGCCTGCGCGAGATCCAGCTCCTGCAACTTCGCCAGAATGGTGGTCGGGTCCTGCGACTTGTTGACGACCTCTTCCCGCGCGATCATGCCCAGGAGGTATTTATCAATCAAAAATGAATCCAGCGTCACCATGCCGTATTTCATGCCGGTCTGGATGTCCGACTGGATGCGGAACGTCTTGTTGTCGCGGATGAGCGCGGCGATGGACGGCGTGTTAATCATGATCTCGAACGCGGCCACGCGACCCGGCTTGTCAATGCGCGGAATCAGCAACTGCGAAATCACCGCCTGCAAAACCGTGGACAACTGGATGCGCACCATTTCCTGCTGGTTCGTCGGAAACGCGTTCGTCAGGCGGTCAATCGTCTTGGCCGCGCCCGTCGTGTGCAGCGTGCCGAAGACCAAGTGGCCGGTTTCCGCCGCCGTGATCGCGGCCTCGATGGTTTCCAAATCGCGCATTTCGCCGACGAGAATCATGTCCGGATCCTGGCGCAGTGCGCGGCGGATGGCCTCAGCAAAATTCGGCACGTCCACATGGACTTCGCGCTGTGTCACCAAGGCTTTCTTGTGCTTGTGATAATACTCGATCGGATCCTCAATCGTGATGAGATGCACTTCCTCGCGCGTCTCGTTGACGATGTTGAGCATGGACGCGAGCGTGGTGGATTTGCCGGAGCCCGTCGGGCCGGTGACGAGAATCAGGCCGCGCGGCTTGAACAAAAGTTCCTTCACCGATTCCGGCAAACCGATCTGCTCGTAGGTGAGCATCTTGCTCGGGATCTGCCGCAGCACCATGGCGAAATTTCCCTTTTCCTTGAAAACGCTCACGCGGAAACGCGCCGCCTCGCCGAACGCGAACGCGAAGTCCGCGCCGCCGCGCTCGCGCACCTGCTGGATGTGCTCCTCGGACGTGATGCTGCGCATCAGCTCCTCCGCCGCTTCCGGCGTCAGCGCCGGGCCTTCCACGCGGTGCAGCGTGCCGTGCACGCGGATGGTCGGCGAGGTGGCGACGCGGATGTGCAAGTCGGACGCGCCTTCCGACACGACCAACTGCAGCAAATCTGACATGGCGTAGGACATAAATCAAAAACCGTTAAACTGTTGAATCGTTAAGTCGTTTCATCGGTTGTCCAATCACTTTTTAATAAATCACGCATCATCGCCGACCGTCGCGCGGATGACTTCTTCCGGCGTCGTGAGGCCGGCCAGCACCTTGCGGATGCCGTCTTCGCGCAAAGTCCGCATGCCCATTTCGCGCGCGCGCTGGCGCAGCACCGTCGTCGGCACGCGATCGTAAATCAGTTTCCGCGCCTCGTCCTCGACGACAAAAATTTCAAAGATGCCGAAGCGTCCGCGGTTGCCGGAGTTGTTGCAATTCTGGCAGCCGCGGCCTTTCTGGATGTTCGCGTTCTTCACCATGTCCATCGTCAGGCCCAGCGAACGCATTTCCTGTTCGGTTGGCGTATAGGGTGCCATGCACTTCTTGCAAATCTTCCGCACGAGCCGCTGCGCCATCAGGCAGCGCGTGGACGACGCCACCAAGAACGGCTTCACGCCGATGTCCACGAGACGCGTGACCGCGCCCGGCGCGTCGTTCGTGTGCAGCGTGGAGAAAACCAGGTGGCCGGTAAGCGACGCGTTGATGGCGATCGAGCCGGTCTCCATGTCGCGAATTTCCCCGATCATCACGATGTTCGGCGCTTGGCGCAGGATCGCGCGCAGCGCGGCGGCGAAGCTGAAGCCGACAATGTCGTTCACCTGCACCTGGTTGATGCCGGACAAAACATATTCCACCGGGTCTTCCACCGTGATGATTTTGCGGTCGGGCCGGTTGATGAAATTCAGGCAGGAATACAGCGTCGTTGTTTTGCCGGAGCCGGTCGGGCCGGTCACCAACAGAATTCCATCCGGCAAACCGATGATGCGCTCGAAGGTCGCTTGGTCGTCGCTCAAGAATCCGAGCTCCGGCAGACCGAGCCGGAGACCTTCCTTGTCCAAGATACGCATCACGATGCTTTCGCCGTGGTTCGTGGGCAGGCACGAAACGCGCAAGTCAATCAGCTTGTTTCCAATCTTTGACTGGATGCGACCGTCCTGCGGGATGCGATGCTCGGAAATCACCATGCCTGCCTGAATTTTGAGCCGCGCGATGACCGGCGCCTGCAGCCGTTTCGGCGGCGACTTCATCTCCTGCATCATGCCGTCAATGCGGTAGCGCAAGCGGAATCTTTTTTCCAGCGGCTCGAGGTGGATGTCCGACGCACGCAGCTTGAACGCGTCCACGATGATCTGGTTCACCAGCCGGATTAGCGGCGCGTCGGCCTCGACCTCGCCCACCTCGTCAATTTTCGCGACGTGGACATTTTCCTCCGTCAGCTCCTGCATGACATCCTTGAAGATGCCCGCATCCATGGACTTTTTTTCGCCGCCGTAATACTTGCCCAGCGCCGCCTCGATGTCCGGCTCCGACGCCACGCGCAGTTCAATTTCCGCGTTCAACAGGTGCGTGAGCGAATCAATCGTGTTCAGGTCGGACGGGTCGGCGATGGCCACGGCCACCTTGCCTTCGTTTTTGAAAACGGGGATGACGCGGTATTTCCGGGCCACATCGCGCGGGACGATGGCGATGACCTCGTCGTCAATCTTGAGGTTGCCGAGGTGGACGACTTCCGCGCCAAACTGCGCGGCCTTGGCCTGCGTCACGTCGCCGGGGCGGATGACCTTGTTGGCCACCAACAGATCCACCGCGCCCACGCCGGCGGCGTTGGCCTCCTCGCGGGCCTTGGCGACCACTTCGGCGGAGGTGAAGCCGAGGTCAACCAGCAGGTCCAGCAAATAATCGTCTTTTTCTGCCACGGGAATTTTTCCGCCGCCCTACTATTGAATTCGGGATTCGCGGGACTGAAAGTTTTCATTTGCCGGCCCAAAAGTCAATGCCGACGCGCAACTTTTGAAGGGAAAACCCAGCTACATTTTGCCCGAACGCAGCTGCCGCACAGGCCGGAAATTTGAACTGGTTCCCGTTCAACGCCGCAGTTGAACTTGCCGCGCGCCTCGGCTATGCTCATGGGCTTATGACGTTGACAGAAAAAATTCTCGCGCGCGCCGCCGGCAAAACCTCGGTCCAGGCCGGCGACAACATCTGGGTGAACGCGGACGTGCTCATGACGCACGATGTCTGCGGGCCGGGCACCATCGGCGTGTTCAAACGCGAGTTCGGCCAGGACGCGAAGGTCTGGGACAAGAACAAAATTGTCATCATCCCTGACCATTACATTTTCACCGCCGACTCCAAGTCCAACCGCAACGTGGACATTCTCCGCGATTTTTCGCGCGAGCAGGGCATCGAGTATTTCTACGACGTGATTGACGACGCGAACGGCCACTGGGTTTTCGATGCGGCGAAAGGAAATATGAAGCGCCAATACGGTTCGCGCTACGCGGGCGTCTGCCACACGGCGCTGCCGGCGAAAGGCCACACGCGGCCCGGCGAAATTCTTTTCGGCACCGATTCGCACACCTGTATGGCGGGCGCGTTCAACCAGTTTGCCACCGGCATCGGCAACACCGACGCAGGCTTTGTGATGGGCACAGGAAAGCTGTTGATCAAAGTGCCTGAGACGATGCATTTCCGGCTTGAAGGCAAACTCCAGCCCGGCGTCATGGCGAAGGATATTATTTTACATTGCATCGGCGAAATCGGTTTCGACGGCGCGACCTATCGCGCGATGCAGTTCGACGGCGAAGGCGCGTTGAACTTGTCCATTGACGACCGCATGACCATCGCCAACATGGCCATCGAGGCCGGCGGCAAGAATGCCATGTTTGAATTCGATTCGCGCACGGCGGAATACGTTGACGCGCGCGTGAAGTTGAACGGCACGAAATCCACCTACGAACCTGTCGCGCGGGACAAGAACGAGAAGTTTGTCTATGAGCTGGTCGTGGATTTGAGCAAGCTCGAACCGACCGTCGCGTGTCATCCCGATCCGGGCCAACGCAAAAAGGCCAAGGACATGGGCGACACCAAGCTCGACCGCGCCTACGTCGGTTCCTGCACGGGCGGCAAGACGAGCGACTTCGTGGAATTCGCCCACATCCTGCGCGGCAAGAAAGTCGTGATTGATACCTTCGGCGTGCCCGCGACGCCGGACATCGTCAACGACTTGCAGTCAACGTATTGGGGCAACTCGACCATCTGGCAGATTCTCGTGGACGCCGGCGTGCAGATGACCGAGAACGCCGGCTGCGCCGCGTGCCTCGGCGGGCCGGTGGACACGTTTGGCCGCATCAACAAATCCGGCATCAAGTGCATCAGCGCGACGAACCGCAATTTCCCCGGCCGCATGGGCGACAAGGAATCGCAGGTGTTTCTCGCGTCGCCGATGACGGTGGCGGCGAGCGCACTGACCGGCAAAGTCACCGACCCGCGCGGGTATTTGGGGAATTAAAACATGGCGGCAAAACCCGCAACGAGTTGGGTTTGAATAAAAAATTGGGAAATTTTATTCCAGCAATTAAAAGGCTGAAACTCATTCTGGCAGTTATGGGTTTCCTGCCATTGCTATGCCTGCCCATCTGCGCCCAAGACAAAACAAACGATTACTCCGAATCGGGCAATCGGGCGGCTCTAAAATTCCAAGAGCAAAATATTTTACAAGCCATGGAGAAAAAGGGGGCACCGCCTGATGAAATCGCGTCTCAAAAAGAAATATACAAATTAATGGATGATGGCGCCCCCTTGAAAACTTGGGACGACTGGAAAAAAGTTTACCACGCCGACATTCTTAAAACACCTGTGGTCTTTGATGTGCGTGATCCGTTCCAAATGGATTTCGGAAACCCCATTTCGGCCTTTCATTCTTTTGAGAGAGCGCTATTGATCGGCGATGCGTCAACGCTATTAAGATTCGCGGACGCTTCCGGGAGTGCGTGGTTGAAAAGAAGCGTCAAAGTGGATGAGAATGTTAAAAAACCAACGTATTGGTTTCCTGTTGGCAAATTAACCCGCATCACTGTTTTATTAACCGGGCAGACAAAATCGGACAACAATGAATACAGCCTGATATTTTGGCGGGCTGAAAATGCTGAAAACCCGACGAACGGCCCGATAACTTATCAACACACCATCTTTGTTCGCAAACAAGCGGGTGTTTATCTGGTCACCCAGGATTTGGATCAAACTCCTTTTGGAGATATTTTAGGCATCGCTCACGCTGATGATGCCGGCCTGCTTCTTTACAATGACAATTATGAAGCGATGAAGAACAGCAGTTTTCCCCCATCGTTTTATACGATCAAATGAAAATCAGTTAGTAATTTTTCAGTTAAAGCCAGCGGCAAAAATCGTTCTTGAAATTTTAATCTCACTTCACCAACTGCGCGCCCGGCAAATACACGGTGAACGTCGTGCCTTCGCCGGCGACGGTGTGGACGTGCAGCGCGCCGTGCGCGGCCTTGACGAGCCGCTGGACGATGTTCAGACCGAGGCCGGTTCCCTGGCGCGGGCCTTTGGTCGTGAAATACGGGTCGAAAATTTTCGGCAGCACCGTCGCCGGGATGCCCGGGCCGGTGTCGCGCACCCAGAGCTTCACCAGCGGCGCGGTGTTCGCCATGCTCTCGACGTTGAGCAGCCGGTCGCGCGGGCCATCCTTGAACTGCGTAAGGTCGAGCGGCGCGCCCAGCACTTCGCCGCCGATTTCCACGCGGTGCGGCGCGGCGGTGCACTGAAATGCGTTCACGGTGAGGTTGAGCAAAATTTGGATGATGTCCGTGCCGTTGATCTTGACGCCGATTTCGCCAGTGAGCGGCGCGAGGCGAAATTCATTTTCCTGCAAACTCGGATGCACGCGCACGAGCTGCTCTAGGTCGTGCAGCAGATGGTTCACGCCGGCGGACATGGCGTCGCCGCTTTGTTTGCGGAGAAAGCCGAGGTAGCGCCGTTGGATCTCAATGCAGTTGCTCATCTGCCGCTCGACGGAGATGAGCCGATCCTTGATAAATTCCAAATCCTGCACCTCCAGTTTCGGTTTCTGGTTCAGCTTTTGGTTGAGCAGTTGCACAAAACCAAAACTCACCGACAGCGGGCCGTTGATGTCATGGATGATGCTCGCGTAAATGTCGCCGCGCGTCTGCGCAATCTGTTCCTCGACGCGCTGGTTTTGGAGTTCGGTGAGCAGCTCGTGGACTTTTTCCGCGCTGTTGTGGATTTCGCTTTCCAGCACGCGGCGTTGCATCGCCTGGTTCACCGCGCTGCGGATGGTCGCGAGGTCGAACGGCTTGTTGATGTAGTCGCACGCGCGCAGCCGCAACGCCTGCCGCATCGTGTCGGTCGTCTCAAACGCCGTGATCATGATGGCCTCCAGGTTCGGCCGCACGAAGCGCAGCCGTTCCAAAACTTCGATACCGGACATCCCGGCCATGCGGATGTCGAGGATGGCCACGTCAATGTCATTTTCCTGCGCGAGCGCGATGGCAGTCGGCCCGTCCTCGGCCATGAGCAAATCAAAGTTGTCCTTGAAGATCAGCTTGAGCGACAGACGCGGCCCCTCCTCGTCGTCCACAATCAGCAGCGTCCCGCGCCGCTTGGGCGCCGGCGTGGCGGCGATCAGTTCGGAAAGAGTCGCGGTGGCTTCGGCCAGAGGATCAGCGGTCGCAGACATAATCTCACGAAACTAGCGTAAAACCACCGTGCCTCAAGCAGAAACCGCGCGCCGCAGCCAATCCAGCGCCTGCGTCGCCGTCACCTGCTTGAAGGTCGCACGGTCCCACGCGTTCAAAAAAACTTTCACCTCCACGCCGGCCGCCGACGCCAGCGCGATGAAGACCGTGCCAACCGGTTTTTCCGCCGTGCCGCCGCCGGGACCGGCGATGCCGGTGACCGCCAGCGCAAAATCCGAACCGAATTTTTCCCGCACGCCCAAAGCCATTTCCTGCGCGACCGCCCCGCTCACCGCGCCGTGCTGTTTCAAGGTTTTAGAACGGACGCCGAGAAATTTTTCCTTCGCGGCATTGGCGTAGCCGACCACGCCACCGAGAAAAACTTCCGACGCGCCCGGCACGTCTGTAATCCGGCTGGCAATCAGGCCGCCGGTGCAGGACTCCGCCAGCGCCAAAGTTTTTTTCTGTTGCGCCAGCAGTTTCACGACCACCTGCTCAATCTCCTCGTCGTCGCGGCCAAAAATGTTTTCGCCCAAAATCCGTTGCACCACCACCTCGGCCTCGCCCACGAGTTTTTCCGCCGTGGCGCCACCGGCGACCAGCCGCACGTCCACCGCGCCGGGCCGCGCGCAATAGCCGATTTCCAAGCCGCGCCGCACCAGCGGCTGCAAGTCCGCCTCGACCATTTCCTGCACACGCGACTCGCCAATGCCGGTCGTCAGCAGCGTGCGGCAGACAAAAATCTCGCCCGCAAATTCCCGTTTCAATAGCGGCACGACGGACGCATCAAACATCGGCCGCAGCTCGCGCGGCGGGCCGGGCAGCATCACCAGCCATTTCGGATTTCGGATTTCGGATTTTGGATCTGAAATTTCCATCGCCAGTCCCGGCGCGGTGCCGGTGGCGTTGAGAAAAACCTCCGCGCCTTCGGGCACGAAGGTTTCCACGTCGGTTTTTTGCGGGCGCGGCCGGCCGCGTTTCGCGAAGAAATTTTCGATGTGCGCCTGCACCGCCGGATTTTTCACCAGTTTTTTACCGAGCAGTTCCGCGATGAGCTCGCGCGTAAGGTCGTCGGACGTCGGGCCAAGTCCGCCGGTCGTGATGATGAGGTCGGCACGACTCAGCGCCTCGCGCACGGCGGCCTGGATTTCGGTGCCGGTGTCCGCCACGGCGACCTGCCGCGTGACGACGTGGCCGAGGTCGGCGAGCCGGCGGCAAAGCCACTGCTGGTGCGTGTTCAGCACGCGCCCCAGCATCAGCTCGCTGCCGGTGTTGACGATTTCGACGTTCATAACGGATTGAATAAAGAAAACCGGAACCCGTGAAAAGAAATTCCGGCCGGCCGGAGTTCCGGCTTTCCTTATTGAAAATTGGGATTCCTATTTTGCCGGCGGCGGCGTGGCCGGCTTCGGCTTGGGCTTGATGACGCCGGCGGTGAATTTTCCCATCAGGTAGCTTTTTTCCGCGTCCGGCAGGCAAAGGTAGATTTTCCCCGGCAAGCGATCTTTCGCCAGCGCGCCAAATTCCAGCCGCAGCGCGTAGCCGACATCGTAAGCCGCCTTTTGCACGCCGTTCGCGTCCTTCCAGCGCAGCGTGACCGGCGCCGCCTTGTCCGTGTCGGCGCCCACATTGATGGTCTTGCCGGCCAGCGCCTCCGGCGGCGCGCCGCTGAAATTGACCTGCAGGCCAAACTCCACCGGCCCGCGCGTGCCGGCGCGCAGGGTCAACGTGCCATTCTGAAAATTCGCGCGCTCGGCGATGAAATCCTGCCCGTGAATCCGCCCAACCACGGCTGAATTTGGCGTCACCGCGTCGTCCAGCATCAGCATCCAGTTCGTGTCATTCGCGGGCGGCGCGACGGGCGCGGGCTTCGGCGGCGGCGGTTTCGGCGCGGTATTGGTGGCAGCGACCGCCTTGACCGGCACCGGCGCGGCGGATTTAAAAATTTTGTCGCGGAAGGCGAACACCGCCGCGCCGCCCGCCAGCACCACCACCAGCACGCCAATCAGGATGGCCGCCGGGAATTTCTTCTCCGCCGCCGGGGCGATGGCCGCATCAAAGCCGCGCGCGAAATTTTTTTTCTCCGACACCTTGGTGCCGGTCAGAATGAACTTCCCGTCCGCCGCCGGCGCCTGGGGCGCGGCGATCTTCTGGAAGCAGGTGGGACACTCCATGACCTGGCCGCCATGCGACACGTCACACATCATGTGCTGGCCGCACACGGGACAGGCAAATTTGAATTCGCTCATGGACTTCTCGGCGCAAACATTTCATATCTGCGCCGCGTCGGCAACCCGCATTTTGCCCAAAGCCGGCCGGCCGCCCGGCGGCGGACGCAAAAATTCTGTGGGCATCCGCGTCCAACTGTGGTTTTAATAAGGCAGCAACTATGAGCAAAAAATCTCCCGTTTCCCGCAGCGGCCGTTTCGCCGCCGGCCCCGCCGCCGAAGTCGCGCAATTCACCGAATCCATTTCCTTCGACTGGCGCTTGTGGAAACACGACATCCAAGGCTCCATCGCCCACGCGACGATGCTCCAGAAAATTGGTGTGCTGAAGCTAAACGAATTGAGCGCAATCACCCAGGGCTTGAAACAAATCGGCAAGGAAATCGCCGCCGGAAAATTCTCGTGGAAGCCCGAACTCGAAGACGTCCACATGAACATCGAGGCCGAGCTGACCAAGCGCGTTCCTGCCGGCGCGAAGCTGCACACCGCCCGCTCGCGCAACGACCAGGTTGCCCTCGATGTGCGGCTCTGGCTGCGCGATGAAATCACCGCGCTGCTCGGCGACATCGCCGGCTTGCAGCGTGCCCTCGTCTCGCTCGGCGAGAATAATGCCGACGTCATCATTCCCGGCTACACCCACATGCAACGCGCGCAGCCTGTTTACCTCGCGCACCATCTGCTTGCCTACGTCGAGATGCTCGAACGCGATTGCGAGCGCCTCTGGGACTGCCATTCCCGCGTGAATGTCTGCCCGCTCGGCAGCGGCGCCATCGCCGGTTCCACCTTGCCGCTCGACCGCAAGCTGGTCGCCAAGCTGCTCGGTTTTGTGAATGCCAGCGGCGAAGTCCAGCTCACGCAAAATTCCATGGACGCCGTGAGCGACCGGGATTTCATGATCGAATTCGCCGCCGCCGCCGCGTTGCTCGCGGTGCACATCTCGCGGCTCGCAGAGGACGTGATTCTTTGGGCCGGCGCGGAATTTAATTTCATCCGGATCGCCGATGCTTACACCACCGGCTCGTCGCTCATGCCGCAGAAAAAAAATCCCGACATTGCCGAACTCGCGCGCGGCAAGACCGGCCGCGTCTTTGGCAACCTGATGTCGCTGCTCACGCTGCTGAAGGGTTTGCCGATGACCTACAACCGCGATTTGCAGGAGGACAAGGAACGCCTGTTCGACACCGCCGACACCGTGCGCGCGACCACGCGGCTCATGGCCGCGATGCTGTCGCACACGCTGGTGAACAAGCTGGCCTGCGCCACGGCGGCCGCCGACCCGGCGCTGCTCGCCACCGACCTGGCGGATTATCTCGTGCGCAAAGGCATGCCGTTCCGGCAGGCGCATCATGTGGTGGGCGCGGTGGTGGCGCTGGCGGAAAAAACCTTCAAGCCGCTGAACGGGCTCACGCTGGCGCAATTGCAAGAGATTGATAAAACCTTTGGCCGCGACGCGCTGGGCGTATTCAACCTGAAAACCGCGATGGCGAAACGGAACCTGACCGGCGCGCCGGGCACGAAGGAAGTTGCGAAGCAACTGGCGCGCTGGCGGGCACAGCTTTCTTAAAGCATGAACGCGGAGCTCAACAGCTTGTTGAAGCAAACCTCGCGCTCGTTTTACCTGACGCTGCGCGTGCTGCCCGCCGCCGTGCGCCCGCAAATCGGCCTCGCCTACCTGCTCGCGCGCACGACCGACACCATCGCCGACACAGAACTCATCTCGCTGGCGCAACGGCTCGACGCGCTGCAAAAACTCCGCGAGCGGATTCTCGGCCAGAATTCCGCGCCGCTGAATTTCGGCGAACTCGCCAAGCATCAAGGTTCGCCCGCCGAAAAAACTTTGTTGGAAAAGACCGAGGCCGGTCTCGCGCTGCTGCAAACTTTGTCGCCCGAAGATTTGAAGCTGGTGCGCGACGTTTTGACGACCATCACGGGCGGGCAGGAACTGGATCTGCGGCGGTTCGGCCAGGTGGCCAACACGGGCGCGAGCGCCACCGGCCAGCAAGTCGTCGCGCTGGAGACGGCGGCGGAGTTGGACGATTACACCTACCGCGTGGCCGGCTGCGTGGGCGAGTTCTGGACGAAGATCTGCCGCGCGCATCTTTTTCCGGACGCGAAGCTGGACGAGAAACAATTCATCACGGACGGCATCCGGTTCGGGAAAGGGTTGCAGCTCGTGAACATTTTGCGCGATTTGCCGGCGGATTTGAAAAACGGCCGCTGCTACCTGCCGCTGCAAAGACTGGATGAGGCGAAGCTGCTGCCGGAAGTTTTGCTCTCGCCCGCGAACGCGCAGAAATTTCTGCCGCTGTTCCACGAATATCTGGACAAGGCAGAGGCGCATCTGGCAGCGGGCTGGCGTTACACGAACACGCTGCCGTTCGGGCAATACCGCGTGCGGCTGGCGTGCGCGTGGCCGATTCTCATCGGCGTGCGGACGATTGAAAAGCTGCGCGCGGCGGACGTAATCGGGCTGCAGCAGCGCGTAAAAGTGTCGCACGGCGAGGTGCGGGGGATCATTTTCCGCTCGCTGGTGCGCAGCCCGTTTGCCCCGGCGTGGCGACAATTGTATGCGCCGGCGGTGAAAGCAGTTGATTCCGGCGGCGAATTGGCGTAAGAAGTTGCTATGCAGATTTCCAAATTTCCCCTCTGGATTTGCGCGCTCGCCCTGAGCGGCGGCATGACGCTCCACGCGCAGGACACGCAGGCCCAAGCCGCCGCGCGCCAAGCGCTGGAGCAAAAGATGAACGAGCTGGACGCCAGCCAGCCGGCCAGCCCGGCGGCACCGGCAGCCGAAGCGGTCGCGCCCGTCGCACCAGCCGCCACCGCCAGCACTGTGCCACCGGCCGCAGTGGCCGCACCCGCCGCAGCGGCACCCGCAGCGGCCGCAGCCACGGCCACGACGGTTGAAGTGGCACCGACGGACGCAACTCCGGCGGTGGCAACGCCCGCCCCGGCGCCAACCGCCCCGGCCACCGGCACGGGCGACACTGTCGTCATGACGCCGGTGGACAAACAGCCGGCCAAGGCCACCGCCGAACCTCAGCCGATGCTGGCGCCGGCGCTGCCAATTCCCTTGTCCAAGGAAGAAAGACTGAGCCAGCTGCTGGCCCATTACAAGGCCGACCAGATCACGCCGCAGGAATATCACACCCAACGCGCCGCCATCCTGGCCGAGCCGTAAGATTTATTTTCACCGCGCCCGCCGGAAAATTTTCCGGCGGGTTTTTTGTTTCCCAACCTTGAACTTTGCAGGGCGGCCACTAAACTCTCCCGCCATGCATAGTTTTCGTTTTGTTGACAACAAGCTCTTCTGCGAGGGCGTGAGCCTCGCGGCGCTGGCCAAAAAGTTTGGCACGCCGCTTTACGTCTATTCGCAGCACACGCTGGAGGATCATTTTCAGAAGCTGGACACCGCGCTTGCGCCGCTCGACCATCTGATTTGTTTCGCGATGAAGGCGAACTCCAATCTCTCGGTCATGCGCGTGCTGGCGAATCGCGGCAGCGGTTTCGACGTGGTGAGTGCGGGCGAATTGCAGCGCGTCATCGCGGCGGGCGGCGACCCGAAGAAATGCGTCTTCGCCGGCGTCGCGAAGTCGGAGGCGGAAATTGAATTTGCGTTGCGGAAGGGAATTTACTCCTTCAACTGCGAAAGCGAACCGGAGATTTTGCGCATCAACAAGGTCGCGGCGCGGCTGAAGAAGCGCGCACCCATCGCCGTGCGGATCAATCCGAACGTCTCGGCCAAGACGCATTCCAAAATCACAACCGGCACTTACGAGAACAAGTTCGGCATCCAGTTCGAACACGTCGAGGCGATTTACGCCCGCGCGAGCAAGCTGGAAAACATCTGGCTGCGCGGCGTGCAAATGCACATCGGCTCGCAGTTGACGGACGTGACGCCTTACGAGCTGGCGGTGAAAAAAGTCCTGCCACTCGTCCGCAAGCTGGCGGAGAAATATGAGCTGGAATTTTTCAGTCCCGGCGGCGGACTGGGCATCATTTACAATCCGGCGCTCGCCAGTGGCTCGGCGGCGTGGTGGAAAACTTCCGCCGCCAAAGGCATTCTGACGCCGGCCAGCTACGCGGAAAAACTGCTGCCGCTGCTCCAGCCGCTCGGCCTGAAAATTCTCATCGAGCCGGGTCGTTTCATCGTCGGTAATGCCGGCGCGCTCGTGACGAAAGTCGAATACGTGAAGCGCACGGGCAAAAAGAATTTCGTCATCGTGGACGCGGCGATGAACGATTTGATCCGTCCGGCGTTTTACGACTCGTTTCACGAAATCGTTCCGCTCGTCAAAAAAGGCGGCGCGATGGTTTCCTCCGACGTCGTCGGCGGCATCTGTGAGTCCGGCGATTATTTTTGCAAAGACCGGCCGCTCGCCAAAGTCGGCGAGGGCGACCAGCTCGCGCTGTTGAGCGCGGGCGCGTATGGTTTTGTGATGGCGAGCAATTACAACACGCGTCCGCTGGCGGCAGAAATTCTGGTGAACGGCAAAAAATGTGCCGTCGCGCGCGAACGCCAGCCGATAAAAGAAATTT